>Ga0209415_10005235_pt1 | contig 23382 bp, 21 predicted proteins | sample PeaSoiSIISIP2007_FD_187696 | JGI IMG/M metagenome (GOLD analysis project Ga0209415, IMG submission 187696) | Peat soil microbial communities from Weissenstadt, Germany - SII-SIP-2007 (SPAdes) (version 2) | ecosystem: Environmental > Terrestrial > Soil > Wetlands > Peat | place: Germany... | reverse complement strand
CACCCCCTAACTGCAACCAGACTTTGTCACCCTAGAGGGATGGTGACAGTGAGTCAGAAAGAGTTCCAACGCGTGAAAGTGATTGAGAATGCAGTAGACGGGCGGCTGAGCGTAAGCGAAGCGGCGGGTCTACTGCAACTGAGTGAACGGCAAGTGCAACGGCTCAAGCCGCGTTACCGCCCCGAATCCGTGGCTTGGGTGCACCATGGCAATCGCGGACGGCCCATGCCCTGGGCTTTCGCCGCTGGCCTGCGCCGGACCATCCTCGAACTGGCGCGCGGCAAGTATGCCGGCTTCAACGATTCTCATCTCTGCGAAAAACTACACACCGAGGAAAACCTCGAGGTCAGTCACGAAACCTTGCGTCGCATCCTGCGCGCGGCCAAGCTGGCTTCTCCGCAGAAGCTCCGCCCTCGCCGCCGGCGCCGTCCGCGCTTTGGCATGATGGTGCTCAGCGACGCCAGCCGTCATGATTGGCTCGACTCACAACGAGAGCCAATCGCACTGGTAAGACGCTTGCCATGCATCTTACTTTAGGGTAAGATGGTGTCACGATGAGAGTCTACCGCACCGTCATCAGCTCGAAGGGGCAAGTAGTGATTCCGGCTGAACTGCGCGAGCAGTTCGGGTTGGAAAAGGGTACGCGGGCAACGTGGAGCGAAGAAGGAGGCCGTTTGGTGCTTACACCAATCACGGAGCGGCGACTGGACGAGATCATGGGATTTCTCAAGCCGAAGCCGGGCGAACCATCCATGTTTGAGGAGTCGTTCGCGGACCGCGCGCGCGAACGCGCTCGAGAAAAGCAGTGACATCTGCGTTTTCTCGTGGGAGCGCACGGCGCTACGTCCTCGATGCTAACGCGCTGATCGCCTTCTTTGAAAACCGTCCCGGTGCTGCGTACAAAGTTCGACATCTGCTGGACGAATCCGTGCGCGTGGACCTCCCGCTGCTGATGTCAGCGGTGAATTGGGGTGAAGTCTTCTATATCGCATGGAGGCGCCACGGCGAAGCGAAGGCCTTGGAAGCCGAAGCGAGGTTGCAAGAGATGCCCGTGGCGGTCATTGGCGTGGACCAAGAACGGGCGTCTCGGGCGGGCGCGTTGAAGCAAAAACACAGCCTCGGTTACGCCGACGCTTTTGCCGCCGAACTGGCTATCGAGCGCAGTGCCTGGTTGGTCACGGCCGATCCGGAGTTTTCGAAGGTGGGAAAAGCGCTGGCAGTTTATTCGCTCCCGCGACATGGGAAGCAGGTTTGACAAGGCGGGCTCATCGCTCACGAGGGACTTTCTGCGAGTACCCAGGGAACTTGAGTGACGAACTCTACTGCTGTTACATCTTGCTCAAAGCAATGCGGCGGGCGCGGAAAGCTTTTAGTGAACCAATACCGAAAGCCCGACTCAAATGCAGCGCGTTCGGTCTTCGCTCGATTTCCAGCCTCGATTAAGGTCCCCACGAAATAAAACCAGCCACCATATAGCTGCGAGCCGTTGTCAAGTGTGCCGCAATGGAAAACCTCTCCTTCCTTGGTGAAATCTATTCCAAGCCGACTCAGTAAATTTATGAATTCGGGAGGATAGGCGCGCGATCGTTGCGGAATGAAGTTACGACAGTAAAGGCATCCGCACCGCTCGGCGCCCCCATTCGTTATCTCTGCGTACGCCGCGACGCTAGCGGCAGTGTCATGCGCGACTAACTGGTCGCCCAGTTGAAGGTTCGTCAATGGGACCTCAAGCTGAAGCGGCGTCCTGATTTCCTAGTGGGAGGAAGTACTGCGTTCCCTTGATCGGGGCGGAAACTTTTCGCAGCAACTCCTGCAAGTCTTCGTTGCGCTCGACGAAATCAATCTCTGAGGTGTTCACGATGAGCAGGTCGGACGAGGTGTAGTGAAAAAAGAAGTGTTCGTAGGCCTTGATCACTTCTTCGAGATACTCTTCGTTGATCGCCTTCTCTCCCGGCGCATTCTTTTTCTTCAGGCGCTTTTTCAGAACCTCGGGAGTGGCCTGCAAATAGATCACCAGGTCGGGCGTCGGGAGCTGTTCGCGGAAATAGTTGTAATAGCGATTGTAGGTTTCGAGTTCCTGGTCGGTGAGGTTGAGGCAGGCGAAGAGTTTGTCTTTTTCAAACACAAAATCCGTGACCACCGATTTCTGCGAGTGCGGTCCTAAGTCGAGTGCCCGGAGCTGTTCGAAGCGGCGGATCAGGAAAGCGAATTGCGCCTGGAATCCCGCGCCGCGTTCGCCGTCGTAGAAGGCGCGCAGGAAGGGGTTGTCCTCCGCTTCCATGACGCGCTGTGCGTTGAGGCGCTCGGCAAGAACCCTCGTCAGCGTGCTCTTCCCCACGCGTATGGGACCTTCCACGGCAATGTAACGGGGCAGTTCGAAAAGGTTGGCCATGGGATCGAGCTTCGAATGGCAGGATATCCCGACAAAGCTTTGAGCGCAATTGCGGGAAGAGTAACCCCTGTTCACCACAGAGACACAGAGCCACGGAGAAAAATCCTAGGAGCGTGGTGGCTGGTTAATCCCGTGCGGCGGACCATTGGAAAAGAAGCTATTTTTTTCTTTTCTGTGTCTCTGTGACTCTGTGGTGAAATCGACATCCCCGCGGTTACAATCGGCGCATGTTGGGCTACGTCGTTTCGGGCATTTGCGGAGCCATCGCTGCTTCGGCGGCGGGCTACCAGTCCATGGCGCCGACCGGACAGTTGTATGGCCGAACTTTCACCGGACTAAAACCCGGGGCCAGGCAACTCGCACTGACCTACGACGACGGTCCGAACGACCCGCACACTCTTCGTCTGCTCGAAGTTCTTGCCCGACACAACGTAAAGGCGACATTTTTTCTCATCGGGCGCTACGTGAAACAAAGACCCGATATCGCGCGCGAGTTGGCGCGGGCTGGGCATGTCGTCGGCAATCATACTTTTGGCCATCCCAATCTGATCTTTGCTTCGGCGCGCCAGACGAGAATGCAATTGCGGGATTGCGAGCAGGCCTTGAATGATGCCGTGGGAGAGCATTCGCGCCTGTTTCGGCCTCCTTTTGGTGGACGACGGCCGGCTACTTTGAAGATTGCGCGTGCGCTTGGTCTGGAGCCTGTGATGTGGAATGTGACCGGTTGGGACTGGAAGGGAAAACCAACGGAGTACGTTGAGCAGAAAGTGCGCCGGCAGATTCGCGGCGGAGATGTGATCCTGTTACACGATGGCAGCCATGCGGCATTCGGCGCGGATCGTTCGCAAACCGTAGTTGCGACTGATCGGCTCATTACCCGGTACAAGTCGGAAGGATACGAATTCGTAACGGTTCCGGAGATGATGGAAAAATCAGTTATCAGTTCTCAGCCTGCAGTTGGCAGTTAAAACCATGCGGTGCTGCGCACCTGACCGGGTCTGAAACCCGGTCCCACCCAAGCGAAAATCGCGTGGGGACGGCCGCCCTCGGCCGTCCAGTCGAGCAAAGCTCGACGGCTACGCGTGTACTGCCGCGAACGCTTGTTTGGCCACGCTAATCGTCCGCTGGATATCTTCTTCGGTGTGCGCTGTGCCCAGAAACGCTGCTTCGAACTGCGAGGGCGGAAGGTAGACGCCATTGTCCAGCATGGCGCGGAAGAAGCGACCGAAGGCCTCGGTATCGGACTTCGCGGCTGAATCCCAATCCGTGACTGGACCGGGAGTGAAGAACCAGGTGAACATGGAACCCACGCGGTTGTGGCAGATAGACACGCCCGCATCTTTTGCTGCCGCGGCCACTCCGTCCACCAGTTCCCCGCTGAGCTTGTCGAGGCGCGGATAAATTTCTTGTTTATTTTCCCGCAGATGACGTAACGTGGCCAACCCCGCAGCCATGGCGAGCGGATTCCCCGAAAGCGTGCCCGCCTGATACATGGGCCCAAGAGGCGCCACCATATTCATGATCTCCGAAGATCCGCCGTAGGCTCCCACCGGCAGTCCGCCACCAATAATCTTGCCCATCGTGGTTAAGTCTGGCGTCACGCCATAAAGCTCTTGCGCGCCGCCGAAGGCCAGGCGGAATCCGGTCATGACTTCATCAAAAATCAGCACACTCTTTTCCCGCTGGGTGATCAAGCGCAGAGCCGCCAGATATCCGCCTGGAGCAGGAACGCAACCCATGTTGCCCACGACTGGTTCGACGATGACGCAGGCGATTTCGTGCTTGAATTTCTTGAATGCGTGTTCGAGCGCGTCAGTGTCATTGAACGGGAGCGCTAGCGTGAACTGAATGAATTCTTCCGGCACCCCCGCAGAGCCCGGGATGCCGAGCGTCGCAATCCCCGAACCGGCTTTGACCAGGAGGGCGTCGGCATGCCCGTGATAGCAGCCCTCGAATTTCACAATGTACTTGCGCTTGGTGTAGGCGCGAGCCAGTCGAATGGCGGACATCGTGGCTTCCGTCCCCGAATTAACGAAACGGACTTTCTGCATATGCGGGAACGCGGAAAGCACAATTTCCGCCAGGTCGGCCTCGGCGGGAGTGGAAGCGCCAAAGCTGGTGCCGTTGCAGGCGGCGTCCATAATCGCTTCGATCACTTTGGAGGGAGCGTGCCCGAGAATGAGTGGACCCCACGAGCCCACGTAGTCGATGTACTCGTTGCCATCGGCGTCGAAGATGTGCGAACCCTGCCCGCGGACAATGAAGGGCGCGTCGCCGCCTACGGAACGAAAGGCACGCACTGGCGAATTGACGCCGCCGGGAATCATCTGCTCGGCGCGTTCCTGCAGCTTGCGGGATATCTCCGTTTTGCGGGCCATGGGCTCTCCGGAAGGAAACTGGACATCTATGGTAACAGCGGGGAGCGGAGGCCTGCAGCCCGCGTGTCCGGGGCCCGACTTCGGGGTAAAGAAAGGCAACGGAATTCACCGGATATTTACAGTCTCGCAACAGTCCTGAAACACGTTCTGGGTATTCTCTTTTCAGTACACACGCCCTTCTAACCGGGAGGGTTTCAAGGACAGCTTCGGGGGGCTCCGAGCTGTCCTGATTTTTTTTTGGGGCTGGCAATTCTCCTAGCGACGGCTCTCGCTCATTTCAGATACGCGCGAACCAGTCCAATCAAGTCTTCGCCCAACTCTTCAGGCGACTCCACCTCGTGATCTGGATTCATCATGTGCAGGCGGATATGGTCCTCAAGGACCTCAGCCATCAACCCGTTAACGCCACCACGAATCGCGGCCAACAACATCAGGATGTCGGCGCATTCATCTCCGGCAGTGAGCGCGCGCTCGACGGCCGCGAACTGGCCGCGAATCCGCTTGATGCGGAACAGCAGCTTTTGTTTCTCTTTTGAAATTTCGGGAATTTTATCTTGCATTTTCCCCTGCTTTCTCGAGTTTTTCTCTTGACCATACCCAAGGGGGGTATGATATAAGAATTTTGGCGGGGAATCTACAGATTCCCGTCAGGAGCGACGAAGCAAGTATGCAAACTGTATTTGGACCAGAGCCTCCGAGTAGTATCGGCGGCATTCCGGTGTAGAACAAGCAGTAAGGTGTCCCGATAAGCTTCATCCTGCTTATCGCCTCACCTCTGCTTCTTCTGGACCGACAACTGAAGAGCGCGAGGGATCGAGGCTGGTGCCGCAAGGCGCACTTCTTCCTTCTGCAAAATCGAAACCCGTATTGCGATACGACTCGGCAGAGCTGCGGCCACTGCGTTGGGACAGCATGCACTGAAAGTGCGCGCAATCTTTATGAACTCTTTATCGTATTTCTGGCAGCCTTGACATCGAATGAGTAGTTGAAATTTACAGAAAGGAGGAACACGACAATGTCCTGCATGACTCTATTCGCAGAACCGATGGCGATGGCGACGACGCAGCTCGTGAGGGTCCACCACGAAGATGCCCCTTTGTGGCAGGTGGAACCCAAGGCGGAACACAAGCCTTTGCGCATGAGCTGGGTCGTGGTCACCGACGAAAATGGCAAGCGGCAACTCCGCATGCACTGGGTGAAACAGGATTGCTGAGAGCGTTCGGCTCGACCTGTAACATTCCTTTAACGAACCCTGCGTAGGCTGGGTGGGTTGGCAGCATCTTCGACTCGCGTTGGAGAACTCGCCAACCGCCCAACCGGACGCCTCTGGAGTTAACTATAGTTAATGTTGCGTGGTATATCGTTAATTTATTGAGGAAAAACCCGGTGAGTGGAAATCCGCCCTCTCGGAATGGGTTGGACCAGGTCGTTCGTCTGAACGTAGAAAATATGCGAAAGCAGGCCCAACTCGTCAATATCAGTGCACGCTGGGGGATGCTTGTGCTCTGGGCGGCTTTTGCTACGGCGCTTCCATCGTTTGCGCAGCAGCCGGACGCGCCTGCCACGGCGAAGCTGGATACCGCGTCCCAGCCAAACGCGGCCAATGAGGCTGACCCGCCTGCCGATCCACCCGCAGACGAGGGTGTGGAAACGATGTTTCCGCATTTCAAAGACACGCGCTTCTGGCTTTCAGGACAGATGAACTTCATTTTCCAGGCCCAACCTACATTCCCTGCCGCCTACAGCGGAGTGCACAGTCTGGGCCCCAACTATCAAAAAGCCACGTCGCGGGTGCTGACGCTCTACACCGGTGTGCGCCTCAACAACTCCACCGAGATTCTGCTGGACGTTGAAGAGGCCGGCGGAGCGGCTCTGAGCCAGGGCTTCGGGCTCGCGGGCAATACGGATCTCGACATCGTGCGCAATCCCTTGCTGAGCAAAGCGCCTTATGTCGCGCGGGCCATGATTCACAAAGTATTTGCGCTGAGCAAGGACAAGGTCGAAAATGAGCGCAGTTACCTGTCGCTCTTCGACGAACTGCCGCGCCGCCGGTTGGAACTTCGCTTCGGCAAGTTCAGCATGGTGGATTTTTTCGACCTCAATTCCGTTGGTTCAGATACTCACTATCAATTTACTAACTGGACGGTCGACAACAACGGCGCATACGACTATGCGGCCGACACGCGCGGCTACACCGTCGGGGTTGCAGCCGATTATGAAGACCGCAACTGGGGTTTCCGCTTCTCCGAAGCTCTCATGCCCAAGGTCGCCAACGGAATTGATCTGGTCTGGCGGCCGTGGCAAGTCCACGCGGAGAACTATGAATTCGAGTTACGCCACGGCTTGATCCCGAAAAAAGGAGGCGTGGTCCGGCTACTCGGCTACACCAACTACGCCAACATGGGAATCTATCGCCAGGCTGTGGCCAACTTTGAAGCAGGCCTCACAACCACTCCAGATATCACGGATCATCCCTGGCACATCACTCGCAAGTACGGATTCGGCGTGAACCTGGAGCAGAATCTCACCCATTATCTGGCCGCATTCGGCCGCTTCGGGTGGGATAACGGTAAGACGGAGTCCTTCGCTTACACAGAAGTCGACCAGACCTTTGACGTGGGAGTAGGAGCGGCTGGCGCCTGGTGGCATCGCAAGCAGGACCGGGCAGGCGTTGCTTTCGTCACCAATGCAATCTGCAAAGATCACCAGACCTACCTCGCCGATGGTGGCCTCGGCTTTCTTCTCGGCGATGGCAAGCTGAATTATGGCCGCGAGTACATCGTGGAGTCTTACTACACGGTCCACGTGTGGCGTGGCATTTACGTGGCTCCGGGTGTGCAGCACATCAACGATCCGGGATACAACCGCGCTCGCGGACCGGTGATTGTGCCTTCGTTCCGCGCGCATGTGGAGTTCTAAGAATTCCGGACGCACAGGGTTCGACACTAGTTCTCGACCTTCACACCCTTCCAGAATGCCACGTATCCCTTGATCTCTTTGGCAGCCGGTTTCGGTTCCGGGTAATACCACGCCGCGCCCTGATTCCGTTTGCCGTTCACTTCGAGGTCGTAGTAGCTGGCTGTGCCTTTCCAGGGACAAACGCTGTGAGTGGGGCTCGGTTTGAAATACTCCTGTTTGATGGCATCCGGTGGAAAATACTGGTTGCCTTCCACTTCCCGGCATTGGTTTGATTCCGCGAGGACGGTGCCTTCCCATATTGCTTTTGCCATAGCACCAGTTTAGATTTCTTCTATGGCCAGCGGCTTCGAAAAATTCGTCGCGGACGCAATCACCCCGACCGCGCCCGAGCCCCGTTTCAATGGCCATTCCATGGTCGGCGCATTGAAACGCGTGCTGGTGTGTTCACCGCGCACCGCCTGCTGGCATCAGCCCGAGCGGGCCGCTCGGTGGCGGGAACTTGGCTTCGCTCATCCGCCGGATTTCGAGATGGCACAGGCGCAGCACGAGGCTCTGTGTCGCGAATTGGAAGCGTGCGGCGCGGAGGTTGAGGATATTCCGCCGGCCATGGAACTCTCTCTCGATGCCGTGTATACGCACGACGCGTCGTTGCCGACCGATTTTGGATTGATCCTGATGCGTCCGGGCAAAGCGAACCGGGTTCCTGAAGGCAAGCATCACGGATCTTTCTGCCAGATCCTGGGCATTCCGATGCTGGCGAAGATTACGCCTCCCGCGACAACCGAAGCCGGGGACATGTTATGGCTTGACGCCAAGACGCTACTCGTCGGCCATGGCTATCGCACCAACGGGCAAGGCATCCAGCAATTGCGGGCGCTGCTCAAACCTAAAGGTGTGGAGGTCTTATCGGCGCCGCTGCCGCACGGCACCGGGCCTTCGGCCTGCTTGCACTTGATGTCTCTGATCAGCCTGTTGGATGAGAAAACCGTCCTTGTTGACCTGCCCTGGCTGGCCGTTGAAACGCTGGAGTTATTGAAAGGGCGCGGGTATCGCTTCATTGAGATCGATTATTCCGAACGAGAATCGCTGGCTTGCAACGTACTTTCGTTGGGGGAAAAGCGCCTGCTGGCGTTGGAAGAAAACGTAAAGACGAATGACAAGCTCCGTGCGGCAGGATTTGATGTTCGGACTTTCCGCGGTTCGGAGCTCTGCCTCAACGGCAGTGGCGGCCCAACCTGTCTGACTCGCCCGTTACTGCGGGCATGATCAAGTGTGGAAGATCGATGGAGGACGGGCGTCCTCGCTCGTCCAGGCCCAACCGAATTCAGCTCCGCGAATCTCCTGCTAGAATCAAGAAGCAATGGTCTTGCCTTTCGTCCGCGATCTGTTCGCGGACGTGGAAAAGTTGCCCGCCTTCATACGTGTAGCCTCCCACCTTCGCGAGGGCACGGGACGTTTACGTGTGTCCGGACTCACGCCTACCGCAAAGGCCCTGCTACTGGTTTTATTGCAAAAGGCCGCGGGACGGCCATTCATCGTGGTGGTTCCCGACAATAGGGCTGCAGAAGAGTTCGTCCCGGTCTTGCAGGCGTTCCATGAACTGATTGGGGGGAACGACCCGGATTCGGTGGTTTCGCTTCCGACGCGAGATGTGCTGCCGTTCCAGAATCTCTCCCCGCATCCCGAGATCCAGGAAGAACGCGCGGTCGCGCTTTGGAAAATTGCCACCGGCGCCGTTTCGATTCTGGTTTCACCAATTGCAGCCACAGCGCTTCGCCTTCGTTCCGCGGAGTACTATGCCGATCTGGCGCGAATGATTCGCCGCGGTGAGACGCTCGATACCGAGCCGTTGCTGCGGCACCTGAACACCGTTGGTTACGCTGCGACCGACGTTGTGGAGATGCCTGGCGAGTACGCCATACGAGGCGGCATCCTAGATGTGTATTCGCCTGAGGCCGATCGTCCACTGCGCATCGAGTTCTTCGGAGACGAGGTCGAATCCATCCGCAAGTTCGATCCTGCGACTCAGCGGTCGTCCACTCCGGTCGACGAAGCGCTGCTGCTTCCACTTACTGAAACTCCGATTAATGACGACCTGCTGGGAGCCATTCACGTCCGCTTGTTGGGAAAGCGCATCACCGGCTCACAAGAGGTGGTCGAGCAAGCCGTCCGCTCTGGCGGCGTCAGCGTGTTTCCTGGCTGGGAATTTTACGCGCCCGTTGCTGGGGCGGATCGCACCGTTTTTGATCTGCTCCCGCAAGCTGTAATCCTGACGGACGAACCGGATAATCTCAAACAGGAGTTCGAGCACACCTGGTCACGAATCGAAGAGGCGCACGAACGGAGCGAGGTCGGGAATCTGGTGCGGCCTACAGATCTGTATCTTCCCCCCGATGACTGGTGGCGGAAACTGGCCGATTTTCCGGGAGCCTCGATTGAGCACCTCGGAGTCGCGCGTCCCGACGAAGCCGAAGCGGTCATTTTCCATTCGCAGCCGGCGCAGCGCTTTCATGGCGCGGTTCCGGCAATGCTGGAGGAGGTCAAAAAGGAACTAGCGGAACAGAATCGCGTGCTGATCGCTGTTCCAAATATCGGCGAAGTCGAGCGCCTAGCCGACGTGTTCAGCGAGTACGGCCTTTCTTTCCGCCTGGGCAGCCGCACTCGCGGTGGAGAAAGTTACGCCGACGAAACCTCCTATTTCGCGGGCGAGATTCTTACCACCACGCTGGCCAAGGCTTATGTGCCAGACGGCGTCATTTTGCCCGCGGCGCATCTGGCGATTCTTGGCTCTCGCGATTTATTCGATGAGTCGGACTCCGTGGTTTCGCGTCCGCAACGCTCGAAGTCCAAAGTCTCAGCGTTTCTTTCCGACTTCCGCGACCTGCAAGTGGGCGATTACGTAGTCCACGTCGAGCACGGCATCGGGCAGTATCAGGGACTGAAGGAAATTAATCAAGGCGATGGCAATGCCGAGTTCATGCTGCTGGAGTATGCGGAAGCAGCACGTCTTTATGTTCCGCTGACCCGGCTCGACCTGATTCAGAAATACCGGTCGTCGGAAGGCGCAAAGCCTGCGCTGAATCATCTGGGCACGGCGGCGTGGGCGAAGACCAAAGCGCGCGTGCGCAAGGCCATGAAGGACATGACCGAGGAACTGCTGAAGCTCTACGCCGAGCGGAGCGCAGCCAAGGGACATGCATTCGCGCCCGACAATCAGTGGATGCGCGAGTTTGAAGATGCCTTCGAGTTCACCGAGACGGAGGACCAGGACCTCGCCATTACCGACGTGAAACGGGACATGGAATCTTCGCAGCCGATGGACCGGCTGCTCTGCGGCGACGTCGGATACGGCAAAACGGAAATCGCCATGCGAGCGGCGTTCAAGGCGGTCAACGACAATAAGCAAGTCGCGTTGCTTGCGCCTACAACGGTGCTCGCCTTTCAGCACTACGAAACTTTCAAGCAGCGCTTTGCCGCCTTTCCAGTGAGCATCGAGATGATCAGCCGCTTCCGGTCGGCCAAGCAGCAGAAAGAGATTCTGGAAAAGGTCGGGACAGGCAAAGTGGATATTTTGATCGGCACTCACCGGCTGCTTTCGAAGGACATCAAGTTCACCGATCTCGGGCTGCTCGTTGTGGATGAAGAGCAGCGCTTCGGCGTGCGCCACAAAGAACGGCTGAAGCAGATGCGGAAGGAAGTCGACGTTCTCACCATGTCCGCCACTCCCATTCCGCGAACGCTGCACATGTCTTTAGTTGGGATGCGCGACATGAGCGTGATTGAAACTCCGCCCAAGGACCGCATTGCCATTCAGACTGTGGTAGCAAGTTGGGACGAGAAATTGATTCTGTCTTCAATCGAACAGGAGCTCGACCGCGGCGGGCAGGTGTATTTCGTCTACAACCGCGTGGAGACCATCTGGGAGATCGCGGCCAAGCTGCAGGAATTGGTTCCGCGGGCCCGCATCATTGTAGGACATGGCCAGATGTCGGAGGGAGAACTGGAAAAAGTGATGCTGAAATTCATGCATCACGAGGCCGATATTCTGGTGTCCACGACGATTATCGAGAACGGGCTCGACATCCCGCTGTGCAATACCATCATCATCAATCGCGCCGATCGTTTTGGCTTGTCCGAGCTCTATCAACTGCGTGGACGCGTGGGACGCTCGAATCGCAGGGCCTATGCCTATTTGCTCATTCCGGCGGAGGTCGAGCTTACGCCGGTCGCGCGGCGGCGGCTGGCGGCGCTCAAGGAGTTTTCCGATCTGGGTGCGGGATTCAAAATTGCCGCGCTGGATCTCGAGTTGCGCGGAGCAGGCAGTCTGCTCGGAGGAGAACAGAGCGGACACATTGAAGCGATCGGCTTCGAGCTGTACACCCAAATGCTCGACCGCGCCGTCCGCGAGATGAAGGGCGAAGCCGCGCCGGATGAGGCCGAGACCCAGCTCAACCTCGGACTTAATATTCGTATCCCGGTGAATTACATACCGGAGGAGAACCAGCGGCTGCGAATGTACAAGCGGGTTGCCGGAGTCGAAACCGAGTCGCAGCTGAGTGACGTCGGCGCTGAACTTGAAGACCGCTACGGCGAGCCGCCAGCCGCCGTGCGCAACCTGCTCGATTACGCTTCACTCAAACTGCTGGCAGTGCGCGTGGGCGTAAACGCAATCGAGCGCAAGCGGGATCTCGTGACCATTAAATTTCGTCAGAATGCCGGAGTCGATCCAGGCAAGCTGGCACAATTTGTGTCCTCACAACGTGGCGCGCAATTCACCCCGGACGGAATGCTGAAATTTTCGCTGAAAGCAACCGCAGCCGAGGAAGTATTGGACCATCTCGAAACCCTGCTTGAAAAACTCGCCGGTGAGGTTCCCGAGACGGCTGCTACCTCAGAAAAGGTCAGCTAGACCGTTTCCGATATAGGGGACCACAGTAAGCTTGTCATCCCGAGCGCAGCGAGGGATCTAGGTTCCTGCCTTCGTCACCGGTACTGCCGCCGCTGGCAGGCACCCCAGATCCCTCGCCTTGCTCGGGATGACAGTTTTGTGGATGGGATACACCAACTGTGAAATTGCTAACTCTGAGCATTTATCGCGTGCTAGTCTCTTTTACTCCGACAGTATAACGACGAATGACCCTGCCCTCGCTAACCCCGTCCACCGGCTTCAGCCTGGCCGCCGTCTTCTCCTGGGGCACTAGCGATTTTCTTGGCGGATACGGCGCCCGGCGCGCCAATGCATTCGTGCTAACCGCAATCGCGCATCTCAGCGGCCTGATCCTCATGACGGGAATAGCTCTGGCAGCTCATTCGCCCTTCCCTTCGGGAACCGCAGTCGCGTGGGCTCTGGTGGCGGGTTTTTCCGGAGGTGGCGCGTTGGCCATCTTTTATCGCGCATTGGCCACCGGAAGAATGGGCCTGACCGCCCCGGTGGCGGCGGTGCTTGGCGCAGCCATCCCAACCGTATTCGGAATGTTCCGCGAAGGTCTGCCTCAGGCTGCGCAAGTCGTCGGTTTCGTACTGGCCGCAACAGGAATCTGGCTCATCTCGCGCACTGAGGACAACAGCCCTCCCGAAGGCATTGGAATGGCCGCGCTCGCCGGCATCGGCTTCGCGGGATTCTATCTCTGCATCAAGCAGGCCGGCGACAGCTCGGCATTCTGGCTCGCCGCGGTGTCGAAGGTGGCGTCGTTCACCCTGACTGGCTTGATCGTTCTCATCGGACACAGCATCCGCGAAATTGATCGCCGCGGGATCACCCTTGGCGTATTTGCGGGTTCCCTAGACATCATCGGCAGCGTGCTGTTCATCCGTGCGAGCCAGACCGGTCGTCTCGATGCCGCCGTCGTGCTCAGCTCGCTCTATCCCGCAGTGACCGTGTTGCTCGCCCGCTTCATCCTCAGGGAGCACTTCACCCGCTGGAAAGCTCTGGGCATGGTTGCGGCGCTGCTGGCCGTGCCCATGATTGCATGGAGGTAAGATCCAGCCATCGATTTACTTAGTCTGATCCGTGTAGATCAGTGGAGATCCGTGGCTGATCTTCCTGCTAACATCTTCTCCAATGCCCCTGCTCGAAATCAGCAATCTGACCAAAGTTTTTGCGCTGGGGGAATCCGTCTTTGGCGGCGGCGCAACCCGCGAAGTTCGTGCCGTCGATGATGTGACGCTCGACATTCAATCTGGGGAAACCCTCGGCCTGGTTGGCGAGTCGGGATCAGGCAAAAGCACACTCGGCCGCTTGGTACTCCGGCTGATTGAGCCGACCTCGGGCAAGATCGTGTTCGAAGGTCGTGATCTGGTCACGGCCGGTCACACTCAGATGCGACGCCTGCGTCGCGACATGCAAATCATCTTTCAGGATCCCTTTGGGTCTCTCGATCCCCGTATGCGCGTGGAAGATGTCATCAGCGAGCCGCTGATTATCCACGAGACTCTGAGTAGGGACGCGCGGCGCGCTCGGGTTGCAGAACTGCTTCGCGCCGTGGGCCTTGACCAGTCCGCCATGCGCCGGTTCCCTCACGAATTCAGCGGAGGCCAGCGCCAACGAATCGGAATTGCCCGAGCGCTGGCGCTGCATCCGAAATTCATCGTGGCGGACGAGCCCGTCTCCGCTCTCGACGTGAGCGTCGGCGCGCAGATCGTCAATCTCCTAGCCCAGCTGCAACGCGAGTTCGGATTGACCTACCTCTTCATCTCGCATTCGATGCCGGTGGTGCGCTATCTGGCCACTCGCATTGCCGTGATGTATCGCGGAAAGATCGTCGAAGTTGGCCCAACCGAGCAAATCACGGAACGGCCGAAGCACCCCTACACCCGCAGCCTCCTGGAGGCAACCCCCGAAGTGATCGCGTGACTTAAATGGAGGACGGGCATCTCGCCCGTCCAGCCGGGCGGGGACGCCCGGCCTCCACCAAATCGCAATGCGACGACGCTTGTCCGTTCTCTCTCCGCAGACTACAATCCACGACGGCGTTCTTCCGTCGGCATTCTTTTAAGGAGGCTCAAATGGCCGCTCAACCCATAACCCCTATGCCAACACCCCCACCCGAAGAGCCGGCGCTTTCCGAAGGGGCGCGCATAATCGACACCTTCATCGCGCCCAGCAAGACCTTCACCGATTTGCGCCGCAACTCCAGTTGGTGGACGCCGTGGCTGCTGATTTCCATCGTTACGCTGATCTTCGTTTTTGTGATGGGCAGGCAGATCGGCTTCGAGCAGATCACCAAGAACTCAATTGCCCAATCATCGCGCGCCGAGCAGTTCGAAAAACTTCCGCCCGAGCAGCAGGCCAAGCAGCTACAGCTGGCGGCTGCCATCACGCGCTACATCTCTTACAGTCTCCCTTTGCTGAACCTGATTATTTTCCTGGTGATCGCGGCTGTGCTGATGGCCACCTTCAATGTGGCTGCCGGGGCCAAAGTGCCTTTCAAAACCTCGCTGGCGATTGTGGCTTATGGCAGCCTCCCCGGCATCATTGGCGCCGTGCTGGGGATTATTTCCATGTTCGCCGGGGTTGACCCGGCTGGCTTCAACGCGCAGAATCCCGTAGCTACGAACCCGGCGCACTTCATGGATCCTGCGGGAAACAAGTTTGTCTATGGCATGGCGTCGGCCTTGGATGTTTTCATCCTCTGGAACATTGTGCTCATGGGCATTGGTTTCGCGTGCAACAGCAAAGTGAAGCGCTCGACGGCGATTGGCATCGTCGCCGGATGGTATCTGCTTTACAAGCTAGTGACCGCGGGACTGGCTGCCGCGACGTCATAGCCGCGGACTCGGCGGCCGACTCTGGCGAAACCAGCTAACTCCGAGTTATCCTTGAGCAACAACGGAGGCGTCATGAAACGAGCGCTCGTTTTTCTCGCGCTGCTTGCATCCACTGCTTTTCTGTTTGGCCAGGACAAACCCGAGCCAAACAAAACTGAAGCGAAAACTACCGCGCCGACGAAGGCCGAGCCGAGCAAGAATCCGGTGACCGACGCGGTGAGAGAGATCTTGCCGCGCCAGGAGAAGAATCTGCTTGCAGCCGTGGAGGAGATGCCCGCCGATAAGTTCGGCTACAGTCCTACACCCGGGCAGATCACCTTCGGCCATTTGGTGCTGCACATGACCATGTCCAACATCGAACTGTGCAGCAAGGCCGCGAGCATGCCTCCTCCCCCATTGAAACCCATGCCTGAGACCGATAAGGAGAGGCTGCAGGCCGGGCTGACCAGGTCGTTCCTGTACTGCGAAGCAGCTATGGCCAAAGTGGACGACTCAAAACTCAGCAATCCCGTTGAGCTCTTCGGCGGAAGGCAAGGCACCGTGGCATCCGCGCTGATTTCTCTTACCAACGATTGGGCAGACCATTACAGCGCCGCTGCGATGTATCTTCGGCTGAATGGCCTGCTGCCGCCATCGGCGCAGCCGAAGAAGTAGCAAGCTCACGATTTGCGATGCACACGGTTCACGATCGCGCGAGCTTCGCGATCTATCCGCAGGCCCGGACGCCCCAGTCCGGGCAGTCTAGCAAAGCTCGACAGCGAGTTGTCCTTAAGGGGCACCTACTGAATCTGCACTAAATTAGGCGCGTTGGGCACCGCACTCTGCGGAGCGCGCCAGGAATCGAAGATCGACACCTGATGCACACAGGAAACCGTGCAGTGCGGAGCGCACGATTTCTCTGTCACATACTCGCGACGAATATCCTGCACCGAGTACTTCTCCAGAGGAATTCCAGGATAGCCCCGCTGCTGGGAGCAGTAGTGCACCAGCCCGTTCTCGCAGATGTATAAGTAACGTGCTCCGGCCCGGCAACGCCATTGATTCGGCCGCCCCTGCGCGATGTTGTCCTGAAAGCCATTGATACGGGTGAAGCTGCTCTTCTCCATCGCCTTCATTTCGTGATAGACGCGCTTTTCTTCTTCCGCCAACGGCTGCAGTTGTCCACTGCCATCGTGAATAATGCCGACGGTCGAACTGAAACCCAGCTCCAGAGCCCGTCTGCCGATGGTCAGCGCATCCTGCGGATTGCACACACCCCCGCCCACCACGGAGTTGATGTTCACATGGAAATCGGCGTGCTCAGAGAGCAGTTCCAGCTTCTTGTCCAGAACCTTGAGGCTTTTCTTGGACACATCGTCTGGCGTAACGTTATCAATCGAGATCTGCAGCCACTCCAGTCCCGCACGATTCAGCCGTTGAATGCGGTCCGCGACCAGCAGGTAGCCGTTTGTAATCAGCCCCGCGATCATGCCACGCTTGCGAATGCGGCGAATGATCTCGTCCAACTCGGGATGCAGCAGCGGTTCTCCCCCGCTGATCGTGATCACCGAAGTACGCAGCTCGGCCAGCTTGTCCACCCGGTCGAACATGCTGGCAGTCGGCACGGGCTTCGAGAAATCGTCGTATTCGTTGCAGTATTCGCAAGCCAGATTGCAGCGCCGGATGGGAATAATATGCGCCAGCAACGGATGGTCCGTGGACGCAAACGCACGAGCAATCATGCTCGCCCCGCGAAGGTTGCGGTGCAGCGCGAGCATGCGGCGGCGCAGAGTTGTAAGGCGGGCAGGCATGAATTTTGCGATTCTTCTATTAGACCACACGCAGCCGCCGACTTCGCGATTTCACCATCGACCGGACGTTTTTAGAGGTCGAACAGCAAACATTCAAACAATGGAGGACGGGCGTCCTCGCCCGTCTAGCCTGAGCGCAGCTCAGCAGGGCCATCGCCGCGAGGACCGGGCCTAACTCACCAACTGGTGACCCGCATCCCGCAAAGCCTGCAGAGCGATTTCGACGTTTTCCGCTTCAACGAGCACATAGTCAGTATCAAACGTGGAAACCGCGAAAATCGGAACTCCACTCTCTGCCAAAGGACCTGTCACCGAAGCCAGAATGCCAACTTTCGAAAAAGAGAATGGCCCCTCGAGCTTGAAACACACCCACGGGCTCTTGGGCTGATGTTCCTCGGGAACGCGGTCGGCTACACACACGATGGACAGTTCATCGGCTGTCCGGGTCACCGAGGTGAAAGGCCCGCTCCATGCCCACTCCGGCACCGGCCCGTCCGCCGACAAGCGGCAGACAGCGAACTTCCCGGGTATCCGAGAGAATCTCAAACCACGCCTGGTCATGAGCCTAAACTTTATAGGATGGCCATCAAGCTACGACCTGGCCGCCACCGCATCAAACAAGTTCAAGAAGGCCAGCTTCTTTTCGGCGGGAAGAAACGAGGCTTCAAACGAGTTCCTCGCCAACTCACGCAAGTGCTCATCGGTAAAGCCGAATGAATCTTGAGCCAACTGATATTCCCGGCTCAAAGAAGTGGCGAACATCGCGGGATCGTCTGTGTTGAGCGTGACCATCACACCTTGATCGAAATAATTGCGGACCGGATGCTCAGCGATCATCGAGCAGACACCGGTGCGCAGATTGCTGGTAATACAAATCTCCACCGGAACCTGCCGGGTGGAAAGCTCCTCCACCAGTTCGGCATCCTGCGAGGCAGTAAACCCGTGACCGATCCGTTCCGCCGGGAGATTCAGTGCTCCCCACACCGACCCCGGCCCGGCCGTTTCACCAGCATGCGCCGTAAGCCGAAGGCCATTGGCCGCGGCATAGGCAAACACGTCGCGAAACAATTCAGGAGCGGCCTGGCGCTCGTCGCCGCCAATGCCGAACCCTACAACACTCGGGCCTCTATGTCTTGCCGCCAACTCGGCTACCTGTTGTGCCTTCTCCTCGCCAAACTGGCGCACCGCATCAAAGATCCAGAGCAACGAAACGCCGAAGTCGCGCTCGGCACGTTCCCGGCCGCGTTCGAGTCCAGCAAAGATCGCATCAAAATCCTGCTTGCGCCACAGGCACACTCCCACCGAGACATACACTTCGGCGTGCAGCACATTCTCCGCCTTAAGTTTCTCCATCAACCGATAGGTGATGAGCTCGTAGTCTTCAGGAGTCTGCAGCTCTTCAGTCACAGCCTTGAACGCCATCAGAAACCCGGTGAAGTCCTTGTAACGATAAAGCTGCTCCACCTCTGCCAGCGTTGCTTTTTTCGCGTGACGCGTCTTCAACTCGATCAAAGTAGAAGGATCGATCGAACCCTCGAGATGCAGATGCAGCTCAGCCTTTGGGAGGGTGACGATAAAGTGGCTGGGCTGGGCGCTCACACTTCAGATTGTAGATTCCAAACCGCAGATTTGCGAACACTCGAAAGGTGCACACCTTATTCCGGATTGCCAATCCGGATAACAATCTCCCGCCCGATCTAGCGGGGGTCCACGTGCTCACGCCCTGGTGCGCAAGGAGGAAGCCCAACATCACCCCGGCAGGACCGCCTCCGGCGATGCAACAGCGAGTGTGGACCGTGTCATCCACGCAAACCAGTCTTAAGGGGAATTTGCATTACGCAACGGCTACGGCTTTCCGGCAAACTCACTATGATGCCGGCTATAGAGATAGTAGATGCTCAGGCCGATGACCAGCCAGGCAAAGAATCGCAGCCAAGTCAGAATGGGCAGACCGGACATAAGCAGAACACAGAAGAATACGCTCAACACCGGCGCTGCAATGCCACCCGGAGCGCGGAACCCGCGATGTCGTCCGGGATCGCGATAGCGCAGGATGATCACGCCGATCGAAACCAGTACGAATGCGAAGAGCGTCCCGATGTTTGAAAGATCGGAAAGCGTGCCAATATCCAGAAAGCCTGCCGGAACACCGACCAGGAAACCTGCGATCCACGTAGCCGTTGCTGGCGTGCGAAACTGCGGATGCACCCGCCCGAAGAGCCGAGGCAGCAGTCCATCCCGCGACATGGAAAACCAGACTCGCGCTTGTCCGAGCTGGAACACAAGTAGCGATGAAATCATGCCCATCATCGCGCCGAAGAGCACCCCCAGATGAATCCAGTTCAGGGTGTGTGAACCAGTTTGCACGGTCAGTAACTTCATCGCGTTGACCACGGGAGCGGCATCGTCGCGCACCGACTGCCACGGCACGATCCCGGTAAGCACAACCGCAACACCGATGTAGAGGACGGTGCACACGATCAACGTGGCAATAATCCCAATCGGCAAGTCGCGTTGCGGATTGCGAGCCTCTTCGGCAGCGGTCGAGACCGAATCAAACCCAATGTAGGTAAAGAAAATAATGGAACCGCCGGTCAGGATTCCCGACCATCCCATCGGAGCAAAAGGATGCCAGTTGGTGGGATGCACATACTGTGAGCCGACAATGACGAACGCGAGGATCGCCGCGATCTTGAGAATGACCATCACGTTATTGGCCTCCGCCGACTCGCGAATGCCACGAACCAGGATCACGGTCAAAATCATGACCACGAGAAATGCCGGGAAGTTGAAACCAAAGTGAAGGCCCGGCGTGTAAAGCACGTTGCCCCTCAGATCCGTAAGCCCCCCGGGCAGATAAGCCGGCGAAATCCAGCGCAAAGCCGGATGAAATCCGAACCAGTCAAACATGCCCACCAGGTGCGCTGAAAAGCCCACGCTGACGGCCATGTTGCTAACCGCATATTCCAAAATCAGGTCCCAGCCAATAATCCACGCAATCAACTCACCCATGGTCGCGTAGGTATAGGTGTAGGCGCTGCCTGCAATCGGAATCATCGACGCCAGTTCGGCGTAACAGAGCCCAGTAAAGCCGCACACGATGGCCACGAGTACCAGCGACAAGGCCAGCGCCGGACCAGCTCCGGGCCGTCCCAGCGAAGCATGGTGAGTGACGAGAAAATCAAGCAGAGGAGCGTTGAGAATGGAAGAAGTGTCGAACTTCTGCCCCCCGATAGCCGTTCCGATAACCGTAAAAATGCCCGACCCGATCACCGCGCCGATACCAAGAGCAGTGAGCGAAACCGGGCCCAGAGTCTTTTTTAGTTTTCGATCAGGCTCCTCCGAGTCGGAGATCAGCTTGTCGATGGACTTGCAACAGAAAAGCTGGTTGTCCGAGGTTCGAGGACTCCCCTCTGTGGTTCGATTGGTGATGGTCGGTATTTGAGCCAAAGGGGTTGTCTCCTGGAACGCGGCCGCTAGCAATTGGCAGTCGGCAATCAGCACTCAGCCCGGGGGGCCAAGTGCTAAATGCCAAGTGCCGCCTCTTACCGCTTCGCCGCGCCGCGCACCATCTTCTTCACCTTGCGCTTCTTCGAGCCACGGGCATATTCCCGCGGCTTCAGCGGCTTTTCTGTTTTCACTTTCTTGCGGGCAGTACGTTTTGACTTTTTGCGTTCTTCCTTGCTTAGCTTTTTTGTATTTGCCATGAGTGCTGTTTATTTCTCCTTGAGTGATTCGCGATTAGGTGCCGAGCTTTGCTCGCTGGACAGCCGAGGGCGGCTGTCCCCACGTGAGCATGGTCACCTAAAATCATGCCCGTTCCAGCTGAGCATACTTCTCTACCAGCTTCTTCAAACCGAAGCGAGGGAATTGTACCGTAATCTTGGCCTCTTCACCCTCACCTTCTCGATGATAAACCGTGCCTTCGCCATATTTGGGATGCCGCACCTTCTGACCCGGCTTAAAACCCTTTTTGCCCTTTGGCTCCTCTACCAACGTTTTCGGAACGCTAAATTTCTTCCCCCGCGATGCGAAAAACTCCGCAATATTGTCAATGGAATTGTAGCTGCGTCCAGAATAAGCAGGAGCCCGCGACGGATTGCGTGCGGCCCAGTTTGCGGTGCTCTGATCCTCGTCCTCGTAGGCGTAGTGGGCCTGCTCCTGCGGCAGATCGTGTGAGATAGGAACTCTTGTCCGCGAAGACTCCCGCTTCCGCCGTGATCCCCCCAGTTCCTCCACCAACTCCGCTGGAACTTCCTCCAAAAATCGGGACGGCACACTGGCCTCCGGCAAATCCGTTCCATAACGCCGGCGGTAAACCGCTCGGGTCAAAACCAAAGTATCCATCGCCCGCGTCATGCCCACATAGCACAACCGCCGTTCTTCCTCGATATCGTCCGGCTGCAAAAAAGTCCGCGAATGCGGAAACAATCCCTCTTCCAGCCCGCACAGAAACACCAGCGAAAATTCCAGGCCTTTTGCCGCATGCAATGTCATCAGCGTGATCTGGGCTTGCTCATCGTAAGCATCCGCATCGCTCACCAGTGCGGCGTGATCGAGAAACTGATCCAGAGTTTCGCCCCGGTCGCGCGAATCCATGGCCGCGTTCACCAGTTCGCGCAGATTCTCAATCCTCGAGTAAGCCTCCGGTGTGTCTTCCGCCTCAAGCTGCTTGATGTAACCCGTGCGGTCGATGAGGAACTTCAAGATCTCGGCGGTGTTAGCCGCATCGCCAGCAGCGCGAAACCCGGCGTCCGCCGTAGTCGGTGTGGAGCGGGCGCCCTCGCCCGCTTCCGGTGGAGAGGCGGACGGAAAAGCGCTGACCTCGCCCTCCCCATCCGCGCTTCCGAAGTCGAACGCCAAGTTGTCCGGATCGAAATCAGTGTCATCCTCCGCAACGAGCGAGACATCCGTCTCTACCTCGTCTTGCGGCTCCTCACTGGCCGTTTCTTCCAACCGCTCCACGTAGCTTCCAGCCAGCATCGCTCGCCCATCCTCGACCAGTCCCTTGAAACTCTTGAGCGCAGCCAAAGCACGCGCAGGTAGAAGCTGACGCTTGATCGCCGCTCCGATTGCACCCCACAACGAAACGCCTGTCTCGAGCGCAACCCGCTCCAAAACCTCAATCGTAGCCTTGCCGATCCCCCGCACCGGCGTATTGATCACTCGCAGCAGCGAGATCGAATCATCCACGTTGTGGATGACCTTCAGATACGAAATCATGTCCTTGATTTCAGCCCGCTCATAGAACGAAAACCCGCCCACCACGTGATACTTCAACTGATAGCGGCGCATGGCCTCTTCAAACAACCGCGACTGCGAGTTGGTGCGGTAAAGCACAGCCGCCCGAGCGTTCTCGCCCTGGTCCACCGCCTCCCGCAGATACTTCGCAATGTAATCTGCCGCGAACAGCGCCTCATTCTCGCCATCCGGCGCCTCGTAGTAGCCAAGCTTCGTGCCGCCCTGGCGCGACGTCCACAGATTCTTGCCCTTGCGCTTGAGGTTATTCGCAACCACCGCCGACGCCGCCTGCAAAATGTTCTGCGTCGAACGATAGTTCTGCTCCAGGCGGATAATCTTCGCCTCAGGAAAATCTTTTTCAAACTCAAGAATGTTGCGGATGTCCGCTCCGCGCCAGGAGTAAATCGACTGGTCTTCGTCGCCGACGGCGCAAACGTTGTGGCGGGTTCCGGCCAGCAGCCGCATCAATTCATACTGCGGACGATTCGTGTCCTGATATTCGTCGACCAAAATGTATTGGAACCGCCGGTTATAGTATTCGCGAACTTCAGACGCAGCCTTCAACAGGCGCACGGTTTCAAGCAGCAGGTCGTCGAAATCGAGCGCATTTGCCTTCGCCAGTTCTTTCTTGTACTCGGCGTAAATCTGCGCCACCCGCTCGGTCTTCGGATCAGCCGATTGCAAATACGCTTCCTGCGGATCAAGCATGTGGTTTTTTGCCCAGGAAATATGTGCCAACACAGCTCGCGGCGTAGTTTGCTTGTCATCAATTCCCAGCCGCCGCATGACCGACTTGACGAGTTGCTGCTGATCATTCTCGTCATAAATCACAAAGCTTTTGGTGTGCCCAATCGGCGGCGCGCCCGGAACTGTCGATGGAATGCGAAGCGCTTCG
>Ga0209415_10005234_pt1 | contig 23383 bp, 21 predicted proteins | sample PeaSoiSIISIP2007_FD_187696 | JGI IMG/M metagenome (GOLD analysis project Ga0209415, IMG submission 187696) | Peat soil microbial communities from Weissenstadt, Germany - SII-SIP-2007 (SPAdes) (version 2) | ecosystem: Environmental > Terrestrial > Soil > Wetlands > Peat | place: Germany... | reverse complement strand
ACCGGCGGCTCGAAGATTGCCGAGCACGGCGGACTGAACGAGGATGACGTGCACGTGGCTTTGCTGGTTTCGCAGGCGGATATGCGGCGCAAAACCGTCAACATTCCGGTCAGCAACCAGCAGGTAGCTGCGACCATCATCCAGGCGCTGGGCTTCAACCCCAATCAACTGCAGGCTGTGCAGCAGGATCAAGTCAACGTGCTGCCGCTCCTGTTCGGAGATCGGGACAACCACTAGCGTTGCGGAGGATTGAGAGCGGCAAGCCGTGAAGTCCGGCTTGCCGTTTTTTATTTTGGCAGATCCGGCGGAGAGGGCACAGAAGCGGTTTGCTCGGGGCCAGAGCCATTCGAAGCCCGGTTTTGCACCCGAGCCCTTGCGTTCATAGCCGTGCGGAATAGAGGCCCTTGCCGCAGCCTCATCGCCTCTCGCGCTTGATCGCATCTGACAGATTTTTTTCCTTGATTCTGGCCGGCGCAAACTCCGGCACCACCCACTCCCTGACTCTTCGCACCACCGATTCTGGCGCCTCGGTCTCCATTTCCACGAGTCCGTCTTTGTACTGGCGCGAAGAGATGCGCGAGCGGGCTTCGAGCAGGGACAACAACTTGCCTTCCTGTTGCGGGATGCGAAGACGGATGCGGCTCACGGGATCGCCCGAGAGCATCTGATCGATCCGGTCGAGCAGTGTGCTCATCCCTGTGCCCTGGACCGCCGAAACATGCACTGTGCGGGCGTCATCCCGCAAGGACTCGCGCTGCACCGGGGACAGCAGGTCGATCTTGTTCATCACGCGCAGGCGCGGCTTGGCGTCAGCTTCTAACTCTTTCAGCACGCGATCGACTTGCGCGTCCTGTTCCGCCGAAAGAGGACTGCTGGCGTCGGAGATGTGCAGAATCAAGGTTGCGCGCTGCACTTCTTCCAAAGTCGCGCGGAAGGCGGAGACCAGGGTGTGCGGCAGGTTGCGGATGAATCCCACGGTATCGGAAAAAAGCACTTTGCGGCGCGACGGCAGAACAAGTGAGCGAATGGTGGGGTCGAGAGTGGCAAACATGCGCGGCGACTCCAGTACCGCGGCCTGGGTGAGCGCGTTGAACAACGTCGACTTCCCGGCGTTGGTGTAGCCGACCAGCGCGACCGTGGCCACGGGGACGGACTCCCGTCGCTGGCGCTGTTGGGCACGGATGCGGCGCACATTTTCCAGCTGTTGTTTGACGTGACGGACGCGGCGATAAATTTTTCGCCGGTCGGTTTCGAGCTGAGTTTCACCCGGACCGCGGGTGCCGATGCCGCCGCCCAGCTGCGACATCTCCACCCCACGGCCAGCCAGACGCGGCAGCATGTACTCGAGTTGCGCCAGCTCAACCTGCAGTTGGCCTTCACGGGTGCGGGCGTGACGGGCAAAAATATCGAGGATAAGCTGGGTACGGTCGATCACGCGGGTATGAACGACGTTCTCGATGTTGCGCTGCTGCGAGGCGGTAAGATCGTGATCGAACAGCAGCAAATCGGCGGAAACTGAGGCGGCCGCACCCGCGATTTCCTCCAGCTTTCCCCGGCCGATTAGCGTGGCGGGGTCGGGACGGTCGCGCCGCTGCAGGAATTCTCCAGCAATCTCAGCGCCGGCGCTGCCGGCGAGCGCGCGCAGTTCATCGAGCGATTCCTGGGCGCTGAACTCCGGAATGGCAGGCGCTCGAGATGGCGCGGCCGCCGCGCTCTCCCGCGCCGCCTGGGCTCCGCTGGTCAACGAACCCTTTGTTCCCTTGGACCCGGACGCGGGCCGCCGGGTGCGCGAGTCGATGCCGACCAGGAAGGCGCGTTCTCTTCGCAGCCCATCCGCGGCGGCCGCCTTCGGCGCGCCGCCGTGTTTCGCCTGGGAAGATCTGGATTCTGGACTGCGCAATAGGGAAATTCTCGCTACAAAACGAAGCCGGGCCTATCCTTCCATCCCCGAGGCTGCGTGGGATTCGGGAGCCGGCTCCGCGGCCGGTGCAACCGGACCTGGCCGGTCCAATCCGCTGTGGGCGCTCCTTACCATAGCGACCGTAGAGATGGCATGTTTGAAGATCAACTGCTCCTGGTTGCTGGTCTCGAGCACCACAGAGTACTTATCGAAAGAGCGGATGCGGCCCGTCAGTTTGACTCCGCTCAGCAAATAGATGGTGATGTTGGTCCGCTCTTTGCGAGCGGTATTGAGAAAAGAATCCTGAATATTCTGCGCCGGCTTGTTGTCCATCGCCGATCTCCTTAACCTTGTATGGCATGGTGTTCGGCATCCGCTTCCCGGAACAGGTTTTGCGGAAAACGTTGGCCAAAACGACGCTGTCGGCAACCTGCTTCCCGGAAACGGCGCTGCTCGTACTCTGTACGATACGGCGTTACCCATGAAGTTTCAACCTACGGCAGACGCCGGTTCGCGGCCGGCAGGTTGAGGCCGCCGATTGACAGAAGTTGCTCCAAATGCCAAGATTCCCCGCTCTGGCGGAACCCGGTCCTCTAACCTGCTGCGGTTCGTTCGGGGAATTCGGATAGCTCCAGCCAGCAATTCTGGGAGGGACTTGGCAATGCATTTTCTTAGTGGCTTGGCAGCCTGGTTGGATTTTCCGCAGCATACAGGTACGGAGACGCTGGCCGTTCTGCTGCGTTGGGTGCATTTCTTGGCCGGCATCACCTGGGTTGGCTTGCTTTACTTCTTCAACCTGGTGAATGTGCCCTTCATGAAGCAAGTGGATGCCGCCGCCAAGCCCAAGATATTCCAGCACCTTACTCTGCCGGCACTGAACTGGTTCCGCTGGAGCGCGCTGCTCACCGTCTTTGTCGGCTTCTGGTACTGGGCCCAAGTTTACGTGGCGGCGGACGCGCATCTTGCGGACAAAAGTCCTCTGTCGACGATTGGTTTGTTCCTGCTCATCTGGATTGCGGCGTGGCACATTTTCTTTTTCATCGTACGCAAGACGGCGGTCGGCGGATGGGCGCTGGCTCTGATTACGGCGGTGGTGGTGAGCGCCGCGTCCTGGCTGTTTGTGAACTACACTCCGGTGGGCGGGGACGACAATCACGTGCTGGCGATCGGCATTGGCGGCGGGTTTGGGTTTTTCCTGGTATTCAACGTCTGGGGAATTATTTGGCCCAACAACAAAAAGATTATCCAGGGAACTCTGGCCGGCACTCCGCCGGCCAATGCGGCGGTTCTGGCACGGCAGGCCTTCTTGGCCTCGCGCACTAACTTTTATTTGTCATTCCCTCTGCTGTTCTTTATGGCTGCAGCCAGTCACTATCCCCTCTTCGGGAAGTAGGCGGCTTACAGGAGTTCAAGTTCATTAACACTCTCTGGAAGTTGTCATTCCGAGGAGCGAAGCAACGAGGAATCTGCCGTTTGCCGGCGGTCGAGGAAAAGCGGATTTCTCGCTACGCTCGAAATGACAACCGGGTAGTGTCCTAAATTCATAACCACCAAGGACACTACCGACAACCGTAGAGGGTTTGTCAGCACTCCGTCGCGCGCGAGGAAAGCGCAGGCGTTCTAGATTGAAGAGATTGATCGCCTAGAAGCTCAGTTTCATCGCCACCTGCACTTGTCTCGCGGAAGTCGTTCCATCGGGCTGTCCTACCGTGGACGTGATCATGCCGAAAATTGGCGAGCCCACCAGGTTTCCCTGGCTTTGAGAATCGCTGCCCGGATTGGAGAAGTGGGGATGATTGAAGAGGTTGAAGCTCTCGAACCGTGTCTCCAGCTCGAACCGCTCCGTCAACTTCATCTTTTTGGATAATGCCAGGTCGAAATCCACGTACCCCGGGCCAAAGAAGCGATTGCGCCCCACCGATCCGGGACCGGTGAACAAGGGGCCCAAGCCAGCGTCTTGCCGGGCTGAGAAAGCGTCCACATTCGTGAAATACACCTTCCCGGCGGCCGCATTGGGGTTGCTCCCCGCAGCAAATGGGTCGCCGACCAGATCGGCGCGGCCGAACACGCCAGTCCTTTCCATGTCGGTGGGGGCGAAAACGTCGAAGGGATGCCCGCTCTGCAACAGGGTGACGCCGGAGAATTGCATGCCCTCGAAAACTCGCCCCAGCATGCCGTGATTAAGATAATTCTTGCCCCTGCCGAGCGGGACCTCCCAAATGTAGCTGATGGCGGCGGCATGGCGCAGGTCGTTGTCGGAGTTGCCGTATTCTTCGGAAAGGTCCAGGGAATTTCGGGGATAGTTTCGGTTGCCGGCAGCCGCCACCAGCGGGTCGTTCGAGTTGTCGAGCGCATGCGACCAGGTGTAAGCACCCTGCACTTCCAAACCGTGGCTCATGCGATGGGTGACTTTCAACTGCAGCGCGTTGTAGTTCGAGATGCCCACGGAGCGAATGTAGTTGGGCTGATACAGGGCATTGTGGGCAACGGCGTTGAACGGCAAAGAAAAACCCGCCCCTCGGTACAGGTTGGTCAAGGTCACAGTGTCGGGGGTACAGCCGTAGGCGTTGGACGGGTCGCTACAGTAGGTAACCAGCTGTGCGACTAAGGCAGGGTCGGGTGGGTTCCCGTCCAGAACGTCGTAAATGTGAGTGCCTTTGGATCCCACGTAGCCAAGATCCAGCGTGGTGTTGCCGCCCAGTTCGCGCTGAATGCCGAAGCTCCAGGTGTTGTTGACGCTGGGACGAAAATGCGGATCGAAGATATTCGGCCCGATGGCGGCGCCGTCTGCAACCGTGGCGGAAGGCGTTGTCGTGGTCGGCACCGCGGGGAAGCTCGGGTTCGCACTGCCGCTGAAAAAGTTGTTAACCGTATCGATGGGAAAGCTCACATAGTCCTGTTCAAACGGCGGACTGCTGCGGGCATTGCCGAACAGATTGCCGAAGACGCGATCGTGGTAAATGCCAAACCCGCCTCGGATGGCCGTCTTTCCATCGCCCCGCGGATCCCAGGAGAATCCTACGCGCGGCTCCAGGTCCGAATAATCATTCTGATAGAGCTGATGGCCGGTTCCCGGCCCGACGATGGAAAACACCACGGGAAATGATGCTGGATTGGTCAGCAGATTGGACAAGTTGTCGTTCTCTTCGTAGGGGACGCCGTTGAACTGGTAGCGCAGCCCCAGGGTAAGCGTAAAGTTGGGCCGCACCTTCCAGGTGTCCTGCGCGTAGCCGTCGTATTCGTGCTGGCGGAAGTGTTTGTTGTCGCTCGGCTGCCGCACCCCATTCTTGTCGAAAAATTCTGCGTTCACATCCTGCACCACCAGGCCATAGAACGCAGACGCCGCATCTTCGAGCGCAACAGTGGCGCCCGGTATACCGGCCAGATCAATCCCGTCGAGCGAGGCGGCTTGAGTGGATACCTGGCGGCGGGAGCTGAAATCGTTCACCCCGCTCTCGCCCACGTCACGGAAATCAAAACCAAATTTGAACGTATGCGCACCGCGAACCCAGCTAATGCCATCGCCGTAGCTGACGGTCCCGGTGGTCCGGTTATTGCTGTCCGAGGTAAGTCGGATGCACCCGAAGCTGGCGAACGGATCCATATAGTAATCGCGCCCATTTCCGTACTGGTCCAACGTGCCTTCCTGCTGGCTGACGCTATCCAGCAGGTTCAGCCCGGTGCAGTTGAAATTCGAGTAAATGCGATTCCAGCCAAAGTTGAAGTTGTTGACTAGGCTCGGGGTCAGGACGGAGGTCAGGCTCGCCGATAACGACTGGTTAATGGCTTTTTCGGCATAGCTCCCCACTCCCCCCGGCAGAATATCGAAGTGCGCCGGATCGGAATCGAGAAAGTGATCGTATCCGTAGCGCAAGCTGAGGGTCTGGCGATCGGAGAAGTGCTGGTCAATCTTGGCCACCGTCTGGTAAGTGTTGTTTCGCGAGACGCTGGGAAAAAATAGTGTGCCGCTGTAGCCGTCGCCGTTCGCCACGGTGGGATTCGGATAGAGCGCCAGAATCTTTTGCATCGTAGGATCAGGCGGCAGACCGTAAGTGTTCTGGCCCTGAGTGTTGGCTTGGGTAAGGTCCACCGGCACTTGGTTCCCGTTGGAATCGATGTAGGTGAAAGCGCCGGTCTTGAAAGCGGCTGCCGGCACCGTGCTGGCGTTGGTCAGGGTGGTTACGAAGCGATCGAATTCCTCATTGAAGAAGAAAAACGTCTTGTCCTTGCGGATGGGGCCGCCGAGGGAATATCCAAACTGATTTCGCACGTATGGATTCATGGGCCCCTGGCTGGCGGGATTGAACCAGTCGCGCGCCCCTCCAAAACCGTCCCAACGCCCGTACTCGTAGGCATCGCCGTGGAAAGAATTGGTGCCGCTGTTGGTGACCACGTCTACGATGGAGCCGGTGTTGCGTCCGAATTCGGCGCTGAAGTTGTTGGTGATGACGCGGAATTCCTGCGCTGAATCCGGATTGGCGGTGAGAACGCCCCCGATGCCGCCCGGCACTGAGGTATCGTTATTGTCCACCCCGTCGAGCAGGAAGTTATTGTTCCGCTCTCGCTGACCGTTGACTGTGATACCACTGATTTGACTGGTGGTCTGCACCGTGCCCGGCGATAGTAGGATCAAATGGTATGGATCCCGGACAATCAAGGGCAAGTCGAGCATCTCTTCCTGGCCCACGAGATTACTCCCCTGGGCGGTTTCCAGGTCAACATCCGGAACTTCACTGGCCCGGACCTGTACTTGCTCGCTCACCGCCCCCGGCTCTAGTTTGGCATTGACTGTCAGCGCCTGCGCCACCGTGAGTTGCACGCTTGGCACCTGGAATGTCTTGAAGCCCGATTTTTTTACCGCAATCTCGTACATTCCAGTCGGGAGATCCGTCACACTGTAGGTGCCGACGGAGCCGGTCATGACCGTGCGCGAGGCACTGGTGGCCAGATTTTGGACGCTGACTTCCGCGCCTTGAACCACGGCTCCGGCGACATCGGTCACCGTGCCCGCGATGGAACCGGTTTGCGCCGCTGCCAACGAGGCGCAAGCCAGCACCAGTAGACCGTATGCGAAAACGGCCTTCAGTTCTTTCATGACCCCTCCGGGAACAACTGATTTTGCCCAAGCGAAGATTGATGGTGTGGAAAGAGCCGCCTGTACGCGCGCCCGCTGCGGTTCACGTTGCGCCGTGAAACGACGTCTGCTACAGCCGGCTCACGGCCAGATGATCGTAGCTTCGTTGTGATCTTGTCTCTCGAAGGCAAAGAGTCTCGAAGATTTTCTGCAAGACTAGAAATACGGGCAGTCACCGCGCCCAAGGGATCAGAGACGGTGGCGACAAACCTAACCTGCGGCGTGGACAGCGATCCACACTTCCCACGAACGTCGCGTCCCAAAGCCCCTCCGGACGACTTGAAGTCTGGAATTTGCGCTTATGCAACGATGTGCATAGGTTGCCTCTAGAATAGCGGGATTTTGGTAACCAGGGTTCTCATTTTAGCTACACCGAAGTAACGTACATTATTTCTACCCAGCTACAACTACTTACTCGGGCAGCGTTACATTTGGCGGATAGTATCTTGAAAACGGCGGCCCCAGCGAGAACATCATCCCTCGCAAGTCCGCGAGGTTTCAAGTCTAAGTATGGCTATGAACCAAGCCCTCTACTCTCGCGGCGTCGACCTCTTCAACCGCGCCGCCTTCTTTGAGGCCCACGAAGTATGGGAAGACGTTTGGCGAGTGGCTGCTGAGCCGGAGAAGAAGTTTTTGCAGGGACTGATTCAGATTGCGGTGGCGTTTCACCACCACGCTCATGGAAATCTGGCGGGCGCCCGCTCCTTGCTGGAACGCAGCCGCAAGAATCTGGCCGGATATCCTGATGGTTTCTGCGGGGTGCGGCTGGCGCCTCTGCTGCAGTCGCTGGCGGAGTGGCAGCGCGCACTGGCGGAAGGAAGGCCAGTTCCTCCCCTTCCCCAACTCTAGCCGCGTTGCACAATCGTAAATCAGGGTCGCGTTTCTAGCGGCCGCGGCGTTTCCGGCGTGACGCGGGCGTGGGAGGCACTTCGCCCGGCGCAAGCACCCGGCGAACGATTGGTGTATTCAGTTTGTATTTGCGTTCCACGATGTTGCCGTTCTCATCCTGCACACGCAAGACGAAGACTGGCAACGTGCCCTCCTTGTCGAAGATCTCCTGCGAGATGGTCACCGGCAGCACACCATTGAGATTGTGCTCGCGATACGCGGTTTCATAGCGATGGCGTTTCACATTCCAGGTAAAGACACGAATTTGGTTGTAGTCGAAGGGCAGGCCGTCCTTGGGTTCGATGAGCAGCGTGAGGTATTCAGAAACCCTCTTGTCTCCGTCCTGCACTTGGTTCAGCGCAAACGCGGCGACGATTCGCTGGCCCTCGGCGTATTGCGCGATGTCCAGAGGGACATCAACGTCCAGCATGCGACCCAGAACCCAGCCCACGTGGCCGTGGGCGTCCCGGACGAGCCACCAGTCTTCCATGGCCGGGGCAGCGGTCTGGCTTGGCTCGTGGTTTCCATCCGCTGGCCGAGGAGGCAGGCCAGGGACACCCTTCTCCGCTGTGGCACGCTTTAAGAGGGAAGTCTTAGAGCCCTGATCAAGCTGATAGAGATGTTCGGTGTCGCGGCCTGGATCAATATGGAGGTTGGTGTCGTTGTGAGTAACCGCGGTGGCTTGTACCGGGCCGCCTTGCTCCTGTTGCGCCAGCTTCTGAAAGCTGTCGTACACCTGCTGAGTCACGAGATGGCGCTGCTCAATCCAGCCTTCCGTGCCATCCCCGGTTCGCACTCGCGCAAAACGCCGGTCGCGTTCCAGAACCTGCACCCGCTCGCCGTTTTTCACCATGCCGGTCTTGGTGTAAACCGCGGCTACGCGGTCACGCAGAATGGCCTGCGAGGCGGACACGTAGGCCATTTCCTTGACTCTGCCGCGGCCACGTCCACAGCCGAAAAGCAACAGCAGCAGGGGGAGAAGCAACGGCAGAACTCGCCGTCCAGGTTTCATGAAGATCACACAACAATATAGCGCAGAGAGAGACGGGTGAGGGGCATTGTTGATGGTCGATTCGTGATGGTTGAATGGACAAACCGGCAGGCTTTGATTTTCGCAATCACAATTCAAAAAATCACCCGTCAACAATGTTCCTCAGTCTCCGAAGCAGATGCCGATGGAGCGGGCGGTCGTGACCAGCTCGCCGTGAGGGTCGACGACCTTCATGAGGTGAATGGCCTCGGCGATCTCCACTGCCTCAATCCGCTGGTTGCGAAGGCAAACCATCTTACCGAAGGCGCTGTCTGCAATCAGATCGACAGCCCCCACCCCGAAGCGGGTGCCGAGTATGCGGTCGAAGGGGGTGGGCGAGCCACCACGCTGAATGTGGCCCAAAACGCTGACCCGCACTTCTTTGTGGGCGCGCACCGCGATAGCGTCGCCTATCAGGTTAGCCACTGCTCCCGCGCGGCGGTTCTCTTTGAGCTCGGGCGGTAACTTCACGCCCTCCGCCACCACCACGATCGTGAAATGCTTGCCGTAGCCTTCCCGCGCCTTCACGTGGTCACAAATGCGCTCGATGGTAAAAGGAATCTCCGGGATCAGAATGACGTGCGCGCCGCCCGCGATGCCGGCGCCAATTGCGATCCAACCCGCGTCACGGCCCATGACTTCCACGACCATCACGCGGTGGTGGGATTCGCCGGTGGTGTGGATCTTATCCACGGCATCGGTGGCGGTGGTGAGCGCGGTGTCAAAACCGAAAGTGACGTCGGTGGCGGAGAGATCGTTATCGATGGTCTTGGGTACGCCCACGATCTTCATGCCTTTTCGGAACAGTTCGAGCGCGATCGTTTGTGAGCCATCGCCCCCGATCGTGATGATGGCATCGATTCTCAGCTTGCCTGCATTGGCGATAATCTCGCCAGAAATGTCGCGCATCGCTTCCTTGCCGTTTTCGATGATCTTGTATTTGAAGGGATTGCCGCGATTGGTGGTGCCCAGGATGGTGCCCCCGCGGGGCAGGATACCGCTTACCTGCTTGAGCGTAAGTTCGAAGGATTTCTCCGGCCAGATGAGGCCGTCAAAGCCGTCCGGAATGCCGATGACCTTCCATTTGTGTTTGAGGATGGCGCATTTGACGGCGGCGCGGATGACGGCATTCAGGCCGGGGGCGTCCCCGCCCCCGGTGGAGATGCCGATACAGCGAACGTCAGGCATAAGGGGCGTCTTTATGGGACGAGAATGGTCAGTTGCGCACTGGCGGTGAAGTTGGTCCCGTTGCTGTTGTAGGTCGCTGTGATCGTGACCGTGGTTGTCTGCGTAACCGCGCTCGAGACTGGGGTCACTAAGGCACCGGTCTGGCTCGTGTTATTTATGCCCACGTCGGCACTGGGGCTTGCTGTCCACGTCGCCGTGGATGAAACATCCACCGGCGAGCTCTGGCCTTGGACCGTGGCTAACGCATTGAAGAGCTGCGTTCCAGTCACGTGGATAGTAGCGGTGGTTGGATTCATCGCAAGATTCGTCACATTTCCCAAGGTGACGTTTACAGTCCCAGTGCCACTGACGGTTCCGGATTGTGCGGTAATGATCGCGGTTCCTGAGGACTGGCCCGTCACGTCCCCAGAATTGCTCACCGGTGCGACCGTGTTGTCAGAAGTTGACCACACTACCCCTGAGGTCAGAGTCTTTGTCGACCCGTCGTCATAGGTTCCCGTGGCCGTCATCTGCTGTTTGGTGCCCTGAGTGAGGTTGAGCGGGTTGGGCCCGACGGTGAGAGAGCTTAACGTTGGATTGACGAAAAAGCCCTTGCAACCGACGGCCCCGGCAAGCAGCAAAAGAGTCGCAAATGCAGCCAGCAGTTGGAGTTTTCGCTTTTGGGTTGGCATCATCAAAGCTCCAGACAGTGGCCCTCGTTTGGGAGCCGCCTCATTCGGCGGCGCTGATGAAATTGTAGCAGACAGTCAGAAAGTCAGAGACACGGAGGGACACACCAAAAGTCTCGGCTTGCAGCGCAATTCAAAAACGCTCCGCGGATGGAACACGCAGAGCCCGGGCCCATTCGCCAGTCATGTCAAAAGGAGAGCGGTCCCAGCAATCGCGCCATCGTCCAGCCAACTAGTTCGCCTTCCTGGCTTTGACGATGCGTTCGTCGATGGGTTTGCGACCGGCGAAGCCTTCATTCGTGCCGTGCCAGTGGGCGATTCCCTTCTCGCCCAACTTCCAGCAGAGCAGTACAGTGCGGCCATCGACAACGCAGGGAAAGTCGAGCAGCCCGATGTCGAGGTCTTTGACCTGGACGCCGGTGGCATCGATTTCAGCCAGCGAATCCTTGACCCGCTGGATAGCCTTCTCGCGCTCGGCCTTGCGGCGCGCAAGGTGGACGACATTCAGCGAGGTGCCGCCGTTCACGAAAACCCGGTGGGCGACCTCCTGAAACTCGGCGTCCACGGCTTCGATCAGCTTCTTGCCATCGATTGCGGCACGCAGCAGCGACTCCAGGATGGGGAGAAGAGTTTCGGCTTCTTGCAGAGTAAAGGTACGGTCGGACATAGGGTTGTGTAGCTATTCTAGCGCATTTGCGAGAGGACGTCGGCCTTTAGCCTTTAGCCGTTGGCCATTCGCTGAGCATCGTTGTCGATCGCTGAGCTGCGCTCGGCTGGACAGCCGAGGGCGGCTGTCCCTACGCGGCCTTTGCCAACGACCAACGACGCACGGCCTAACGACGGTTTACTGAATCTCCAGCATCCGGTCCAGAGCCACGTGGGCCCAGTGCTTTACCTCATCTTTCACTTTGATCTGGTTGACCACATTGCCGTCCACCAAGTTCTCCAGCACCCAACACAAATGCTGTGGGGAAATGCGGAACATGGTGGTGCACAGGCAACCGGAGTCGTCAAGAGTGACGACCTTCTTGCCTTCGGCCGCGAATTCCTTGCCCATGCGGTTGACCAGGTGGATTTCCGTGCCCACAGCAAACATGGTGTCGGATGGGGCGTTGCGGATGATCTTCAGCAGGCCTTCCGTCGATCCAATCCCGTCGGCCTTTTGGCAGACTTCCCAGCGGCACTCGGGATGCACAATCACTCGGATGCCGGGATACTTGGCGCGCACATTCTCCACATGCTCGGCCAGGAAGCGCTGGTGGACCGAGCAGTGGCCTTTCCAGAGAATGACTTTGGCGGCGCGCAGACGATCCGGCGTCACGCCTCCGCCGATAATGAAAGGATCCCAGACCACCATGTCGCTGAGCGGGATGCCCATGGCGTATCCGGTGTTGCGGCCGAGATGCTGGTCGGGCAGGAAGAGAATTTTCCCATTCTTCGCCAAGGCCCACTTGAAGGCGCCCGGCGCGTTCGACGAGGTGCAGACCAGGCCGCCGCGTTCGCCGCAGAAAGCCTTGATGGCCGCCGTCGAATTCATGTAGGTGATGGGCGTAATGCCTTGGCCTTCATCGGTGGTGAGCCCGGCGCGGACCAGTTGTTCCCAACAGTCTTCCACCTGGGTGATTTCTGCCATATCGGCCATGGAGCAGCCGGCATTCAGGTCGGGAAGGATGGTGACTTGGCCGGGGCGGCTGAGAATATCGGCGCTCTCGGCCATAAAATGCACGCCGCAGAAAACGATGTATTTGCTTTTTGCTTGTGCGGCCTCTTGTGCAAGCTTGTAAGAGTCGCCGCGGAAATCGGCGAAGCGAATAACCTCATCGCGCTGGTAGTGGTGCCCGAGGATGATGCATTCGCGGCCCAGTTGCTGGCGCGCCAAGGCAATGCGCTCGTCCATGGTGTGGTCCGGCAGGACGAGATAGTTTTCCAAACTGCAAACTTCGGTTGCTGTAGCCATCTCTTGTCACGCTTTCAGCTCCGAGCACGGGCAGGCACGCTTAGCGCGCACTCCGCTCGAACTGGAACGGGGATGTTGAAAGCCTCTCAGCGGCTCCAGCCGGTTCACTGCATCGCAAGATGCCCAACCGACGGGGATGTTGAAGCCACCAGTGGTTCTTTTGCTACTTAACTTGGATGCTCAGCAATGGCGGAAAGTGTCGCATTTTTTGGCGACCGAAGTCACTTCCGCAAGTGACTGAGGGTTCCGCAAGTATTGTGCACTCTGGGAGGGCAGAAGTGCAACAGCCATGTTGCTGGGGATGTGGCGCGGGCGCCCTCGCCCGCGAGAGGCAGGCGTGTCACGGAGGACTCGCAGGGCGGGATCGCACAGCGGCCCAACGCGCCCAAGGGGAAGAGCCTTCGCGGGCGAGGGCGCCCGCGCCACACGGTCAGCGGGTTCTCCCTTGCGACGGATCCGGCGAAGTCGCTGTATCTACATCGATATGCAACTGCTGCGTGATACTGATTCCCGGCGGGTAGCATTGCCCGTCGGCGTTGTAGTTCGCCGGGCATCCCGCTGCAACGTCCTTTCGCTTGGGCGACTGCGCGAATTGCCAGACGTCGGCGAAGCGGATGCCGCTGTCCGCGGGACTCGGTGGCCGCTTGGGGAAGACGCACCCGGGAGACGGTGGGCAAGCATCATTCGTCACCCAGTAGCTGATTTCTCGTGCGCCGGCATGTTGGCGGATGTCGTCCGCGGTAACGACACTCACCCCAGGCGACTCCTCGGAGGCGATGCCGGAACAGTAAATGCCGGCGCGGAAGCCAGCCGCGATGATTCCATCCACCCAGGCGTAGATGTAGGCCTTTTGCTCGGGCAGCATGCGGCCGCCTTGTTCCTGATCGAGGAAGATGATGGTTTTCGCGGGAAAGCCCTCGCGCCTAGCGGAGGCCGCGGCTGATCGAGCATCGGACTCGCCTAATCTTCTGGCGTTGGCGACCGACCTCAACCCGGCGTCGAGCCTGCCGTTGAACAGCACCAGAAACCCGAATCCAGCCGTTTGCAGCGCCGGCCGCTTGCCGGCCCAATTGTTGGTCTTCTTGCCGGGAGGATTGTTGAGCCAGAAACCCACGTAGGAAAACGTCGCGCGCAGCGCTTTTACGTGCTCGTCGCCGGGATAGTCGTTGCGATCGAAACCGAGGTAGGAGGATGCGTCTGGAGCGGGGCGGGATCGCGGCCTGGCTTCTTGGATGAAGGCCGTCGCAACCGCCACGGCCGTGAGGACGCAGGTAGTCGGTTTCACGAGCATATGCTAGTTTAGGCGCTGTATCCCTTGCGGAAGCCGCCTCAGATGGCCTTCGTTGCAAAAGACGCAAAGTGGTATCTTGCCGACATTGTCGAGGAGATCCGCGTTAAAGGCAACAAGCGCAATGTCCTACACACCAATCTGGTCTTGGTTCGCGCTGATTCTCCCGAAGAAGCATACGAGAAAGCAATTGCGCTGGGTAAGCGCGGAAATACGAAGTACAAGAACCCCGAAGGGAAGATGGTCACGATCAGATTCCGTGGGCTAAAAGACTTAAACGTCATCTATGAGGAACTGGAACACGGCTCCGAGATCACCTTCAGTAGAGACGTTGGCGTGAGTGAACAGAAGATCAAAAGCTGGATCCGGTCTAAGAAAAACTTGGGCGTCTTCGCGCGTGTCGAGGCGCATCGAGGTCCGGACTATTCGAGCGCTGAGATTATCCAGGAAGTGTTCAAACGCTGGCCTCATTTGAGAGGAGCTGACAGACAAAGAAACTAAAAGAAACTAGTGGTCGCGATGTGATTTCCCAAGGAATCGCATCTACCCCCCAATATGCACCATCGTCCTCGACGCCGGCACAAAATCCGGTTCGCCGATGTGGTGGCGTTCTTCTTTTCCCTGCACCACGCCGCGGATGAAGTCTTCCATCTCTTCATCGGACGCGCCGCGGTGCATCACGCCGTGCAAATCGTGGTCCCAAACAGAGAATAAGCAAGTGCGAATCTTGCCGTCGGAGGTGATGCGGATGCGGCTGCAGTGTCCGCAAAAAGGATGCGAGACCGGCGCAATGATCCCGATTTCACCCAAGCCATCCTCAAAGCGGTAACGCCGTGCCGTCTCACTGCGGGCATGCGGAATTTCAACCAGCGGGCGGTACTCCCCCATGCGGCGCAAAATTTCGTCGAGCGTCACCACGGTGTTCGGCGACCAAGTGCGCCCTTCTTCGAGCGGCATGAATTCGATGAAGCGGACGACCACTCCCTCCTCGCGGGCAAACATGCCGAAGGGGATGATCTGATCCTCGTTGAAGCCGCGCATCAGCACGCAATTCACCTTCACCGGCCACAGACCCACGCGGCGAGCGCTGCGGATGCCGCCCAGCACGTTGTCGTAGCCATTGGGCACGCGAGTGATGCGGGCGAAGCGGTCCGGGTCGACCGCGTCCATGCTGACGGTGACTCGGTTGAGCCCGGCATCCTTGAGCGGTTGCGCCATCTCGGCGAGAAGGTCGCCGTTCGTGGTCATGGCCAGATCGAGTGGTTCGCCTTCCAAATCGCGCAGTTTAGCCAACTCGCGGACGAAATCGACGACGCCCTTCCGCAGCAATGGTTCGCCACCGGTGAGGCGGACTTTCTTGATCCCGAGTCCGGCCAACACCCGCGCCATGCGGAGGTAGTCGGCAAAGGGAAGGTCGCCGTAGAGCGCGCCTTCGTTCCCGGTGCGGCAATAGACACACTTGTAGTTGCAACGATCGGTGATGGAGATCCGCAGATCGGTGATGGGGCGGCCGGATTTGTCGGTGAGAGGCATCAGCTTCTAGCTCTTCACTTCCAATCTTGTCATTCGAGCCGTCCGTAGCCAAAGGCGAGGACGAGCGAGGAATCTGCAGTTGTTTCCTTCCGAAACAGCTCTGTGGTCAATGGGAAAAGACGCAGGCGGGACACTCCCGGCAGGCGTTTCCTTTCCAATGTGCTCTCACGAAGCACGGGAGGCGCGGGCGTTTCCATCCGCACCCTTCGGAGTAGTTCTGCTCTGCGACCTCGGCGGATCCTCGGCAATCTCCGCGATTAGACCTGAATCGCAGAGCGCGCGGAGAACACCACACAGGAGCAGCGAAAACCACCCACCGCCGCCGCAGCCAGGGTATGCCCACAGGCCGGGGCAGTCGGAAACCTGCGTACATTATAGACTGCTACAGGGCGCTGCAATGTAAGGAGGAGAATTCAAGTGCGCAATTTTCTGCTGGCAATCACCACGATCGGCTTTTTGCTTCTTTCGCAGTTTCTCTTCGCCGACCAAATTGTTCTGCGTAATGGCGACCGTCTAACCGGAACCATCACCAAATCCGACAGCAAGAGCCTGGTGATCAAGACGGAGTTCGCCGGTGAGGTCACGGTGGATTGGCCGGCGATCCAGGAGATCAATTCGACCCAAGCGCTGCACCTTGGACTGAAGGATGGGAAAACCGTGGTCGGTTCGGTGAAAACCACGGACGGGAACTTCGAAGTGGAGGCCCCCGGCAAGGCGGCCGTCACCGTGCCCAAAGATGCGGTCGAGTTTGTCCGCAATGATGCGGAGGAAGCGGCTTACGACAAATCGCTGCATCCCGGCCTGTTGCAAGGTTGGGCCGGCGGAGCCAACGTCAGCTTTGCCCTCACCCGCGGCAACAGCGAGACCAAGAATCTGGCAGTGGCTTTCACCGCCGACCGCAAGACCCTGCACGATCATCTGGGCATGTACGCGAACTCGGTGTTCGCCGCTAACGACGCACCCGGCGCTGTGCCCGCCACCACCGCCAACGCGGTGCAAGGCGGAACCCGCTACGACCGCAATTTCGGTTCGCGAACGTTTAGTTTTGCCGGCGCGGACTTCCAGACCGATGCCTTGCAGTCGCTCGACTTGCGTTCTGTCTTCAGCGGCGGTTGGGGCTGGCACGCCATCAACAACAAGCGGACGACGCTGGACCTGCTCGGCGGACTCAACTACACCCGGGAAAACTACTCCACCTTGCAGCGAAATCTGGTGGCCCTGAACGTAGGCGAGGAACTGATGCACAAAATTGGAGCAGCCACCGTGCTCACGGAGAAACTCTACGCCTACCCCGACCTGAACCAGACGGGGGAATACCGTGCCGCTTTTAACTTTGGGACAGTCACCAAGCTGAGCAAGTGGCTGGGCTGGCAAAACGCGTTTGGCGATATTTATGTGACCAATCCACCAGCGGGAAAGAAAACGAATGACATTCTGCTGACCACCGGGCTGAATGTGTCGTTCAGCCATTGAGGGGTTGGCCGACTCGAGGTTCGTCAGATCGTGGATTGTGACATTTGCGGATTTATCCGCGAGAATCCGCGAAAATCCGTGGCGCTTGACTTGCTTTCGCGGGCGGAGGCGCCCGCGCCACACACGCTGTCACATCCCGTCATAATTCGGCCCGCCGCCGCCCTCCGGGGGCACCCAGGTGATGATCTGGTAGGGGTCGGCGATGTCGCAGGCTTTGCAGTGCACGCAGTTCGACGGGTTCAGGCTGATGCGCTTGCCGTTGGGCTGGGTGGCGTCGTCCACCATTTCGTAGACGTTGGCCGGACAGAAACTCTGGCAGGGGCTGCCGAATTCCTTGATGCAACGTTCATTGCAGACGTCGGTGTTCTGGATGACCAGGTGCGCGGGCTGATCCTCTTCGTGCTTGGTGCCGGAATGGTAGAGATCGGTGAGCTTGTCAAAGGTGAGCTTGCCATCGCCTTTCACCGGACCCAGAAGATGCGCCTCGGCGCCGCCATCCGCAGGCAAGTCAGCCAGCTTCTTCATGCGCTGGTAGCCGCGAGTCGAGGGACAGCGGTTTCTCAGGCCACGGCCGCCGGTGATCTGCTGCAGGCCGGCATGAAACAACCCCCACCATAATCCGTGCTCGAAGCACTGATGAAAATTGCGGACTTTCCAGAGCTCTTTCTTGATCCAACTGGAGTCGACTCTCACGCGAAATTGGCTCAGCGCAGTGGAGGAGGAGTCGCCGGTCACCAGCGCTTGGAAGGCGGTTTCGGCGGCCAGCATACCGCTCTTAATCGCCAGATGAATGCCTTTCAGCCTTTGCGAATTGAGCAGGCCGGCGGAGTCGCCAATGATCATCCACCCATCGCCGGCGAGCGGAGGAAGCGCCCACCAGCCGCCGTAGGGCATGGACTTGGCGCCGTAGCGGATCATCTTCCCGCCTTCGAGCAAGGCCGCCACGAAAGGATGCTTCTTGAACTCCTGCAGAACGTGTTGCGGGTCGAGGCGTGGGTCCTGATAGTCGAGCCCGGTGACGAAACCAAGTGAGACGACGTTGTCTTTGCCGCCGTAAATCCAGGCGCCGCCGTATTCCCTGGTTGTGAGCGGCCAACCCATGGTGTAAACCACTTCGCCGGGAGCCATGCGGCCCGGTGGAAGCTCCCAGAGCTCCTTGACGCCCTGGCCATAAGTCTGCGGGTTGCTGTTCCAATCGAGATTGAAGCGATTGATGAGCTGCTTGGTGAGCGAGCCGCGCGTGCCTTCGGCGAGAATGACGATTGTGGCGTTGAGGTCATAGCCCGGTTCGAAATTAGATTTCTTGTTGCCCTCTTTGTCGACGCCTTTGTCGTCGGTGCGGACTCCGGTGACGCGGCTGCCCCGGAAACGCAGCTCCGATCCGGCGAACCCGGTGAAGACCGTGATGCCGGCCTCTTCCACTTTGCCGCCTAGCCACTTCACGAAGCGGTTGAGCGAGATGACGTAGTTGCCGTGGTCACGCAACGGCGGAGGGGTAATGGGAAGCTTAAATTTGCCTTTTTCGCTGAGGAAATACACCGCTTCTTTGCTGACGGTGGCCTCGATGGGCGCTTCCTTCTCGAAGCCGGGCAGGAGTTCGCGCATGGAACGAGGGTCGAGCAGCGCGCCGGAGAGGCAATGCTGGCCAACTTCGCGAGCCTTCTCTAATACATAAATATTTTCTTTGCTGAGCTGGGAGTCAGGATTCCTGCTGTTGTGTGCATCGATCAGCTGCGAGAGGCGCAGCGCACAGGCCATACCCGCCGGTCCGCCGCCGACGATGACGACGTCCGCCGGCATTTGCGGGCGCTCGATCCCGGAGAGCGGTTTGCGAAAAACCAGCATAAGAAAAACTTTGGCCACGGATTGGCGCGGATCTTCCCGGATAAGCAAAAACAGGAATTTTAACCCCTGACAATCGGCGGAAATCCGCGGCTTGCGCTTTACGCTCCCGCCTTAGCCTTCTTCACTTCTTCAACCAACGGCGGCACGATGTCGAACAGATTCCCCACCACGGCATAATCTGCGACTTCGAAAATCGGCGCCTCGGAGTCTTTGTTCACGGCGATGATGGTGCGGGAGCCTTTCATTCCCACGATGTGCTGAATGGCGCCGCTGATGCCGAGCGCGAGATAAAGTTTGGGAGCCACAGTTTGGCCCGACGACCCAATCTGGCGATCCATCGGCAGCCAGCCGGAATCACAGATGGGCCGGGAAGCGGCAAGTTCTCCGCCCAAGGCGTCCGCCAGCCGCTGCGCCAGTTCGATGTTCTTCTGCTCTTTGATCCCGCGGCCGACGGAAATGATGATCTCGGCCTGGGTCAGGTCCACCGCTTGCTTGGCCTCTTTGAAAACTTCCTGCGGACGGTTGCGAATCGCACTCTCGGCGATCTCTGCGTTGATCGTCTCGATGGGAGCGGGGCTGGCCGCAGCTTCGACTTTGTCGCCGCGGAAGGCTCCGTTCTGGAAAGTCACGAACCAGGGCGCCTCGCAGGCAAAGCTGACGTCAGCCGCGAATTTGCCCTGGAACATCTGACGGGTGAAGAGCAGTTTTCCGTCTTGGTTTTTGCAGCCGACACAATCGCTGATCACGGTGCGTCCCATCGCGGTCGCAAGTTTGGGCGCGAAGTCGCGCACCTGGTAAGTGTGGGGCATAAGCACCAGCTTGGGATGCCGGGACGCGATAAAAGGTTTAAGCGCGTCCGCAAAGGCATCGGGCGTATAAGGTTCAAGCCTGGGTGAGTCGACGGCGTAGACCTTGGAAAGCTTCTTGCTTGCGATTTCGCCGGCCAGACTGGCAATGCCATTGCCGAGCACGGCGGCTTCGAGCATCCAGCCGGTCTCAGCCGCCAGGGATTGACCAGCCGTCAGGGCCTCCCAGGAGACTCGGCTCAATTTGCCTTGGCGTTGTTCGACGATGACTAGGATAGTGTCAGGCATGTAGTCAGCTCTCAGTCTTCGTTCATCCTTCGTAGCATGGCGCCCCTACAGAACTCTCACGTCGTTCCGCAGCTTGTCTACCAGTTTCTTCGCGATCTCCGTGGGCGTGCCTTCCAGAAATTCCGTTTTCTTGGTCTTCTGGGGAACATATAAGCGCTCGATCTTCTGCAGGTTCGGGCCGAGCGCGGGCTGCAGTTCGGCCAGCATGACCTTGCGCAGCGGTTTGTTTTTCGCCTGCTTGATGCCGATCAGAGTGGCGTAGCGCAACTTGTTGATGCCGGATTGTATGGTGAGTACAGCGGGCAGCGGCATGTCCACAAACTGAAAGTAGCCGGCCTCGAGTTCGCGCTTCACCCGAATTCCGGCATCGGTTTTTTCGATCTGCATGATGATGGTGGCGTGCGGCCAGCCCAAAAGCTCCGCCAACACCACGCCGGTTTGTGCGTAGCCGTAGTCATCGGACTGCAGGCCGGTGAAAATGAGGTCGAACTTCTCGTCTGCAATGGCGGCGGCAAAGGCGCGTGCCGTGTTGCCCGCATCGAGCGCCGCGAAGGCGCCGCCTTCCAGGTGAATGGCGCGATCGGCGCCCTTGGCGAGAGCCTCGCGCAGCACCTGCTGCGCCCGCGCCGGGCCGGCGGTAATCACTGTCACTTCCCCGCCGTGCTTCTCTTTCTGCCGTAGGGCTTCTTCAAGGGCGAACGCATCCGGTTCGTTGACTTCGTAGGAAACGTCCTCGCGAATCCAGGCGCCGGTTTCGTTGAGTTTTAACGGGGCGTCTTTTTGCGGTACCTGCTTCATGCAGACGAGGATCTTCAAAGAAAAACTCCTTGCTTCCTTGTGAACTCTCCCCGGCACTGAGGAGACTACGCAGTATAAACGAGCGGAACGAGGCCTGGAAAACTCTTGAAAGAGGGAATGGCTCGCGACACGGAAGGATTCTGCTACTCCGTGAAGACCACCGACTGAAGACCGGAAATTTCGAAGCGCTTGCGGCAGCGCACGTTCTTGCAGGCCATCATATCGTCCTTGCGCAGCATGTAAGAGCGGGCCTTGGCAAAGCGCGCGCGATCGCGTTCATCCGCGCGCGGCGCCAACTGCCGCTTCTTGGTGCGCACCAGCCACGCCACCTCATACTCGGCGGGCTGATGGCAATGCGGACAGTTCAGCGTGGCTGATTTTTTCTCAGGCCGCTCGTCGAAAAATTCGCGTTCTTCCATGGGGCTGCGCTGTGACGATGGCCATAACCCTGCCACCAGCCGACTTGTGATTATTGCAGGTTTACGGGACGCAAGCTATGGCAAGATGGGTGCGATGGCGCGGAAGAAGAAAATGAAGCGGTTCAGTGCGGTAGCAGCGGTGAAGGCATTGGCCCGCGAGCGGATTGGGATACCTCCGGCCGCCAGGGTTGTTCCCGACAGAAAGAAGAAAAAGAAAGGCACAGAGAAGCACAAGCCAACCTTAGGCAAGATGTTGGAGCAGGACTGATGTGAAAGCTGGGGTGGTTAACCTGCTGGCAGCTGCGGCTGACGTTCTTCACGCTTCACCCAGCGGTACGCCGCAATCGAGTTCTTCCAAAAGAATTTTTCTGCAATCGCCCGGCCCTTGCCCTGGAAATACTCGCGAACGATCTTGAGCACTTGCGGGTAGGCTCCCCAGCGATCGCAGTACGGCCAGTCACTGCCATACATCAGCCGGTCTGGTCCGAAAATCTCCCACAGCTCGTCCAGTCGGTCCCGGTAAAAACTCGTCGCAGTGGGGACTTGGCCGCCAACTCGGCGGAGCACTTCCGAAACTTTGACGTAGACCTGCGGCCGCTTTCCGAGTTCCTGCAGGTTCGCCCGCAGCAGGCTGCGAGCCTGTGGTTCTGCCGGAGGCTCCAGCTGCGGCAGGTGGTCAATCACCACCCGTAGGCTCGGAACTTGTCCGGTGAGCCGCACCACGGCAGCAATCAGCGCTGCGTCGGGATTCGCAGTGTCCAACTCTAACTCCGTATCCGCGAGCGCTCGAAGATCGGAAATGAACTGGGGGCTCGAGACCTGGTCAGTAAAGTTCCTGCCCCACAAATTTCCACAGCGGATACCGCGGAATAGTGGATTCCGATGAAACCGCTCTAGATGCTTGCGGAAGTCGGGCTGGCCGGGTTCGAGATCGCCCACCGTCCCCACGATGATTGTGTCGTTGGCGGCGGTGTCCAGCACCCATTGGTTGTCCTCCAGCCAGGAGCTGCACTCAATTTCAATCGCGCCGACAATGCCGAGCCCCTTCGTCACTTTTCGATAGCGGCTGGGTAATGCGGGCTGGTAGAGAACCGCATCGTTCTTTTCGGGCCAGGGGACACCCTGAGGGCGACGAGGGTCGAACAAGTGCATGTGAGTGTCGATGATGGGGATGAAATCGCTACGCGCAGCCATACTGAGGCTGGCAATTCCGGCTGCCGTGATTCCTAAGAACGCTCTGCGGTTCACGCGCTGGTTAGATTATCAGACGCAAGGCCGCGAGCGCGGCCTCAGTTGAAGGTGACCGTCACGGTGCGGGCACTGCTCAGGTCTACTGTGCATGTCTGCCCCGCCACGGCATCGCAGCCGACCCAGCTTCCGAACGTCGATCCGTTGGGCGAAGCCGTCAGCGTCACCTGCGTGCCGCTGGGAAAATTGCCGGTGCAGGTCGACGCACACCCCAGGCCGGGAGGCGAGCTGGTCACGGTCCCCGCCCCCGCGCCGGCAAAGTCCACAGTCAGAGCGGGTCCGGTCGTGATCGAACCGGTAAAGCAAACGACCGTTGCGGTCATATACCCGGTTACGACCGCCCCGGAGGAAGACCGGTTGCCATTGGTATTGGTGACCACGGTGGCCGAAACCAGAGCATCTCCGCAATCCTGCCCAGTCGCAGTCAGCAGTCCCGTAGAAGTAACGGTCGCGATGCCCGGCGTATTTGAATCCCAAGCAACCTGATCTGTGATGTCCTTGGTCACAGGTGGATGGGCGTAGCTGCCAAGCGCCCTGAGCTGGACCTGCAACCCCGCGTCGGCACTCACTGGTGTGTTGGTAGACCCAAAAGTTTCTACCGCGGGCTGAACCTGGATTGAGAAAAGTATCTGCTCGCGCGCGCAGCTCGGCGAAAGCCACAGCAGGATTGCCAGTGCGGTAAGATGCGCGAGGCTAGGCCGGAACCGATTCATAACATCTCCAGGATCGTCAGATGTTCAACAAAGAGTCGGGGGAAATAGCCAATCTAAAGCGTGCACTCCTAGAATGCAAGAGAAAGCATGAGATTGGAGCCCGCTTGAGTAATGCCGCAGTCAAACGGTCATACCATGTTTGCGAATCGTTCGCGCTCAGTCCGAGCGTGGCCAGAAATTTGGAGGCGCGGGTCGGAATCGAACCGA
>Ga0209415_10005233_pt1 | contig 23383 bp, 23 predicted proteins | sample PeaSoiSIISIP2007_FD_187696 | JGI IMG/M metagenome (GOLD analysis project Ga0209415, IMG submission 187696) | Peat soil microbial communities from Weissenstadt, Germany - SII-SIP-2007 (SPAdes) (version 2) | ecosystem: Environmental > Terrestrial > Soil > Wetlands > Peat | place: Germany... | reverse complement strand
CCTGCGGGGCTGGGCGGAGCGCCTGCGGCCCATGTGGGACGCCGGCCACCAGGACGGCCGCGACGTCATGCTTCACCGCAAGATGTGGGAGTGGCTGTTCATCGCCGAGGCGCTTAGCGAGCGGGGGATGCTGGAGCCCGGGCGTTCCGGCCTCGGGTTCGGTGTCGGCAAGGAGCCGCTGGTGGCGCTGTTCGCCGACTCGGGGTGTGACGTCGTCGCGACCGACCAGCCCCACGACTCTGCCGTCGCCTCGGGCTGGACGGACTCCGAGGTCGAGTGGGCAGGCGGGCTCGAGGACCTCAACACGCACGGGCTGTGCCCCGACGAGCTGTTCGTGCGCCGGGTCCGCTACCGCGACGTGGACATGAACGCGATCCCGGCCGACCTGCGCGACTTCGACTTCACGTGGTCGTCGTGCGCCCTCGAGCACCTGGGCACGCTGGCCGCCGGGGCGGACTTCGTGGTGGCGCAGATGGAATGCCTGCGACCGGGCGGGGTGGCCGTGCACACCACCGAGTACCTGGTCTCCTCCGACGAGGCCACGGTCGAAGCGGGGGGCACCGTGTTCTACCGGCGGCACGACATTGAGGCACTGGCCACCCGCCTGCGGCGGGCGGGAAACGACATCGACATGGACTACCGCCTGGGCGACACCCCCGAGGACCTCCACGTGGACGTGCCGCCGTATACCGACGTGCACCTGCGCACGCAGCTCGGCGGGTACGTGACGACCTCGCTGGCGCTGGTGATCACGAAGGGGTCCGACGGGGACGGGGGCGGGCGGTTGCGCTCGCTGTTCCGCCACCACTCGGGCTGAGCCCGGGGCCGGCAAGCAAGCGAATTGGTCAGGCCATGGGTGAAGCTTGGTGCAGCCGGCGACCGTTCAGCCGCTTGTGGATCGCCTTCGTCTTCTCGTAGAGGTTGACGAACTCCTTTATGAGGTCCGCATAGACCGCGGCCGCCGCAGGGTCCGGCTCAAAGGTGGCCTTCACCTGCACGGTGCCGGGGATGTCGTCCACCGTGATGTGGCCGAGGGCCAGGAGGGTGAGGAGCCCCGCGCCGCGCACATTGGCCAGCACCGGGTCGGCGATCTGGCGGATGGTGCGCCCGGTGGCGTCGGCGTGGATCTGGGACCACAGGTCCGAGTTGGCGCCGCCGCCCACGAAGGCCAGCGACTCGAAGCGCCGCTTGCAGAACTTCTCCACGGCGCCGAGCAGCCAGGCCGAGTTGAGAGCCACCCCCTCGAAGACGGCCCGGACCATGTCGGAGCGGGTCGACGACAGCGAGATGTTGTGGAAGCCGGCCCGGATCGTGTGGTCGTCGACCGGCGACCGCTCGCCGTTGAGCCATGGGGTGAAGAGCACGCCGTTGGACCCGGTGGGCACCGACGACGCCATGTCGTTGAGGGTGGCGAAGAAGCCGTCGGGAGCGGCCCTGGGGCCGGGGCCGGGGCCGGGGTCGGGGTCGGGGCCGGCCAGCGCGTCGTCGGGGAAGAGCAGGTTGTCGCGCAGCCAGGTGAGGCAGGCGCCGCCGGTCTCGTGCTCGTCGACCAGCAGGTAGCGGCCCGGGATGCCCGAGGGGATGGACGCGATGTTGGTCAGGGCGTCGGTCTTCTTGAAGGGCACGTGGCAGCTGATCCAGCTGGAGGTGCCGATGTAGAGGTGGGCGTCGAAGTCCGCCACGGCGCCCGAGCCCACGGCGGCCGAGTGGAGGTCGCCCGTGCCGGTGACGACGGGCGTGCCCGGCAGCAGGCCCAGCTCGGCGGCAGGCCTGGCGGCCAGTCCCCCGAGCACGCTGCCCGTCGGCACGAGGTCGGGCAGCTTGGAGCGCTCCAGGCCGGCCAGCTCCACCAGGCTGTCGTCATATGCGATCGCGCCGATGTCCCGGTTGTCGGTGACCCAGTGCAGGGTGATGGAGTCGTGCGACGCCCGGGCCAGTCCCGTGAGGCGCAGGTTGAGGTAGTCGACCGGCTCGAGGAAGACCGCCGCGGCGGCGTAGACGTCGGGGCGCTGCTCGCGCAGGAAGTGGATGTGACCCACGGGGTCCTTGCCCGAGAGGCTCGGGATCCCCCCGGTGCGGCGCACCCAGCGCGCCAGCTTGGAGGCCGAGTAGCCCTGCACGTTGAGCGTGCCGCGCACCGTGTCGCGGACCGCGTGGGCACCGCGGGAGTCCATCCAGGTGATGGCCGGGCCGATGGCCTCCCCCGCCTCGTCGACGGGGACGGTGCCCGACCACTGCGAGGTGCACCCGACGCCGACGACCCGTTCGGGCGACACGCCGCTGTCCGCCAAGGCACGTCGTGCCGAGTCCACGATGGCCTCCCACCAGGCGCTCGGGGACTGCTCGGCTCCCCCATCGGAGGTCAGGTCGATGCCCACGGCCTGGAAGGCGTGGGCGGCAATGCGGCCGGTCGCCGACAAAACCGCCACCTTGGGCCCGCCGGTACCGAGGTCGACGGCGAGGACGTAGGCGTCGTCGGGGCTCGCCGGCTCCGGGTGGCGGATCTCGGTGGCCGGCCCCGCGCGCAGGCCGTCCGGTCGTGTGGGCATGGCCAGGAAGCGTACCCAGCGTCCGGTGGCCGGCCCCGAATCGTGGCCGGCCACCGGACCCAGAGAGGTCAGTCGGCCAGGCCGGCCTCGACCTCAATCTCGATCACGACCTTGTTGCCAACCACGACGCTGCCGTCGAGCAGGGCGTGGTTGAAGCTGACGCCGAAGTCACGCCGGTCGATCTCGCCTGTCGCCGAGAAGGCCACGACGGTCTTGCCCTCCTGCATGGACGCACCCTCGCCGAGGAACTCGAGGTCGAAATCCACGGACTTGGTGACGCCCCGGATGGTGAGGTCGCCGGTGAGGACCCAGTTGGAGTCGTCGACCTTCTTCAGCCCGGAGCTCTTCAGGGTGAGCGTCGGGTGGTTGGGCACGTCGAGGAAGTCGTTGGTGCGCAGGTGGTCGTCACGCTGCGACTGGTTGGTGTGGATGCTGGCTGCCTGGACGACCGCCTCGACGGTGGAGTCCTCGGGGTTCTCGGCCACGGTGAAGGTGCCCGATACGTCGGTGAAACGCCCCCGGACCTTGGTGCCGATGAGGTGGCGGGCGATGAACCCGACCTCGGTGTGGAGGGGGTCAATGGTGTAGGTGCCTGCCTTGGGCAGGGTTGCGGTTCCGGTGGTTGTGGTCATTTCGCTGCTCTCCTTGGTTGATCGGATGATTATTGAGAGTATAGTATCTGATTATACAGATACTTGTCAATCAGCGACACTGGGACTGCGGGTGCATTTCGGGAGAGACTGCGGATATGGGAACGATCACGAGGCCAGCCAAGGGCGGTGACGACGAGCGGGTGGAGGCAGGTCCCGACGCCGGCACCTGCGGAGTCCTCGGCCAGATGGAGATGAACGACGAGCGGATCCGGCTGATGGGGCTCATCGTGCGCACCCACCGCCGCCTCACCGACTCCCTCGGGCGCGAGCTCGAGCAGTCCGTCGGGATCCCGCTGGTCTTCTTCGACGTCCTGATCCACGTCGGCGCGGCGCCCGAGGGCCGCCTCACCATGAGCACGCTCAGCGCGGACGTCTCCCTCACGACCGGCGGCGTCACCCGCCTCGTGGACCGTATGGTCGAGGCCGGTCTGGTGGCGCGGCAGAACTGTCCGAACGACCGCCGCAGCATCCATGTCGTCTTGACGACCGAAGGCCGGGCAGTGTTGGAGCAGGCGATCGCCGCGCACGTCGACGGGATCGACCGCCACCTGATCGCTCATCTGGACGCGGGCGACCGCGCCGCGCTCGAGGTGGCGCTGACGAAGGTGCTCGACGCCGGCTGCTAGCCGGTCAGGTCACGCCCTCCACCTTCTCGAGCCATATGCGGACGGGCTGTGCGAGCAGCTCGTCGTCGAGCTCGAGCACTTTGCCCTCCCCATCACCCGGACCGGTGATGATCTCGACGGCCAGGACCTCCCGTGCGATGTAGTCGAAGTGCTCGGCCACGGCGTCGAGTCCCGCGACGCGCAGCCTGATCCGGTCGGACACCTCCAAGCCGCTCGTCTTGCGCAGGTCCTGCACGAGGCGCACCACCTCGCGGGCCAGCCCTCGCTTGCGCAGCCCTTCGTCGAGGGTGAGGTCGAGCGCGACCACCTCGCCGCCCTCACGAGAAACGGCGAAGCCCTGCTGGCCGCGGACGCGGAGCTGCACATCGTCGGGCGACAGCTTGACCGGCTCGCCCCCCACGAGCACCGTGATGGACTCGCCCGCCTCGAGCGCGGCGGCCGCGGCGGCACCGTCGACGGCCGCCAGGGCGGGCGTGAGGTCCTTGACCCGGTCCTTCAGGCGCGGCCCCAGAGTACTGAAGTTCGGCACGAGCTGGAACTGGATGACCTCGCTCAGCTCGTCCGCCGTGTCGATCTCGTCGACGTTGAGCTCGTCGGCGACGATGTCGCGCAATATCCCCGGTGCGTCGGCGGGGAGGAAGACGAGTGCGCGCGCCAGCGGCTGGCGCACCTTGACCGAGGCCTCGCTGCGGGCGGCCCGCCCCAATGAGGTGAGCCGGCGGGCGAGCGCCATCTGCGCCTCGAGCTCCGGGTCGACGAGGGCCGTGTCGGCCACCGGCCAGTCAGCCAGGTGCACCGAGTCACCGGCGCCGTCGTGGTCGTCCGCACCCGTCAGCTGGCGCCACATGGCGTCCGACACGAACGGGCACATGGGCGCCAGCAGGAGCGACAACGTCGTCAGGACATCGTGCAACGTCGCCTGTGCGGCCAGGGTGTCGCCGGGGGGCGCGTCCGGGTCGGTACGCCAGAACCGCCGACGGCTGCGGCGGACGTACCAGTTGGAGAGGTCATCGACGAGGTCGCCCACCGCCGTCGCTGCAGCAAGGGGCTCGTAGCCCCGCAACGACTCCGTCACCAGGACCGTCGTGCTGGCCAGGCGGGACAGGATCCAGCGGTCGAGCGGGCCCCGGTCGGCCGCGGCGGGCACGGCCGGTTCGGCGGGGTCGAAGCCGTTCAGCGAGGCGTAGGTGGAGAAGAAGCTGAACGTGTTCCACAGCGTCAGCAACATGTCGCGCATGGCGGTGTCGATGGCGCCGAGCGTCGCCCGCGTCGGCGTCCACGGTGACCCCTGGCTGAACATCCACCACCGCATGGCGTCGGCGCCCCGCGTGTCGAGGATCTTCCAGGGGTCGATGATGTTGCCCAGCGACTTGGACATCTTGCGGCCGTCGGCATCGACGATGTGGCCGAGGCAGACGACGTGGCGGTACGGGCTCTCGCCGAACACGAGGGTATTGATGGCCAGGAGCGAGTAGAACCAGCCTCGGGTCTGGTCGATCGCCTCAGAAATGAAGTCGGCGGGGAACGTGAACGCCTCCGCCGAACCCGGGGCATGGGGGTAACCGACCTGCGCCGCCGGCATCGACCCCGAGTCGAACCAGGCGTCGATCACCGGCTCCACCCGCCGCGACACCGACAGGTCGTCGACGTCGTCGCCCTCGGCCGCGCATGTCGAGCAGGTGAACGTCACCTCGTCGATCGTCGGGCGGTGGGGGTCGATCCCGGTCACGTCGCGCCCGCACAGGTCGGAGAGCTCGGCCAGCGACCCGACGCAGCGCAAGTGACCCCGCCCGCAGCGCCAGATCGGCAAGGGCGTGCCCCAGTAGCGGTCGCGCGACAGGGCCCAGTCGACGTTGTTGGCCAGCCACTCGCCGAACCTCCCGTCCTTGATATGGCCCGGGTGCCAGTCCACCGTCTCGTTGGCCGCCAGCAGGTCGTCCTTGCGCGTCGACGTGGCGATGTACCAGCTCGGCTTGCCCCAGTAGATGAGTGGGGTGCGGCAGCGCCAGCAGTGGGGGTACGAGTGCACGTAGGGCACGCGCCGCACCAGCAGTCCCGCCGCCTCCAGGCGGTTGTTGATGTCGTGGTTGGCCTCCCGCACGTCGCGCCCTGCCAGCCAGGCGATGTCGGCGGTGAAGCGGCCGTCGGGGCCGACCGGGTTCAGCGAGGGCAGGCCGTTCTCGCGCCCGATCTGGCGGTCGATCTCGCCGAAGGCGGGCGCGAGGTGCACGAGCCCGGTGCCCTCCTCGGTCGTGACGTATGAGGCGGGGACGACCCGCCACCCGTCGGCACCGTGCGGCGGGTCGAGGTCGGCGAACGGGCGCTCGTAGTGCAGGCCGACGAGCGCGGAACCGGGGACCCGGCCCGAGACCCGGGCCGTCGCCCCTTCCCCCAGCACGTCATCGACGAGGTCGTCGGCCATGACCAGCCCGTCGACGACGGCGTAGGTCAGCTCCGGGTTGACGGCCACACCGGTGTTCGAGAGCAGCGTCCACGGGGTGGTCGTCCACACCGCCAGCCACTCGGCGTCGCCCACCGCCGACCGGTCGGCCGCCGAGACGTCGACCAGCCGGAGCCGCACGTAGGCCGACTCGTCCTCCTCGTCGCGGTAGACGTCGGCCTGCCCGAGTTCGTGGCTCGACAGCGCCGTGCCGCAGCGCGGGCAGTAGGGCACGACCTTGAGGTCTTCGTACAGGAGCCCCTGGTCATAGAGCTGCTGCAGGTGCCACCAGACCGACTCGATGTAGTCGGGGCTGAGCGTCCAGTACGCCGCGCCCATGTCGACCCAGTAGCCGATGCGGGTCGTGAGCCGCTCGAACTCGTCGACGTAGGAGTACACCGACTGGCGGCACAGCCGGGTGAACTCTGCGATGCCGACCTGCTGCTCAATCTGCTGCTTGCCGGTGATGCCGAGCTTCTTCTCAACCTCTACCTCTACGGGGAGCCCGTGGGTGTCCCAGCCGGCCCGGCGCGCGACGAAGGCGCCGTCCATGGTGCGGAAGCGGCAGAAGAGGTCCTTGTAGACCCGGGCCCAGACGTGGTGCAGGCCGGGGATCCCGTTGGCGGTGGGCGGGCCCTCATAGAAGACCCACGGGGGGGCACCCTCGCGCTGCTCGATCGACCGCTCGAAGACGCGGTGATCCGCCCAGCGGGCCAGTTCGGCCTGCTCGAGGGCGACGAAGTCGATATCGGGGGGGACGGGTGAGAACACGGGAAAGAGGCGATCAGCGAACGGGGGAACAGGCGCCCCTGCGTCTCGGAAAGGATAGAGGGTGTGCAACGGCCCGCTTCCGCCCTGCCCTCCGGGGTCACCGTGCGGCCCGAGCCGTATGGCGAGGAGGGGCCGCGCTGGGTGGTGGCGCAGGCCGAGACGGAGCTCGTGACGCGCTACGGCGGGCTCGACGCCGGCGAGCGGGGGCTGACCGCGGCCATGTTCGATCCTCCGGCCGGGGCCTTCCTCGTGGCCCGCGCCGGCGACGCCGGACCACCCGTTGGCGGGGTCGGCCTGCGCGCCCTGGACCCCAAGACAGGTGAGGTCAGGCGCCTCTGGGTCGACCCGGCCTGGCGGGGCCGCGGCATCGGCCGGGCCCTCATGGAGGCGCTGGAGGACGCGGCACGGGCCCTGGGCCTGCCCGACCTGCTGCTCGCCACCGGCGACCGCCAACCCGAGGCGGTGGCCCTTTACGGGACCACCGGGTGGGAGCGCCTCCACGTGGACGCCGCCGGCCGCCCGCTGCCCGCCTGGCATATCCGCTTCGCCAAGTTCGTCGGGAGCGTGACCGATGGGGGCTGATCCATTCGAGATCGTCTGCGAGATCGAGCCGGCGACCACCCCGGACCTCAAGCGGGTGCGCCACCAGATCGGTGTGCTGAGCCCGGTCGCCAGTGCCTTCCTCATCCCCGACAACCACATCGGTCGAGCGACCGTCAGCAGCGTGGCCGTCGCCCACGAGGTCGAGGCGATGGGTGGGCGTTCCATCGCCTGCCTCAACGCCCGCGACCGGAACCTCCTCGGGTTCCGTCGCGACCTGCTCACGGCGGCCGCCTACGGCGTCGACCAGTTCCTCTTCGTCTACGGCGACGAGCCTCTCGCCGGCAAGCGCACCAGCGAGCTCACGGTGCGTACGATGATCGCCGAGGGGCGCGAGTACGCCGCCGGCATGCGCTTCGGGGCGGCCACGGGGCTGCGGCCGCTGCCGGCGTGGAAGCGGGCGGCCGACTTCCTCTGCGTGCAGATCGGCTTCTCCCTCGATGACCTCCTGGCCTGGCGCGCCCAGGTCGAGGTCGACGTCCCGGTCTACGCCGGAGTCATCGTGGTGGCGAGCGTCCGGATGGCCCGTCACCTGGCCACCGAGATCCCGGGCCTCGTCGTCCCGGCCGAGCTCGTCGAGCGGCTGGAGCGCGATCGCAACGCGGGCGTCGATGCCGCCTGTGAGCTGCTGGCCGGCATCCGCGACTCGGGGGCGTTCGAGGGGGTGCACCTCATCCCCGTGGCCCGCTACCGCGAGGTGGCGGCCCGCCTCGAGCGCGTGCTGCGGGACTAGAGGCGATCAGCGGGTCAGCCGTCGGTGGTGGTGTCGCCGGCGTGGCGGCGCGCCACCTCGTCGAGCGACGCGTTGTCCACCTCGAGCAAGGAATCGACCACGAGGTCGGCCAGGCCGAAGGCGGGATGGTGGCCCTCGCCGTGCTCAGGCACCGCGATGCAGGCCATGGACGCCGCCTTGGCCGCCAGCACGCCCGCCGGCGCGTCCTCCCACACAAGACACCGCAGCGGCATGGCACCAAGCTTTGCGGCCGCGGTCAGGAACACGGCGGGGTGTGGCTTGCCGTAGTCCTCGTCCTCGGCCGAGTGGATCAGCGCGAACCGGTCCCGCAGGTCGAAGTGGTCCAGCGCGGCGTCAATGAGGCGGTACTGCGACGACGACGCCACGGCGAGGGCCAGGTCGCGCCGGGCGCAGAGGTCGATGGCGTGCACCGCGCCCGGCTTCAGCTCGCCCTTCGTCACTATGAGGTCGATCACCCGGTCGACGATCGTGACCGCCACCTCGTGCGGCCTCGGGCCGGCCCACGGGTACAGCCCGTACCAGTGCTCGGTGACCTCGTCCACGAACATGCCCTTGGTGGTGCGGCAGCCCTCGACGGCGAGGGGGACACCGAGCCCGCCGAGTATCTCGATCTCGGCCTGGTGCCAGAGGATCTCCGAGTCGATGAGGAGCCCGTCCATGTCGAAGATGGACGCGGTGAACCCCGCCGGGACGGGGCCGGCGGTGGTCAAGCGGCGGCCAGCTGCGCCTCGATGTCGCCCACGATGGCGGCGTCCTCCGGCTCCACCTGGGGCCGGTACCGGGCGACGATCTCACCGGCGGGCGAGACGAGGAACTTCTCGAAGTTCCACGTGATGTCGCCAGCGTTGCCCTCGGCGTCGGTCTTCTCGGTCAGCTCGGAGTAGATGGGGTGCCGGCCCTCGCCGTTCACCTCGATCTTCTCCATGAGCGGGAAGGTGACGCCGTAGGTGGCCGAGCAGAACAGCGCGATCTCGTCCGACGTGCCGGGCTCCTGGCCCATGAACTGGTTGCACGGGAAGCCGATCACGCTGAAGCCCTTGTCGCCGTAGGTCTTCTGCAGGCGCTCGAGGCCTTCGTACTGCGGCGTGAGGCCGCACTTGGAGGCCACGTTGACCAGCAGCAGGGTCTTGCCGGCGTAGTCGCCGAGCGTGGCGTCGTCGCCCTGGAGGGTGTGGATGGGGATGTCGTAGAGAGCCATGCCATGGACCCTACCGGCCGCCGGCGAGCGGCCGCTCGGGCCCGCGTAGGGTGGCCGGCGTGCACGCGGTGGTGATCCTGGACGGCCGGCTGTGGTGGGAGGAGCGCGAGGACCCGGTGCCCGGGGACACCGAGCTCCTCGTGGCCGTGCGGGCGGCCGGGATCAACGGCGCCGACATCGCCCAGCGGGCGGGCGGGTACCCAGCGCCGGCAGGCTGGCCGCAGGACATCCCCGGCATGGAGATGGCCGGCTCGGTCGTCGCGGTGGGCCGCCAGGTGACCCTCTTCCGCCCGGGCGAACGGGTAATGGCGGTGGTCGGCGGCGGCGCCCAGGCGACCCTCGCCCGCGTCGACGAGTCCCACGCCCTTGCCGTCCCCGACGCCGTGTCGTGGCCGGAGGCCGGGGGCTTCCCCGAGGTGTACTCGACCGCGTATGACGCCCTCTTCACCCAGGCCGGGCTGCAGATGGGCGAGCGGGTGCTCGTGAGCGGCGCGGCCGGGGGCGTGGGGACCGCCGGCGTGCAGCTGGCCGCGGCGACGGGGGCGATCGTCACTGCGACCGTGCGGGATGCATCGCGCCGCGACGGGGTCGCCGCCCTGGGCGCGTCGGTCGTGGTGGAGCCCGGGCGCGAGGGCGAAGGTGGCCCCTATGACGTCGTGCTCGAGCTGGTGGGGGCGCCCAGCCTGACGGGGGTGCTGCCACACTTGGCCACCGGGGCCCGGGTCGTCGTGATCGGCGTCGGCGGCGGGGCCCAGATGGAGCTCAACCTGTTCACGCTCATGAGCAAGCGCGCCCGCATCGGCGGCTCCACTCTGCGCGCCCGCAGCCGGCGCGAAAAGGCCAACGTGGCGGCCGCGGTGGCGGCGCACGCCGTACCGGACCTGGCGTCGGGCCGCATCCGTGTCCCGGTGTGCGACACCTTCCCCATGCCCGAGGCGCAGGCGGCCTACGACCGCTTCGTCGAGGGCGCCAAGCTCGGCAAGGTCGTCCTGGTCAACGAATGAGCCGGTGATACAGGCCGTCCTCTTCGACGGGGACCAGACGCTGTGGGACTTCCAGCGCGTCATGCGCGAGGCCCTGGTGGCGGTCGTGGCCGAGGTGCGAGCGGCGCGGCCGGGACCGTTCACCGCATCGCTGCGCTGGCAGGACCTCCAGGACGACCGCGCCGCCGTCGCGCTGGAGCGGGAGGGCGTGGAGTTCAACCTGGCCCGGCTGCGCGTCCTCGGCTTCGCCCGCACGCTGGAGCGGCGGCGCGCCGTCGAGGGCGGTGACGAGGCGGCGGACGCCGCGCTGGCCACCGAGCTGAGCGCCTCTTACTTCCACCACCGCGACCGCGACCCCGCCCTCTTCCCCGACACGCTCCCCTGTCTGGACGCGCTGTCGGCGAAGTACCGGCTGGGCCTGCTCTCCAACGGCAGCCGGCTCCCCGAGAAGGTGGGACTGGGGCGGTACTTCGAGTCCGTGGTGTTCGCCCAGGACCACCGCGTCGCCAAGCCGGACAAGGGGATCTTCGAGGTGACCGAACGTGAGCTCGGTGTGGGGCCCGCGGCGTGCGTGCTGGTCGGCGACCACCCCCTCAACGACGTGGTGGGGGCCAAGCGCGCCGGCTGGGCCGCCGTGTGGATCGACCGCGACGGCGCGGGCGCTTTCGTCCCCCAGCCCGGCTGCGAGGAGCACCCGGACGCGGTCGTCACCTCTCTGTCCGACCTGCCGGCCGCGCTGGACGGGCTCAGCGCTTGAGGATGACGACGCCGGCGTTGGCGCCCCGGCCCACCGTGTGCGAGAGGGCGACCCTGGCCCCCTCGACCTGACGCGGGCCGCACTCCCCGCGCAGCTGGCGCACCAGTTCGACGACCTGGCCCAGCGCGGAGGCACCCAGCGGCTCTCCCTTGGAGAGCAAACCACCGCTCGGGTTGACCGGGAGGCGGCCGCCGAGGGCAGTGGCGCCCGAACTCAGCAGCGCGGCCGAGCCACCGGGCTCACAGAGGCCGAGCTCCTCGCACGACAGGAGCTCGCGCGCCGCGTCGGTGTCCTGGCACTCGACCACGTCGAGGTCGGACGGCCCCACCCCGGCCTCCTCGTAGGCGTCGGTCGCCGCCAGCGTCGTCGGCGCGGGCACCTCGTCATGTGAGAGGCCCGCCAGCGGCGTCGACTCGCTGAGGACCGGGCCCGGGATGTGGGAGCGCAGCACGGCCGCGGCCAACGTCACGGGGATCGGTGTGACGTTCACCGACGGCGAGGGCAGGTCGGCGCGGCGCAGCACGAGCGCGGCGGCGCCCTCGTTGGGCGAGCAGAGCATGAAGAGGTGCAGCGGTTCGCACACGACGCGCGACGCCAGGACCTCCTCCACCGTCGTCTCCTTCTGGTACATGGCGTCGGGGTTGGCCTTGCCGTGGCGGCGGTTCTTCACCACCACGCGGGCCAGGTGGTCCTTGGTGACGCCCGACGCGAGGCACAGCCGCTGCGCGCGCAGCCCGAAGAAGGCGGGCGTGGCGGCCAGGCCCGCCTGCTCCTGCCACGGCTCGAAGAACGAGGAGCGGATGATCCCCTTGGGCATCTTCTCCGTCCCGAACACGACGACGGTGTCGTACTGGCCGGCCCGGATGGCCGCGGCCGCCAGCATCAGCGCGGCGCCGCCACTGGCGCAGCCGGCCTCGACGTCGACGATCGGCATGCCGGTCATGCCGAGCCGGCTGAGCACCTTGTGGCCGGTCGCCACCCCACCGTAGGCCGTCCCGCAGAACGCGGCCTGGAACCCGCCCTTGCCGACGCCCGCCTCGCGCAGGGCGGCCCGCACCGCGGCGACGCCCATGTCGGTGGTCGAGACCCCGTCGAACCTCCCGAAGGGGTGCATCCCCACGCCGGTGATGGCAACGCCGCTCACGACGGCGCGGGTGCGAACGCGTAGGTCACGACGTCGTTCCCGTCGTCATCGCGGTGGAGGGTCACGACGCGCAGCGCCATCGGCTGGCCCGCGGCGAGTGCTCCGGGGTCGCTCTCGGTCAGACGGGTGATGACGCGCACTCCCTCGGGCAGCTCGACCACGCCGACGCCGTAGGGCACCTCGCCCTGGTACCCCGGTGGCGGCGCGGTGACCGCAGTCCACGCCCACAACGTGCCGCTTCCGGAGAGCTCGACCGGGTCGGGGTCCTCGGTGGCGCAGTAGGTGCAGGCTTCGGCCCGGGGGAAGTGGACCGACCCGCAGGCGGCGCACTGGCTGCCCAGGAGCGCGGGCTCCTCGGCGTCGGTGAAGAGCCCGTCACGCACCATGACGCGCATGGCTCAGTCCTTCAGTTCCACCAGCTCGAGCGCGTCGAACTCCCAGAAGGCCCGGAGCGAGGCGATCTTGCCCGCGCCGTTGCTGCGGTAGGTGTAGACGCCGTGGACGATGGCCTGGTGGGTGCCGCCGGCGAGCGTCGTGCGGATGATGCCGACGTCGGCCACCTCGTCGCCGCACAGGTACGACTCGGTGATCTCGAACGTGATCGCCTCGCTCGACGCGATGACGGTGTCGTAGAAGGCGGCGATGGCCGCGCGCCCGTGGTGGCCCTTGCCCTCGGGGTCGAACGCCGAAGGCCCGATGGGGTCCGCCACGATGGCGTCCTCGTCGAAGAGGTCCAGCCAGGCCTCGCGGTCCCCGGCGCTCACGGCGGCCCGGGAGCGGATGCCGAGCTCGCGGGCGGTGAGCGGTTCGTCGGTCATATGAGCTACCCCTCCTTCTCGGTGCGCGCTCTCAGCGGACCTTGGCGATGACGTCGTCGGCGAAATGGCGCAGGTTGTCGATCTTCGTCTGCAGGGTCTCGGTGTCCTGCTCGGTACCGTAGGGCCACCGGAAGCCGACGATCACGTCGGTGACGCCGATCTCCTCCAAGCGCTGCACGCCGTCCGGTGTATAGGCCTCCAAGGAGATCACGTGCGTCTCGAAGGGCTTGTCCTCGGTGCCGTGCTCGCGGCGCAGCTCGGCCATGCGGGCCAGCAGCCCGGGCAGGTCGGCGGGGTCTCCCCCGCCGTGCAGCCACCCGTCCCCGTTGACGGCGGCCCGCTTCAGGGCGGCCTCGTGGTGCCCGCCGATGAGGATCGGCACGGGAAGGCTCGGCGTCGGGCACATCTTGATGGAGGGCACGTCGAAGACCTCGCCGTGGAACTCGAAGAACCCGCCAGCCATGAGGCCCCGCATGATGGCGATCTCCTCGTCCATGCGCTTGCCCCGGCGCTCCCACGGCACGCCGCAGATCTCGTAGTCCTCGGGCCAGGGGCTGGTGCCCACGCCGAGGAGGAGACGGTTGTCGGTCAGCACGGCGGTGGAGCTGACCTGCTTGGTGATGAGCACCGGCTGGCGGATCGGCAGCTTGATGACGAACGTCACGAAGCGGATGCGCTCGGTCACGGCCCCCATGGCGGGGATCAGCGAGAACGGCTCCAGGAAGGGCTTGTCCTCGAGGAACTCCCGGGTCCCGTCGGGGTTGAAGGGGTACGTGGTGTCGGACACCTCGGGGTAGCAGATGCTGTCGGGGACGACCATGGAGTCGTAGCCGGCCTCCTCGGCGGCCCGCGCCAGGGGCAGGTAGTACGACGGATCCGTCATCGACTCGGCATAGGAGAACCGCACGACACCTCCCCTGTCATCGCCGCCTACCATGCGGCCCGTGACCGCTCATCCTGCCAGGACCAGCACTTCGGGACACAACCCCGTGCGACTGAGCAGCGACGCGCCCCTGGTCACCGACCTGTCGCTCGACGACCTCGAGCGGGACGCCCGCCACGCCATCGGGGAGATGGCCTACGCCTACTACTCGGGCGGGGCCGACGACGAGCGCCTGCTCGAGGGCAACGTGGCCGCGTGGGGCCACTGGCAGCTCCACCCGCGCGTGCTGGCCGGGGTTGCCGAGGTCGCCCCTGCGACGACCCTGCTGGGGACCCGCGTCAGCTCGCCGGTCGCCATCGCGCCGACGGCGATCCAGGGGCTGGCCCACCCCGAGGGGGAGGCCGCGACCGCCCGGGGCGCCGCCGAGGTGGGTGCGCTGATGATCCTCTCGTCGCTCGCCACCTGCTCGCTCGAGGAGGTGGCCGCCGCCGCGCCAGGCGCGCCGCGCTGGATGCAGGTCTACATACTGCGGGAGCGGGCGCGCACCGCCGAGCTCGTCAGCCGGGCGCTGGCGCACGGCTACGGCGCGCTGGTCCTGACCGTGGACGCGCCGGTGTCGGGGCTCCGCCTGCGCGAGTGGCGCATGGGCGTGCACCTGCCCGACGACCTGGCGCTGCCCAACCTGGCCGGCGACAGCACCGACAGCGCTCGCGAGGGAGGCTTCATGGCCGTGGTGACCCACGAATTCGAGCCCGCGCTCACGCCCGACGACATCGGGTGGCTGGCGGACCTGAGCCCGCTCCCCGTCGTGGCCAAGGGCGTGCAGCGGGCGGACGACGCGGTGCGTTGTATCGAGGCGGGGGCTGCCGCCGTCGTCGTCTCGAACCACGGGGCGCGCCAGCTCGCTGACGCGCCGGCGACGGCAGACATCCTGGCCGAGATCGTCGACGCGGTGGCGGGACGGGCCGAGGTCTACGTCGACGGCGGCCTCCGCCGCTCGCCCGACGTGGTCAAGGCGCTGGCGTTGGGGGCACGGGCGGCGCTGGTGGGGCGCCCGTCCCTGTGGGCCCTGGCGACCGGGGGCGCGGGCGGCGTGGCGGCGCTGCTGCGCTGGTACGAGTCGGAGCTGCGGCGGACGATGGCGCTGTGCGGCGCAGCGACGGTCGACGCGATCGATCGCAGCCTGGTGCGCCGGGCACCGGGATGGGCGCTGCCATGACGACGGTGGCGGCCATGCTGGCGGCGCGTGCCGGGGACGACCGCACCGGCGTGATCGACGCCCGCGGGAGCTGGACCTGGCGCCAGGCGATCGCCGAGGGTGCGACGCGGGGGGCGCTGGCCCGCTCGCTGTTCGGCGACGCCAAGCCCCACATCGGCGTGCTCCTCCCCAACGGGCCCGAGTACCTGTTCTGGCTCAACGGCGCCGCGCTGGCCGGCGCGGCGATCGTCGGGATCAACCCGACCCGGCGCGGCGACGCCCTGGCCGCCGACATCCGGGCCACCGATTGCGCCGTCATCGTGACGGACGCCGAGGGCGCGGCCTTGCTGGAGGGGCTCGCCCTCGGCGTGAGCCAGGACAACGTCCTGGTCATCGGGACCGAGCGCTACAAGTCGCTGCTGGCGCGATTCGCCGGTACGGCTGACGCCCAGGCGCTGATCGAAGACGCGGCTTCCGTCGACGAGGAGTCGCTCTACCTGCTCATCTTCACCTCGGGGACGACCGGGGTGCCCAAGGCGGTCCGCTGCACCCAGGGCCGGCTGGCCGGCATCGCCGAGGTGGCTGCCCCGGGCTACGGCTACACGTCCGAGGACGTCTGCTACTGCCCGATGCCGCTGTTCCACGGCAACGCCCTCATGGCGCTGTGGGGGCCGACGGTCATGGTCGGGGCGGCGATCGCGGTGCGACCCCGCTTCAGCGCGTCGGCCTTCCTGGACGACGTCCGGCGGTTCGGGGCCACCAAGTTCAGCTACGTGGGCAAGGCGATCGCCTACATCCTGGCCACGCCGGAGCGGCCCGACGACGCGGACAACACACTGAGGAGCGCGTTCGGGACCGAGGCGTCGGTGCGCGACCGCGACCGCTTCCGCGCGCGCTTCGGGTGCTATCTCATTGAGGGCTACGGCCAGAGCGAGGGCGGGGCCTCCATCAACCCGGTGCTCGGCATGCCCAAGGGCGCATTGGGCAAGCCGGTCGACGGGATCGACCTGGCCGTCATCAGCCCCGAGACGGGCGAGGAATGTCCACCGGCCGAGTTCGACGCCGAGGGACGGCTCCTCAACGCCGGCGAAGCCATCGGCGAGCTCGTCAACCGCAGCGGCCCGGGTAAATTCGAGGGCTACTACCAGCGCGAGGACGCGGAGCGGGACCGGCTGCGCAACGGCTGGTACTGGACCGGCGACCTGGGGTACGTCGACACGGACGGGTTCTTCTACTTCGCGGGGCGCACCGGGGACTGGCTCCGCGTCGACTCCGAGAACTTCGCCGCCGGTCCGGTCGAGACGGTGCTCTCGCGCCACCCCGACCTGTCGGTCGTCGCTGTCTACCCGGTGCCCGACACCGCGTCGGGCGCCGGCGACCAGGTGATGGTGGCCCTCGAGACGTTGCCCGGCCGAGCGTTCGACCCCGACACCTTCGCGGCGTGGCTGGCGGCGCAGCCCGACCTGGGGCCCAAGTGGGTACCCCGTTACGTGCGGGTCTCGTCCTCGCTCCCCCAGACCGCCACCGGGAAGGTGACCAAGGTGGGCCTGCGCGAAGAGGCGTGGGCCTGTGACGAGCCGATCTGGTGGCGCCCCGGCGCGGACCTCCGGTTCCAGCCGCTCAGCGGCGACGACCGGGCCACGCTGGACGCCGGGCTGGCCGAGAACGGCCGGCCGCCCGTGGGCACCGCGCGCTAGACGCCCAGGATCCCGAGGACGCCCGTCAGCTCCCCGACCCGGTGGTCGCCGGGCTCGAGCGGCGGCGCGCTCTGCCCGGCACGCTCGTCCTCCCGCCACACGTGCACGGCGGCCATGCCGACCCGCCGGGGGCCCCGGACGTCGGGCTCCCACGAGTCGCCGACGAAAAGGACGTCGCGGGGGTCGACACGTAGCGACTCGGTGGACCGGGCGTAGATGTCGGGGTGCGGCTTGCGCGCGCCGGCCTGCGCCGAGGTGACCCCGGAGTGGACCAAGTGGAGCAGGCCGACCTCGATGAGGAAGGCATTCAGCTCCCAGCCCCAGTTGGAGCAGACGCCGATGGCGAGACCGGCGTCCCGCAGCGAGGACAGGGTCGCCTCCGCCTCCGGGTAGGCGACCATCCGGCCCTGGTCTGATGCTCGTAACGCGTCGATGACCTCCTCCTCGTGTGCGGCGTCGACGCCGCAGGCCGCAGTGAGGTCACACAGGCGCGACCTCACCCAGGCCTCGTACGCCTCCTCGCTGACCGAGTGCTCGGCGTGCTCGACGCCGTCGTAGCGGGAGAAGTACCCCTCGAGGACGGCGGGGTCGAGCGTGTAGCCGTGGGCGGCGAGGATGACCGCGTAGTTGGCGCCGGGGCCGTCGGCCCAGTGGGCGAGGGTCCCGTAGAAGTCGAAGATGACGGCGCTGACCACGGTCCCCATACTGTCCCGTGGCCGTGACACACCAGTGGCGGCGCGCCATCGCTGCACGGGCCGGGTAATACTTCTGGCGCCATGGACGCCGACGAACAACCGGCCACCGCGCCGGCCCCAAGAAAGGGTCGGGGACGGCACGCCGCCGAGAGGGAGCCGGGCAGCCGCTGGATCGTCGAGCTCCTCGGGGTGGTCGTGGTGGCGGTGGTCATCGCCGTCATCCTCCGCACGTTCGTGGTGGCCACCTACTCCATCCCGTCGGGCTCCATGGAGCCGACGCTGCAGATCGGGGATCGGATCGTGGTGGACAAGTTGAGCTACCACGTGCACGGCGTCGACAGGAGCAACATCATCGTGTTCTCGACACCGCCCACCGAAGACTGCGCGGGACCATCCGTAGCGGACCTCGTGAAGCGCGTCATCGGCCTGCCGGGCGAGACGATCTCGCTCTCGGGGGGCCGCGTCTACATCAACGGGCACGTCCTGCCCGAGCCCTGGCTGCCTCCGGCCACCCGGACCGAGAACTACCCGGGGCCCTCGACGGCGGCCTACTCCCTGCACCGCGCCTACAAGATCCCGGAGAACGACGTCTACGTCATGGGCGACAACAGGACGCAGTCGTGCGACAGCCGCTACTGGGGCCCGGTGGCCGAATCGTCAATCGTCGGCAAGGTCGATGTGCGCATCTGGCCCCTGTCGCGGCTCAGCTTCTTCTGATCGGCGCCGTCAGGTCCGGCGCTCGCGTCGCCACACGACGCGCAGAGCCGACCAGGTCTCGTCGATGGCGCACACCTTGTTGTCGACCAAGCCGAGGGGCAAGGCCACCTCGCGCACGACGCCCTCGTCCATGGTGGTCTCGAGTCCCGAGGCCCGCTTGGGCCATGCCACCCACAGACCACCGGAGGGGAAGATCATCCGGGACAGCGCACCGATGCGGCGCTCGAAGTCACGACGCTGCGTGAGGAAGGCCACCACGACATCGGCCGACCCGCGCGCCTGGCGCTTCACCGTCACGCCGGCGGGCAGGCCATCGATGACGCCGCGGGGCGCCGCGATGAGGGCCAGCGTCGAGCCCTCGGTGATCCCGAGCTTCTTGGGGAGCGGCGTGCCGCTGTAGCCGGCCATGGATTTCCCTCAGTACGCCGCGTTAGGGGTTGACGGCCTGGAACACGGTGAACGCCAGCGGGTACTCGTACTCGTCCGGCCCCACCTCGAACCGGCCGAGATGACGCTCGACCAGGGCCATCGCCTCCTCCTCGCGCTCGGGCGTGATCCCCATGAACGGGAGCAGCGAGCGGTCGACCACGGCATCGGCCGGGGCGCGCACGGTCGCCTCGTACGGGGTGCTCTCGACGGCGACGAACCCGGCACCCCCGAGGAGGTCGCGTACGTACTCGTCGTCCCCGAGGACGAACGGGCCGACGGGGCTCTTGCCCGGCGAAGGAGTCGGCCGGGGTGGGAGCAGGGACCGCAGGGCGGTGCCCACATGCCAGGGGTTGTGCTCGACCCCCTGCCAGCATGTGAACGCGAGGTGGCCGCCGGTTGTGAGGGAGCCGCGGATGGCGCCGAAGGCGGCCAGCGGCTCGTCGAAGAACATGACCCCGAATTGGCTGACGGCGAGGTCGAAGGGCTCTTCCTCGAGGGACCCTGTCTGTACGTCCATCTGTAGAAAGTCCACGTTGGCGACGCCGGCCACGTTCGCCCGGCCCCGTGCCAACTCGAGCAGCGGGGCTGAGATGTCGAGCCCGACGGCCCGACCGCCCGGGTCGACGGCGCGGGCGAGAGCGAGTGTCAGGCCGCCGCCGCCGCACCCGATGTCGCACACCCGCTGGCCCGGGCGGGCGCCGACCGCCTTCAGGAGGTACGGCGACACGGCCTCGGTCAGCCTTTCCCGCCGCGGCCAGGCCGCGGCCCACCGCTCGTCGCTCCACCTCCGCGTCTCTGCCTCGTTGGCCACGACGACAAGGTACCCGGCCCGGGTAGGTTCGACCCCGTGCACATCGGCCTCGTCATCCTGCCCTCCGACCGCTGGGGCGAGGCGCGCCGCCAGTGGAAGTGGGCCGACGGCGCCGGGTTCACCACGGCGTGGACGTACGACCACATCCGCTGGGGCGGCATGCCCGACGGGCCGTGGCACGCGGCGGTGCCGGTGCTCGCGGCGGCAGCCGGGGTGACGGAGCGCATCAAGCTGGGCACGCTCGTCGCGACGCCCAACTTCCGCCACCCCGTCACCCTCGCCCGCGAGGCGATCACGCTCGACGACCTGAGCGACGGGCGCCTGGAGCTCGGGTTGGGGCCCGGGAGCGAGGGCTTCGACGCGAGTGTCCTCGGCCAGGAGCCCTGGCCACCGGCGGAACGGCTGGCCCGCTTCGAGGAGTTCCTCGAGGTGCTGAGGCCGATCCTCGACGGGGAGCCGTCGGCGCGCTCCTCGGTGCGGACGGCGCACTACGCGGCCGAAGAGGCGCCGAGCACGCCGGGCACGGTTTCCCGGCCGCTCCCGCTGACCATCGCCGCCGGCGGCCCGAAGGGGCTGCGGCTCGCGGCGGCCCACGGCCGTCACTGGGTCACGATCGGGCCCACGGGCCGGGGCCCCCGCACACCCGAAGCCATCCTCGAGACGGTGCGGCGACAGCGCGCCGAGCTCGATGCCGCGTGCGCAGCTGCCGGTCGCAAGGCATCGAGCATCGGCAAGGTGCTGCTGTGGACACCGACGGAGCCGGTGATCGACTCGCCGGATCAATTCGAAGAGCTCAGCGCGCCATACGCGGAGCTCGGCTTCGACCAGTTCGTCCTGCACCATCCGGCACAGACGGGTCCCTACGGCGGCGACGTCGCAGCCTTCGAGGAGATCGCAGCCAGGCACGCCGCGGGCTGAGCGGAGCGGCTCACACCGCCGGCGGCGACCGAAATTGTTCAGGGGTCGCTTCTACGCTGGCCGCGTGACACGACCATCCGCCCGCCGTCGCCGGCGGCCCGGACGGTGGTTTGCCGGCGCCGGAGTCACGAGCGGGGTCCTGCTGCTGGCCGCCTGCGGCTCACCCTCCCCCACACCCCGCGCAGAGGGACCGACGACGAGCAGCCCGTCCACGACGAGCACGACGGCACCCACGACATCGACGACTACGCCAGCAGCGCCCAGCGCAGGATCCCCGACATGGGCGGTGCTGAGCACGGACGTAGCCGGAAGTGCGGTCGAAGAGCGGACGATCACCGTCCCGTCGGGGCGCGTGGTGACACTGGTCCGCTTCGACGCCGGCCGCGTGGTGTTCGACCTCCACATCGGGAGCAGCGACCCGCCGGTCAACCTGGCCACGATCCCCCAGGACCGCGGTCCCGCCATCGCGGCCGACGAGGCGCCGTTCCTTCTGGCCGCCTTCAACGGCGGCTTCAAGATGAACGCGGGCCAGGGTGGCGTCGAGGTGGACGGGCAGGTGGTGTCCCCGCTCATGGACGGCAAGGCGAGCTTCGTCATTGACGCCAACGGCACAGCGCACATCGGCGTGTGGGGCGGCGCGCTACCGACCCCGGGAGAGCAGGTCGAGAGCGTCCGGCAGAACCTCCCGCCGCTGATCGCGGGTGGGGTACCAAACCCCACCGTCGGGACCCCGGCCGACTGGGGCGCCACCGTGAACAGCTCCATGCTCGTGGCCCGCAGCGCCGTCGGAGAGGACGCGCAGGGGAACATCATCTACGCCGGCGGGATGGCCCTCCTCCCGGTAGATCTGTCCGCCGCGCTGCTGGCCGCCGGCGCGGTCAACGCCATGCAGCTCGACATCAATCCGGAGTGGGTACAGCTCGACGCGGCCGCCACTGCGGGTGCGCCGCTCGCCACCCAGGTCCCGGGGCAGAACCGCCCGGGCGATCAGTACCTGGCGGGTTGGACCCGGGACTTCTTCGCGGTGATGGCCCTGACCTCGGTGTCGCCGAGACGTCCCCGATAGAGCGTCTCAGTCAACTCCGGAGAGGTCCGCCACGTGGCCGTCCAATGCCGAGCGGGCCGACGCGGGTTCGATGTGCTCGACGGCGATGGTCGTACAACCGACCCACGAGGCCGCCTCCACCAGCGCGCGCCACCGCTCCGCTCGCGGCGGGACGGAGGAGCGTCACCTGCTTGGCCACGAATACCTCGCCCTGGCGTCCCGGGTCGACCAACCCGACGATGCTCGTGCCCGCCAGTACGGGCATGGCGAAGTAGCCGTAGATCCGCTTGGCTTTCGGCGTGTAGGCCTCGAGCCGGTGGCGCAAGCCGAACAGTCGCTCCACCCGCTCGCGGTACCAGATGAACGAGTCGAACGGCGACAGGAGCACGCTCCTGCCCCGGGCGCGGGTGCCGAGCCCCGAGAGCGCGGCCGGATTGGCGTGAGCGGGCCCTGGCCACCCCTCCACCTCGACGGCGACCAGCTCCGTGCTGGGCAGGACCCGCCGGACGAGCGGGCGCGGCAGCCCGTGATAGGTGGCCAGGTCGGCCTCGGTCGCCACGCCGAGCGACCGCCCGGCCGAGCCGACGAGCTGCACCGCGCATTCCTCATCCGTCCACTCCTGGTCTAGAAGGTCGGCCGGGATGGCGCGCTCGGCCAGGTCGTAGACGCGTTGGAAACCCCGGCGCTCCCGGCAGACGAGCTCACCGATGTCGAGCAGCCATTCGGCGGCGATCTTGGTCTCCGACCAGTCCCACCACGGGCCGCCCTTCTTGGCACCACCCAGTTCGTTGGCGGTGAGCGGCCCGTCGGCGCGCAACCGGGCCAGTACCTCGCCACAGCTCTTCTCATGGTCCTCGAGCACGTGCCAACGCTTCCCCTTGGCCAGACGGGCCCGCCGCTTGAACCCGTATGCCGGCCAGTCCTCGAGCGGCACCACGCATGCCGCGTGCGACCAGTACTCGAACGTGGAGCTCTTCGGTCCCCAGTAGGCCCGCTCCACGCGGGTACGTCCGATGGCCCCCAGTCGGGCATACGCCACCAGCTCGTGCGATCGCGCCAGCACCGAGATCGTGTCGAGCTGCACCGCGCCGAGACGCCGCAACATGCCGGCCACGCCGCCGGCCGTGGTGCGGGCCCCACGGAGACCCTGGGCGCTTAAGGCGATCCGGCGCGCCTCCTCGATGCTCAGCGTCTCGCGCACCATGAGCGGAGCAAGCTAGCAAGTGGTCACGACAACGGCGACGCCCACACGGCCGAGAAGCACGCAGTGGCTCAAATGGCTATGTGCAACACCGCGCTATTCCACCTGTGGCCGCTTCGAATAAGGGCTCTTCGAAGAGCGGTGAGTTGATCTGAGCAAGGTATCCGCGAGCGGGTGGAACTGCTGGACCTCCTGCTAGACATGGGCACCTTTTGAAGAATATCCAGCAAGCGACAGGACCTCCGATGCGAGATGAGAAATTTCCTCGGCCCCTTCTTCGGCGCTCCACGTGGGAGAGCCTCGATGGCTCGTGGGAATTCGCTGCCGATCCCGACAGCGTGTGGGAGCACCCCTCCGATGTCGATTTCAACGCGTACATCCTGGTGCCCTTCTGCCCCGAATCGGCGCTCAGTGGCGTGCACTTCACCGGAGACCTCAACCGGTGCTGGTACCGGCGGACGTGGCGCGTGGCGGCTGATCGCTCTTTCGACAAGAA
>Ga0209415_10005232_pt1 | contig 23385 bp, 19 predicted proteins | sample PeaSoiSIISIP2007_FD_187696 | JGI IMG/M metagenome (GOLD analysis project Ga0209415, IMG submission 187696) | Peat soil microbial communities from Weissenstadt, Germany - SII-SIP-2007 (SPAdes) (version 2) | ecosystem: Environmental > Terrestrial > Soil > Wetlands > Peat | place: Germany... | reverse complement strand
GGCGGGTGCCGTCGCCGACCTCGCCAGCGATTTACGCCTCAAACACATCGACTTACTGGGTTTTCGTGCCGGTTGCGGAATCGCCGTGGAACTCGCGCGCGTGAAACCCGAGTTGGTGCGTCGCTTGGTGCTCGTCGGCGTGGCGCCCGCAGACCGATTGCCGCAGGTCGCACAACCGACTCTGGTCATGAGCATCGGCGCTCAAGCATCGGGCGCCGACGCAAGCAGCCTGGGCTTGTCTGCCGATGCGCAGCTGCTCGACGGGGCAGACTACGCCGAGGATTTGTTCGATGCGGCGCCCCAGACGCTGGCGAAGCAATTCGCCGGCTTCTTGAACCGGCGATGAGACTCAATAAATTCATCAGCGAGACCGGCGTCTGTTCGCGCCGCCAAGCCGATCAATGGATCGCAGCAGGCCGCGTGACCTTCAACGGCTTGCCCGCCGCTCTGGGCACCAAGGTCGGCGACGGCGACGAGGTGCGCATCGACGGCGAACTCATCGGGGCAAAAAAGCCGCCTATTTACATCGCGCTCAACAAGCCGGTCGGCATCACCTGCACGAGCGAGGCGCACATCGACGGCAACATCGTCGATCTGATCGGACATCAGGAGCGGATCTTCGCGATAGGACGCTTGGACAAGGACTCGGAAGGATTGATTCTGCTGACGAATAACGGCGACATCGTCAATGAAATACTGCGCTCCGAAAACAATCATGAAAAGGAGTACATCGTGAGCGTCGATCGGCCGATTACCGATCTGTCGCTACGCATGATGGCGAGCGGTGTACGCATCATGGGCGAGATGACCAAGCCCGCACAGGTGTGCCGCGTCGATCAGAATACGTTCCGCATCATCCTGACACAGGGACTGAACCGCCAAATTCGCCGCATGTGCTCGGCACTGGGGTACAAAGTGCAGCATCTGCAGCGCGTGCGCATCATCAATATTCATTTGGGAGCGCTAGGCGTGGGGCAATGGCGCAACCTCACGCCCACAGAGCTCGCCGGCTTGCTGCCGAACAAGCTCGCGCCGCAGAGCAAGTCTAGCCGGAGCGCAGCGCCGCCGACGCGACGCCCTCCGACCACCGTCGTCCGCTCGTAGTTCGCCAATCCGGGTCCGCGGCTTTGGCGGCGAGCCAGCGGAAAAAGTCCTCTCCCTTGCCGATCCAGTAGGCGTAACTGTAGAGAACACCTCCGCTGGTCGACTCGACCGTGAAACGGCGGCGTAAGCCGAAACTCGCCACGCCACGGGAACAACGAATGCGCGTCGTGTTCTCGGAGAGGGCATACTGATTCGGGCCGATTTGCAGCTGCAATCGACCACCCTGCGCGTAGACGCATACGTTCGGCAGCGATGGCCGGATCAACGCGACGCCATTGACGAGCGGTGGCGGAACATCGTAGGCGGTCCAGGTGCCGCCCAACGTGTGCCACTCCAGCACCATGCTATGGCGGCGAAAATCGATGACGGGAACGATCGTCGTTGAATTCGTCGACTGGGCGGCCGCATTCGCCATGCGGCTTACTGCAACGCCCGGTTGGGCAAGGCTGCGAATGCGTCGCGGACCACGCTCGCCGAAAGCAGTTGCGGTAGCACCAGCGGCTCGGTGACGCCCGGCTTGGCGTTGTAGACGACGTACAAGGGCACACCGGCGCGACCGAAGTCCGCGAGCGCCTTGGTGATCTCGGGATTGCGGTTGGTCCAATCGCCCTTCATCAGGGTCACGCCCTTGTCGTGGAAAACGGCCTGCACCGCGGAATCGCCGAACGCGTTGCGTTCATTGACGAGGCAAGTCAGACACCAACTCGCCGTAAAATTGACGAGCACAGGCATGCCGGCAGCCTTGAGTTCAGCGACGCGCGCCGCATCGTAGTTTTGCCACCCTTCCGCGTCGGCCGAGCCGCCCGGCTTCGTCGTCACGGCCCCCGCCGCGGCCGCAACCGGCACAGCGGCGAGTTGCAGCGGCAATGCGATCGCGAGCAGCAGTGCGATTACGGTGGTCGCGAGCGCCGCAACACGGCCCTTGACGCCGCTGCTCTTGGATTTCTGGTAGGCCCATGCGGCCAAGCCGACCAGAATCGCGCCCGCGAGGGCTGCGCCGAGGCCCAGAACGGCGGTCTGCTGCTGCGCCAGCACCCAAATGAGCCAGGCAGCCGATCCATACATCGGGAACGCGAACACTTGTTTCAGCGTATCCATCCAGGCACCGGGTTTCGGCAGCGCGCGGCGCAGCCAGGGCGCAAACGACAAGGTTAAGTAGGGCAGTGCCAGACCAAACCCTAGCGCCGCGAAGATGCTGAGCGCAACCATCGGCGATTGCGTCAGCGCGGCGCCGACCGCCGCGGCCATGAAGGGCGCCGTGCACGGCGTCGCGACCAAGGTCGTCAATACGCCGGTAAAAAACGAGGCATGATAACTGTCGCCTTGGGTCAACCCATCGCCGATGCCCGCAAGGCCGCCGCCGACCTCGAAGACGCCCGACAAATTCAAACCGACGGCGAACAGCAGATAGGCCATCAGTGTCACGAACAGCGGCGACTGCAGTTGGAAGCCCCAGCCGATTTGCTCCCCGCCCGCGCGCAACGCCAACAAAACGGCCGCGAGCGCCAGCATCGAGCTGATGACACCCGCCGCGAACACGAGCCCCTTGGTGCGCACGGCCGCCGGATGTTTCTTGGCCTGCTCGACGAGACCGATTGCCTTGATCGATAACACCGGAAACACGCAGGGCATGAGGTTCAGCACCAAGCCGCCAAGAATCGCGAACAGCAGCAACAGGCCGAATCCGGGCCCCGCAGCGTTGCCCGGGCGCGCGGCAACAGGCGCCGGCAAACCCGCGCTTTCCCGCAGTGCAGGCGTCGACGCCGACGAGGGCTTGAATTCCGGACTCGCACTCGCCGCGGCCGCCGCCGCGGCGCCGGCGGGCAGCGTCGCGGCAATTTCCAGCGGGACCGCAATCGCGTCGCCGCCGTTCTGCTCGGTCGCGAGCAGCAGACCGCGTATCGGACCCGAGGGCAGCTGGTAGCCGAGCTTGACCGCGAGGTCCAATTCTTGCGGTTTGCGCGTCAGGCTCTGCGGTGCCGCGTACTCGATCGCACCGTCGTCGTAGGGGAAGAAGCTCAATTCTTTGATCTGGGCAAGCGTGCCGCCCCAATCCTTGCCGAGCGCGATCACGAGTTGACCGTTCTCGACGCGTGCGCTCGACGCCGGCGCCGCGATCGGCAGTTCAGCGCGTGCGGCGGTAAACAGCCCCGCGGATGCGGCGTCGATAGCGCCTGCCTGCGGACTCGTCGGCAGGCTCAGCTGCAGGTCGGCGCCTTCGGGAATGCACACATCCGAGCACACCAACCAGCTGGCTTTCGCGCGCAGATCCAAGTCCTTGCCCGGCGCAAGATTTCGCGGTGCCGAGATTTGCACGAGGTGAACGGCATGCTTCGCATAGCCGTAATTGACCAACGGCGTCAACTCAAATCGGTGCGGTGTCGTCCATTGGATGTCGCCGGCCGTAAAGCCTGGCGGCAGCGACCAAACGAGCTTGGTTGCCTGGCCGGAATCTCCGGGATTGCGCCAGTAGGTGTGCCAGCCTTCGCGAATGTCGAGTTCCAGCGCCACGAAGAACGATTGTCCCGGTGCGATGCTGCGCACTTCGCTGACCAGGCGCGCTTTGACGTTGTCGGTCGCGACCGTCTCGCCGGACAACGCGACAGCCGCCTGGCCGAAAACGGCCGGCGCCGCCAGCAGGAGACCGTAAACCCAAGGTTTGATCGTGCGCATGGCTGTATGTTACCCAATCCTCGCCCGGCCGGAGCGATGCCTGGCCGTAGGCTGTGGAGCGTCTCACACTCTGGCGCCGGAATACCCTCATGCCCGCGCATCGGCTAATGTAGGGGTCCACCCACCACCAGCCAGCCATGCAAGAAAACTACGTAGAACGCATTCTCAAGGCCAAAGTGTACGACGTGGCCATCGAAACCCCGCTCGAGGCGGCTCCGCGACTCTCACGACGTTTGGACAATCACGTGTTCTTCAAGCGTGAAGACCTGCAGCCCGTGTTTTCGTTCAAAATTCGCGGTGCCTACAACAAAATCGCGCAGCTTTCGTCGATCGCAGCGCAGCGCGGCGTGATTTGCGCCTCCGCAGGCAACCACGCACAAGGCGTTGCGCTCGGCGCCCGCACGCGCGGGATCCCGGCGGTCATCGTGATGCCATTGACGACACCCGAGATCAAGGTGCAGGCCGTCGCCGCACTGGGCGGCGAGATCGTGCTGCATGGCGATGATTTCGACCATGCTTACGAGCACGCCGTCGAACTCGCGCGCGCGCGCGGCCTGGTGTTCGTGCACCCCTTCGACGATCCCGACGTCATCGCCGGTCAAGGCACGGTGGCGATGGAAATCCTGCGCCAGCAGCACGGCGACGAAATCGACGCGATTTTCGTGCCGATCGGCGGCGGCGGGCTGATTGCCGGCATCGCCGCCTACACCAAGGCGCTCTATCCGCGCGTCAAGATCATCGGCGTGGAGCCCGAGGAATCGGCGGGGATGTATGAATCGCTGCGGGCCCACAAACGCGTGACGCTCGAGCGAGTCGGCACGTTTGCCGACGGTGTCGCCGTGCGGCGCGTCGGCGAAGAGACGTTTCGACTCGCGCGTCAATATGTGGACGAGATTCTGCTCGTGACGACCGATCAGATCTGCGCGGCGATTCAAGATATTTTCGAGGATACGCGCTCCATCGCCGAGCCCTCCGGAGCGCTTGCGGTGGCGGGTATCAAGAAATACGCGGCACGCGAAGCGTGCACGCAACGCCGGTTCATCGCGATCAACGGCGGTGCGAACATGAACTTCGACCGCCTTCGCTACATCGCCGAGCGTGCCGATATCGGCGCGCAGCGCGAGGCGCTGTTGGCGGTCGAAATGCCCGAGGGTCCCGGCTCGTTTCTGCGGTTTTGCGAAATCGTCGGTCCGCGCAGCGTTACCGAATTCAATTATCGCTACGCGAGCGCTCAGGCGGCCCATATTTTCGTGGGTCTCGCGCTCACGCAAGGCAAGGCGGAGCGCGAGACCTTGATCAAGTCGATTGCGGCCGGCGGATTCTCGGTGCGTGACATGACCGACAACGAAGTCGCCAAACAACATGTCCGATATATGGTCGGCGGGCTGGCGCAAGGACTGGAACACGAACGGCTGTTTCGATTCGAGTTTCCAGAACGCCCCGGCGCTTTGCTAAAATTCCTGCGCGCGATCGGAACCGATTGGAACATCAGCCTGTTTCATTATCGAAATCACGGTTCCGATTACGGACGCGTGCTTGCGGGGATCCAAGTCCCGCCCGCGACGCGAACCGACTTTCTATTGCACGTCAATGAACTGCAATACGCATACACGGAGGAAACGGACAACTCGGCCTACAAGATTTTCCTCGGGGCTTGAGTGGCGCGCATGGAACCGCTGAATCTACCGACGATCGACCGCACGCCGGCCGCCGATGCCACGCCAGGCGCAACGAAACCTGCTTCGGGTACGCCGGCGCAGGCGGCTACGGCAGGACAAGCGGCGCGCACGCCGGGGCAGGCCGCGAACTCCTTGGCTGCGGCCGCGCAGATAATCGACGAGGCCGACATTCGCCCGCTCGACATTCCGGCCGCGCTGCAGATTCTGCTGTTTGAGGTCTCGGACGCCTTGGGTTTCGCATTGCAAGCGTTGCCGGTCGCGAGCGCCGACCAGGCCGCGGGCGCGATCGTCGACGGCTTTTTGCAAAGGCTGCCCGCGACTGGTGGCGATGGATCTTCCGATCCCGATGGACTCGCATGGATGCGCTCGCTCGATCAACTCCAAACCGCACTGCTGGGCGGCATGGATCGCGCATCGAGTGCCGTCGCCGCTTGGCGCGATGTCAGCGATGAGGTCGTAGAGTCGCTGACCGCGTCGCGCGCAATCATCGAGGCGGCGTTGAGCGAGGAGGGGAAGCTCGAGTTGCTGCTGCGGCCCGAATGGCTCATGCGCCCGGAATGGCTGGGGCTAGGGCCGCGTATCGAGCGCTTCCGACGCCGTCGCCGTGCGATACGCCGGCGTTTGCAAGACCCCGATTACCGGACTCCGCAGTGACCAACAAGCCGCGGGATCTGGGACTCACGATGCCGGCCGAGTGGGCGCCGCATGCGGGCTGCTGGATGGGCTGGCCGAAGCGCACGTCCATTTGGCTCGAGCATTTGGAGGCGGCCCGCGATGACACTGTGCGCGTCGCCCAGGCGATCGCGCGATTCGAGCCGGTCACGATGATTGCCGATCCGGCACAGGCCCGCGACGCCGCATCGCGCTGCGGCTCGTCGGTGCGTGTGCTCGCCGTCCCGATCGACGATTCCTGGCTGCGCGATTCGGGGCCGACATTCCTGCGCGATTCCACGGCAACCAGAGCCGCGGCCCATTTTAAGTTCAATGCCTGGGGCGAAAAGTGCCGCCCATACGATTTGGATGCGGCCGTCGGGGCGCGCATCGCGTCGATCGTCGGTGTGCCTGCCTATGCATCGGACCTCGTCGTCGAGGGCGGTGGCTTTCTCTCGGACGGCGAAGGGACCCTGATCACCGCCGAGACCTGTGTGCTGAATCCGAATCGAAATCCCGGTTGAACCAAGACCCGAGCCGAGGCGGAATTGCGCGCCATGTTGGGTGTCGAGAAGGTCATCTGGCTCCCGGGCGATGTGACGGACACCAGCACAGACGGACACGTCGACGGCTATGTCGCCTTGTTCAAGCCTGCCGGCATACTGCTGGAGCGCGTCGCCGATCCGGACGATCCGCGCTTTGCGATCATGGCCGAGAACCGCAGGGTTCTGGAAACCGAGACCGACGCGCGCGGTCGTGCGTTCGAACTGCTGCCGATCGCCGAAGCACCGCGAGCCGTCGTGCCGCATGGCGCAGAAGGATACTGCCGCTCCTATGTCAATTTTTACATTGCCAATGGCGCAGTTATCGTTCCCGCTTACGGCATTGCCGAAGATGCACAAGTCGTCGCCACCTTGCGGCGTGCCTACCCCGGTCGAGAAATCGTGCCGGTCGAGCTGCATACGCTATTTCGCGGCGGCGGCGGGATTCACTGCATCACGCAGCAACAGCCGATATAGGCAGGAACCGCCTTTGCGCCTATGGCGGCGGCACGAGCACGATCTTGCCGGTATGTTGTTTGGCGAGGAATTCCCGTTGTGCGGCGACGATCTCGCTGAGCGGATGAACGCTGGCGACGACGGGGCGGATTTCGCCGCGCTCGATATAGCCGACGAGATTTCCGAACACCTGCGGCTCGAGCACGGTACAGCCGACGAGCCTCAGATCCTTCAGATACAGTGTACGCAGATCGAGGGCCACGACGGGTCCCGCGATCGCGCCTGCAACCGCATATCGGCCGCCGCGCACCAGCACTTCGAGCAGCGCCGGAAACTGAGCGCCGCCGACGACGTCGATGACCGCATCGACGGATTCCGCGCCGAGGCTCGCGACCAGATCGGCGTCGCGCGCAAGCACGCGGGCGGCGCCCAGCGATTCCACGGCCGCTGCCTTCGACGCATTCGCAATCGCGATCACGGAGGCACCGCGGCGTTTGGCGAGCTGCACGGCGGCTGAACCGACGCCGCCCGATGCGCCGGTGATCAGAAGCTTGTCGCCCCGCGCGACGCTCGAGCGCGTCAGCATGTTTTCCGCCGCCGCGTACGAACATGGAAACGAAGCCAATTCGGTGTCGGTGAGCGCGCTCGTGATTTTGTAGGCATGCGCCGCCGGCACGCGCGTGAATTGCGCGAACGCGCCGTCGCGCTCGGAGCCGAAATAAATCGCCTGGTAGCGATTGCCGGCCGCCGGCGCATGAAATACCGGCTCAATGAGCACGCGCTCGCCGAGCCGAGCGGAATTCACACCGCTGCCGAGGGCGACGATCCGACCGCAGGCGTCGGCACCTTGGATGCGCGGAAATTGCGGCGCCTCGCCGGTCCAACCGGAATCCGCGATGCGCGCCGCGGGGAAGCCCGTTGCCGCGGCGCTAGCCGTGGTTCCTTCGCTGACTGCTCGCGAATACCAGCCCGTGCGCGTGTTGATATCGGTGTTGTTGAGGCCTGCCGCACCGACGCATACCAGGACCTCACCGGGGCCCGGTATCGGTACCGGCACATTCTCGCGATACGCGAGCTGCTCGAATCCGCCGTGGCCCAGCAGTAGTACCGCTTTCATCGTCTGGGGTAAGTGTTGCATGATGCAATGAGATTACTCGTTGACCGAGGAGATGTTTTGCGTATCACGGAGATTACTTGGCTTACCCTGCGCATGTCGACGTGGTTTAAGCTTTTGGGCCTCGGGTGCTGTCTGCTTGCTGTCGGGGCTCGCGCGGTCGATCGTGCTCACACGCTCAATATCTTTGCCTGGTCCGATTACTTTCCCGAGTCCGTGACCGCGAGATTCCAGACCGAGACCGGCATACACATCAATTACGCCGTGCTCGATTCGCCGGAAATGGCGGAAACGACGCTTTCCGTCGGCCACTCCGATTACGATCTCGTGACGATGAACGCGGCGCCTGAACTCGGCCGCGAGATTCCCAAGAGATTTTGGCTGGTCCTCGATCAATCGAGCATCCCCAACGCGCGCAATGCCGATCCGGACATTCTGAAGCGCTTGCGGGCGGTCGATCCCGGCAACAAATACGCGGTGCCGTGGATGTGGGGCACGACCGGCATCATTTACAACGCGGCGAAGATCGACGCGATCATGCCGAGCGCTCCCGTCACGAGCCTCGACATGGTGTTCAAGAGAAGCATCGCCGCCAAATTCGCGAAATGCGGCATCAGCATGCTCGACTCCTGGGGCGATATTCTGCCGATGATGGCGCGCTACTTGGGCCAGGGGGATCTTTCGGCCGATCCTGCCAAGCTCGATGCGATCATTGCGAAATTGCGCGAAATCAAACCCTACATTCGACGCATCGCGTCATCGGGCTATTACGAGCAGCTCGCCGACGGCGAACTGTGCCTCGCGATCGGCTATTCCGGCGACGCAATGATCGCCCGACGCATGGCCAAGGAGGGCAATACGCACGTCGATATCGAATATGCGTTTGCGAGCGAAAGCGTGCCGCTCTACATCGACAGCCTCGTCATACCCGCCGATTCGCCGAACCCGGCGGCGGCGCACGCGTTCATCAACTTCGTCATGCGACCGGAGATCTCCGCGGAGGTCACGCGCTTCATCGGTTTTGCGTCCGGAAACGCCGCGGCGCTGCCGCTGTTGCCGGCGAACGTGCGTGGCAACCAAGCCGTCTATCCCCCGCCCGAGGTCCGCCAGCGGTTCGACCTGCAGCGCGTCTACAGTGCGGATGAGATCCGCAGCTTTTCGCGTGCGTGGCTGCGATTCAAGTCAGGGGATTGAGGACGGAGCGTCGGGCGGCGCCGGCGCGGACACCGCCGCCGGATTCTCCTTGAGCCAGCGCATCGAATCATGCACGCGCGTATAGCCGCTCGGATGATCGTAGAAAATGATCTCCTCGAGCCGGCCCGGTTGCATTTTGCGGTAGTTCGAGAGGCGCATCGCTGCCATTGCGAATCCATAGGGTTCGCGCGCGGAGTTCAGGCCGAATATATCCGCCTCGTGTTCCGCGGCGCGCGTGATCGAATTGGCCACGGGCGTCGCGATGAACATGAACGTCGACAATAGCGCCGCAACCAACGGCAATGCGGCGAGGTCGCCGATGTCGCGCAGCGAAAATCGGTTCCGCCAGCGCATGATGAGGCGGCGCGCGCTCCAGTGCAGGAATGCGAAACCCAGCCCGAAGAGGAGGCTGAAGTAAATCGCGCCGCGCAGCGCATGATGCAGCACGTAGTGCCCCAATTCATGGCCCATGACCGCTTTGATTTCCGGCAACGACGTCTTGTTCAGCAAATTATCATTGAGACTCACGCGCGTCGTGCCGAAAAAGCCGCTGACGTTGGCGCTGACGCGATTGCTCTGTTTGGATGCGTCGTACCAATACACGTTGTCCGCCGGGACGCCGTCCGCGCGCGCCATGCTGAGTACGGCCGACTTCACGGGGCCGTCGGCGAGCGCCTTGTAGTCGTTGAACAGCGGCGAGATCCAGACGGGCGTAACCAACATCAGCAGCATGAAAAACACCGCTGTGAACGCGGACAGCCATATCCACCAGGACTCGATGAACTTCGCGATGAACGCATAGGCGGCGACCAAGAACAGCGCGCCGACGGCCATCGTCACGCCGAGGCCGACGAGCTGTTCGCCGAACCAGGGACCGAAGGTCTGATTCGCGAGCCCATAGGCGTGTTCGCGGAAATAATCGGTGTAAATCGTCAACGGCAGCGACAGCACAAAAAACGCGAAAATAGTCATGGCGCCAAAAATGAAGGTTCGCAGCCAGGCTCGGCGCGTGATTCGCTCGCACCAATTGCGCAGCTTGGCCGATCGCCGTCCGGACAGCAGCGCCCAGGCGACGCCGAGCGAGTATAGATATCCCAACAGCAGCAGCCAGTAGCCGCCCTCGAAATACGCGTCGGAGCGCGCGCGCTGCGCCGGCGACAGCAGCTCGATATAAGCGCGCGTCGCTTCATCGACATCGAAGGCCGCGCCCATCTGTGCACCGGGCGGTACGATGAGTCCCGGCGGGAATTCATGCATCGGGTTTTCGGCGCCGCGAGTCGCGTGAGAAAACACCAGCAGCAGCGCGAGAAGAATTCCGGTCTGAAGTACGCGCATCATGGTGTCCCTGCTCGGAGCAATGAACTTAAGCGACTGTGCGCGCAGGATGGTAAACAACTGCGGCGCGTGCGCATAGGGCGATGGCGGAGCGGCCTGCTAGACTGTCCGCAGGAGGCATCGTCAAGTCTTGAATTCAACCGACCGCACGAGTGGTTTCGCGGTCCTGCGCCACCGCGGTTTCACGCTGTTTTTGGGCGCGCGCTTTTTCTCGGCGATTGCCTCGCAGATGATCGTCATCGCCGTCGGTTGGCAGGTCTACCAAAAGACCGGTCGCCTGCTCGATCTCGGGCTCATCGGCCTGTCCCAATTTCTGCCGTTCTTGTGCCTGGTGTTGTTTGCGGGCCATGCCGCCGATCGCCACGACCGCCGCGTCATTCTCATCCTCTGTGGTCTCGTGCAATTCCTCTGTGCGAGCCTGCTGCTGAGTTTCGCGCTCGCCAAGCTTGTCCATACGTGGCCGATATTTTCGGTCCTCGCATTTCTCGGAGTCGCGCGCGCGTTCCAGATGCCGACCTCGCAGTCGTTGATGCCGAATCTCGTGCCGCTGGACACGCTGCAAAATGCGATTGCGCTGAACTCTTCGATGTTCCAAGTGGCGACGATCGCCGGTCCCAGCGTCGGCGGTATTCTCTACGCGCTGGCGGACCAGCCGTCTGGTATCCACGGGGGTGCGGCCTTGGTCTACGCGGTCGCCGCCGTCGTTTGCCTCGCCGCGGTTGCGATGCTGGCATTCATGGGCTTGCGCCGGGCCGCGACCAAGCCGCTCGACACTTCCTGGTCGAGCGTGCTGCAGGGATTGCGTTTCGTTGGCGGCGCAAGGACGTCTTGGGCGCCATAACGCTGGATTTATTTGCGGTGTTGTTCGGCGGCGCGACGGCGCTACTGCCCGCATTTACACACGACGTGCTGCATGCCGGCCCGGAAGTCTTCGGTTATCTGCGCACGGCGCCCGGCGTCGGCGCGGGTGTCACGGCCGTGCTGCTCGCGTTTCGCCCGATCGAACGGCGCATCGGCATCTACATGTTCCTCGGCGTCGCGGCATTCGGAGTGTCCACGGTGGTATTCGGCCTGACTATGAATTTCTGGATCGCGCTGATCGCGCTCATCGTCCTGGGCGCCGGCGACATGATCAGCGTGTTCATCCGCACGATGCTCGTGCAATTGGAGACGCCCGACGCGATTCGCGGGCGTGTCAGCGCGGTGAACGCCGTTTTCATTGGCGCATCGAATGAGCTCGGCGAATTCGAATCCGGCCTCACGGCCGCCTGGATCGGACTCGTGCCGGCCATCGTTGCGGGCGGCGTCCTCACCCTCGCGGTTGGCGCATTGTGGGCGCGTTATTTGTTTCCGCAGCTGTGGCGCATGCAGTCGTTCGAGCAACTCAAGGAGCGTCGCGCGGAATTCATTTGAAGAGTATCGTTGTTAAAAAAAGGGGGAGTCCATGGCTGAGTGCACGGATAAAGGTCTTACCCGGCGCGATTTCGTCCACGGCGCGGTCTCGAGCGCCGCGATCGCGGCGGTCCCGGCAACCGTATTCGCCGCATCCGGCAGGAAGGAGGCGGATAAGGCTGCCGTGTTGGCGCAGATACCCGCGATGCATGCCGAGAACCTCAAGCGGCTTCAGGATTGGATCGCGCTGCCGTCGATCGCGGCGGAGAACCGCAATTATCCGCAGGGGCCGGACACCATGGCGCAGTTGGCGACGCAAGCCGGTTTTACCGGCGTGAAACTCGTGCCGACCTCGGGCAAGCCCGGCGTGTTCGGCAAGATCGATGCGGGCGCGCGCACTACTATCGCGATTTACTTCATGTACGACGTCAAACAATACGTGCCGGAAGAGTGGAGCTCGCCGCCGCTCGAGGCCAAACTCGTGCACAAGGAGGGTCTCGGAACCGTTTGCATGGGCCGCGGCGCCGTCAATCAGAAGGGACCGGAGAATTCATTCTTGAGCGCGCTATTGGCGTTCAAGGCGGCAGGCAAGAAATTGCCCGTGAATCTGCTGCTGGTATGCGAAGGCGAGGAGGAGATCGCTTCGCCGCATTTCGGCGAAATCGTCATGAATCCCGAGGTGATGGCGGAACTGAAGCGCTGCGTCGGTGTGTTCATGCCGGAGGCGGGCCAGGATCGCGACGGCGGCGTGCAGGTGTCGCTTGGCGCCAAGGGCGTCGTCGAGCTCGAGTTGATCTCGAGCGGCGAGAAGTGGGGCCGCGGGCCTGCGCATGACGTGCACTCGAGCCTCGAGGCGCAGCTGGATTCGCCGACATGGCATCTCGTCCAGGCGCTGAATACGCTCGTCGAGAAGGACGGCCATACGCCGGCAGTCGACGGATTCTCCGATTTGGCCAAGCCGCTGACCGCGCTCCAGGAGCAGATGATCCGGGAGCATGCGGCAAAAACCTCGGAACAAACCGTGAAGCAAACACTCGGCGTGCAGCACTGGGTCCACGACACGAATTGGGTCGACTCATTGCTGCTCCTGGAGTCGCGCCCGACGATCAACATCGAAGGACTCGTCGCGGGGTATACGGGGCCGGGCGGCAAGACGGTGCTACCGCACAAAGCAGTCGCGAAAATCGACATGCGGCTGGTTCCCGACATGACCGCAGCCGACACGCTGGCCAAGCTGAAAGCGCATCTCGCGAAGCATGGATTCGCCGATGTCGAGGTCAATATGAGCGGCGGATACGACCCGACTCAGACCGAACGGAGCAGCAAGCTCATCCAAACGCAGCTCTCGACCTACCGGAAGTTAGGTCTCGATCCGCAGCTCTGGCCGCGCTCGGCGGGCTCATGGCCGGGCTACGTGTTCACAAAGGCGCCGCTGAGTCTGCCGGCGGGTCATTTCGGATTGGGGCACGGCACCGGTGCGCACGCACCGGATGAATACTACTTGATCGAGTCGACGAATCCGAAGGTTCAAGGTCTCGATGGGGCGGTCGCGTCGTTCGTGGAGTATTTGTACGCGTTGGCGTGACGCGCGCTGACCCCTCACGGCATCTCGCGGCTAGTCTCGATTTGGCGATTGCCCTGGGCCACCCCCGGGGCCACCGATGGTGCTCATTGATATTTAAACTGTATATCCGTACAGTTATGCAATGTCCACACCCCTCAAAGGCCGCGGTACCGCCGACAATCGCGAGGGCCGCTTCGAGTCGCTGCGCGTCGAGGCGCAGGAGGACGGTTGGTGGCGCGAGGAGGAGATACGCGCGCCGGCGACCGTGGTTCGCGCCGAAGTCGCACGCAGCATCATCTCGCGCAACCAATCGCCGGACATCCCATTTAGCCAGTCGATCAATCCGTACCGGGGCTGCGAGCACGGCTGCATTTATTGCTACGCGCGACCCACGCACGCCTACGTCAATTTGTCGGCCGGTCTCGATTTCGAGACGAAATTGTTCTTCAAGTCGAATGCCGCCGAGATGCTCGAGCGCGAATTATCGCGGCGCAGTTATCGTCCGGAAGTCATCAACCTCGGCTCGAGCACCGATCCATATCAGCCGATTGAACGCGAACACCGCATCACGCGGTCGATACTCGAGGTGCTATTGCGGTTTCAACATCCGGTGACGATCGTCACCAAGAGTCACCTCGTGCTGCGCGATCTGGATTTATTGCAGGAGCTGGCCAAGCAGAGACTTTGTTACGTGATGGTGAGCCTCACCACGCTCGATGAAAACTTGAAGCGCAGCCTCGAGCCGCGCGCGCCGTCGCCGGCGGCACGCCTCAAGGCGATCGCGGGACTGGCTGCCGCCCACGTTCCCGTGGGTGTGCTGGCGGCGCCGATGATTCCCGCGTTGAACGATCACGAACTCGAAAAGATTTTCGAGGCCGCCGCGAATGCCGGCGCCGAATCCGCGGGGTTCATCCTGTTGCGCTTGCCGTACGAAGTGAAGGACTTGTTCGAGGACTGGCTGCGCGCTCACGCGCCGCTGCGCGCCGAGCATGTCTTATCCCGCATACGCGCGATGCGCGGAGGCGAGCTCAATGATGCGCGCTTCGGCTCGCGCTTCAAGGGCGAGGGCGTCGAAGCTACGCTGCTGAAGAGTCGCTGCGAAATCGCGCGCCGGCGCTATGGCTTGGATCGCCGGCTAGGGTACGCGCTGAATGTCGACGCGTTTCGCGTGCCACCGGCAGCGGGCGCGCAGTTATCGCTCGACGGACTTTGATCAGCTCGTGCTGGGCTGCTTCGCGGCGCGTGCCGCCGGGTGAACCGGCGCGCGATAACCCTGGCCGCGCAGCACCTGGCCCGGCAGCGCGTTCGTCGCGACTCCGTCGGCGATGACCGGGACCCCGTTGACGAGCACCCATTGCATGCCGACCGAGAGCTGTTTCGGCGCCGAGAACGTCGCGCGGTCCGTGATGAGGTCCGGATCGAACACGACGATGTCGGCCCACATGCCGGCCTTGAGCACGCCTCGGTCATTGAGCCGCAGGCGGGAGGCCGGCAGGCTCGTGAACTTGCGGATCGCTTCTTCTAGGCGCATTCGCCGCTCCTCGCGCACGTACTTGCGTAGCACCCGCGGGAACGTGCCGTAGGCCCGCGGATGCGGGAACTCCCTGCCGAGCAGGCCATCGGGCGAGGTACCCTCGCTGTCATTGCAGAACGAGACCCAGGGCTGCACCACGGCGAGCTCGATATCGGGCTCGCTCATGGCGAATACCGCCACGTACGTATGCGCATGATCTTCGACGAGGATGTCGAACAAGGTGTCCATCGGATCGGTGCCGCGCGATTTGGCGATGTCGGCCAGCGTATGGCCCTGGATGCCCGCGAGTTGCGGACTGAGCACCGTCGATATCAGGATATCCTCCGGTCCTCGAACCGACTGCCATTCGTTGTCCCAATCGGTCGCCACCGTCGCGAGCTCCTTCCTCAGCCGCGCGCGGATCGCCGGATCCTGAAGTCGCTCGATGAGTTTCGCGTCGCCGCCATCGTGCGCCCATGGTGGAATGAACGCCGACAAATCGTTATACCAGGCCGGGTACGCGTACGTGTCTGCGGCGATGTCCACGCCGGCGGCGCGCGCGCGCTCGATGCGCCCGACGATTTCCGGCATCAAGCCGAAGTTGTTGACGCCGCCCGCCTTGAGATGCCAGATCTCGACCGGAATATGCGCTTCACGGCCGATGCGAATCGTTTCGTCAATCGAGGTGAGGATCGCCTCTTGCTCGGAGCGCATATGCGTCGCATAGATGCCGCCGAACTGCGCGGCCGACCGCGCCAAGGCAATGAGTTCCTCGGTACTCGCATACGGCGCGGGCGCGTACTCGAGCGCGCTCGATACCCCGAGCGCTCCTTCACGCATCGCCTCGCCGACGAGAGCCTGCATTCGGGCGAGCTCGCTCGCGGTGGCGGCGCGATCCGCGTAGCCCACGACCATTTCGCGCACCGTCGTGGCGCCGACATAGGAACCCATGTTGATGCCGATACCCTGCCGCTCGAGCCGCGCGAAATAACCGGAAAAATCCGACCAATCCAGCTTGATCTGGTAGTGCTCGAACGTTGCCGCCTGTTCCTTGGCGATCGCGTCGTTGACCGGTGCGACCGAGTTTCCCTCGCCGGTGATCTCGGTCGTAATGCCCTGAAAGATTTTGGAAGGCACATGCGGGTTGACGAGCAGCGTGAGCTCGGACTGGCCGAGCATGTCGATGAAGCCCGGCGCCACGATGCTTCCGGCGGCGTCGATACGCTGCTTTGCCGTTGCTGCATCGAGCCGGCCGATGGCGACGACGCGTCCCGCGCGAATCCCCACGTCGGCCGCATACCAGGGAGCGCCGGTACCGTCGACGACGCGGCCGTGTTCGATGATGAGATCGTAGGCCGGTGGCGCAACTTCGCGTGCGAACGAGAGTGTCGCGCCGACCGCGAGCGGCCCCGCGAGCAGCCATGCAAACGTTGCAGCGGCGCGCCAACCGCGCCGGCCGTGCCGATTGACCTGAAGACCTGAACCCCGCGAATGTGTACTCGTCATATCTCAGCCCTTGTTTGATCGAAAAATTATTGTTATTCGACGACCCGCTCTCGTCACACATAAGCGGCGCTAAGCCGTGTGCTTGCGCTCATCGATATTGAACACGAGGCCGAAAGGGTCTCGCAGATAACAGCGTGGTACCGATGCGTCCTCTTCCACGACCGTGCAACCGGCGGCCACCAACGACTGTTTCGCCGCGTGCATCTCCGGAACCAGGAAATCGAATACCGGGCCATGCGAGGGCCCGCGTTCGACGTAGAGGCGGAATGCGCCCGCATCGAAGCCGACCATCGAAGCGTCGCGCCGCACGATCGGCAAGCCGAGCACCGTCTCATAGAAGCGGATGGCCGCCTCGAAAGTATCGCTGCGAATGATGACGTCACGCGAAGCTCGAACTGGTGTCGACATGGCGCTCTCCCGTTGGGCCCATCATGGGTCCCGTACGCGTCGAGTCTAACTCGCGCGATGCGCCTCGGTGGCATTGATCAGCGACTCAAACCAATTTGAGCGACTCAAACCAACGATCGTCCCTTGGGTACGCGCACCACGACGGTACCCGCGATCTTGTCGTGCCAGCCTTGCTTGTCGCCATCGAAGGCAATCCACAAGAATCCCAGGCCGGCCACGACGAGCGATAGGAAACAGCTGAGCGCGCGAACGACCGCGGTCGGCCAGTCCATGTCTCGGCCGTCGAGGCGCACGACTTGCAAGTCGAACAAGATGCCGCCGATCGTCGCGCCGCGCAGCTTCCACATGACGGCGCCATAGGCTGCCAACGCAATCAGGTGCCAATGAGAAGCGTGATCCAGCAAGTGCACGAGGATCCCGATCAGCACCGCATCGAGCAACAGCGCCACCATGCGTATCCAGAAGCCCGCTCGCGGCAGCGCCGCGCTGACCGCCGGCGTCGCCCCGCCGCCGCCCGCGGGTCGGGCCGGCTGCGGCGCAGCGCCGGCATCGGGCGATGCTGCGGCGTGCGCTGCAGCGCCGAGTGCCGCGCCGGGCGCTGCAGCGGATGTGGCATCGGGTGTCGCGGCGGGGATAGGGCCTGGCGTCGCATCCGGCGCTGCGCCGGCCGAGGTGCCGGCTGCCGCGGCGGGTGCGGGGCCGTCGACGCGGGGGCTCTTACGCAGTCCCGCGCTCTGAATCAGCGTGAGTACGACGACCCCAAGGCCGAGCAGGCTCAGGATTTGGTAGACCAGCATGCCCAGCACCGGAACGACGTACAGCGCCAGCACGATCGCACCGCCGATCAGTACCGCCACCACCGGCTCGCCGAGCAGACCCGTCGCGCGTCCCCCGACGCATCGCTGGCCCAGCCAAGCGAGCATGACGGCCTTGCCAAACAGCCCGGCGCAGAACAGACCGAATACGACCAGAGGCACCGCGGGAATGCCAATCACCGTGATGCATAACAATACCAGCAATATCGGCGTGAACAGTACGCTGAGCAGCGCGGCCAGCACGGTGGTTCCAGGCTGCGTCTCGACCGTGCGCACACATCGCGTGATTCCGCCCCGAAACAGCAGCGCCAGAAACGCATACAGCGCGAGAAATCCGAGCGCAACGCCCCAAGCCCAACCGACCTCGGACTGAAGCGCCAGCGGGCGACCATAGAGCAGGCAGTCCTTGATCCATGCGTGCAACCAGCCAAAGCCGCCGAAGAATCCATCGACGTTGTGGATGCTGCCCCGAACGATCGCAGCCGGGTCGCGCTGCACGTTGCCGCCGACCGCGACGACGTCACCGCCGATGTCCGCGTGAGGCCCTAGCTCGATGTTTCCGAGCACTGTGACCGCATCCCCGGCAATCGAGCTGTCGATGTAGGTATCGCCTAGAACTGCGACTGCGTCTTCGCTGACAGGTCCGGTGACCCGTGCATTGCCGAGCACGGCGACGACATCGCGGGCTTCGCCCTCGCTCGACGCGGAGCCGAGGATGGCCACGACCGAGTCGGCAGTCCGGCCGGCGGGCAGATCGGTGTCGTGGCCAATCCCGACGAAGTCGTTGCCATGTTCGTGGTGACCGTGGATTCGCGTGTGCCGCTGCTGTCCATCGGCCTCCTCCGGCGCCTCGGCGTCCGCGGGTGCCGCGGTTGTTGCCGATTCGTGAGCGTCGGTGTTCTCGACCGTCGCGTTCTGGCTTGCGTTGGCCGCCGCATGGGGCGTCGCGGCAGGCGCGGTGACGTGCGCCGCGGACTGCGCCGGGCCGATCGCGGCCAAATTGGTCAGCAAGGCCGCGAGCAGTAGAGCGCCATGGCGCAACTTGAAGACATTCATGATTCGATGTTACCTAGCGTGCGAGAGTTGAGATAAAGAGTGCGATAGGCCGCGATACCGAGCCCAAACAAAACCGAGTACAGTACGGCGCTTACTGCCAAGCCCCCGGAGAGCCATATCGGCGGTATCGCGCGCGTGAGCGCCGCCACGAGTTCGCCGAGCGCGCCGGTAAACGCGGCCGCTTCGCGAGCCCAAGTTACTGTGAGTGCGACGGGGTCCTGCAGCGCGCCGGGAATCCTGGCCGGCCAGATGCCCATAAACGTCGACAGCCAGATGAGGCCGCCGCAAGCCAACACGAATCCGGCGCGCGCGAGCTCCGGCCAGTGCGCAAAACTGAGCCGCCACCAGGGCCGAGCTTCGCGGCGCTCGATCTCGCCGAGAACGCGTGACTCGAGGCTCAGCGGCGCGCGGCGCAAGGGCAGCTCGCGCAGCGCGGCATCCAGAAGCCGCTCGAGTTTTTGATCCGCTTCGTCGTGTTCGTTCATGGTCTGCTCAGTCGTCCACTGCGGCGCACTCGATGCCGCTGGATTGCAATAGCGGCAACATGGCCGCTCGAGCACGCCGTATGTCGGTCTTGATCTTGGACAAAGAGGCATGCAGGCGCTCGGCGATCTGCTCGTAGGACAGCTCTTCGAAGTGATACAGAACGAGCGCAAGGCGCTGGTGCTGCGGCAGTCGACGCAGCGCGGAGTCGATGAGCGCGCCTCGCTGCTCTGCGCCAAGATCCGCGAGCAGCGTGTCCGGTACCGGTATCTGCAGCTCCGGCGGCGCGTCTTCGGCCGCATCGGAACTCATCTCGGAGAATAGCCGCCAACGCTTGCGGTAGCGGCCGAGGTGGTTGAGCGTCAGATTCGTGGTCACCGTCTTGAGCCAGCCGCCGGCGGTCGGGCTCGTGCGCAATTGCCCGAAGTGTTCATAGGCCTTGAGGAACGCCTCCTGGGCGATATCCTCGGCCTGCGCGTCGTCGCCGGTGAGGCGGACGGCCGTCGAGAAAACCATGTCCTGATAGGCACGCATGAACGTCGTGAACTCGGTTGAGCGGTTAGGCTCCGTGGGTTGGGTATGCACTGGCGTGTGTTCGTTTAAACCCATAACACGGCCGGGCAGAGAAAGTTGCAGCCAAGCTCGAGGCAAATACGGCAAAAAGGTGCATTTCCCGCCAAACAGGGGGCGTTGGAGCCTACTGGTCGCGACGTCCGTCCGGCCGCCGCCGATTGGCATCGGCGGTTCTCGTGAGTGTCGGGTGAACCCATAGTCGCACTAACGGGCGAGCGGCGCGCGGCGGTTGGCGATTTGTTCGGCGGCGTGCTGGAAGACCGGCACGAGTATTCTATAAATCACAAAAATAGCGAATGGGGCCACCAAACCCCAGGCGCAGCTCGCGTGCACGATCGCATCCCAGAGCACGACGACGGCGTGCCAAACGCCGTTCGCGAGTAGTGCGAGTCCCGCCTTGACGGACAGGGGTTGCGGTTGCGCGCGCAGTAGCCACTCGCCGAGGCGCACGAACGGGATGATCAGCAGCAATTGGGTCGGCGCCATCAGGGTCTGCACGAGCTGCATGGTCGGAAGGTTCAGGCGGAATCTCAATGCGATGAGCGCGCACAGGACGGTGGAAGTTCCGAGCAGCGGAATATTGCCGACGACGATTCCGATCGCGACTCCCAGCGCGAGCCGCTCGGGCGCGACGCCCTGCATGAGCAGCGTCAGTAAGGGCGCGACCAGTCGGCGCCGTAGCCAAGACATCATGGCCGGCGCACCCGGCGGGTCGGCTGCGCTGCTAAGGGGTCTTCGGGCCAATAATGCTTCGGATAGCGGCCCTTGAGATCCTTCTTGACCTCATGGTAACCGCGATTCCAGAAGCTCACGAGATCGCGAGTCACCTGCACGGGCCGGCCCGCGGGCGACAGCAATTTCAGCAGCAGCGCGACGCGGCCTGCCGCGATGCTGGGTGTTGCCGTGAGCCCGAACATTTCTTGCAGTCGCACCGACAGCGTCGGCGCCTCGCCGTCCAGATAATCGAGCGGCATTCTCGAGCCGCTCGGTACGACCCAGTGCGTCGGCGCCTCGCGCTCGAGTATCTCCCGTTGCGCGTGAGTCAAGCGGCCGCGCAGCGCGTTACCGAGGTCCATGCGCGCGAGGTGTTCGCGCCGGGAGACCCCCATTAGCCACTGCGGCGCCCAATCTTCGAGCGTCGCGAGCAACGCGCCGTCGCTGAGGTCGGGCCACGGCTCGGGTGCCGGCACCGCGAACTTGCGCAGCATCGAGACGCGCGCCTGCCATTGGCGCAGCTCCGGACTCCAGGGCAGCGCCGCCAGTCCCATCTGTGCTAAGCCGGCGAGCATCGCGGCTTGCATGGCATCCGGATCCGGAGCGGCGATCTCTTCTGATTCGAGCACCAGCGCGCCGAGGCGCCGCTCGCGCCGTGCTCGGATCGCCTGCGTGCGCGGATCCCAAGCGATGTCGGAAGCAGTTTCGATCTGCTCGGCGAAATGCCGCTCGAGGTCCGCAAGCGTGACCGGAGCGGCCAGAAAAATGCGCGCTTCCCGCTCAGCGCCGTCGAGTTCGGCGGCGACGATGAATTCCGACTTGGCAAGTGCTTGCGGCTCGCCGAAATGCGCGCCGCGGCCGTTGGCGAGCAGGTAGCGTCCGGTTTCGCCGCGGCGGCTTGCAATCCGGTCCGGATAGGCGAGGGCCAACAACCAGCCGGTCGCCTCGTGCGGATCTGCCGTCTCCTGTATCCCGCGAGCGAACTCTCGCTGCCAATCGGTCGAGCTGCGCCGCGCCTGCGCGATGGCGCGTGCATCGACGCGGAGTCCGGTCGGCAACTCGCCTCCCGAACCGCGCATTGCCGCCACGCGCAGCCGCAAATCCACGTCGCGCGCGTCGCGCTCCGCGCGCAGCACGTCACGCTCGCTCAAGATCGCTGCGAGATCGCAGGCGAGACGGGCAGCCCCGAACTCACGCGCCTTGATCAGCATATGCGCGAGACGCGGATGTGCGGCGACTTGCGCCAGGCGACGGCCGTGGGCGGTGATGCGATCGGCTGCGTCGATCGCCTCGAGACGCCGCAATAAGTCTCGCGCTTGAGCGAGCGGCGCCGGCGGCGGTGGGTCCAGCCAGTGCAAGCCGAGTGCATCCACCGCGCCCCAGCACGCAAGCTCCAGCGCCAGCGGCGCGAGATCCGCCAACAGAATTTCGGGGGTCGTTTGTGCCGCGAGGCTTGCGTGCGCGCCCTCGGACCACAATCGATAGCAAACACCGGCCGCGAGGCGGCCGGCTCGACCTCGTCGTTGATCGGCCGCCGCCTGCGATACCTTGCCCGTGACCAGATGGCTCATCCCGGTCGTCGGATCGAATTCCGTGTAGCGCCGCAGGCCCGAGTCGACGACGACGCGGACGCCTTCGATCGTCAGGCTGGTTTCGGCGATCGAGGTCGCCAACACGATCTTGCGCTGTCCGGGCGGCGCGGGCGCTAGAGCCGCGTCCTGATCTGCGGCCGTGAGATCGCCATACAGCGGCAGTACGCGCTGATGCGGCTCCAGACCGTGATCTTGCAACAGGCGCTGCACCTGGCGGATCTCCGCGGCGCCGGGCAAGAAGCACAAGATGTCGCCCTCGTGACGGCGTAGGGCGGTCTGCAGCAGCTGCCCAACCTGCTGTTCGAGGCGCAGCTCGGCACGCCGCGCCACATATTCGGTGACGACTTCGAAACTACGGCCGGCCGAGCTGATGATGGGCGCCTCACCGAGCATGCGCGCCAGAGGCTGCAGATCGAGCGTCGCCGACATCACCAGGATGCGCAGATCCTCGCGCAGCGTCTCTTGGCTCTCCAAGCACAATGCCAGTCCGAGATCGGCATGGATGCTGCGTTCGTGGAACTCATCGAAGATCACGCAGCCTGCGCCGCTGAGTGCCGAGTCTTCCTGCAGCATGCGCGTCAGTATCCCCTCGGTAACGACCTCGATGCGTGTCTCGCGACCTACCCGGGTATCGAGCCGCGTGCGGTAGCCCACGAACTTGCCGACCGGCTCGCCGAGTAGACTCGCCATACGGGTCGCAACGGCGCGCGCCGCCAAGCGACGCGGCTCGAGCATCAGTATCTTTTTTCCGCCTAGCCAATCGCTGTCACGCAGCGCCAGCGGCACGATCGTGCTCTTTCCCGCTCCCGGCGGCGCCTGCAGCAGCACAGCGCTGCGCTGGTCCAGCGCGCCGCTGAGCGCGGCAAGCGCCTCGGTAATCGGCAATATGGGCAGCGGCGGGTTCACAGCCCGCGTACGATACTAGCTCCGTGGTAAGATGGTGAGCGTCGGGCCTGTAGCTCAGTTGGTTAGAGCAGGGGACTCATCAATAATGGTGCCTTCGCATCGCAAGGTGCGAAGT
>Ga0209415_10005231_pt1 | contig 23386 bp, 18 predicted proteins | sample PeaSoiSIISIP2007_FD_187696 | JGI IMG/M metagenome (GOLD analysis project Ga0209415, IMG submission 187696) | Peat soil microbial communities from Weissenstadt, Germany - SII-SIP-2007 (SPAdes) (version 2) | ecosystem: Environmental > Terrestrial > Soil > Wetlands > Peat | place: Germany... | reverse complement strand
CCATGCCCTTTGCAAGGGTCAGGACCGTCCTCAACCTGTGCCGCAGGCTGTATCCCAACTGGAACCCGGCGCTGGTCGACGCACTCATAGCCAGGTACGGCATCTCGCCAAAGAAGCGCCTCACCTCGCTCTCGCAGGGAAGCCAGCGCATCTTCAGCTTCATCCTGGCCATCGCGCCGCGTCCCAGCGTGCTGCTGCTGGACGAGCCGGCGGCCAACCTGGACGTCGTCGCCAGGCGCGAGGTCCTCGACGACATCCTCGAGCTCATCCGCGAATGCGGCTGCACCGTCCTGTTCTCGACCCATATCCTGAGCGACGTCGAGCGCGTGGCCGACGAGATCGGCATCCTCGCGAACGGGACGCTGCGCGTCAGCGAGCCGCTGGACTCCCTCAAGGACTCGATCCGGCAGGTGCGCTTCTTCGGATTCAGGGGCGGCGCACCCGCGGGCGACATCCCAGGAAGCTACCGGACCGTCCGCTCCAGGGACGACATCACCGTCACGATGCGGATCGATACCGGCTCGACTCCCGAGGACCTGGCCGCGCGATGGTCGTGCCAGCACGAGACCCGCGCCCTAAACCTCGAGGACATCTTCGTGGAGCTTTCCCGCAATTGAAAGGACACCTCATGAATACCTCAAAGCAGTTCTGGGCCCTTCTGAAGTTCCAGGCGGCCGTCAGCCCGTTCGTCTGGGTGCTCCCGATCGCCTTCTGCACGCCCCTCCTGTTCATGTCGCAGACGGAGCCCTCTCTGAACCTGCTCATGCTTACCCAGAACCTCTTCCTCGTCCTCCTCCTCGGCGCCCTGATCCTGGCGCCGGATATATTCACCACGGCGTCGGGTAGCCAGACGGGCGGGCTGGGGGCCGAGTTCATCCGGACAAGGGCCGTCGACAAGGGCGTCCTGGCCAGGTCCAAGGCGGCCTTCTTCTACTTCATGGCGCTTATCGCCCCGGTGGCCGTGGTGCTCTATTCGCTGAGGCGCCCGGACCTGCATGTGATGATCTATGAGAGATTGGCCCGGCTTGACTGCCTGAGCCATGTCCCCGGGAGCGCCCTTGTCGTCGGACGGGGCGGCCGCTCGGACGTCGTTTCAATCCCGAACGGGAACGTCCTCGTGGCGGCATGGCGCGCCTGGGAGTTCCTCGCACTGGCCATCCTTGTCCAGGTGTTCGTATACGCCATATACCCGTTCAAGTACCGTAGATACTACTTCTGGGCCTTCATCCTGCTGGTGAGCCTTTCGCCCATGCTGAGCACGTATTCCCGCGCTGGATCGGTCCCATGGGACCAGCACCTCTTCTTCCGCTACGCGGCATTCCAGTCCAGCTTCTGGATCCCGGCCCTGACGGCCCTGTTCCTGGCCCAGGTCTGGTGCGAGCGCCGTTTCGCGCGGCTGGAGCAATGAGGCGGGCTCATCCGCCATGACCCCCATCCACGAGCTGCTCAGCCGCATCCGGTGGGACCGCTCGTTCGCGGGCGGGCTGATCGAGGTCGGCTACCTCGACCGCGCCGAGAAGCGGATCATCCGCGTCCCATTCCGGGACCTTCGTTTCCCGGAGGACCGGCGCCATGTCTTCGAGATCGTCGACCCCGAGGGCCTGCGCCGCCGGATTCCCTTCCACCGGGTGCGGGAGGTGCGCCGGGACGGGGCGGCGGTATGGCTCCGGCCGGGCTAGCCCGGGGTCCCGACCCGCGACTCCGTCAAGGACGCGAACCTGGTCACCGCGCCCGCCTGGCCTGCCCACCCCGCCTGGCTGTCGCAGCTCCTCAAGTTGCTGGGGACGAAGATCAGCCTGTGACCGGGCCCGGGGCGTGCTGCTGGAACAGGTCCACCATGCGCCGGATCTCCCGGGTGTGCTCGGGCGTGGTACCGCAGCACGAGCCGACGATCGCGACGCCGGCCTCCAGGACCTCGGTAACCGCCCGGGCCATGTCGGCGGGGCCTTCCCTGTAGAACGCCTTGAAGTTCTCGAGGGTGGGCGAGCCCGCGTTCGGCTGCACCATGATGGGCAGCTCGCAGTGCCGGCGGTAGAGGCGCGCCACCTTGGCGGCGCCAGCCATGTCCATTCCCGTCCCGCAGTTGAGCGCCACGATGTGCGCGCCCCTCCCGTCGGCGAACTCTGCGGCCTGGCCCGGCGAGACGCCCATCATCGTCCGGTAGGACACCCCGTCGCGCAGGAGGTCGTAGGCCAGCGACGCGATGATGCACGGCGCGCCCGCCTTCAGGGCCGCGTCGATCGCCATGCCGAGCTCCTCGAGCGCCGTCTGGGTCTCGATGATGACCGCGTCGACGCCGGCGTCCACGAGGACGGCCGCCTGCTCCTCGAGCGCCGTCTGGGCCTCCGCGGCGGGGAGATCGCCGTAGGGCTCGAGGATCGCGCCTAGCGGCCCGATGTCGCCGAGCACGAATCCTGGCCGTCCGTCAAAGGCCTGGCGGGCGATCCAGGCCCCGGTCCGGTTGATCTCCGAGAGCTCGGACTCGTAGCCCCGCCGCGTGAGGCTGATGCGGTTCGCCCCGAAGGTGTTCGTGATCAGGCAGTCCGCGCCCGCGTCGACGTACCGCCTCTGGATCGCGAGCACGCGTTCCGGATGCTTGAGGTTCCAGGCCTCGCCGCACCCGCCCTCCTCGAGGCCGGCGCGCATGAGCTCGGTGCCCATCGCCCCGTCGCCGACGAGGCGGCGCTCGCGCACGACTTCATGGAGGGGTTTTCGCGGCATCTTGATCGCGCGGCGGTCCGCGCCGATGCCACCTAAGCCCCGCGGCCGCCCCCTTACAATCCCTTACCGCCGGATTCCTCGCGCGTGGGGCGGCGTTCCCGTGCTCAAAAACACATGTGGCGGTCCCGGCGGTTTTCGGAAACTGTCGCCCCCATGGCACCTGCCTCCCCCGGACCCGATACCTCCACGGTCAAGGCGGGCCGGATCTTCGCCTACTTCACGCCGCTCACCTTCCTGGTCTACCTCGCGACGCCGAGCGGCTATCTCCTGGACATCGGCTCGTCCTACCTGCTCAAGAACGAGCTGCACGCGTCGGCGACCCAGATCGCGACATTCCGGCTGCTCACGGGCATTCCCCTGTACTTCTCGTTCGTGTTTGGGCTGATGCGCGACGTGTGGAACCCGTTCGGGATGCGGGACCGCGGCTATTTCCTTTTGTTTTCCTCGGTGACCGCGGCCGTTTACTTCTGGCTCGCGTTCTCGGCGGTCTCATATGCGTCCGTCTTCGCGGGCGTGCTCCTGGCGATGTTCGCGTTCCGGTTCGTCGCGGCCGCCTACCAGGGGCTGCTGGCCCTGGTCGGCCAGGAGGACCTGATGTCGGGGCGCCTGAGCGCCCTCTGGAACATCGTCGCCACGCTCCCGTCCGTCGCCGCGGCCCTCTGGGCCGGCTACCTCGCGGTGCACCTGCGCCCCGGCGAGACCTTCCTCATCATGGGCGTGCTCACGATCGCCCTCGGGCTCTTCGGGCTGTGGAAGCCGCGCGCGGTCTTTAGCCACGCCTACGACCAGCCCCTGGCGCGGGGGAGCAACCTTGTGGGCGACATCAAGCGCCTCCTCAGGCACCGGGCCACGTATCCCGCGGTGCTCGCCATGTTCCTGTTCAGCTTCTCCCCGGGATCGAACACGCCACTGCAGTTCTACCTCAGCAACGAGCTCCACGGCACGGATGCGGTCTACGGCTACTACTACGCCATCTTTGCCGCCTCGTTCATCCCCATGTTCTTCGTCTACGGATACCTGTGCAAGCGGATGAACCTGAGCAAACTGCTCTGGTGGGGGACGTTCATCACAATCCCCCAGATGCTTCCGCTTGCGCTCATCCACTCGGCCAACCTGGCCCTGATCATGGCGGTGCCGATCGGGCTCATGGGCGGGATCGCCACGGCGGCCTACTACGACCTTGCCATGCGGGCATGCCCGCCCGGGCTCCAGGGCACGCTCATGATGATGGTGGACGGGGTCTACCAGCTTTCCTACCGGGGCGGCGACATCGTAGGGGCCTGGATCTACAAGGCCAGCCCCTCCCACGGCTTCCTGAACTGCACCATCGCGACCACGATCATCTATGCCCTGATCGTTCCCGTGCTGCTGCTGATCCCGAAGGGGTTGATAGCAACCTCCGACGGGCAGCCCAATCCGGTGGTCGCCGGCCAGGTCCTCGCGGAGTCGACGGCGTAGCCTGCCCTGGCTCCGTTCGCGCTGCGCCGGTCAGGGGCCGGTCCGCCTGGCCGGAAGCCGGCGGCGGATGCTCCCGCCGCCAGCCGACAGGCAGGATCAGCCGGTCACTTGCTGATTTCGCGGTAGATGCCGTTGTGGACCACGGTGCGGACACCGGCCACCCCGGCCAGCCAGTCCGTCATCCACGGCGCCGTCTCGGAATCGATCATGGCCGCGCTGCGCTCCTCGGACGGGGCGCAGATGACCACCTCGTGCGAGTGGTTGGAGCGGCCGGCGACCACGCGATAGGCGTTGATCTTGATGTCCTTGAGGCCGTGGCTGTCGAACAGCGCGCGGAGCTCCCCCAGCGCCTTGATGTAGGCGGCCTCGTCCTTCACCTGGACGTCGGTGACCAGCACCCATTCCCGGTCGTAGGTGCCCTCGAAATGCACCGCCTGCAGGAGAACCGAGGGTCCGAGCTTACGGATCGCCCCAAGGTGCTCCATGAGCTCATGGCGCTCGGGGAGCTTCATGATCGCCTCGGAATCCTTCGCAAGGGCCACGGCGGAGTCCGCGAACCGCACGGCGAACACCGCGCCCGTTTCGTCACCCGCGAAAACACCCTGGTAGACATGCGTGAAGTGGTCAGGCCCGCCCGCCGCCTTGAATTTCTCGTTGGCCATCGCGACCCAGGTTGCGTAGCCGGACGAGTCCTCAGTGGTGACGGCCTGGATGGAGGCGACCGGCATCTGCGGGGCGCCACTGGATCCGGCATCGTTGGCTGCGGTCGCGCAGCAGGCGGCAAAAAGCGGCAGGAGCGTCGCGGCATGTTTCAGGGTCATTTTCATTGGTCTCTTTTCGGGGTTACGACGACCCAAGTCCGGCAGGTTGCTGTCGAGCTGAACTCGGCGGGCGCGGTCTTCGGGGCGAATCGCGGGGGCCTGCCTACTTTAATCCAGCTAATAGCCAACATTAATCATGCCGATTCAGGTGAGCGGCGCGGCCTGGCCTATGGCAGGCGGCGGCGCGGCGGCCTTGGGCGGCCGGGTGAGGCCATCCCCGCAGCCGCCTTTTCAGACGGCCTGGAGGACAGGGGCTCTCGCGATATTCCTGACCTGGATCGGGTTGCCGCGGGTCGGCTCATCCGGCGGCGCCAGTTCGTAAGTGATCTTGCCCTCGGCAACCTCGCGCAGCGCCGTGTCCTCTGCGGAAAGGTGCTCCAGCGACTCCACGAGCGGGCGGTTGCCGCGCCTGAGCTGCTTCACCCGGCGGGAGACGACGTTCACGAGAATGTTCGGATCGGTGATCACCTTCAGGGCGTTCTTCAGATAGTCGTCTCTCATATGTGGGAAGTCGGGTTGTCGTCCGTTGTTCTTGCCGGGTCTGCCATTCTGAAAGCCGGCTTTCCCGACGGCGATGCAATTCGCCTGGGTTTCGCCCCGGGGCCTGGCGAGGCGGCCAAGGCGTTGCCCGGCCACCCGCTTGGGACGGTTTTAGAGCCTTGGCCGTCCCCGCTTGCCCGGCGCCCTGCTGCGGCGATGAACTCGGTTGCAGGTCCCGTCGGGGGTCCCCCGCATCCCTCCGGCTTCGGGCGCGCAATCCGCGATGGAACAGGATGGCCCGCGAGACTTACTCCCAGGGCAAGGCGCCGCCGTGTAATGCTTCGCGTTTTCGCGGCTCCTGGGCTAGGATCTGGATTGTCGGACAAACCCCTCCATGAACACCGCCCCCAATCCCGCCCTCCCGTTCAAATGGCGGATTCCGGGGGCGCAGCCTTGGTTTATTGCCTTCCGCCCCACCGGAAGGCGAACGATGCGTGGAGGTTTGCATGAGCAGCCCGGAGCCGCGACCGACCTTTGACGTCACGCTGCGGGTCGGGTGCAGCCTGGCCTATGAGGTGACCGGCACAGCCTCGCTGCTCCTGCACGTGCAGCCGCGGCCGAGCCGGGACCACGCCGTGGTGTTCGAGGCGCTGACGATGGGCGATGGCCTGCCGGCGGAGGATTTCGAGGACGCGCACGGCAACCGCGTGTGGCGGGTCAAGCTGGCGCGCGGCGCGAACTACTTCCGGCACGACGCCATCGTCGCGACGACCTCGCAGCCCGACAACCACGGCCTCCCGGCCGCGTCGCCTCTCGCGCCCTCCGAGCTGCCGCCCGGCCTCCTCCGCTACACCCTGCCGAGCCGCTACTGCGATTCCGACAAGCTCGCCAAGTTCGCCTGGGACAAGTTCGGCGCCGTCGAGCACGGGCTGCCGCGCGTGGCGGCGATCAGCCTTTGGCTGCACGAGAACATCGAGTACCGCAACCTCTCCGGCCGCCCGGACCTGTCCGCGTGGGATGCGCTGCAGCGCGGCTACGGCGTCTGCCGCGACTTCGCCCACCTAGCGGTCGCGCTCAACCGCACGTTCAACCTGCCGGCGCGCTATGTGACCGGGCACCTGCCCGACATCGGGTTCCCCTGCCCGGACGAGCACATGGACTTCCATGCCTACGCCGAGGTCTACGTCGGCGGGCACTGGTTCACGTCGGACGCGCGCTTCCACGTGCCGCGCATCGGCCGGATCAAGATCTCATGCGGACTCGATGCCGTCGACGGCGCGTTCTCGACCCTTTACGGGGGGGCGACGCTCTCCTACTTCCAGGTGTGGGCCTACCAGGTGGCGAGGGGGACGGTCGGGGTGGGCGACCCGCTGGACCTGTCCAGGCGCCTGGACAACAGCACGACGGTGCGGACGGAGGAGCCGTATTCGGTCGGCTAGGTGAACCGGCTGCGGATGGGTATTATTCGTGGCGCCCGTGGAAAGGTCCCCCCCTGGGCGCCTAAGGCATGAGGTAGACCTCGACGAGGGTCGCGCCGGTGGTGTTGCCCGCCCCGGAGACCTTTGCCGTATAGGCTCCGGGCGGAAGCCTGACGACCATCGCGCTGTCTGCGGAGCCGGCGGCCAGCTGGAACGCCCCCGCGGAGCTGAAGTCCGCGGGTGTCGCCTGGCGGGCGGCGGCCGTCGACGAGATCCCGGTCACGAGGGTCGAGTCGCCCAGAACCGGGGTGTTTGCCCACCCCGTATCGGTTGCGATCGAGCCGCCGCTGCCGTCATCGACCTCCAGGACAGGATTGGCCACCGGGTCCGCGACCCCGAAACCGGCCAACGCCGGGCCTGCGGCCCGCACGAGCAGCGTGGCCGGCTGGCTCCCAAAAATCACGAAGCCCGGTATGGCAACCTGGGCCTGCTGGGCGCCGATGTAGGCGCGCGTCGAGATATTGGTGAGAACACAGGGATCGGAGGTGTTCATCTCATAGACCTCGGCGAGGCCGATGCCGGTGCCGCCGCCGGCCCCGAAAACCGAGAAGGTGTAGTTTCCGGCAGGGACATCGACCACGACCGCCGAATCCGTCGAGCCGGCCGCCAACGGGAAGGCCCCCACTCCCGCGAAGTCGGCCGCGGTCGCGCTGCGATAGGTCACGGGCGCGCTTGAGGTCCCGGGCATCAGGGTGTTCCCCCACCCGATATCGGTGACAATGGGCGAGCCCGAGCTGTCGTTCAGGACGAGCTCGGGCGACGTGATGGTGCCGGGCACCCCGAAGGCGCCCAGACCCGGCCCCACCGCGCGGATGAGCAGCTGCTTGGCAAACCCGACGGGGCCGGCCACGGCGAACCCGGCGATGGCGATGTTGCTCCCCGTCAGGACATCGGCGCGGGTCGAGATATTGCCAAGGCGGTAGTCCGGCAGCGATGGGGCCCCGCCCGCCACCCCAAGGAGGACCGCCCAGCTCGTCGCCGCGCCGCTTGAATCCGTCACCACCACGCGGAATTCGTCGCCCGACATCGCCGGCGCCGCGCCGGCGACGGTCAGCGTCGGCGTGGCCGTGCCGCTGAAGCCGCTCCCGTCCGAGAGGCTCGTCCAGGCTGTCCTGCCGGGCTGCAGCTCCTGCCATTGGTAGGCCAGGGCCCCCGCGCCGGACGCCGCGACCTGGAAACTGGCGTCCTGGCCGGCGCTGACGGCGGCGTCAACGGGCTGCGCCTGGATCCTCGGCGCGGGGGAAACCGCCTCCAGGACAACGATGGACTGGCCCTCCACCGCGCAGGTCCCCGCTAGTGTTGATCCCGCGGAGGCGCTCCAGAAGTTGGCGGTCGCCTCGTACGAGCTGTCCGTGTCGATGATTCGCACCCAGTTGGCACCCGCCGGGGCCGCGGGCAGCGTGCAGGCGACAGACGACGTCGCCATGTTGCTCAGGACCAGGAAGTCGTCGTCGCCCACCTGGCTCCCGTGGACGTAGATCTCCGCCGTCGGGGTGGCCGCCTCGTTGAAGCCTCCCGACCCGTCGGCGTTCGTGAAGGTGATCGCCTCCGAAACGTAGTCCTGCTGCCTGAAAGCGGCGTGGGCGACCCGGAGGTGGAGCAGGTACTGGAGGAACGCGAAGTTCGCGTTGATGGGGCCGGCAAAGGTCCCGAGGTTGTCGTCATAGCCCATGGTCCCGCCCGTCGTGTCGCCGGTAGGGACCGTGTCCGGGCTGTTGCTGGCGATCATGTTATAGTTGTTCCAGGTGGCCACCGAATCGATGTTGTAGGAGTTGTTGTTCCCATCCACCGTGCGGCCGAACTCGTCGCCCCAGAGCATCATCGGGACGCCGCGGCTCAGGACCTGGAACGTCCAGAAGTCCCTTACGGCCTGGCGGCGAAGCGATGGGTTGCCGCCCCAGGAGGAGCTGTTGTCGGCGCCGCCCTCCTGCTCGGGGCCGAAGGGCCACGCCAGGCTGGCCGGGGGCGTGCCGTAGCTCACGAGGTCCGTCATGTCGAACCCGTCGTGGCTCACGACGTAGTTCACCGACTTCTGGGGCCCCCCCTCGGCCGTCATCTTGGCGGAGTCCCCGTAGAAGGCGTCGGCGTACCCGAGGCCGCCGGCCCCGTCGACGTACCCCGCCAGGTTCCCCGTCATGTAGAGGCGCACGGAGTCGCGGTAGTTGCCGTTCCAGCAAGCCCACCCCGCGGGGAATTCGCCGATCTCGTGCCAGTCCGAGTCGGTGACGTCCCCCGGCTCGGCGATGATCTTGAATCCGCCGGCGTTGGCGAGGGCCGCGATCGACTGCAGCAGGGGCGATGCGCCCGAGAAGTCGGAGGCGCCGTCCCGCCCCAGCTCCGCGGCCTCGTCAAAGCGGAAGCCGTCCACGCCCATGGTGGCGGACCAGTAGGTCAGCGAATCCGCGATCAGCTGCCGCACCGGCGCGGAGCCGCCGTTCACGTTGGTCCCGACGCCGGTGCTGACCCAGTAGTGCTGCGCGTCGCCGGGATCCAGCGTGTAGTAGGACGAGTTGTCCAGGCCCCGGAAGAACGTGATCTCGGCCTGGGCCGAGGTCGAGGCGTCCCAGACGCCCCCTTCGCCCGAGTGGTTGTAGACCACGTCCAGGTACACCTCGATCCCGGCGCGGTGGAAAGCGGCCACCATGGCCTTGAACTCGGCGGTGGGGCCGCCCAGGGACGGGTTGCTGGCGTAGCGCCGGTCCGGGGCGAAGTACCCATAGGTGTAGTAGGCCCAGTATCCCCCTCCGCTGGTCGACGGCGCGGTTGTCGGGTCCGCCGCGTTGTCGGTCTCGTGGACAGGCAGGAACTCCACCGTGTTGAAGCCAAGGTCCTTCAGGTAGCCGGCCATGTAGGCCGCCCCGGCATAGGTCCCCCGGAGGCTGTCCGGGACGTCCGCCGCGTCCTGGAAACCCGAATAGGGGCTGAGAAGCGCCGTCAGGTTGACGCTCGACGGGTGCGCCGTGAGCCCCTTGAGGTGGGCCTCGTAGATGATGGCGTCCTTCTGGTTGAGGCCCGGCCTGGGCCCGGTGGGGGTCGTGTCCACCAAGGCGACCGCCTTTGGGGCCCAGTGCCCGGTGTCCACGTTGCGGCAGTCGACGGCTACCCCGCCGGTCAAGGGGCCCGTATAGACCTGGGTCGGCGATATGCCGGCCCCCCCGCTCGTGTACATCGAGTACTGCTCGCCGGCCGCCTGCATCGCCGGGGTCCACGTGCAGTGGGACAGCTCCCTTGCGTAGGGATCGAAGAGGACCTTGTTGGGGTTGAATCGATTGCCCTGGGAATCGCAGTCCGTGACGAAGCCCGCCGACGAGTTGCCCCGCGCCCACGCGCCGGCGAGGGGCCAGTTCGGGCCCCAGGCGCGGAATGCGTACAGGGTGTAGGCGGGCGCACCCGCCACGGCGGCCCGCCATATGTTGTCGGACCCCTTCGCCATCGCGTAGTCGTAGGCCGCGTCCGCCCCGGTGTCCTCCAGGTAGATTTCCAGGACGATCTCGGTCGCGCTTGCGGAGTACACGCCGACCTCCAGGGTGCTGCCGGGCCCCGACGTGAACGTGGAGCCGAGGGGCCAGCTCGCGCTTCCCCACGACGACGGGTTCACCGGTGAATAGGCGCCCGAGGAGGGGTGGTTGCCGCCAATGGCCGCGGCGCCGAGCGGGGCAGCGGCCGGACCGGCCATCGCCAGCATCAAGCCCGCCATCGGGCGGATCATCCGGGACCCGGAATGCGGCCAGGGCCTCATAGGGACATCTTATCAACAGGGGGTGCCCGCTTCAAATCGCGCCAGCGGTCCATTCTCGGGGGGGCGGGAGGCCCGCCGTTTGAGGAACAGAATGGACACGGACGACACCGCCGCCACCCGGCGCGCTTCCACATAACCTCGAAAGCCCCGAAAAAACCTAGCAGGGCGGACAGCCGGCGCCCATGGCGTGGGCGCGGGCCCCGACAATGGTGCGTTGCGTGCCGGCGCCGGTCTTGCCCTATTAATCCGTCCCTCACAGCCCCCACCATGCACAACGCCGACCTTCCTTCCCATGGCTCCAAGCTCGACCTCCGCGCCGCCGCGCTGCTGGCCTGCCTCGCGCCGGCCGCCCTCCTCGCGAGCGAGTTCTCGGACCTGAAGCGCACCGAGCCCGTCCCCGCGAACGAGCAGATTCCCATCATCGACTTCGTCCGTCCGGCCCAGTTCGAGGACGTCCAGCTGAATCACACCGGGACGCAGGTGGGGGCCATCGTGCCGGGGGCCGACGACCACACGAACCTCGTCACCTTCGACCTGGTGACCCTGAAGCTCGACGGCATCAGCCCCCCGCCGGGCGACTTCGACATCACGTACTTTGCGTGGCTCGACGGCAACAGGCTGTCGTACATCATCGGCAAGAGGGCGACCGGGGGCGGGGGCCTCATCGTCGGTGAGGCCGGCAAGCTCACGAGCGCGGAGCCCGTGAACATGTCGGTCGAGGACAGCTCATTCCAGGTCATCGCCAACCCGCCGGAGGACCGCACCCAGCTTCTCGTGGACCTGACGGCGCCCACGCTGCGCTACGACAGCCTGGAGATAATCAACGCCGTCAACCACGGCGCCCTCGTGACCCGCTACCCCGAGCTCAAGACGGACCACGGGTTCAACATCGAGTTCCTGCCCGACAAGCTCGGTAAGCTCGCCTTCGGCGTCACCCAGGAGAACGGGGTCCTCACGCTGAGCAGGCTCGAGGGCGAATCCTGGGTGAAGTGCCCCGAGGACCTCGACCAGGTCGACCTAATCGACTCGGGCGACAACCCGGGCGAGATCGTCGTCATCGGGCCCCGCGACGGCATATCGCCCCGGCCGCTCGAGCTGATGGACGCGGCGACCGGAAAGGCCAAGGAGGTCATCCTGCAGGACAAGGGGTACGACTTCGACGGGTGGCTGTTCCGCGATCCCTCGTCCCACAACATCGTCGGCGCAATCTACGACCGCGCCGCCCCGCGCGTGGTCTGGTTCACGGAGGCCTACCGCAACCTGCAGAAGGCCGTCGACAACCTTTTCCCGAACCAGGTCGTGCGCATCCTCGCCATGGACGACGCAGGGAAGATCCTGCTGATAAGCAGCGGATCCGACCGCCAGCCGGTGGTCTACAGCTGGGTCGACCTCGAGAAGCACAAGAGCGGGCTCATCAAGAACTCGGCGCCCTGGATCGACCCCAAGCGGATGCGGCCGATGGGCGTCATCAAGTACGCCACGGCCGAGGGGCGCCAGATCGACGCGTACCTCACCCTGCCAGCCGGGGCCTCCAAGGCGAACCCGGCGCCCCTGGTCGTGATTCCCAACAGCTGGTCCGGGGGCCGATGGGGGTGGGAGTACAATTCCGACGTCCAGTTCCTCGCCAGCCGCGGCTACGCCGTCCTGCAGCCGAACCACCGCGGGTCGGCCGGCTACACGTGGATGTTCCCCGAGGAGGAGAACTGGGACTTCGCGAAGATGAGCGACGACATCGCCCGGGCCGCCAGGACGGCGATCGCCACGGGGTTCGTCGACCGCAACCGGGTGGGGATCATGGGCACCCAGTTCGGCGGGTACCTTGCGGTAGCCGGCGCGGCGCTGGAGCCAGGCATGTACAAGTGCGCGCTCTCGGTCTCCGCGTTCTACGACTGGGGAAAATACATCACCGAGAACAAGTACGCCCAGTTCTCCGACGCCATGTACTCGCGCTACCTCTACAAGCTGGGTGATCCGCACAAGAACCCGGACAGGTTCAACGCCATGTCCCCCCTGCCCCTCGCGGGGCAGATCCACTCGGCCCTTTTCCTCGCCTGGGGCGAGTTCGACAACCCCGAGGTCATCGGCCAGTCCAAGGGCATGGCGTCCATGGCCAGGAGGAACAACGCGAACGTGGAGACCATCACGTTCGTCAACGAGGCGAACGGGGTGAGCCACCTCGCCCACAGGATCGAGCTTTACCAGCACATCGAGGCCTTCCTATCGAAGAACCTCTAGGCGCCGAGGCGCCGCACGTCAGCCGGTCGGGGCGGACGGGGCGGGGAAGATCACCGTGCGGTCGTTGATTATCCTTATCTCGCCCGCGCGCACCAGGTCGGCGACGGCCGCGTTTATCGACTCCAGCGAAAGCGGCTCGAGGGACGGGTCCTTGTAGTCGCGCAGCGTCTGATCCCGCATCTGCAGGGCAAGCTCGCTGAAGCTCAACGAGCTCAATCCCTTGCTACGGTCGAGGCTGATTATGAGGCGGAGCGCCTGCTGGCGGTAGTCCGGCGGCGCCAGCGGCCTCGGCGTAGCCATGCTGTCGTCCTGGAAGATCTCGCTTGAGCCGCCGCCCTGGTCGGTTGTGTTCACGGCCGATCTGCTGTTGGAAATCAGGATATTGCGTGGATGAAGCCGGCCTTCTCCAAGGCCGGAACACGATTGAAACAGGGCTTCGGGCGACTGCAATAACAGTATGGACATAAGGATTGGCCCCCGCAGCCCCCCAACACGCGGCCTTTGGGTCGGGCGGCGTCGGAGCCAAGGTCCAAGACGCCGCCTCAGGGCCGTCGGTTTCACAGGGCAGGTAGCTCCCGCAGAATGAACGCGCGCGGTCCGGCGGAACCGGGCTACCCGAGCTTGCCGCACTGGCGGGGCCCCCCTCCCCTGCGCCCATCATCCTCCGCCATCAACACGGAATGACCCGTAGGGCGGGTGATGGTTTGGCTCCCGTGCCGCGTCGCCGCGCCCACGTTGCGTTTGCCCGCGGGCTATTCCGCCAGGAGTCTCCTAACGTAGTGGAGGCCGACCCGGCAGTCCTCGCTCGGATCGAAGTCTTCCGGCTCATGCTCGATCGCGATCGCGCCGCCATAGCCGTGCCGCTTCAGCACGCGCACGCACTCGGCAACGGGCACGATTCCTCCGCCGAGACGGCAGGTCTCGTGACCGGCGTCGACCAACTGGAAGCCGCTCTTCTCCTTCCGCCGCGCCTTGATGTCCTTCAGATGCACCTGGAATAGCCGCGGTGCCAGCGCCTCGAGCGCCCGCGCCGAATCATAACCCTGCGTTCCGAACCAACCGGTATCCACCGCCGCGCCGACCACGTCCTCGTCGCCCCTCCCGAGTCGCTCCAACAGCTCCTGCGGCGTCTTCTCCTGGTGATTCTCGACGCCTAGCCTGAGCCCGTGCTCGCGCAACACGCCAACGAGCCCGCTGCGGTGCCCGACGAGCAGCGCCGTCCCGCCCCCGAGCACCGGCGCCCCGACAGCCTGCGCCACCCGGCAGGCCGCACGGAGTTCCTCGAACGTCCCTCCAAACCCGCCGGCAAGGCTCGGCACCGTCATCGCGTGTTTCCCCAACAGTTCGCGCGCCGCGGACAGATGCCGCTCCGTCGCCCACGACCAGTTCAGATGCGCCGTCCAGATGTCGCACGCATCGAAGCCCAACGCCTTCACCGATCGCAGCAGACCGTCGAAGCGTTCGGGAAAAGTCTCGACCGGTGAGAACCAGGCGTTGGCCGCACCGTCTCCCTGCATCCAGCCGCCGGGCATGTGCCAGCCAATTTCGCGCGCAATATAGTTGGCGCTCATGAACGATATCGTGTTTCTCATGGGACAAAGGTCCTCACCCTCGCGGCTTGATTCGCCGGGCCGCCCCGGGGATCTGCGGCTGGCCGGTGTCGGCGGACGCCGTGGCGGCAAAGGCCAGCTCAAGACTGCGGATATTCTCCGCCGCGGCGTTCTCGGGTTCGCGATGCTCCTCGATCGCGCAGAGCAATTCGCCCATGGCGCCCATGAAGCCATTCGTGAACCAAGTCCCCTCGAGCTTTGCCGTCGCCTGGCAAGCCGGGGTATGCACCGTGACCGACTGCTCCGACAAGCTGGGTCCGAAACTGCGCAAGGTACCGGAGCTGCCGGCGATGACAGTCCGGTCCTCCTGGCCGAGCTTTACGTGGCCGTTGAAATTCAGCCGCACCTGGGCCCCCGGATAATCGACCCCGACGTGCGCGAGCATCGGGGGCTTCATTCTCTGAAACGTGTTGCGCGCGACAGACGCCCAGACGCGCTCCGGGCGCCGGCCCCGCAGGAGCCGCACGGCCATGTCGAACCAATGGATCCCGAAGTCGAACAGGACGAGATGGTGCACCTCCTCGAACGGCGTACCCGCGGTCCAAGTATGATCCCATTGCAGGGTGAAGTCCACGCTTGCCACCTCGCCGATCAGGCCGCTGCGCACCGCGGCGGTCAGGTAGCTGAAGTGCGGCGCCCAGCGGCCGTTCTGATTGACGGCAAGCTTCACGTCTTGCTCCGCCGCAAGGGCGACGAGCCGCTCGCCGACATCTAGATCCAGCACAAAGGGCTTCTGGCTCAGGACATGCTTGCGCGCACGTAGCGCCGCCTCGATCACCTCGACGCGCTCGGCCGGGTGCAGCGCGATGTCGACCACCTCGACCTCGTTTCGCCGCAACACCTCGCGGTAGTCGGCGGACAAGGCCGCGCCGGGATAGAACTCGCCCCGGCGCCTCTCTGAGCGCGCGGGATCGCGGTCGCACAATGCCACGATGTCGAGCCCCATCGCGCGATAGGCCCTGAGATGGTGTTCGGAGACCCCTCCGCAGCCGATCAGCGCGATCTTCGGCCGATACCAACGCGGGCGGCGCGGCAGGTAGTCGAGAACGGGTGCGGCCATCGCCGCCGCCGCCGGGACCGCGCTCAATCCGTAACCGCTGCTGGGCGCCGACTCGCTCATGGCGTCACTCGGCGAGCCCCACCGTCTTTCGCAGCCGCGCGCTGCGCACCGCGCTGTCGACGATCTGCTGGCCGATCCGCGCGATCGCCGGCGAAAGCGGCCCCTCGACGGGCAGGCCCTCATTGATGCAGTGAATGAAATACTGGATCGGGTCCTGGAACGGCGGCCTCAGCTCGTCGACCGCGATGTCCTCGCCCCGCGGACCGGCGCGAGTCTGCACGCGGACCGTCGGCTCGTAGTCGTAGGAGCTGATCGTGCCGCCCTCGGCCTTCAGGACGAATCCGCACTTGGGCTGCGGCTGATTCGTCCACGGATCGGTGAACGTGCCCCACCGGGTCTCGAATTTCGAAAGGCCCGTCGAATAGCGCGCTACCGTCACGCTGTGCTCATCGACTTCAAGCCCCGGCGGCCGATCGATCACAGCCGTCACCTCGGTCGGTCTCCTGCCGTCGTGATACCACGTGCCGAGCGTCGTGCCGTAGCCCAGGTAATCGAGCAGCGAACCGCCGCCTTGTTTCGCCCTATAGAACCAGCTCTTCCGCTTCATCGCGGCCGTGGGCGTTGTCTCAATCTTGTCCGCCGTGTGCCAGAGCGGGCCGCGGTTGCCGTCGTAATAGTGCACCTCCTGCAGTGCGCCGATCCGGCCCTCGCGCAGGAGCCGGTGCGCCGTGACATGGCTCGGATACCACCGAAGCGGCCAGTTTATCGCGAGGAGCCGCCTTGCCCCCTTCGCCGCCGCGATCATCCGGTCCGCATCGCGCAGTGTCGCCGCGAACGGCTTCTCAACGAGCATGTGAACGCGAAACGGCGCCACCAGCTCGACATAGTCGGCATGCCGGGCAGTCGCCGGACAGAGGATCACGAAATCAGGCTCCGCAGCCTCCAGGCAGCGATGCGGATCGGTAAACACGCGGGAGGGCGGGATTTGAAGACTGGCTATCGCCGCCTGCATTCGCGCAGGGTTATCGTCACAGATGCCTGCGATCTCCACGCCGGGATGCTCGCGGCATTTGCGCAGCAGATCGCCCATATGCATGTGGTCGAAGTTCAGGCCGACAACCTTCAGTTTTTTCATGGCGGGACGCTCAGGATCTGCGGCGCGGCGTATTATGACTCAAACGTATGCTCGGGCAGCGTTTCCATAATAGGATTTGGACATGCCGCCGCGACCTTCCTTTTTGCGGATCCTGTCCTTTGCCAAACCGACCTTATTCCCGGGTTCGATGATCCTCCCCCGACGCTTTTTTGGGGTGTCACAGCGCGGCGGCCAGGGCGCCGGTGAGTTCATCGGCAGTAAGCGGGACCGGATTTGCCTTCATGCTGTTGGCCGACTGCGCGCGAGCCACGATCTCCGCGAACTTTCCGGTGGTCACGCCATACGCAGCCAAGCCGGGTAGCCCCAGCTCGGCCACCCAGCCTCGCACCCACGCGGTTCCGTCCTCGGCCCTTGCGCCGGGACGGCCGGTCAGCCAGCGGCCGATCTCCTCATAACGGCCCAGGGCGGGGCTGCCGCTGGCGCGAGCGCGCAGGGCGGCCAGGTTGGCCGACATCACCGGGGCGAGCAGTACGGCGCAGACGGCACCGTGCGGGGCCGGGAAAAGCCCGCCGACCGGCGCCGCAATGCCGTGCACCGCCCCGAGCCCGGCGTTGGCCAGCGCGAGGCCGCTCCACAGGCTTGCAAGCGCGAGATCCGTGCGCGCCGACAGATCCCGGGGATCGCGCCACACTGCAGGGAACGCCCGCGCGATGCGGGGCAGACCCGCCGCGCTGAGGGCATCGGTCATCGGATTGGCGCGGTTGCACACGTAAGCCTCCAGCAGTTGGGCCAAAGCATCCATTCCCGACGCCGCCGTGGCTGCCGGCGGCAGCCCGAGCGTCAATTCCGGATCGACCAGCGCAACCCGGGCGAGCAGATGGGGGCTGCGCCAGCTCACTTTCACGCCCCGCTCTGGGACGCCTAGGACCGCGTTGCGCGTCACCTCGGCCCCCGTGCCCGCCGTCGTCGGAATCGCCATCCACGGCACGGCCGGATGGGGAAGCGGCTGGCCGCGGCCGACGACCTCCAGATAGTCGAGCAAATCGCCGGGGTTGGCGAGGAGTCCCGCCGCGGCCTTCGCGGCGTCGATCGCGCTGCCGCCGCCGAACCCGATCACCATCTCCGCTCCCGCGTCCCGGGCGGTGGAGACCGCGGAGCCCACCGCGGCGAGCGTGGGCTCGCCGCCGACGGAAAACACCGTCGTTTCGATCCCGTCATCGGCCAGGCAGCGCTGCAGCCGCTCCGCCCGCCGCGGCGTGCGGCCGGTGACAAGGAGGGCCCGCCGGCCCCACGGCCGCGCAAGCTTCCCGGCTTCCGCGAGCGTCCCGGCGCCGAAGACGATCCGCGTGGCGGTGGCGAACTCGAAGCGCATGGGGTCCGCGCCGCCGATCACCAGCCTGGGTCGTCGGGAAATACGCTGGAGAATCTCAAGCTCGTGCGCGGCGCCGCCATCATGGGGGCGACGGCATCGCGCCAGGCGGCATAATGAGCCGTCGCCTTATGCGCGGCCGTGGCGGCCTCCGTGCGGTAGGCTTCGACCAAGGAGAAGCTCGCGGGGTCGTCGGCCTGCTGGCAGAAGTCGAAACGGGCGATCCCCGCCTCTTGCACGCTGGCGCGGGCGTTGGTCAGCGTGGCGGCCTTGAAGGCCTCGACATACTCGGGCTTTACGCGGACGTGGATGTGAATGATCAGCATGGGAAGCTCGTTTTAGAGGTGACGCGACCTGCCCCGTTGCTGGAACGTCAGAATGGGAGTCCCGGGCAGTCTCGGTTAAGCTGAAGGTTCAGGTTTCGGACTGCAAGTGATGGGTTGGTCGGGTCCAGGGGCCCCGTGGAGGCCCCGCGCCGCCCCCTGCCGGTCGCCCTCAGCACACCTGGCGGAAGCCGAGGCCCATGAGCGCCGCGGCCTTCCCGAGCGTCGAGGCCACATGGCCCACGCCCACGGCGCAGTGGTGCGCGGGGCCCCCGGCGTTCCAGGCCTCGACGAACCCGCGCGCGCCCAGCGGGAACCGGTAGCGGCTGTTCGTGTTTCCGATCTCGAGGATCTCCCCGGCCACGCTCTCGCCTTCCGCGACCTGCAGCCTGAAGCGCGCCTGCGGATCCTCCGCGACGGAGAGGAGCGTCACGGGCCCGCGCTTCACGCTCATCTCGATCGAGAGGCCGCGGCCCACCTTGCCGTGGTAGACCTGGAGCGGCCGCACCTTGGCCCTCCCCTCGCTGATCGCGATGTGTCCCGGGCCGTCGTGGCCCATCAGCACCACGTCGTCGCTAAAGTCGACCGCGTAGTACTCCGTGAACGAGCCCCCCGCCCCGAGCGTGTCCAGGATCTTCATGGCCAGTGCGTTCTTCACCTCGTATTCGCCTGCGACCGGAATGTGCCGGGCGGTGAGGAGCGACGTGCCGAGGATTATCGAGCTCATCGTGTCCTCGTTCGCCGGGTTGCCCGTGCCCTTGTGGTAGTAGGCCAGGGCCCCGAGCCGGTGGCGCGCCGCAAAGGCGTCCAGCGCCACGGACGTGCGCGCGGCCCGCTCGAGCTCGGCGGGCGGGCACTCAGGCTGAACGTCGAACACCTGCCGGAACTCCCCCGACCGGCGCGCGACCGCGGCGGCGTCGACCCCCGCAGCCAGCGCGCCCAGCTCGTCCACCTCGAGCAGCTCGACGTGCGTCCCGAAGGCGATGGAGACCAGGGTCACGTCGGTCATGATGTCGAGCATCCCGCCGTAGTAGTGGCCCATGAGCCCCAGCCGGGTCGAGGCCAGCGCCGAGCGCACGCGCGCCGCCGCGAGCCACCCCTCGATCTCCCTCCACGCGGGCTCCTCGCCAAGGACGCCCGTCACCTGGTGGAACGCGATCCCGGCCCTCGCCAGCACGTTCGCGATCTCCGGCACAGGGCAGGCCGTGCAGAACGCGAGCCATTCGCCGGTCATGGCGGTCCGGTCCCCCAGCCGGTTGAAGGCCGCGTAGTCGATCGCGGCCCCGGGCTGCAGGTTCAGGACGACGACCGGCACGCCGGCGCGCTGGACCAGCGGCAGCACCGTGCTGGAGAGCGCGTAGGTCGTGACGTACATGAAGAGCACGTCGATGTCCTGGCGGCGGCACTCGCGGCCGGCCTCGGCCGAGCGCTCGGGCGTGTCCACGAGGCCGAGGCTGACAACGGTGACGCCCGGACGCCCCAGCCGGGCGGCAACCTCCCCCACCTGTCCCTCGAGCCTGTCCCTGAGCCCCGCGAACTGCGCCCAGTAGGCCTCGAGGCCCAAGCCGCATAGGCCCAGCCGCAGCGGGGGTTCGTTCGTCATCGGAGTTCGCCTCCTTTCCGTCGGACGCCGGGCGGAGGATCGGCCGACGTTGACGCCACCGGGGCCGGTTGTCCATCCCCGGGCCCAATCTGGTGAGTCTCGGGCGCGCACCGTCTCCGGGGCGCCTGAGGCGCGCCATCCCCTACGGCCGCTCGGCGGCTGCCAGGAGGGCGTAGTAGTTGTCCACGAGGAATCCCTCGTAGCCCTCGGCCGAGCCGTCCCACTTTCTCCAGTCGTTGGTCCTCCCGTCCGCCCCGACCCCCTCGAATTCCCGGTGCTCGAATGCGTCCATGAGCGGGAAGAGGATCCGGTCGGCACGGTCCCGCCGCCCCACCCGGTCGAGGGCGGCGATCGTGAAGTACGCGAAGCAGGCGGTCGCCCCGCCGTTCTCGTAGATCTGGAAGCCGTCGAGATTATCCTCCCGCAGGCCGCCCCCCCAGCGCAGCTCCCGGTGGGCGTAGTCCCTGCGCGGCACCGGGACCAGGTTCCCCGGGATCCCCATCCGGAACCGCGTGTAGCCGACCTCGGCCATCTTGGCCCAGATGCGGTCCATGATCCCCGCGGCCCTGTCCTCCGGCACGAGCCCGTAGAGGACCGCCGCCGCGTTGACGAACGTGAAGTAATCGTCGTGCAGCTCTCCGTCCGCGCTGCGCCACCCGGCCAGGACCCCGGTCGCCGGGTTGAGGAAGGCCCGGAAGTAGGAGTCGTGAAGCCTGCGGGCCGCGGCCGCGTAGCGCGCCGCGTCACCCGCGCCGCCCGCGGCGTCGGCCATCCGGCGCATGCCCAGGAGCGCGCGGTAAGCGAGCGCGTTGGCGTAGGCGTCCTCGCAGCCGAACCCGATCGTGTCCCACCAGTTGGCGGGCCTCACCTTAGGCATCCCCTCGTTCCAGCTCCCGGAATTGCCCGTCTCGGAGTACCTGATGAGGCCGTCGCCCGTCCTGTCGGTGGCCAGCATCCGCTCCGCCCAACCCCGGATCCCCGCGTAGTGCGCGCGGAGCCAGGCCCGGTCCTTGCGCTCCTCGGCGCAATCGTCCGCGGCGATGATAAGCGACGGGAATGTGTCCGACGACTCCTCAAGGAAGCCCCCTCCTCCGAGGGGGCCGTAGCCCGGCATGCCGTAGGCCCTCATCCCGCCGAGGACGCGCTCCAGCGACTGGCGCACAATGTCCAGGGCCGCCAATCCCTCGGCCAGCGGCGGCGTCCGCCGGGCGACGTCGGCGTACTCGTAGTAGCAGAAGGCGCAGGTGTCGCTGGCCGTGTTGTTCGAGAGCACGCCCCGGCTCGGGTTCAGCTGGAGCACGTTGAGCCAGTTCCTTCGGAAGCCGTCGTAGCGCGGGTCGTCCGCCGCGCCTGCGACGGGAGGGCAGACCGTGGTCACGTCCAGCCGGTAGCCGGATCCCGCACGGGCGCCGACCGGCGCGGGAAACTCAACCCTGACCCAACCCGCCCCGGACGCATAGCCGAGCGCGCCCCCCGCCCCGGTTGAGGTTATCCTCAGGGTGCCATAGCCCGGAAGGTGGAGGATCGCCGGGAGCCTGATGGCCCCCCCCTCGTCGAACACCCCGAGGAGCGTCCCGTAGCACGCGCGCGTGTCGATCGTGATGACGAAGGGCGCGGCCCCCCGGGCACGGGGACCGTCCCATGCAAGGCGCAGGTTCCCGTCGCCCGCATCCACGCTCCAGCTTGGATCCGCGACGGCGGAGGGACCGGGCGCCTCCAGGACGTTCTGGCCCACCTTGCCCCTGCCCAGGCTGTCCACGCCCAGGAAGAGAAGCGTGTGGCCGCCCTCGGAGATGCCGACCTTCAGGAACTTGGAGGTGACGAAAGATCCTGGCGAGCGGGTGTTTGACGCTGCAGCCGGGGCCTCCGCGCCAGCCCTCCCAATGCCGGGCAAAAGAAGGATCCACGCTGCAAGCGCGGCAAACGCCGCCGCGGCGATCTGCCCGGGCCCCCTTCGGGGGCGCGGGCCAAGGCGGGGCAATCTCCATGGGGTGGTCATGCGGGGATTGCACCATAGCACACACCCATGCCTGGAGGACTCCAGCCCGAATGCGAGAGACTGGACGCAAGGATGGCAGCGGGCCTTCGCCGCCAGCTGAAATGGCTCGAATGGGGATCCGAGGGGGAATGGCCCCCTCCCCCCGATCGGGGCTTCGGCCTGCGAAGCCCTGAACCAGCAAATCGATCCACCACCTCGACAACAACTTTTGACAAGCTATCTCGCCAAGGCGACGGCGCCGAAAGGGGGGGCTCGAATCCCGCCTGTGTCTCTGTGCCTGGGGAAGGGCCTCCTCACTCAGGTGATACGACGGCAAACGTCCCAAGACGATCACACTGTGTAACTCTGTGCGCAGCCTATCATCGCGATGGATTAGCTCCCGCCCTAGGTGGGCCATCTCCTTTGCAGAACGGCACGACCCATTCGTGGCGTCGGCGCCGCCCGCGCCCGGTCCGACAACCAGTCAGGGATTGACGGGCCTGCTTTCCGCCTTTGTCGGTGCCGGGGCAGCCTTCTGATCATGTGATGCCGAGGGTCCCCATACGCCCAGCAGAACAAGGACCAGCGCAATGACCACAAGGATGGCTCCGCCGATCGCGCTCGCGATCAGTTTGCGCTTCCACGGCCATTCGGGCTTCAGCGCCTCGACAGTTCCAAGCGTGACTGCACCCCCGGCGAAGAAGACACAGCACAGGTGTCCCAGGTTCGAGCGCGCGAATCCCAACGCGGACGAGGCCAATCGGCTGCTCGCGTCCGGGGTAAAGCCATAATTTGTGAATTGCGCGGCTATCTGGGACTGGGTGGCGTGTTTCGCCAGGGGCATGACCCCGAGGGGCACGGCAGCGAGGGCGGCTCCGATCCCAACGTTTTTCGTGAAGTCCTCGAGTGTCACATTCTTCTTGGAAGCGCTCGCATTGATATCCGCACTGGGAACGGCCCCGAATGTCGGCGAGGCCGCAAAGGGTTCGAATCTATGAAGGGGGGAGACGTAGACCATTGCTCCTGGCGCAAGCGGCCGATAAGCGGACGGAATCGCGGTGAGAGGCTCCGCCTGCGTAATCCTGATGGGCCGAAGCAAAAGCTTCTGACTATCGTGAGCGGGTACGATTTTCATGGATGGTGATTCTGTTCGCGAATGCGTGAGGCTTTCCGGCCAACGGAGGCAACGTTGCCATGGGCGGCGACGCCGGAACCGGCGCGCCCCGGACCACCTAAGCCACGACCTTCGCCGCCGCAACCAGGGCGTCGACAACCACAAGGAACTTCGTAACGCCGTCCACCAGGTCGCTGGCTTTCGAAATCGCGCCAAGGACGCCGTCCAGGTCCGCCTTTGCCTGCTTGAGTCCCGGGACCAATGCCTGCATTGCGTCCGTATCCCGTGCCAGCTGAAGGTT
>Ga0209415_10005228_pt1 | contig 23394 bp, 23 predicted proteins | sample PeaSoiSIISIP2007_FD_187696 | JGI IMG/M metagenome (GOLD analysis project Ga0209415, IMG submission 187696) | Peat soil microbial communities from Weissenstadt, Germany - SII-SIP-2007 (SPAdes) (version 2) | ecosystem: Environmental > Terrestrial > Soil > Wetlands > Peat | place: Germany... | reverse complement strand
CATTCCACCGGATGTTGTCCCAGGGCACGACTCCCGGTCGTCTTCGACCCGCCTGCTGGCTCCAGTGCACGACGACCGGGGAATTTCCAAGTCGATGTTGATCCCGTGGACAACTTTGAGTTGTCTTCGACCGGCGTGCGGGCACGACTTCCGGTCGTCTCCGGATGTGCTGCTGGCGGGCGGCTCATAGGGCTACCTCCGTGCGGACGGCTCATATGCCCACCTCCGTGCGGCGTTTCATCCAGCGATCTCGGCCTCCAGAGGCAGGGTCTGCTGGTTGTTGCTCTTAAATTCGGTGTCTTCCACAACCGCTGAATTGATGCCGATGCGAACGATCTTGTAGCGCTTCTTGATCATATCGCCTTCACCGGCGATTACGATATCGTCTCCATCCAGAAAGAAAGCGCGCTTATCTCCAACCTTTGTTTTGTTGACGAAGCCGTAGAACTTGAGCGGGATGGGGGGTGCCCTGGGCTCGGGCGGCGGCGCAACGGCCGCGGGCTGAACCGGACCGACAAGCGGCGACGCGATCGCGATTGGCGCTGGTTCCGCGGCTTTCATTTGGGCCGGGGCGGGGCCGATCTCAAAGAGCGAACGGGTGCCGGCTTCCACGTCCACAGTTTTGAGTTTGGCAATCAGGTCCAGGCGCAAGGTTGGATCGACACTGGTGGTGTCGATGTCCTTAGGCTTCAATGACGGCTTAAATTCCCGAGTACTGCTCGCTGCTTGCTGCACGTTGCGGAACGTGGATCGAGCGGCGGGCCGCTGCTCGGTACCTGGAGACGGAGCCCGGCCGATAACGGCTGGCGCGGAAACCGGTCCTCCGCCCGAATTGGTGCTGGAAAAATAGAAGTAGCCCGCGACCAACACCAGGCCCCCGAGGATTGCGATCTTCTTCGGGTCGGCACCCAACTTGGACGGGATAAAGTTCATTGCGCCGAGCCATCCTCCTGGACAAACGTGTCCAGCTTCAGCATCACGTTCAGCTTTCCGCCGGACTGTTGTGGCGTCGCGTTCAGGCTCTCAATGATCAACAGCCGTTCCGACTTGTCGAGCAGGTTGATGAAACGGATCAGATCCGGGTACACGCCTTCAAAATTAGCGGAGATCTGCATCATATCCAGGGTATCGCTTCCCTCCACGGCGTCGAGACCCCAGGCGCTGTCGCGCGAAATGATCTTGGCTTGGCCGGCCAAGTCGTTCAGCTCGGCCATGATGGTGGAGTATGCGGTGCGGCGCGGCAGGAAGTACGTGCCCATGAAGTGGTCGCCTTCCCCGCGCCCGCTTTGAATCTTGCCCGCCAGCAGCCGCGTCCGGTCGAGGGTGGCCTGCTGCTGCCGGATTGCAGAGCGCATTTCGAGCGCCTGCTGTGCCAACTCCTGAGCCGAACCTCCGATGGGCCGAATTACAAAATACAGCGCCACCAGGTTGGCTGCCGCCAATGCGCCCAGCCCCACGCGGATCAGCGCGCGGGGATTGCTCGGCGGCGTCAGGCTAAAGCTTCTGGGCATAGGTCACCGTGACGTGATAGCGGTAGAAACGATCGGTTTGCGAAGGCGGCGCCGACGATTGGACGCTGGTGTTGCCAAACTGCGGGGAGGCTTCCAACCGCTTAAACAGTTCCAGGATGGGCGGAACCGTCTCGGAGCCCACCACCATGTCGAGCAGAACCTGGTTGTTGGAATCCACCTCGGGAAGCCGGACCGAAACCAGCTTGACGTTGTACGGCATCACTTTCTCGAGATCGGCAAAGATCTTGGTCCAACTAATGGCTTTGCGTTGGATCAGCGTATTCAGAAAGAGACTGCGCTCCAGAACTTCGGCATTTTCGGGCCGGCGCAGCGTGGCGTTCAGCTTGGCTTGCTGGGCCGCAATGGTCCGGAGCCGCTCGTTCTGCTGATCAATTGCAATGCGAATGCTGGCCGCCTGGCGCCGTTCGGAAACGATGGTGAGCACCTGGTAGACCAGCAGCAGGCCGAGCACGACGGCCAGCGCCGCCGAGCCGATCAGCAGCGGCCGGTCCCGCCGGAATGGTTCACTCGCCAGATTGATGGGTACACGCAATGCCATACGCTAAGCCGCCATATCCTAATTCAACGACTCCAGGTATCCGAGCAGCCCAATGTTGCCCTTTTCCGGCTCGCCGAAACGCGAGCGGACAGGCTGAACGGCGACACCCCACTCCTGCTCCCAGCGCGGCGCCAGTTGTTCACTATCGAGATCGAACCCAGCGAGCCAAATCTGCTCCGGACGCCCCTTCAGCTCGTCCTCGATATAGGCGATGGTGGGGTGGAGGACCGACTCAATGTCGTCCAGCCGGCCGCCCTCCATTTCAACGCAGCGCGCCAGGTTCACGGCTTTGTCCTGGAGCACCAGCACCGAGAGAACCCGGCCGCTCAGTTTGACCAGTAAAGTGATGCCATTCGGAGCCAGCAGATTAAGCGCCGCCAGCGACGATGTTGTGACCAAACCGGGATGAAAGCCGGCCGCTCGAAACGGAGCTTCGTACTGCATGACAATATCGGAAGAGATCACCGCCGCGAGGATGGCCACTTTGGCGCCGGTCTTGGCGTCCGAGGGCCGCGGTTGCTCCACGTAGCTGACCACCGCCGTATCCACTTCGAACGGTACGCTCTTCTTCAAACGAAAACGGACCAGAGCCTCCTGCTCGGCAAGATTTGTGGGGAAGGTGTCGAAATCGAGGACCGCCACGCGAGCGCAATAGTCCGGCAAAATGACCGCGGCGCGCCGCTTGCGATGGCCGTTGGCGGGGGCGAGCGTCTGAATGTGATCCAGCAGCACCTGCGGTTGCTGGATGTTGTCGTGCAGCGGGGAAACCAGCAGCACTCCGGGTTCTAGCGGCGAGAATTTCGCCAGCGCGGGCTGCGACACGGGCGCAAATGCCAGCCCCGCTTCCGACAGCTCGAAAGCGTGAGTCGGCGGCGGGTCGTTTAAAAGATTGGGCAGAAGATCGGAGAGAGCGCTCATGATGAAACCGGCCAGCGGCACAAACACCTGCGTTCACACGGTGTGAACGCGGCACGCAAGAGTGCGTGCGCCACGATGATTTTCAACCTTCGATAAACGTGACCTTGTTGATCTCCTTCAATGTGGTGACTCCCTCGCGAACCTTTTCGATGGCCGACTCGCGCAGGAAGGTCATTCCTTCCTCGCGCGCCACGCGCTTGATCTCCGACGCCGGGCGCTTGTCGAGGATCATTTCGCGGATGTGCTCGCTCAGATCCAGCAGTTCGTGAATCGCGGTGCGGCCGCGGAATCCCGTGCCGCCGCATTCGAAGCACCCCGGGCCTTCGTAGGTCGTCACATTCCGCCATTCCTCAGGATCGAGCCCGCTTTCCACCAGATAGGAGTCCGGATAATGTACCGGCGCTTTGCAGTGAACGCAGATCACGCGGACCAGCCGCTGAGCCAGGATGCAATTGAGCGCCGACACGAAATTGTACGGCTCGACACCCATGTTTAAGAAGCGCCCCAGCACGTCCAGCACGTTATTGGCGTGAACGGTGGTGAACACCAGGTGGCCGGTGAGCGCCGCGTTGATCGCGATCTGCGCGGTCTCCTGATCGCGGATTTCGCCCACCATGATCTTGTCCGGGTCGTGACGCAGGATGGAGCGCAAGCCGCGCGCGAAGGTGAGGCCCTTCTTCTCGTTCACCGGAATCTGGGTGATACCTTTGATCTGGTATTCCACGGGATCTTCAATGGTGATGATCTTGTCTTCGTCGTTCTTGATCTCACTCACTCCGGCATAGAGCGTCGTGGTCTTTCCCGAGCCGGTGGGACCGGTTACCAGCACCATCCCGTAAGGCTCCTTGATGTAACGGCGAAACTTCACCAGATCGGACTCCGAAAAACCCACCACCTCGAGGGAAAGCTTGGCGAACTTCTCGCTCATGGACTCTTTGTCCAACACACGCAGCACGGCATCTTCGCCATGAATGGTGGGCATAATGGAGACGCGGAAATCGATTAAACGGCCCTTGTAGCGGACCCGAAAACGGCCGTCTTGAGGCGTGCGGCGCTCGGCGATATCCAGCTCGCTCATCACCTTGATGCGCGAAATGATGGTGGAGTGCCAATCCTTGGAGATGGGCGGCATGGCGTAATGCAGCACGCCGTCGATGCGGTACTTGATGGCGACTTCCTGGTCGCGCGTCTCGATGTGAATGTCGCTGGCGCGCCGTTCGAGCGCGTTGAAAATCGTGGTGTCCACCAGCTTGATCACCGGCGCGATGTCGCTGTCGGCGGTCAGCTTGTCGATGGAAAGCGTTTCGTCCTGGTTCTCTTCCTCGCCGATCACGTCGAGCGTGAAACCCTCGGTGACCTCTTCCAGCACGCGCTGCGACTGCTCGGTTTTCTTGAGCAGGTCCGAGATCTGGGACAGCGTGGCCACCTTGACGTGCAGCTTCTTCTGCAGCAGGATGGCGAGTTCGTCGATCAGGTTGAGATTGCGCGGGTCGGCCAGCGCGATCTCCAGGTGCCCATCGTGCGAATGGATGGGCACGAAGTTGTAGCGGAACATCAGGTCCACCGGGACCGAGTGGAACAGATCGTGATCGATGCGGACTTCCCGCAGGTCCACAAAGTCGCAGCGGTAGCGTGTGGCCAGCGTCTTGGCCTGTGCGATCTCGTCGGCGGGTTGGACGATCTTGAGGGTGTCTCTAGCGGCCATGGGGAAATCCTTTGGAATACGAGGGAGACGAGGAATACAAGGAATGGTCACGATTCCTTATATTCCTTGTATTCTCCGCAGTTTTCATTTGAGCGTGTCCGCTAAAGAGAAGATCGGCAGATACAGCGCCACCAACACGAAGGTCACGAAACCTCCCATAAAAATCATGATCGCGGGCTCGATCAGCGAGAGCGCCGCCGTCATCCGAGTGTTGACGTCATCCTCATAGAATTCAGCCACGCTGGCCAGCATTTGGGGTAGCGCGCCGGTGGATTCGCCCACCTCGATCATGTCGATGGAAAGACCGGGAAAGATGCCGGTTTTCTGCAGCGATCCGGATAGCGCCTGGCCTTCCTTTACCCTTTGTCCAGCCTCGGCCAGGCTGTTTTTCAGCAACCGTGTACCGAGCGAACTGGAGGCCGTTTCGAGCGCCTGCAATAGCGGAATTCCTCCCACCAGCAGCGTGCCAAGCACTCGGGCGAATTGCGCTACCTGATACTTGATCCAAATCTCGCCCACCAGCGGCGTTCGCAGCCGCCAGCGATCCATTTGTTCCTCGCCCTTGGGGGTTTTCGACCAGAATCGGAATGCCACGGCCGCAAGGACCAGACCGACAAACCCGACCAGGATGTAGTTCCGTGCCGTAGTCCCGATGGCGATCAGGATCTGCGTGGCGGCCGGCAGTTGCGCCGACATGCTGCTGTACAACTCGGCGAACTTCGGGACCACGAATGTGATCAGGAACACCATGAGACAGACCACCAGCACAAGCAGCAGGCAGGGGTAAACCAACGACAGGACCAGCTTCTTGCGGACCGCCAACGCCAGCTTCTGATAAGTGATGAACCGGTCCAGCACTTCGCCCAGCGCGCCGCTTTTCTCACCGGCCAGCACCGAGGTCACGTAGATGGGCGGAAACACGCCCTGGCGCGCGAAGGCGTCCGAGAGGAGAGATCCGTTCTTCACCTCTTCCCGAACGGCTTTGATGTGCGGCGCAAGCTTGGCATCGGTGAGGCGTTCCGAGAGGAGGTCCAGCGCCTTCAAAATCGGCAGCCCAGCACGGATCAGGGTGACGAACTGCTGGTTGAAGATCAGGAACTTCTCCAGGTTGATCTTCTTCTTGCCCCCGCCGATCGCCATGCCGGCAATCTCCCGCCGCGGCTTAATCGAATAGATCAGGAAACCCTGCTGGGAATACCGGTCGCGCAGTTCCCTTTCTGAGCCCGCTTCGGCCACCTGCTGATGCATTTCGCCGCGCGGGTCGGCATACTTCAGGACGAATTCAGCCACCGTTTGCTCCCCTCCGCATCATTCGCTTCCTTCCGCATCTACCAGAGTCGCGCCGGCGGGCATTTGGAACTTGAACAAAGCATCGTCCACGGGCGGATTGAGCTTTTCGCCGTCCAATTGGAACGTAAGGATCGAAAGATCCTGGCCGTCGACGACCAGCTGTTGAATCTCGAAGTCGGGCGTCACCAGCATCTGGATCTTCTCGTAAGGAAGCTGGTTGTTCTTCGCCTTGGCGGTGATCAGGTAGTTCGCCCCTTGCGGCTTGAAGTCAAAGTCGCGAAAATCCTTGGCGAAGTCGAGCTTGCCGAGCAGAAAGGCCAGCGGCGCGCGCATGTCCTCGCTGGCTTTCAGCTTGGTTTTCTCCACCCGGTGCGATTCGGGTGTGTAAAGGTAGACATCCTTGCCGTCGGACAGGAACAGCTTCCCCGATGGCGCCGTATAATCCCAGCGCATTCGCCCCGGCTTGCGGAGAGTCAGGCCGCCCGATTCGCTTTTCCGCGCCCGGCCCTGGACACTGTAGGATTCTACGAAGTGCACCTGCAGCGTCTTGGCCCGGTTGTAGCGCTGCTCGACGCCCTTGAGGAGCGCGTTGAGGTTGGCGTCGGCGGCCTGCAAAATAGGGCAAACGCCCAATAGGCAAGCGGAAGACACCCATAGCGCCAGTCGGGTCACATTATTCATGACGCGAAAAACGCGCCGGATGTGGATAACACTGTAACTCAATGATTCCAAGCGGCTTATTCCGGGAAAACTGCTCGGATTGCAAAGGCGGATTCAGGAGCCGCCAGCGGAGCGACGCTTTCGTCCTGGTTGTAGGAGGTAACCGAGTCATATTGGCCATCTTGGGGGTTGCGATGCACGAGCAAACGGCGGCTGGCGACGTCGAGGATCCAATATTCGACGATGCCGGCTCGGGCGTACAAAGCGGCCTTGATAGTTAGATCAAACTGGAGCGATGTATCGGCGATCTCAATCACGAGGTCTAAGTCGCGCGGCTGTGGCCTAAGGGTCCGGAAACCGGTGAAACCGCGCTTCAACACAATCATGTCCGGTACGGGCTCATTAGTCGGATTGTCTTCGGGTGCGACGTCGATCGGAGCCTCGGAGTTGACAAAGCGGGCTCCAAAGACCTGGATCAGCCAACCTAGTAACAAGGCAGCGGCATCCACGTGCGGGGGGTTCTTACTCGTCTTCTTGTCGATCAATTCCCCTTCGATCAACTCGAGATGCTGCTGGTCGAAGATGCCGGCCGCTTCGACGATGTCGCACTCGGCGCGTGTCCAGCGCTTGCGCGGAGGGTATTGAGCCACCGGAGGCGACGGTCGTTCGGTGAGGGTTGCCGGCATGACGCCTACGTCAATTATAGTAGTTTGATGGCCAAGCGGCTCACCACTGAAGAAGGGCTGGCGGCGATCCACGCCATCCGGCAGGCGCCGGAGAAGTACGATCTGCCGCGCGAGTTGGCACCCTTTCTGCGCCACAAGAGCAATCACGTGGTGGCAGCGGCGGCTGCGACCGCCGAGCGCCTGGAGGTCGGCGCTCTAGCGCCCGATCTGGTGGAGGCTTTCGAGCGCTTGATGCGCGATCCGGCCAAGCTCGACACCGCCTGCAAGGCAACGATCGCGATCGCGCAGGCGCTGGTGCAACTGGAAGATCCCTCCGCGAAAGTCTATTTCGCGGGCATTCGCCATGTCCAAATGGAAGGCAGCTTCGGCCCGCCCGTCGATGCAGCCGCGCCGCTGCGAGGCCTGTGCGCGCGTGGTTTGGCGCGGATGGGACATCCCGATGCGCTACTCGAATGCGTGACCTTGCTGGCCGATCCCGAGATCGCGGCGCGCACGGGTGCGGTTCGAGCCATCGCCGATTCCGGCCGGCCGGATGGCGTCTTGCTGCTGCGGCTGAAGACATTGCTAGGCGACCAAGAAATCGAAGTAACCGGTGAGTGCTTCGGAGCGCTTTTGAGTCTGGACCCGGCGGGTTCGGTCGAATTCGTCGCGAAGTTCTTGGATTCGCGGACGGAGGGAATTGGCGAGCAGGCCGCACTGGCCCTGGGTGAGTCGCGGCTAGCGGCGGCGTTCAACGTGTTACGCCAAGCTTGGGAACGGGGCGGCTTGGCAGAACAGAGGCGGACACTGCTGGTTGCGATCGCAATGCTGAGAATCGACGAAGCGCTCGAATTTCTGCTCGAACGATTGCGCTCCGAGAGCGATCCAGCAGCGGCGGATGCACTGGCTGGCTTGGCGTTCTACGCACGCGATGAAGCGGTGCTGGCGCGGGTAGAGGAGATCATCCGGCAGCGCGGCGACGGGGGCGCGCTGGAAGAGGTGTTCGCGCGAGAATTCCGGCGCTCCTGAGCTACCTCTTCATCCGAGCTTGTTCGTACGCATTCGTAAGTGCATCCACATCGTCGTGCTGCCAACCTCGCGAATGGCATTCTGCTAGAACGCGCCCCGCTGCTGAAACAGCGTCGGCAAGTACAGCACCAATGTCGAAGCGCATTTCTTGGTGAATCACTTCGCGGCTCCAGTCTGTCTTCTACGAGCCGAAGTGTTGTCATGCCGGCTCCCTCGCGCGAAGCACGCACCATGAAAGGCCCGTCCATGAAATGCACTTGCCTCTCGTCCGCGATCTTCGTACTGAGGGAGTAGATTGCATCGAGCCACCACGTACAGACTGGCAAGACGAAATCAGTCCAACCGCGTCCGGGGAACCCCCCTGTGCCGTAGTCCAGGTAGATCTCTCCAAATACTGTTCCGATATTGCGCTTCCTGAACGTCGCGGGAGTGACAACCAGAGATATAAACTCCTGCGCACGACTTTCCAACGTCTTGCTCTCCTCTAAGCTGTTAGTCCAGCAAATGCCCCATCTTCTGCTTCTTCGTCCTTAAATACCCCTCGGTCGACTCATGCGGCGCCACGATGCACGGAATGCGCTCCGCTACCCGAATCCCCGCGTTCTCCAAGGCCACGATTTTGTCGGGATTATTCGACAGCAGGCGCACGCTCTTGATCTTGAAATACCGCAAAATATCGGCCGGCATTCGATAATCCCGCAGGTCCGCTTCAAAGCCCAGGCGCTCATTGGCTTCCACGGTATCGGCGCCGCCGTCCTGTAATTCATAGGCTCGCAGCTTGTTCAGCAGGCCGATGCCGCGCCCTTCCTGGTGCTCGTAAATCAGCAGACCGCGACCCTCTTCGGCGATCAGATTCAGCGACAGCTCGAGTTGCGACCGGCAGTCGCAGCGCAGGCTGTGGAACACGTCGCCGGTCAGGCATTGCGAGTGAATGCGGACCAGCGGTGGCTCTCCAACGGCAACCTCGCTCATGCGGAGCACCACGCACTCTTCCACATCCTGGCCATACGAGCCCTCGAAGCCATAAATGCGGAAATGGCCGAATCGGCTGGGAAAATTGGCTTCCGCTACTTTACTGAGCATGATTTCGGAAATGAAGGAGCCCGCTGGCATTCATTATAATGAGCCCAGGCGCCTCATGGAATCCCAACAACTGTTGACTCTGCTGCTGCGGGTGGCAGTGGCGGCGTCTCTGGCCAGCATCCTCTCACGGTTCAGTGCATTCCAAAAAATGTTGATGCGCGAGGATCGCACTTTGGTGCAGCGCGTCAAACTGGCCTTGATGTTCTGGGCGGTGTATGGAGCCAGCGTCCTATTCCGCGTGCTGAATCAGACCAAGTACGATGCCGTGGACCTGGGCCTGGAAGGAAGCCTGCTTTCCGGCATGGTGGGCGGCTACGTCACCGGACTGCTTTCCGGCATCTTGATTTCGATTCCGGCCGTCGCCCACGGCGAACTGATGACGATGCTGTTGTTCGCGGGCGTCGGCGTGCTGGGTGGATTGTTGCGCGACCTGGCCCCCGAAAAGGAAGACATCTGGCGTTTTTCTCCGATCTTTAGTTTGAATCCGCACCGCTTGCGGCAGCGGCCCTACCAGCTTCGGCTCCTGTTTCAGTTGGGCTGTTTGTTCAGCATCATTTTCAGCGGGCTCTTGCGCGTGTCGGTATCGCAGTTGCCCCTAAAAGACGGCCTGTTTCTTGCGCCCATCTGGAAGGAGACGCACTGGGCGACGGTGCTGTCGGCCTACGCGAGCTCCGTGTTCGCGGTGATGATTCCGATCAAAATCTGGAACAACACGCGCAACGAAAAAAAGCTGGAAGCGCAGCAACTGCGCTTGAACGAAGCGCGCCTGGCCGCGCTCACCAGCCAGATCAATCCGCACTTTCTGTTCAACACGCTCAACTCGGTGTCGTCGCTCATCCGCACCAATCCCGAGCAGGCTCGCAGCGTCGTCTATCGGCTTTCGAGCATTTTGCGGCGCTTGTTGCGGAAGACCGATAATCTGACGCCGCTGCGCGAGGAGCTGGCGTTCATCGACAACTACATGACCATCGAGATGGTGCGCTTTGGTGAGAAGCTTCGCTTCATCAAGGAAATCGATCCGGCGACCCTGGACCGGCTGGTACCCAGCATGCTGCTGCAACCGCTGATCGAGAATAGCATCCGGCATGGCCTTGCCACAAAAGTGGATGGCGGGATGATCCGTGTGCGCAGTTACCTGGCCGATGGCCGTCTGCACCTGGTGGTGGAGGACGATGGAGTCGGGATTCCGGAGGCCCGCCTCGCCACGCTGTTCGAGCAGGGCATCGGCGTTAGTAACGTGAATGAAAGGATGAAGGTGCTGTACGGGCCGGATTACCGCATGTGGATCGATAGCAAGCCGGGGGAAGGAACCCGCACCGGCATCGAGATTCCCGATATCCAGGTAGGCAGCGAAATCGGCCAGGAGGTATCAGCGGCGGGCTGAGGTTTGCGAAACCGCGCTTGCCTAAAGGCCGTCCCCTAACCAAGTGTTCGCAACCACCGGCAATAGCGACAGCCGCGCCAGCGGCAAAGGCACGCTTTACCAGGAGCGTGTCAACCCGCAATGGGTCCGTCTGCTGGAGGTCCTGCAGATGAATGCGCGCTATACGCGCTGCGAAGGAACCGAGCTTTTCACCGAGGACGGCCGCCGAATCCTCGATTTTCTTTCCGGCTATTGCGTTCACAACCTCGGGCACAATCATCCCGCCGTGGTGGAAGCGATCAAAGACGAACTAGACCGGCGCGGCCCGGCGATGCTGCAGAGCCACATCCCCCAGCTTGCGGGCGAACTCGCCGAAAAGCTGTGTTGGCATGCGGGCGGGCGGGTCGCCAAAGCGTTTTTCTGCAGCTCGGGAAGCGAAGGTGTGGAAGCGGCCATCAAATTCTCTCGCGCGCGCACTCGCCGTAGCGGCCTGCTTTACGCCGAAGGCGCGTTCCATGGCCTGACCTGCGGCGCGCTTTCGCTGATGGGCGATCCATTCTGGCGCGAGCATTTTGGGCCGATGCTGCCGAACACCGAAGCCGTCCCCTTCGGCAATCTCGCCGCGCTGGAACTCAAACTAGCCACCAAGCAATTCGCGGCCTTCATCGTGGAGCCGGTCCAGGGCGAAGGCGGCGTCCGTGTTCCGCCGCCGGCGTACCTTGAAGGTGTCCAAACGCTCTGCCGGCGTCACGGGACCCTGTTGGTCGCCGACGAAGTGCAGACCGGCTTGTACCGCACCGGCCCTTTCCTGGGGTCGCATCACTACCAGTTCGAGCCCGACATGATTGTGCTGGCGAAAGCGCTCAGCGGCGGCCTGATTCCGAGTGCGGCGCTGCTGATGTCGGACGAGGTTTACGAATCCGTGTATGGATCCATCGCGCGCGCCATCGTTCACACCTCCACATACAGTGAAAATGGATTGGCCATGCGCGCGGGGCTCGCCAGCCTGGAGGCTTTGGAATCGGAACGTCTGGGAGAGCGCGCTTTAGCCGCGGGCGACTACCTGCGTACCCGTCTACGCGAAGCGCTCGCCGGATATGAGATGGTAAAAGAAGTCCGGGGACTGGGGCTGCTGAACGGAATCGAATTCCAAGCGCCGCAAAAATTGGGGTTGCGCGTTTCCTTCGAGGCCTTCGGGAAGATCCATCCCGGCATGTTCGGGCAGGTAGTGGTGATGCAACTTTTCCGGCGTGGCTTTTTGACGCAAATGTGCGGCAATAACTTTATGGTGCTGAAGGCAGCGCCTCCGCTGGTGGTGAAAGAGCGGGAAGCAGACGAGTTTGTGCGCGCGGTGACGGACGTGGTCGACAGGATGCACTTCTCGAGCACGTTCTGGAGCGAAGCACTGGGTCTTGCCCGGCGCGTAATTATGAAATGAAGTCTCGCATTCTTATTTTCTTTATGCTGGCCGGCGCCGCCATCGCGGCTCCGAACATTACGGAGCCGAGCCTCAATCCGGTCATCGACCGCGGCTACCGCCAGATGTACGATCTCGATTTCGATGAAGCCCACAGGACTTTCGCACAATGGGAGCGCGAGCACCCGGGCGATCCACTGGGGCCGGTTTCCAATGCCGCCGCGTATCTATTCGCTGAATTCGACCGGCTGAACATCCTCCACTCCGAGTTTTTTGTCGAGAACAGCATGTTCCATCGGCGGCCGAAAGTGACGCCCGATCCCGCCGTGCGCCAGGTCTTCGATCAGGAGCTGGACAAATCAGCGCAGCGGTCCGATACGATCCTGGCGGCCAAGCCGGAGGATGCCGACGCGCTTTTCGCAAGGATTCTGACGCTAGGCTTGCGCGCCGACTATGAGGGGCTGATCGAACGGCGCGACTTCGACGCCTTGAGGGTGATGAAGGACAGCCGCGCGACAGCGGAAAAGCTGCTCATGATCCAGCCGAATTACTACGACGCCTATCTGGCGGTCGGAGTGGAGAATTACCTGTTCAGTCTGAAGGCCGCGCCGGTGCGCTGGATATTGCAGGCGGGTGGGGCCGAAACCGATCGAGAGAAAGGCGTCCAGGATCTGCGGTTGACCGCGGAACGAGGCCGTTATCTTTCTCCTTATGCCCGGCTTTTGCTAGCCGTGGCTGCATTGCGCGGCAAGGATCTTCCCCGGGCGCGAGACCTGCTGGCTGCGCTGGCGCGCGAATTCCCACACAACCGGCTGTACGCGCAGGAGCTCGCTCAACTGCATTAAGCGAATTCTGAATTCCGAATTCTGAATTCTTGCTTCTTGTAGAATACCCCCAGGAGTCCCGACCAGGTCATGACGATCGCCGGAGTAGCCAGCGCGTTGCCGCCGCACAAATACGATCAGCGCGTTCTACTCGAGGCGTTGCAAAAACATTGGGGGCCGAAGTTGAGTAATCCAATGTTTCTGGAGCGCGTGCAGGCTCACGTGGGCGTGGAAACCCGGCACCTGGCGCTGCCGATCGAGGAATATTACGGGCTCACGCGCTGGGGCGCGGCCAACAACCATTGGATTGAAGTTGCGCAAGAGCTGGGGGAGCAGGCGCTCTGCTGCGCGTTGTCGCGCGCGGGGTTTTCCACCGAGGATCTGGGCGCGATCTTTTTTGTATCGGTCACCGGCATTTCCAGCCCATCGATTGACGCGCGGCTGGTAAATCGCATGCGCCTGCCGCTGAACATCAAGCGAGTGCCGATCTTCGGTCTCGGATGCGTTGCGGGCGCCGCGGGCATCGCGCGCGCCGCCGATTACGTGCTCGCCTATCCCAAACAAGTAGCGGCGGTGCTATCGGTGGAGCTTTGCTCGCTCACGTTGCAGCAGGAAGACGTCTCCATCGCGAACATTGTTTCTTCCGCGTTGTTTGGCGACGGCGCGGCTGCCGTGCTGGTGGCGGGCGCGGAACGAAAGGCCGACGGCCCCGAAATCCTGGCGTCGAAATCGATCTTCTATCCGAATTCCGAGCACGTCATGGGCTGGGACATTTCCGAGAAGGGCTTCAACATCGTGCTGTCGCGCGAAGTGCCGGAAGTGGTGGAGCTGCATTTGGCCTCGGACGTGGACGCGTTCCTCGACGAACAGGGCCTGTCGCGACCGGATATCGGAACCTGGGTGTTGCACACCGGCGGCCCGCGGGTATTGGAAGCCACGGCGGCGGCGCTTGGGCTGGGGGAAGGCGCGCTCTCCGTGTCTTGGGATTGCCTGCGCCGAACCGGCAACCTATCGTCGGCGTCCGTGCTGCTGGTGCTGGAAGAATTCATGACGAAGCGGCGGCCGGCGCCAGGGACGTACGGCATCCTGGCTGCGATGGGCCCCGGCTTCTGCTCAGAACTGGTGTTGTTGAGGTGGTAGATCGAACCGACATCTTCGTCGTTGGCGGCGGGCCCGCGGGACTGGCGGCGGCCATCGCGGCTCGGCTCAAAGGCTTCCATGTGGTCGTTGCGGATGCCGCGCAACCGCCCATCGACAAGGCCTGCGGCGAAGGACTGATGCCGGATTCGCTCGCTGCTTTGCGCCGGTTAGGGATCGCGTTCGATCCCGAGCATTCGTTCGCGTTTCGCGGAATCCGTTTTATCGGCGCCGGCGGGATTGTTGCCGCGGATTTTCCAGGCGATCACGGCATCGCGCTGCGGCGCACCCGGTTGCACCAGCTTTTGATCGATCGGGCTGAGGATCTGGGTGTGAGGCTCCTGTGGCGCACTCACGTCACCGGCCTGGGCGACGTGCGCGCCCGCTGGATCATCGGAGCGGACGGTGAAAATTCGCGTGTTCGCCGCTGGGCGGGCCTCAATGCCACACGCAGCGAATCGTTTCGGTACGGCTTTCGGCGGCACTATCGCGTGCGGCCCTGGACCGACTTCATGGAGATTTATTGGGGACCTGGCTGCCAGATGTACGTAACGCCAGTGGGCGGCGGCGAAGCGTGCGTCGCGCTACTCACGCGCGATCCACACATGCGTTTGGATGCCGCGATGCCTCACTTCCCCGAACTGGCGAGGAGGCTCGAAGGAGCGGCCGTAGTGGGTGAAGAGCGCGGCGCGATCACCGTCAGTCGCCGCCTGAAGCGCATCTATCGAGGAAACACCGTACTGGTCGGCGACGCGTCGGGCTCCGTGGATGCCATCACCGGAGCAGGCATGAGCCTGGCTTTTCGGCAGGCCGTCGTGCTTGCGGAGGCTCTGGTTGCCGGGGACCTGGAACAATATCAAGTGGCGCATCGCCGCATGGCTCGGCGTCCGGAATTCATGGCTCAACTGATGCTGTTGCTCGATCGGTTTCCCAGCCTCCGGCCGCGCGTTTTGCGGACGTTTGCAGCGAAACCCGCGATATTCGAGCGTTTGTTGGCGGTCCATGCCGGCGCGTAGTTTCATCCTGCTGCTGTTGGTATTTGCGCCTGCCGCGCCCACGCACTTCGTGATTCCTACGTGCGGTGGGGCATCGAAGATCCGAGCAATTTCCTGCTAAAGGTGGACATGAACGTCGAAATGGACATCAAGACAACAATTAATGCCGGTTCCTGACGAGCAGTTCATGCGAGACGCCCTCGACCTCGCGCGCCAGGCCGACGCAAGCGGTGAAGTTCCCGTAGGCGCCGTCGTAGTCGTGGCCGGCGAAATCATTGGGCGAGGGTTCAACTCCCCCATCTCCAAGTCCGATCCCACCGCGCATGCCGAGATCCTCGCGCTCCGGGAAGCCGGCGCCAGTTTGCGCAACTACCGTTTGGAAGCGGCCACGCTGTACGCTACGCTGGAGCCTTGCGTGATGTGCGCCGGGGCGCTGGTGGCCGCGCGAGTTCGGCGGCTCGTGTTCGGCGCGCGCGACCTGCGTTTCGGCGGCGTGCGCAGCAAATTCCATTTGTCTGATTCCGAGCTGCTGAATCATCGCGTGGAAATTGTGGAAGGCGTGCTCGCGGCCGAGTGCCTGGAGCTGGTGAAGAATTTTTTCGAGCAACGAAGATAAAAGGGGAGAGTGTTCGATGGAAATATCGGGAAAAGTCGCAGTGGTGACGGGCGGAGCGTCGGGATTGGGTGCAGCCACGGCGAAGATGATCGTCGAGGAAGGCGGCCACGTCGTCATCGTGGACCTGAACGATCAGGCCGGCCACGCGCTTGCCAAGGACCTGGGATCGCGCGCGCGCTTCGTTCGCGCCGACGTGAGCGATCCTGCCGAGGCTCAAACCGCTGTGGAGACCGCGATGGATGCCTTCGGAGCGCTCCACATCTCCGTCCAGTGCGCGGGCATCGCCGACGCCCAACGAGTGATCGGAAAGACCGGTCCGGCGGATCTGGCGCGGTTCTCAAAAACCGTCCGCGTGAACTTGATCGGCACTTTCAATATTGCGCGGCTGGCGGCCTGGCTGATGGCGCCCAATGCGCCCAATGAAGAGGGCGAGCGCGGCGTGATCATTAACACGGCGTCGGTCGCGGCTTTCGACGGGCAGATCGGGCAGGCCGCTTATTCAGCCTCCAAGGGCGGCATCGCGGCCATGACGCTGCCGCTGGCCCGCGACCTTTCGAGCGTCGGAATTCGCGTGATGGCCATCGCGCCTGGGATCTTCGACACGCCGATGCTGGCCGGCATGCCCGACGATGTGCGCGCGTCGCTCGGCGCCATGGTCCCCTTTCCGAAGCGCCTGGGCCGTCCGTCCGAGTATGCGCAACTCGCCCGCGACATCATCGAGAACCCGATGCTGAACGGCGAAGTGATCCGGCTGGACGGGGCCATCCGCATGGCGCCAAAGTAGTGTGGCGCACGTACTCGTACGTGCCGCGTTGGCACTCGTGCCGACGCAAAAGCGCTTGTAAACGGTAAACCCGGCGGGCAGGTTGCGGCATCGGCGTGGTCGGGGTCCCAGCCAGGCATCGACAAGAGTGTCGATGCGGCACGCAAAAGTGCGCGCGCCGCCTACTTAATCCACACCGTCTTGATATTGCAAAACTCCCGCGGCCCGAATTCGCTCAGCTCGCGCCCGTACCCCGAATTCTTTACACCGCCGAACGGCAGCCGGGGATCCGACGCGACCATGCCATTGACGAACACGGCGCCGGCCTGGATATCCCGGATGAACTGCGCGCGCTCCGCCTCGTCGTTGGTCCAGACGCTCGACCCCAAGCCGAAATCGGAATCGTTGGCGATTTCGATCGCTTCGTCAACATCGCTCGCACGATATAACATCGCCACAGGCCCAAAAATCTCTTCGTAATAAACCGGGCAGCTCTTGGGAACATCCGCCAGCACGGTCGGCTCGTAGAAATTGCCCGGGCCGCTTACCCGCTTGCCTCCCGCCAGCAATCGCGAACCGCCCGCGACGGCCCGTTTCACCTGATCGTCCAGCTCGCTGAGGCCCGCTGCCGTCGCGATCGGACCCACTTCCGTCGCGAGATCCATCGGATCGCCGACCTTCAACGACTTCATTCCGTCCGTGAACCGTCGCTCGAATTCCGCATAGATGGATTCGTGCACGATGAATCGCTTCGCCGCGATGCAGGACTGTCCATTGTTGATGCAACGCGCCCGCACCGCCGTCTGCACGGCTTCGTCCAGATTGGCGCTCGGCATCACGATGAATGGATCGCTCCCGCCCAGTTCCAGCACCGTCTTTTTAATCTGCTTCCCGCACTGGCTGGCCACTTCACGGCCGGCCGGTTCGCTGCCGGTAAGCGTCGCCGCCACCACGCGCTTGTCATCCAGCACCCGCGCCACTTGCGACGAGCCGATCAGCAGCGTCAGAAACTCGCCGTTTGAAAAGCCGGCACGGCACAGGATCTCTTCGATCGCCAGCGCCGACTGCGGAACGTTCGATGCGTGCTTCAGCAGCCCCGTGTTTCCGGCCATCAGGGCTGGTGCGGCAAATCGAAATACTTGCCAGAAGGGAAAATTCCACGGCATCACCGCCAGCACCACTCCCAGCGGCTGGTACGCAACGAAGCTCCTGCCTGCGTTGCTGGCCACCTCTTCATTGGCTAGAAGACTTTCGGCGTTATCGGCGTAAAAGCGGCACCCCAAGGCGCACTTCAGCGCTTCATCGCCGGCCGACTTCAGGGTCTTGCCCATCTCCAGCGTCATCAAGCGGGCCCAACGGTCTTTCTCCGATTCGAGAATGTCCGCCGCGCGGCGCATTTTGGTGGCGCGCTCGGCATACGAGGTAAGGCGATGCGAACGAAACGCGTCGTGCGCAGATTGGATTTTGGCGTCTACTTCGGCGTTCGAAAGCGGCTCGAACGTGCGGACGGTTTCGCCAGTGGCGGGATTGATAGTCGCGATAGGCATACATATTGGTTTTGACACCATTGGAGGAAAAAATCAACACTGGGTCATGAGCAGACTCGGATTGGTGCTGTTGGCGGTGGTTTCGGCTTGGGGGCAGACCGACATTTCGGGCGAGCGCATGCGCGCGCACGTGAAGTTCCTGGCGAGCGATTTACTGGAAGGACGCGGCGTGGGAACTCGCGGCGGAGAGCTGGCGACCAACTACATCGCGGCTCAATTCGCGCTGGTTGGGGCCAAACCGGCCGGCGAAAACGGCACCTATTTTCAACGCGTGCCGATGGTCGGCGCGGCCACATCGCCCAGTGCGAGTCTTTCCGCGATCGGCGCCAATCAAACCATTTCGTTCAAATGGCTGGATGATTTCGTCGGCGTCAGCGAGCTGCAGCAGCCGGACGACCAGTTCGACGCTGAGGCTGTCTTCGTCGGCCACGGCATTGTCGCGCCCGAATTTCAGTGGGACGATTTCAAGGGCGTCGACGTCAAAGGCAAAGTGCTCGTACTGTTCACCAATGAGCCGCCTTCCAACGATCCGAAGTTCTTCGGCGGCCGCGCGCTCACTTATTACGGCCGCTGGACGTACAAATATGAAGAGGCCGCGCGCATGGGCGCCAAGGGGGTGCTGATCATCCACACCACGCCCACCGCGGGCTATGGCTACGACGTCGTGAAAAGCTCCTGGGGCAAGGAGGACCCGCAATTGAAGTTGCCCGCCGGACAGCCCGCGCTGGCTTTCGCCGGATGGGTGACGCAAGAAGCAGGCGCGAAACTGCTGGCATTATCCGGCAAGACTGTCGACGAGATGCTCGCCGCCGCCAATTCGCGCGACTTCCGGCCCGTTCCGCTCGGCATCCACATTCGCGCGAACATTCCCACCGAGATCCGGCAGATTCAATCGGACAACGTGATCGCAAAAGTTGAAGGAAGTGACCCGCAGCTCAAGTCCGAAGCTGTCATCTTCACCGCTCATTGGGATCATTTAGGAATCGGCCCCGCGGTGAATGGCGATTCCATTTACAATGGCGCGGTGGACAACGCCACAGGCTGCGGAATCATCCTGGAAATGGCGCGCGCCTGGGCCGCGATGGAGCACAAGCCGAAACGGTCGGCGATATTCATGGCGGTAACCGCCGAAGAAGCCGGGCTGCGTGGGACAGAATATTATGCGGCGCATCCGGTGGTCCCGCTGGCGAAAACCGCGCTCGATCTAAACTTCGATGCGTTCTACCCGTTCGGCCGTACGAAAGACGTTTCAGTGACCGGCGCCGAGCGAACGACCGCGTGGCCGATCGTCGAAGAGGCCGCGCATCGCATGGAACTGGCGATCAAGCCCGACGCGCAGCCGGAGCAGGGGCATTTCTATCGTTCCGATCATTTTTCGCTGGCGCACGCGGGCGTGCCGGCATTTTCCATCGACCTGGGTACCGACTATTACGGCAAGCCCGCCGGCTACGGCGACAAGATTTTCGAAGAGTACAACGACAAGCACTACCATCAGCCGTCCGACGAATATCACGACGATTGGGATTTCTCGGGGATGGAGGAGGCCGCGCAGTTCGGCTTCCTGATTGGGATGACGGTCGCGAATGAGACGCAGCTTCCCACCTGGCACGCCGGGGACGAGTTTCTCCCCGCGCGTTTGGCCGAACCGAAGTAATCACTTCGCGTCGCGCCAGTTTTCCCCGATCCCCACGTCCACAATCATCGGCACATCCAGCTTGTGGACGTTCTCCATTTCCCGCTTCACCATCTTTGAAACTTTCTCGGCTTCCCCCGGCGGAGCCTCGAACACCAATTCATCGTGCACCTGCAGCAGCATCTTAGTTTCCAGCTTCTCGCGCCGCAGGATCTCGTCGATCCGGATCATCGCCAGCTTGATCAAGTCCGCCGCAGTCCCCTGCAACGGCGTATTGACGGCCGTGCGCTCGGCAAACGACCGCGCATTCGGATTGCGGCTGTGCATGTCCGGGATCGGGCGCTTGCGGCCGAACAGCGTCGGCGCAAATCCGCTCTCGCGCACCTCCGCGATCGTCTTCTGGATGAACTTCTTCACACCCGCGTGCAGCTCGAAATAAGTCTGGATGTACAACTCCGCTTCCTTGCGATCGATTCCGAGCGAGGTCGCCAATCCAAACGGCGTCTGGCCGTAAACGATCCCGAAATTCACTGCCTTGGCGTTGCGCCGCATATCGGGAGTCACCATCAGCGGAGGAACGCGGAAAACTTCGGCGGCGGTGCGCGTGTGAATATCCTCGCCACGCTGGAACGCGTCCAACAAAACCGGATCGTGCGACATGTGCGCCAGCAGCCGCAACTCGATCTGCGAATAATCCGCCACCACCAGCTTCCAGCCGTCGCAAGGCACGAACGCGGCGCGAATTTCGCGACCCAGCGCTGTCCGGATCGGGATGTTCTGCAAATTGGGATTCGACGACGACAGCCGCCCCGTCGCCGCGCCGGCCTGATTGAACGTCGTATGAAGGCGCCCGGTCTTCGGATCGATCAAATCCGGCAGCGCGTCGATATACGTGCCTTTGAGCTTGGTGAGCTGGCGATAGTCCAGCACCTTGCGCGCGATTTCATGCTCGGCCGCCAAGCCTTCCAGCACGTCCGCCGCGGTGGAAATAGTCTTGCCTTTGCCGTACTTCACTGGCGCCGGCAAATTCAGCTCCTCGAAAAGGATCTTCCCAAGCTGCAGCGGCGAATTAATATTGAACGGCTTCCCTGCTAGTTCGTAGATCTCCCCGGACAAACGCTGGATGTCAGTGTCGAGTTCCCCGGACAGAACCCGGAGCTGCCGCGGATCTACTCGAATGCCGGTTTGCTCCATGCGCGCCAGCACACTCGCCAGCGGCAGATCGATCGTCTCATAAAGTTCGCGGAAGCCCTGCTCATCAATCTCCGGCGCCAGCCGCTCGGCCAGCGTCATTGCGAGATCGGCGTGTTGCTCCGCCGCCGCGCCCAGCTTGCGGTCCAGGTAGCGCTCCGCCAGCACGAAAGGCGAGCACCCGGCCGGGTCGGCGCATAGCAGAAACGCGTACAGCATCACATCGTGCCGAAAACCCCGTGCCTCCACGCCATGTTTCGCGAGCGCCAGCGTCACTGCCTTCACGTCGTGCGCGATCTTCGGACGCCGCTCGTCTTCCAGAATCGCCTTCACCGCATCGATAAAATCGATCGACAGCGCCCGCGCCACGCCCGCCTCATACGACACGCCAAGCATCGTCAACGGCAGACCGCCATCCATGGTGGACTCAATCGCGAACGCAATCGGCTTCGCGGGATCGAGCTTCGCCAAACTCGCTCCGTATTCCAGAGCTGCTTCGCGTGAGAAAATGCTCGCGTAATCGCGCGTATGAGCGTCCTCGGCCGGCCCCAACTCCTTGAGCAGGCTATAAAATTCCAGCTCCTTGTAGACTTTCTTCAGCTCGGCGATATCGGGCTCTTGCGCCGTCAGATTCGCCATCTCAAATTCCACCGGCACGCTCGTATCGATGGTCGCCAACCGCTTGCTCAGCAGAATCTGCTCGCGATTGTTCTGCAAGCTCTCGCGATACATCTTGCGCTCCACTTCAGCCGCGTGTTCGAGCGCACCTTCCACCGATCCAAAGCGCACAATCAAATCCCGAGCGCCCTTGTCGCCGATGCCAGGTGCGCCTGGAATATTGTCGATGGAGTCGCCTTTGAGCGCCAGCAGATCCGCCACCTGCGCGGGCTTGACCCCCATGAACTCCTCGGTCGCCGCCGGATCGTACCAAACGTCTTCCTTCACCGGATTGAACATGTGAACGCGATCGTCGACCAGTTGCAGCATGTCCTTATCGCTCGACACGATCACCACTTCGTAGTCCTCACTAGCTCGCCGCGCCATCGCCCCGATCACGTCGTCGGCCTCGAACCCCGCATACTGCAACACTGGGATCCGCATCGCTTCCAGCAACCGCCGGATGTATGGAATCTGCTCGCCCAGGTCAGGCGGCATCTCGGTACGATTCGCCTTGTAGTCCGCATACTGTTCTTCGCGGAACGTCTTCCCGGATTCGAAAATGGCTGCGATGTACTCGGGCTGGTAATCGTTCCGCAGCTTGCGCACCATGTTGTGGAAAATGAGCACTGCTTCAGTGGGAATCCCTGTTGTGGTCCGCATGGGCGGCGCACCGCTGCGGGCGCGGGCATGGTAAGCCCGGAAGATGAAACCATAGCTGTCGATCAGAAACAGCCGGGGGCGATGCTTTGCGCCTTTCTTGGCTTCCTTGGCATCGGCTGCGGTAGGCATCCGAACATCAGGATAGCGCCAAATTCCCTCGAGGCTCAGTTTCGAGTGTGGGACGAATCGACCGGACGACGCCCCGTCAGTTCGCGATCATGATCACAGGAATGAGCCAGTTGTCTTGGTGATAGTAGTAAGTGCTACCTTGCGCTGAGAAACAGTAGAGGCACCCACCACGTGTATCGGATTCCACGTGCGAGTTGATGCCCCGATGGTTTCAAGTACCATCTGCCGGCATTTACCCCGCGCAGCCGGCGTCCTACAAAGTCGATAGCGAGGACCTTTCGCTCATGCGCGGCGAAGGCGTCGAGATCAAATACCATATGCAGAAGGGCGCGGGTATGGTGTACTCGTGGAATGCGAACGGTAACGTCGCGTTCGAGTTTCACGGCGAGCCCGACAACAAGTCCAATAAAGACTACTTTGAAAGCTACGAGCTCAACGACAAGGTTGGGGCCAATCACTCTTATGGAGCATGCACCGCGCCGACCACTGGAATCCACGGCTGGTTCTGGGAGAACAAAGGGAAGAAGCAGGTGGATATCCACCTAACTACGGCCGGTTTCTACGACAGCGCTAAAATGTACGTGGACGGAAACCCGGACGAATTAACAATCCAGGACGCAAAGTGATCGCAAGGACTCACCTGCTGGTTCTGATTCTCCAACTCGGCGCGGCCGGCGTTCCGCTATTGGCTCATCATTCCTTTGCCGCCGATTACGACACCTCGAAACCCGTCTTGCTGCACGGTACGGTCACCCGAGTCGACTGGATGAACCCGCATGTCCATTTCTACATGGACGTGAAGGACGAATCGGGTAAGGTCGAGAACTGGGATTTCGAAGCAGGCAGCCCGAACACCCTGATGAGATCGGGATGGACACGGAACACGCTCAAGATCGGCGAACAGATCGTCGTCAAAGGCTGCCGCGCGAAGGATGGCTCAACTCAAGGAAATGCGACCAGCGTTTTATCCACGGATGGCAAAGTTCTTCTCTCCGGCACGGTTGACGGCCGGAACCTTGTGGCCCGATAGGCTCGGCAA
>Ga0209415_10005227_pt1 | contig 23396 bp, 21 predicted proteins | sample PeaSoiSIISIP2007_FD_187696 | JGI IMG/M metagenome (GOLD analysis project Ga0209415, IMG submission 187696) | Peat soil microbial communities from Weissenstadt, Germany - SII-SIP-2007 (SPAdes) (version 2) | ecosystem: Environmental > Terrestrial > Soil > Wetlands > Peat | place: Germany... | reverse complement strand
GGGGGGGGGGGAGCCGATGGGACGCGCCTGGGCGAAGGCCTACGCGATGCTTTGCGCCGTGATCGGTGCGGCGCTGGCGGTCGGCATCTTGGCCGCGCCGGCCTTTTTCGGCACCGGCTTTCCCTGGTCCGCGATCGCGTGCGCGCTCGCCGCCTTCGCCACCGGGGCGGTGCCTGCCACCCTGATCCTGCGCCGCCGGGCAGGCGCCGCGACGGCCGCCGCGGTGCTGGGCGGCGCGCTGACCTGGGCATTGCTGTTCGCCGGCGTGCTGCCGTCGCTCGACGCGCTGTGGGTGTCGCAACGTGTGGCGAATTCGGTGCCGAGCGGCGGGCCGGTCGCCGCCGCCGGCTTCCACGAGCCGAGTCTCGTGTTCCTGCTTGGCACCAACACCCAGCTCACCGACGGGCCGGGCGCCGCCGCCCTGCTGGCGCGCGTGCGGGGGTCGGTGGCGGTGGTCGAGGCAGCCGAGGAACCGGCGTTCGAGGAGCGGCTGGCGGCGGCGGGGCGCGACGCGCGCCAGCTCGCGCAGGTCGAAGGGCTCAACTATTCGCGCGGCAAGCCCGTGACGCTCACCGTGTGGCAGGGCGAGGACAAGCCATGACCGCGACCCCGTTCGCGCGCCGGCTCGCGCTGGCCCTCGCCGTCACCCTGCTGTTCTGCGCCCTGTCCTATGTCTGGCTCGACAGGCCGGTGGCGCTCTGGTTCAAGGCCAACCTCGCCGGCTCCTGGTCGGCGTTCTTCCATCGCGTCACCGTCTTGGGCCTGGGCGGAGTGTGGCTGATCCCGGCGGCGATCGCCGCCATCCTGTTCCGCTGGGCGCAGGTGCGCGCGCGCGACGCGCACGCTTCCGACCGGTGGAAGGTGCGCGCCAACGCCGCCTTGTTCCTGTTCGCCTCGGTCGCCGGCTCGGGCATCGTGGTCGACCTGCTCAAGGGCATCATCGGCAGGCTGCGGCCCTACGAGCTGTTCACGCGTGGCGCCTACGGCTTCGATCCGTTCACGATCCACTGGGCGATGAACTCGTTTCCATCGGGGCACGGCCAGACCAGTATCGCGGGGGCGACGGCGCTGGCCGCGATCTGGCCGCGGGCGCGCCTGCCGATCCTGGCGCTCGGCGCCCTGATCGCCGCCAGCCGCGTGATCGTCTCGGTGCACTATCTGAGCGACGTCGCGATGGGCGCCTGTCTCGGCGCCGCCGGCACGGCGATGCTGGCGCGCTGGTTCGCCGCCAAGGGTTGGGAAATCCGTCCGGGTAGCGGAGCCTAGGGCGCCTCGCTCATCAGCTCGCGGAAGCGCGCGACGATCGGCGGATCGTCCCACTCATAGGGACCCTCGACCCGCTGCACCAGACGGCCCTGCTTGTCGAGGATCAAACTGGTGGGAAGCCCGTCTACCTTGAGCGCCTCGGCGAGCGCGCCGGTGGGGTCGGCGAACGGCCGCAGGAAGGTGAACTTCTGCCGGTCCATGAACGCCTTGGCCACCGGAATCCCGCCCTTGTCCTCGGAGATCGGCAGCACCTTGAGCGGCTCGCCCTTGAGGTCGCCCTGGAGCCGGTCGAGGAAGCCCATCTCCTTGATGCAGGGAGCGCACCAGGTGGCCCAGAAATTCATCAGCACTACCTGGCCGCGGAAATGGGCCAGCGGCAGCGGCATGCCGGAGCCGTCGAGGAAGCTCAGGCTGGGGGGCAGGGACGGCCGCATGGCAGGGTCCTGGACGCTTCCCGCCGCCACCGGAACGATGTAGCCTGATCCCGGTCTGGCGTCGCTCGCGGCCGCGCCGGCGCCGTACAGCGCCACAATCAGCGCCAGACCGGGGGCCGCGATCAATGCCGGGGCGCGTTTCATGTCCATCGCCTGCCACCACCCTTTATCGCCAACGTTTGCATCGTCAATGCCCTCGGCATCGCTGGGCCCGCACCGGGACCCGGGATGACCAGACCTAAGACCCGTCGCCGCTCCGCCGTTGCGCGCGGTCGCGCCAAGTCGGGCGCCAACGCGCTCTGGGGCGGCCGCTTCGCCGCCGGCTCCGACGCGCTGATGCAGCGCATCAACGCCTCGCTCGACGTCGACATGCGGCTGTACGCCCAGGACATCGAGGCCTCGCGGGCGCATTGCCGCATGTTGGTCGCCGCCGGGGTGGTACCGAAGAAGGACGGCGGCGCCATTCTCGCCGGTCTCGACCGCATCGAGCAAGAGATCGAGGGTGGGTTGTTCGTGTTCAGCGCCGAACTCGAAGACATTCACATGAACATCGAGGCTCGCCTTGCCGAACTGATCGGCGATGCGGCGGGGCGCCTGCACACCGCGCGCTCGCGCAATGACCAGGTCGCGACCGATCTGCGGCTGTGGGTGCGCGAGGCGATCGGGCGCGCCGATGCCGGCCTCAAGGCGCTGCAGGCGGCGCTGATCGACAAGGCCGCCTTGCATCCCGGCACGGTCATGCCCGGCTTCACCCATCTCCAGGTGGCGCAACCGGTGACCTTCGGCCATCACCTGCTCGCCTATGTCGAGATGTTCGGGCGCGACCGCGGCCGACTCAAAGACGCCGCCAGTCGCGGCAACGAATGCCCGCTCGGCGCCGCGGCGTTGGCCGGCACCTCGTTTCCCATCGACCGCAAAATGACGGCCAAAGCGTTGGGCTTCGCCCAACCCTGCGCCAACTCGCTCGACGCCGTCTCCGACCGCGATTTCGCGCTCGAGTACCTGGCGGCCGCGGCAATCGCCGCGCTGCATCTTTCGCGCCTGGCCGAGGAATTGGTGCTGTGGGTCAGCACGCCGTTCGGTTTCGTCGCCCTTTCCGATGCATTCACCACCGGCTCGTCGATCATGCCGCAGAAGCGCAATCCCGATGCCGCCGAGCTGGTGCGCGCCAAGACGGGGCAGATCTTCGGCGATCTGCAGGCACTGCTGGTGGCGATGAAGGGGCTGCCGCTCGCCTACGCCAAGGACATGCAGGAGGACAAAGCGCCGGTATTCGCCACCGCCGACACGCTCGAACTGTGCCTGGCCGCCATGACCGGCATGATCGACGATCTCGAAGTCGATGCCGCGCGCATGCGGAATGCGGCGAAAATGGGTTTCTCCACCGCGACCGATCTGGCCGACTGGCTGGTGCGCGAGGCCGGTATTCCCTTCCGCGACGCGCATCATATCGTGGGCCGCGTGGTGCGCCTCGCCGAAGAGCGCGGTTGCGCCTTGGCCGAATTGCCGCCGGCCGAACTGCGATCGATCGACCGCCGCCTCACGGCCGGGGCGCTCGCCGTGCTCGACGTCGATGCTTCGGTCAGGAGCCGGACCAGCCAAGGCGGCACCGCGCCGGTGCGCGTCAAGGCCGCCGCCGCCGCCGCGCGCCGGCGGTTCCTGTGAGGCTGCCAATGCGACCGGCCCCCGCTCGATTGCCAATCCGTGCGATGGTGGCGCTGCTGCTCGCGCTCGGCGGCTGCGGCAAGCTGGGCTCGCCCGACACACCGGCCGGCGCGATCTATCCGAAGATCTATCCCGCCGGCGCGACCGTGGCGGCGCCGAGCTCCGCGCCCTCGGGACCGCCCGCGACCACCGGGCCGGCCTTCACCGCCGACGGCGCCTGGATCGATCCGACGGTGCGACTGCCGCAGATCGATCCTTACGCCGATACCGCAGCGTCGTCGCTATACACCGGCACGGGTATCGGCGCCGGAATGGGCGCGACCGGGCCCACTGCGACCGCGCCGCGCGCGCCATGAACCAATTCGCCTACAAGGGCGGCGCCTTGCACGCCGAATCGGTGCCGTTGGCGCGCGTCGCCGAGCGGATCGGCACGCCCTTCTATTGCTATTCCAGCGCCGCGATCGAGCGGCAATTCAGGGATTTCGCAAAGGCGCTTGCCGGCCTCGACGCCACCGTCTGCTATGCGGTCAAGGCCAACGGCAATCTCGCCGTGATCCGCACCCTGGCGGCGCTTGGCGCCGGGGCCGACGTGGTTTCCGAAGGCGAGCTGCGTCGCGCACTGGCGGCGGGCGTGCCGCCTTCGCGGATCGTGTTCTCGGGCGTCGGCAAGACCAGGGACGAGCTTGCTTTCGCCTGCGCGCGCGGGATCATGCAGATCAACCTCGAATCCGAAGCCGAACTCGTCATGCTCGACGAAGCCGGGCGCGCCGCCGGCCGCCCGATGCCGATCGCGCTCCGGGTCAATCCCGATGTCGACGCCAATACCCATGCCAAGATCACCACCGGCCGGCTCGAGAACAAGTTCGGCGTCGAGTGGACCGCGGCGCACGCGGTGCTGCGCCGGGCGCGGGCGATGAAGGGCGTCGAGGTGGTCGGACTGGCCGTGCATATCGGCTCGCAACTGTCCGAACTCGAGCCGTTCCGCGCCGCCTTCGCCCGTCTGCGCGACCTGGTGCTGATGATGCGTGCCGACGGCATACCGATCCGGCGCCTCGATCTGGGTGGCGGCCTGGGCGTGCCCTACGCGGACGAGACGCCGCCATCGGCCGCCGCCTATGGCGCGTTGGTGCGCGACTGCTTCGCCGATCTGGGATGCGCGCTGGTCTTCGAGCCGGGACGATTTCTGGTGGCCGGTGCCGGCGTGCTGGTCGCGCGCGTGATCCTGGTGAAGCCAGGCGCGGTCCGCACCTTCGTCGTCTGCGACGCGGCCATGAACGATCTGCTGCGGCCCGCGCTCTACGACGCCTACCACGACATCCTGCCGGTGGCCGAACCGCAACCGGGGGTGGCGCGCGCCCCGGTAGACGTGGTCGGGCCGGTGTGCGAGACCGGCGACACCTTCGCCCGGCAGCGCCCTCTGCCGCCGCTGGCCGCCGGCGATTTGATCGCCTTCGCCACCGCGGGGGCCTATGGCGCGGCGATGGCTTCGAGCTACAATGCGCGGCCGCTGGTGCCCGAAGTAATGGTGCGGGGCGAGAGATTCGCCCTAGTGCGTGCGCGGCCCGACCAGGCCGAGATGATGGCCCTGGAACGGCTGCCCGAGTGGATGGAGCCGGCCCCGGCGGGTGCCGATTAGCGCGGAATACGAAAGATGACCGCTGCGCGCGACCCCGGGACCAGGACATTGCGGCAGCGGCTGCTGTTCGCGCGGCTCGCCATCCTGTGGGAGGAGGCCGGGCCGGCGCTTTGGCCGATACCGGCGCTGATCGCCGCGTTCGTCGCGCTCGCCTTGCTGGGTCTGCCGCCACTGCTGCCCGGATGGCTGCATGTCGCGCTGCTGGCAGCCTTCGCCGCCGCACTGATCGCCTTCGTACCGCGGCTATTCCGTCTCGCTTGGCCGTCCGCCGACGCGGGGCGGCGGCGGCTCGAGCGGGCGAGCGGACTCGGTCACGGGCCGCTGCAGGCTCTGGCCGACGATCTGGCCGCCGGCGCCGACGACCCGGTGGCACGCTCGCTGTGGGACGCCTATCGCCGCCGCCTCGGCGCTACGCTGGCGCAGTTGAAGCTGCCGCTGCCCGGCCCGGTGCTCGCGCGGCACGATCCGCTCGGCCTGCGCTTCGCCGCCCTGCTGCTGCTCGCGGTGGCGCTGCCCGGCGGCTGGCGCGACGCGCCCGATCGGCTCGAACGCGCGCTTAAGCCTGACATGAACTGGCTGATCGGTCCGCCGCCGACCTTGCAGGTTTGGGTTACGCCGCCCGACTACACTCGGGTCGCGCCGATCCTCCTCGAAAATGTGGCGCCGGGCACGCCGGTGACGATCCCCGCGGGATCGAAGGTGCTCGCCGAGTTGCAAGGCGGCCGCGGCACCGCTTCGCTGCAGCTCGACGGAGCGCAGCACGACTTCCAGCGCCTCGATCCCGCCAGCCAGCGTTTCGAGGCGACGCTCACGGCGAGCGGCCCGATCGCGGTCCGCCAGGGTTGGCGGAAGCTTGGCGAGTGGCAGTTGGTGACGCTCGCCGATCTGCCGCCGACCATCGAATTCGCCAAGATGCCCGACGCCGATCCGCGTGGCCGCCTGCGGTTCGACATCAAGGCGGGCGACGATTACGGCATCGCCAGGGCCTGGGTGGAGGTACGCCGCGCCGACGGTGCGAACGGCGAGCCGCTCGCGGTCGAGCTGCCGCTGGCCGGTCATCCCCGTCAACTGCGCCAGGCCTCGTGGCACGACCTCACCAGCCATCCGTGGGCGGGCCTCAAGGTGACTCTCACCCCGCACGCCGCCGACGATCCGGGCCAGATCGGCAGCGGCGCGCCGGTCACCATCACCTTGCCCGAGCGCGTCTTCCGCCACCCGGTGGCGCGGGCCCTGATCGCGATCCGCAAGGAGTTGGCCGCCGATCCCGGCGACCGCGACTCCGCCATCGACGGGATCGAGGACATCTACGCCGTTCCGCGCGCCTGGGGCGGCGACGTCGTGGTGGCGCTGGCGCTCGCCGACGCCATGGCGCGGCTGTATCACGATCGTGGCCCGCGCGCGGTTCCCTCGGTGCTCGACACGCTGTGGCAGACCGCGCTGCGCCTCGAAGAGGGCGACCGGCCGCTGGCCGACCGCGCCGTCGACGAAGCCGCCCAGGCGCTGGAAAAGGCGCTCGCCGACAACGCGCCCGAGAGCGAAATCGAGCGCCTCACCGCCGAACTGAAAGCGGCGATCGACCGCCTGCTCCAGGCGATCGTCCAGCAAGCGCTGCAGAACGGCCAGATGCCGCCGGAGGCCGCGCCCGGCGAGCAGACCGTCACACAACAGGACCTCGACCGCATGCTGGCGCAGATGCAGGACATGGTGCGCACCGGCTCGCGCGACGCGGCGCGGCAGACACTCGACCAGTTGCGCCAGATCCTCGACGCGTTGCGCGCCGGACGACCCTCGCTCGCGAACCGCGAGACGATGGAGCAGGCGCGGCGCGCCTCGGACGCGATGCAGAAGCTGATCCAGGACCAGGAGGGACTGCTCAACGACACGTTCCGGCGCAACCAGCAGGCCCAGCGGCCAGGCCCGGATCAGCAAGGCGCGGGCCGCCAGGAAGAACTCCGCCGCCGCCTGGGCGACGCCATGCAGATGCTCGGCGACTTGGGCGCCGACATCCCCGATGCGTTGGGCGAGGCCGAACAGGCGATGCGCGAAGCGACCCAGGCGATGCATGAGGGCAACGGCGATGGCGCGGTGCAGGCGCAAACCCGGGCCGTCGCCAAGCTGCGCGAGGGAGCCCAGGCGGCCAATCAGGCGATGGCGCGCCAGTTGGGCAACGGCCCCGGGATGGTGCGCATGCCCGGCCCGGGCGAAGGCGATCCGCTGGGGCGGCCGCTGGAAAACGGCCGCGGCAATCCCGACGATCCGAGCGTGAAAATTCCGGCCGCGGCCGACCTGCAGAAGGCGCGCGAAGTGCTCGACGAATTGCGCCGACGCTCGGGCGAGGCGCATCGCCCGACGGCGGAGCGCGAGTACCTCGATCGCCTGCTGCAGCACTTGTTCTGAAGGCGCAGGCACGCCCGCCCCGCTAGTGGGGTCCGGGGGGCCTCGACCGCCTGCGTCGCGACGATGCGCTCCGAAGCTACTTCGCCGGTGCGGATTCGGCCGGCGGCGGCGCGGCGGCCGGTTTGGCCTCGCCCTTCTTCGGCGCGGCGAAGGTAACCTCGAAGCGGGTGGCGTGGGGATCGATCTGGTCGAGCGTGACCTTGAAGCTGACCGTGCCCTCGGCGTCGAGCTTGTCTTGCGGCGGATCGATCACCTTGCTTTGCAGCGGCGTCGGCCCGTCATACAGCACCAGCCAGAACGGAGGGACGGAGCGCGCCTGTTTGGTGGCGTTGGCGACCACGCCGCGCACGATCAGCACTTCGTGACCGTCCTGCGTCCCGCGTTCGGAGCCGACGTCGCGGAACTCCAGCCCGGCGCCCAGCACCTCGTTGTGCACGCCGGCCTTGTCGTAATACTTGGCCGCCTGGGGGAACATGCCGACGACCTGGTCCTGGAAGAACCAGAGGACCACGCCCACCGCCGCGATCACCAGGATCACCACGATCGCCACCAGACCGAGCGCGCCGCGCCGGCGCGGCTCGCGCTCCATCGCCGAAGATGCGAAAACGTCGGGGATCGGCGCCGGCGGTTGGTCCATCATCATCTCGGCGATGCGATCGAACGGATTGGCGCCTCCGCCGCCGCCTTCGCCCCCGCCAGCATCGCCGCGTTCCTCGTCGCGCATCGCCGCAGCGAGCAGATCGTCCTCGATCTCGGCGTCGCCGCCGCCGACCATCACCGCCTCCGGGCGCGTGGCGCGCGCCGGCTCGGTCACCATCCACGGTGCGAGGCGCTTCTCGCGCGCCTCGGGCTGTGCAGCGACGAAGGGCTGCTTCCATTGGTGCTGGCAGTTCGAGCAGCGCATTGTGCGGCCCTTCATGCCGACCACCATGTCGGGGACTTGGTAGCGCGTGGAACAATTGGGGCAGGTTACCAGCATTGCGAAGTACACCCGCTAACTGCTTGTGACTCAGCCATTTATAGGCCCCTGGCCGGAACAACACAAGCCTGGGCTGGTAATCTCGGTCACATCCGCGTGCGAGGCGTGCATAGTGCGATGATTGCCACGGAGCGGGCGAGACAAGCCTGTGGACGGGGGACCGACCCCATGCAATCCTCTGCGCGGTCGAGGAGTTGACGTGCGCGATAAGGCGGCAGAGACCGGCGCGGTCGTGCAGCTCGACAGTGTCGGGCTGCGCTACGGACGCGGACCCGAAATCCTTCAGGACATTTCGCTTTCGCTGCCCGCCGGATCGTTCCACTTCCTCACCGGAGCGTCCGGCGCGGGTAAATCCTCGCTGCTCAAGCTGATGTATCTGGCGCACCGCCCGGCGCGCGGCCGCGTCATCATGTTCGGGGAGGACATCGCGCGAGTGCGGCGCTACAACCTGCCGGCCGTACGCCGGCGCATCGGCGTGGTGTTCCAGGAATTCCACCTGCTCGACCATCTGTCCACGCTCGACAACGTGGCCTTGCCGCTGCGCGTGGCCGGCGCCTCGGAACGCGACGTGCAGAAATTCGTGCCCGACCTGCTGCAATGGGTGGGCCTTGCCGAGCAGATCGAGGCGCGCCCGCCGACGCTCTCGGGCGGGCAGAAGCAGCGCGTGGCGATCGCGCGCGCGGTCATCGGCCGGCCCGATCTGCTGCTGGCCGACGAGCCGACGGGCAGCGTGGACGACGCCATCGCCGTCCGCCTGATGCACCTGTTCGAGGAATTGAACAAGCTGGGCACTGCCATCATCCTGGCCACCCACAACGAGGCCCTGGTGGCGCGCTTCAACCATCCCAGGCTGCACCTCGAGAACGGCAAGCTGGCCCCCGCATGATCCACCGCGACAGATCGCCGGTTCCAACGATTTCGCGACGCGGAAACGCCTGATGGCGGTGTTCGGCGGCCGCACCGATCTTCCGCTTCAGGGCGACGCCACCAGCCGTTACTTGCCCTGGCTGATCGCGCCCATGGTGTTCCTATCGGCGGTGGCGCTGGCGCTGGCGCTCACCCTGGTCTCGCTGGCGGGAAGCTGGGACCGCGAAGTGTCGGGCACGCTCACCGTCGAGGTCGCCGTGGCCCAGGGCACCGCGGCCGACGCCGAGCAGAGGACGCGCGCCGCCGTGGATCGGGCGATCGAGATCCTGCGCGCGACGCCAGGCGTGGCGCAGGCCGAGGCGCTGCCCCAGGAGCGTCTGGCTTCCCTGCTCGCGCCCTGGCTGGGCAATTCCGACCTGCTCAAGGACCTGCCGCTGCCGGCGCTGATCGACGTCACCCTCGAACCCGGCACGCGTCCCGATCTCGACGCCCTCGAGAAGCAGCTCGCCGCCGCGGTGCCCGGCGCCAGCGTCGACGATCATCGCTTGTGGCTGGCGCGCCTGATCGATCTGGAGCGGACCGTGGCGTGGACCGCCATCGCCATCGTCGTCTTGATCGGCGCGGTGACCGCGGCCACGGTGATCTACGCCACCCGCACCGGCATGGCGGTGCACCGCGATGTGATCGAGATTCTGCACCTGATCGGCGCCACCGACGACTACATCGCCCGCCAGTTCGCGGCGCGCGCCTTCGCGCTGGCGCTTAAGGGCGGCATCGCCGGGCTGATCCTCACCGCGCCGGTGCTGGCCGCCGTGGTGCTCGAGTCGCAACGCATCGAGGGCGGCTTCCTGTCCGACCTCGCCTTCCCGTCCTATGGCTGGGTCGCGTGCGGCGTCCTTCCGCTGGTGGCCGCGCTGCTCGCCATGATCACCGCGCGGCTCACGGTGCATGGCACGCTGGCGCGCCTGGTCTGAGCGACCATGAGACGGCGGCACGGCGCCACAATGCTCGCTGCGCTCGCGGTCGCGCTCGGGCTGGCGTGGCTGGCCGGGCTGGTGTGGTTCGCGGCCACCATGCCCGACGCGGTCGACGACCCGACCGCACCGACCGACGCGATCGTGGTGCTGACCGGCGGGCACGGGCGGATCGAGGAAGGCGTGGCGCTGCTGCGCCAGGGGCTGGCCAAGAAGCTGTTCGTTTCCGGGGTCGAGCGCGGGGTCGAAGTGCCTGAGATGCTCAAGCGCGCGCATCTCCCTGCTACCCCCGGCGACGACGCCATCGTGCTCGGCCACGACGCCGACAGCACCGTGAGCAACGCGGTCGAGACCGCGCTGTGGATGCGCGCCGAGGGCTTCCACTCGCTGCGCCTCGTCACCTCCTACTACCACATGCGCCGCAGCCTGCTCGAAATCCGCCACGCCATGCCCGGCGTCACCGTGATTCCGCATCCGGTGTTCGCCGGCGTCATGCCGCGGGCGCGGTGGTGGGCCGGGCCGGGCGGCGAGCATCTGGTCGCCGTCGAATACATGAAATATCTCGCCGCCTATATCAGCCTGGCCCTGATCGGCTACGCGGATTCGCCGTGACCGTCCTCCGTTCGGCCGCCTACCACGCGCTGTTCGCCTGTTGGACGCTGCTGTGCGGAATCGCCATGCTGCCCACGCTCGCGGGCCCCGCGATCGGGGTGCAGCGCGCCGCGCGCGTGTGGGTGCGGGGTACCCTTTCGCTGCAGCGGATCGTGCTCGGGCTTTCGTGGGAGCTGCGCGGGCGCGAGCACCTGCCCGTGGGCGCCGCCGTGCTGGCGGCGAAGCATCAGTCCGCCTGGGAGACGCTGGTGTTCCACAGCTTCCTGCCCGATCCGGTGTTCGTGCTGAAGAAGGAATTGCTGTGGTTGCCCCTGGTCGGCTGGTACCTGGCGAAAAGCGGCCAGATCGCCATCGACCGCGCCGCCGGCACCCGGGCGCTGGCGGCGATGGCGCGCCGCGCGCGCGCCGCGCTTGCCGCCGGGCGGCAGGTGATCGTCTTTCCAGAGGGCCACCGCCAACCGCCGGGCGCCACCGGGACCTACCTGCCGGGCGTGGCGACGCTCTATGCCGAGGGCTTGGCGCCGGTGATCCCGGTGGCGCTCGATTCCGGACTGTTCTGGGGCCGCAACGCGTTCCTGCGGCGGCCGGGCACGATCGTGCTGGAACTGCTCGAGCCGATGCGCCAGGGGCTGGGGCGGCGCGAATTCATCGACGCGCTGCGCGAGCGCATCGAAACCAGGACGCGGGCGCTCGAGGCCGAAGCGCGGACGCGGTTTCCCCATCTGGGACGCCCCTAGAAGGTGTGCACATCTCTGTGGATATCCCCGCGCCCTGGAGCGTTTCCACGACCTGTGGAAATCCAGGATAAATTTGTATAATTTAGCAAAATCAATACTCTAAGGTGCGTGCTCTGGTGCATTACCCTGTTGAAACAAAGTAAGAACGTTTTCGGTTGACGACCGGCAGGCGCCTGTTAAACTTTTCGCCTTATCTTTGAAAGCGTTGCAATCGGTCGGAGGTGCCTTCGTAGCCTCCGGGGCGGGCCGGTGTCTTTGGAGTTTTGGGGCGATGGCGCAGGTTGCGGCGATCTCGCAGCAGATCTGGGACATGAAATACCGGCTCATGGGGCCGGACGGCGCGCCCATCGACAAGACCATCGAAGACAGCTGGCGCCGCGTCGCCCGGGCGCTGGCCGCGGCCGAGCCGAAGGACCGCGCGCGGCACGAGGAATCCTTCTTCGAGGCGATGCGCGATTTCCGCGTCCTGCCCGCGGGCCGCATCCTTTCGGGCGCGGGCAGCGAGCGGCGCGTCACCCTGTTCAACTGCTTCGTCATGGGCGACATCCCCGACGACATGTCGGGCATCTTCCAGCACCTGAAAGAGGCCGCGCTGACCATGCAGCAGGGCGGCGGCATCGGCTACGACTTCTCGACGCTGCGGCCCAAGGGCGCACCGGTGAAGGGCGTCGGCGCCGACGCCTCGGGCCCGCTGTCGTTCATGGACGTGTGGGACGCGATGTGCCGCACCATCATGAGCGCGGGCTCGCGCCGCGGCGCGATGATGGGCACGCTCGCCTGCGACCATCCCGACATCGAGGCCTTCATCGACGCCAAGCGCGAGCCCGGGCGGCTGCGTATGTTCAACCTCTCGGTGCTGGTCTCCGACGCCTTCATGGCGGCGATGAAGGCCGGCGATTCCTGGCAGCTCAAGTTCAACGGCTCAGTCTACCGCACGGTGCCGGCGCGCGATCTGTGGGACCGCATCATGCGCTCCACCTACGCCTTCGCCGAGCCGGGCGTGATCTTCATCGACCGCATCAACCGGATGAACAATCTCTGGTACTGCGAAAACATCCACGGCACGAACCCCTGCGGCGAGCAGCCGCTGCCGCCCTACGGCACCTGCCTGTTGGGTTCGATCAACCTGGCGCGGCTGGTGGAGCGGCCCTTCGCCGACGGCGCCAAGCTCGACGAAGCGCAGCTCGGCCGGCTGGCGCGCGTCGCGGTGCGCATGCTCGACGACGTGATCGAGGTGTCGAACTATCCGCTGCCCCAGCACGAGCAGGAGGCGCGCACCAAGCGGCGCATCGGGCTCGGCGTCACCGGGCTGGCCGATGCGCTGATCATGTGCCGCGCGCGCTACGGCGGACGCGAGGCGATCCGGCTCACCGAGCGCTGGCTTTCGGTGCTGCGCCGCGAAGCCTATCTCGCTTCGACCGAGCTGGCCGCCGAGAAGGGCGCGTTCGCGCTGTTCGACCACGACAAGTATCTCGCCGGCGCAAGCATCAAGGCGCTGGATGCCGAGGTGCGCGAGGCGATCGGCCGCTACGGCATCCGCAACGCGCTGCTCACCTCGATCGCGCCCACCGGCACCATCTCGCTCTTGGCCGACAACGTCTCGTCGGGTCTCGAGCCGGTGTTCAGCTATTCCTATCGCCGCAACATCCTGATGCCCGACGGCACGCGGCGCGAGGAGGAAGTCACCGACTATGCCGTGCGCCTGTGGCACCGGCAGATGGGCGAGGACGCGGCCCTGCCCGAATGGTTCGTCGACGCGCAGGGGCTGGTGCCCTCGGACCACGTGGCGATGCAGGCGGCGGTGCAGAAGTACATCGACAGCTCGATCTCGAAAACCATCAACGTGCCCGAGAACATCTCCTTCGAGGATTTCAAGGACGTCTATCTCCAGGCCTACGATCAGGGCTGCAAGGGCTGCACCACCTTCCGGCCCAACGACGTCACCGGCGCGGTGCTGGAGACCGCCTCGGCCAAGGCGCAGGACGAGGCCCAGCCGGAACTGCCGCTCGAGCCCGGTCGCGTGATCCGGCCGGCTTCCGAGTACGAGGGCGGCGTGATCGTGGCGCTGACCCAGCCCTTGAGCCGGCCCGAGGAGCTGCCCGGCCGCACCTACAAGCTGCGCTGGCCCGAGAGCGAGCACGCCTTCTATGTCACCATCAACGACATCGTGCAGGACGGCCGCCGCCGCCCCTTCGAGGTGTTCATCAATTCGAAGGCGATGGAGCAGTTCGCCTGGATGGTGGCGCTGACGCGCATGATCTCGGCGGTGTTCCGCCGCGGCGGCGACGTTTCCTTCGTGGTCGACGAGCTCAAGGCCGTGTTCGATCCGCGCGGCGGCCAGTGGATGGGCGGGCGCTACGTGCCCTCGCTGCTCGCCGCGATCGGCGAGGTGATCGAGAAGCACATGATCGCCATCGGCTTCCTGGCCGCGCCCGGCGAGGGCGAGGCGCGCGACCGCAAGGTGGTCAACCTCGAAGGCCGCTCGCTCATGCGCCAGTGCCCGAAATGCGGCCAGGCCTCGCTGATGCGCCAGGAAGACTGCGACACCTGCACCAATTGCGGCTACTCGAAGTGCGGGTGAGGGCTCGGCCCGAGCTCCATGCGCCGCCCCGCGCCGCCTCCGGACAAGAAGGTCAGGACCATCGGCAAGGACGACCTGCCGGTGCTCGCCCCCGACACCTCGGCGCGGCTCAAATCGCGCATGCGCGTCCAGGCCGCGATCCGCGCCTGCGCGGTGCGCGGCCTGAGCGCCACGGTGGCGCGCCACGGCGACGACGATGCCGGCGCGATCCTGGTGAAGCAGAATCTGATGGGGCCCGGCTTCCGCGTGCTCACCCAGATGCGCGACGCCCAGGGCGCGCGCGCCTGGCTCTCCGGCACCGGCGCGGAACCGGTCGAGGAAATGGCGGCCGACGCCTACATCGCGCGCCAAGTGGGCCGCGATTCGGATCTCTGGGTGATCGAGATCGAGGACGCATCCGGCTGGCTGCCCTTCGCCGAGAAGCTGATCGAATGACTGCGCGCTAAGCCGCCAGCTTGTCGAGTTCGCGCACCACCGCGTCGCCCATCGCCGTGGTCGACACCTTGGCCTTGCCCGGCTGCATGATGTCGGCGGTGCGCAACCCGCCGTCGAGCACCGCCTTCACCGCGCTCTCCACCAGATCGGCCTCGGAGCCCAGGTCGAACGACCAGCGCAGCATCATCGCCAGGCTCAGGATGGTGGCCAGCGGGTTGGCGACGTCTCGGCCGGCGATGTCGGGGGCGGTGCCGTGCACCGGCTCGTACAGCGCCTTGCGCCGGCCGCGAGAATCGGTAGCCCCCAGCGAGGCCGAGGGCAGCATGCCGAGCGAGCCGGTCAGCATGGCGGCGCAGTCGGAGAGAATGTCGCCGAACAGATTGTCGGTGACGATCACGTCGAATTGGCGCGGATTGCGCACCAATTGCATGGCACAGTTATCCGCGTACATGTGCTGGAGCTCGATGTCCCGGTAGCGCGCATCGTGCAGCTTCTGCACCTCCTCGCGCCACAGCACGCCCGATTCCATCACATTGGCCTTCTCGACCGAATGCAACTTCTTGCCGCGCTTCTTCGCCAGCTCGAAGCCCACCTCGGCGATGCGCACGATCTCGTGCGTGGTGTAGACCTGGGTATTCGTGCCCTTGCGCTCGCCGTTGGGCAGGGTCTCGATGCCGCGCGGCTCGCCGAAATACACGCCGCCGGTCAGCTCGCGCAAGATCATGATGTCGAGGCCCTTGACCACTTCGAGCTTGAGCGTCGAGGCCTCGGCCAGCGCGTCGAACACCGTGGCCGGCCGCAGATTGGCGAAAAGGCCGAGTTCCTTGCGCAGGCGCAACAGCCCGCGCTCGGGCTTCTGCGCGAAGGGCAGGTTGTCCCATTTCGGGCCGCCCACCGAGCCGAACAGCACCGCATCGACCGCCAGCGCCTGCTTCATGGTCGCTTCCGAAATCGGGGCGCCCTCGCGATCCAGCGCCGCACCGCCGACCAGTCCCTCGCTCACCTCGAAGCCGACGCCGCGCCGCCGCGTCAGCCAGTCGAGCACGCGGCGCGCCTCGCGCATCACCTCGGGGCCGATGCCGTCGCCCGGCAGGCACAGGATCGTCTTTGCGTTGGCGGCCATGGTTCCTCGCGGCGAAGGGTTGGGGCGGTTGCGTCAGAGCCAGGGCTGGCCGGCGCGCGCGGCCTCGAAGGCGGCGATCTTGGGCGCGCGTTCGAGCGTGAGCGCGATATCGTCGAGCCCGTTGAGCAGGCAGTGCTTGCGCCACGGATCGATGTCGAAGTGGATGCGCCCGCCATCGGGGCCGGCGATTTCCTGCTTGGCGAGATCGACGCTGACCACCGCGTTGGCGCCGCGCACGGCGTCGTCCATCAGCTTCGCCAGATCGGCTTCCGAAACGGCGATCGGCAGGATGCCGTTCTTGAAGCAGTTGTTGTAGAAGATGTCGGCGAACGAGGTGGAGATCACGCAGCGGATGCCGAAATCGAGCAGCGCCCAAGGCGCGTGCTCGCGCGAGCTGCCGCAGCCGAAATTGGCGCCGGCCACCAGAATCTTCGCGCTTCGCCAGGCCTTCTGGTTGAGCACGAAATCGGGATTCTCCTTGCCGTCCTTGGTGTAGCGCATCTCTTCGAACAGGTGCTTGCCCAGCCCGGTGCGCGCCAGCGTCTTGAGGAACTGCTTGGGGATGATCTTGTCGGTGTCGACGTTGACCATCGGCAGGGGCGCGGCGACGCCGGTGAGCGTGGTGAATTTGTCCATGGCGCGCTCCTACAGCTTCCGCACGTCGGCCAAGTGCCCGGTGACCGCCGCCGCGGCGGCCATCGCCGGACTAACAAGGTGGGTACGCCCGCCGCGGCCCTGGCGGCCCTCGAAGTTCCGGTTCGAGGTCGAGGCGCAACGCTCGCCCTCGGCCAGCTTGTCGGCATTCATCGCCAGGCACATCGAGCAGCCCGCCTCGCGCCATTCGGCGCCGGCGTTCTTGAAGATGTCGTCGAGTCCCTCGGCCTCGGCCTGTTCCTTGATCAATCCCGAGCCGGGCACCACCAGTGCGCGCACGCCGGCGGCCACCTTGCGGCCCTTGAACACGTCGGCCGCGGCGCGCAGATCCTCGATGCGCCCGTTGGTGCAGGAGCCGATGAACACCGCATCGACCGCGATCTGTTCGAGCGGTGTGCCCGGCTTCAGCCCCATATAGGCGAGCGAGCGCTCCCAGGCGGCGCGCTTGCCGGCATCGGATGCGGAAGCCGGGTCGGGAACGCGGCCGGTGATCGGCAGCACGTCCTCGGGGCTGGTGCCCCAGGTGACCATCGGTGCCAGCGAAGCGGCGTCGAGCGCCACCACCGTGTCGAAATGCGCATCCGCGTCCGTGCGCTGCGTGCGCCAGAACTTGACCGCCGCCTCCCACGACGCGCCCTTGGGCGAGCGCGGCCGGCCGGCGAGATAGGCGAAGGTGGTGTCGTCGGGGCCGATCAGCCCGGCGCGCGCGCCGGCCTCGATGCTCATGTTGCACACGGTCATGCGCGCTTCCATCGACAGTGCGCCGATCGCCTCGCCGGCATATTCGATCACATGGCCGGTGCCGCCGGCGGTGCCGGTCCTGCCGATCACCGCGAGGATCAGATCCTTGGCGGTCACGCCGGCCGGCATCCGTCCGTCGATCCGCACCAGCATGTTCTTCGAGCGGCGCTGCACCAGCGTTTGGGTCGCCAGCACGTGCTCGACCTCGGAGGTGCCGATGCCGAAGGCCAATGCCCCGAACGCGCCGTGGGTGGCGGTGTGCGAGTCGCCGCACACCAAGGTGGTGCCCGGCAGGGTAAAGCCCTGCTCGGGGCCGATGATGTGCACGATGCCTTGGCGCGCGTCGTCCATCGCGAAATAGTCGATGCCGAATTCGCGCGCGTTGGTCGCCAGCGCCTCGACTTGAATCCGCGATTCGGCGTCGGCGATGCCGCGGCTGCGGTCGGTGGTCGGCACGTTGTGATCGGCCACCGCCAGGGTGCGTTCGGGGTGGCGCACCTTGCGCCCGGCGGCGCGTAGCCCCTCGAACGCCTGCGGGCTGGTCACCTCGTGGACCAGGTGCCGGTCGACGTAGATCAGGCAGGTCCCGTCGTCCTGCGCATCGACCAGGTGCGAGTCCCAGATCTTGTCGTAGAGCGTTCTTGGCTTTTTCATCGCGCGTCCACCATCCGCTCACTCACCCTTTTCGACCGACTCGTCGCGCGCGACCATGCTCGCGGCGCGCTCGGCCGCCGACAGCTTGGCCGAATAGCCGGAGGTCTGCTCGGCGATGCGCGCGCTCTTGCCGCGCCGGGCGCGCAGATAATACAGCTTGGCGCGGCGCACGTCGCCGCGGCGCACCACTTCGATCTCGGCCACCGTCGGCGAATAGAGCGGGAAGATGCGCTCCACGCCCTCGCCGTAGGAGATTTTGCGCACGGTGAACGAGCTGTTGAGCCCGGCGTTCTTGCGCGCGATCACCACGCCCTCATAGGCCTGCTGACGCACGCGCTCGCCCTCGACCACCTTGACGCTGACGCGCACGGTGTCGCCGGGCGCGAAGTCGGGGATGGTCTTGCCCGAGACGAGCTTGTCCATCTGCTCTTTTTCGAGCGCGCGAATGGTATCCATGTTCAACCCTCGTTCACTTTGGCGGCGACGTAGCGGGCCCACAGGTCCGGACGGCGCTGCCTGGTTGTTTCCTCGGCCTGGCGCTGCCGCCAGGCCCTGATCCGCTCATGGTGACCCGACAGGAGCTCGTCGGGCACCGCTCTGCCGTCCCAGGTCTGGGGCCGGGTGTAGTGCGGGTACTCCAGCAGTCCCCGCGCGAAACTCTCGTCCTCGAGCGACTCCTCGCGGCCGACCACGCCGGGCAGAAGCCGCACCACCGCGTCCATCAGCAGCAGCGCCGCCGGCTCGCCGCCCGACAGCACCACGTCGCATACCGAAATCTCCTCGGCGCCGTGCGCGTCCAGCACGCGTTGATCGACGCCCTCGAAGCGGCCGCACAGCATCGTCACGCGGCGCTCGCCGGCCAATTCCTCGACGCGGCGCTGTTCGAGCAGGCGGCCGCGCGGCGTGAAATAGATCAGCGGACCCGTGCCGCCTTCCGGCGCGCGATGGCTGCGCAGCGCCGCGTCCACCACGTCGGGGCGCATCACCATTCCGGCGCCCCCGCCGAACGGGGCGTCGTCCACGGTGCGGTGTTTATCGCGCGCGAAGCCGCGGATGTCCACCGTTTCCAGGGTCCACACGCCCTCCCCGAGGGCCTTGCCCGCGAGCGAGTGCGCCAGCGCCCCGGGAAACATCTCGGGGAACAGGGTGAGCACGATGGCTGCCCATCGCGGTTCATGCGCGAGCATCGTCAGCCTCCGCGCGCGCTTCCGCTTCCTCGGCCTCGTCGCCGACCAGCTCGGGCAGCACCACCACCGCGCGCCCGCCGGGAAGGTCAACCACCGGCACGGTCGCGCGGGTAAAGGGCAACATCTGCGTGCCCAGGGGCCCCTCGATCTCGATCACGTCGCCGGCGCCGAAATCGAACACGCCCGTCACCCGGCCCAATTCCTTTCCGTCCGTTCCCTCGGCCCTGAGCCCGACCAGATCGGCCCGGTAGAATTCGTCGTCGGCCACCGCCGGCAGCGCCGCGCGCGGCACATAGAGGCGCGCGCCCTTGAGCACGTCGGCGGCGTTGCGGTCGCCCACCCCCTCGGCGCGCACCAGCACCGCGCCCTTGGCCTCGCCGACCGGGACCAGCACGAGCCGCCGCACGCCGGCAACATCGGCGACCTCCGCCTCGACCGGGCCATAGGCGGCCACGTCCGCCGGGTTTTGCGTGAAGCTCTTCACGCGCAGAATCCCGGCGAGCCCATGCGCGCCCACCACCACGCCGACCAGAAGCCGCGCCTGCATCGCCGTACTCCCTGCGCCTAGGCGCTCGACGCCGGCGCCGCAGCAGGCGCCGCCGGAGCTGCTGGGGCCGCAGGAGGCGGAGTGGCGCCGGTCGGAGCCGCGCCCGCCGCCGCGGCCTTCTCGGCCTCGGCTTTCTTGCGCTCGGCGCGCGGAATCGGCTGTTGGGTCTGCTCCGGCCGCTTGATCGGCGCGATCATCCCCGCATTGGCCAGGAAACGAGCGATGCGCTCGGTCGGCTGCGCTCCCACGCCCAGCCAATGCTTGATGCGGTCCTGGTCGAGCACCAGGCGCGCCTTGTGATCCTGGGGCAGCATGGGATCGTAGCTTCCCAGCCGCTCGATGAATCTACCGTCGCGCGGGCTGCGCGAATCGGCGAGCACGATGCGGTAGAACGGGCGCTTCTTGGTGCCCGCGCGGGCCAGGCGAATCTTCAGCGACATTGGATCTCCTATCTCGATAGCAGTGAGTCGGTTGCTCTCATCATTGGGAAACTCTCGCAATACCTCATCGCCCGAACCTTCCGCCGAAGCCGCCGCCGGGCGGCGCGGCGCCGGGCGGCATCAGTCCCGCCAGACCCTGGCGCATCAGCCCCTTCTGGCCGAGCTTGCCGACCTTCTTGATCATGTCGGCCATTTGCTGGAACTGCTTGAGCAGCTTGTTCACGTCCTGCACGGAAACGCCCGCGCCGGCGGCAATGCGCTTCTTGCGCCCGGCCTTGATGATGTCGGGATTCTTGCGCTCGGCGCGCGTCATCGACAGGATGATCGCCTCCTGGCGGCCGATCATGCGCGGGTCGATCTTGGCCTCGTCGATCTGCTTCTGGATCTTGTGCACGCCCGGCAGCATGGCCATCACGCCCTTGAGGTCGCCCATCTTCTTGAGCTGGCGGAACTGCGCGGCCATGTCGTCGAGGTCGAAGCGGCCCTTGGCGATCTTGGCGGCCAGCGCCTCGGCCTCGTCCTGCTCGACATTGGCCAGCGCCTTCTCGACCAGCGCGACCACGTCGCCCATGCCGAGGATGCGCCCGGCCACGCGTTCGGGCACGAAGGCGTCGAACGCGTCGAGCTTCTCGCCGGAGCCTACGAATTTGATCGGCCGGCCGGTGACGGCGCGCATCGACAGCGCCGCGCCGCCGCGCCCGTCGCCGTCGGTGCGGGTGAGCACGATGCCGGTGATGCCGATGCGCTCGTTGAAGGCGCGCGCCAGGTTGACCGCGTCCTGGCCGGTGAGCGCATCGGCCACCAGCAGCGTTTCGGCGGGATGGGTGGCGTCGCGCACCTGGGCGACCTCGTCCATCAGGGAGTCGTCGATGTGCAGCCGCCCGGCGGTGTCGAGGATCACCACGTCGTAGCCTTCGCGCCGCCCGACATCGAGCGCGCGCTTGGCGATGGCGAGCGGCGCCTCGCCGACGACGATCGGCAGGCTGCCCACCCCCGCCTGTTCCGCGAGAATCTCGAGCTGCCGCTGCGCCGCCGGGCGGGTAACGTCGAGCGAGGCGAGCAACGTGCGCTTCTTGTCGCGCTCCTTGAGGCGCAGCGCCAGCTTGGCCGCGCTGGTGGTCTTGCCCGAGCCTTGCAAGCCGACGAACAGAATCGGCACCGGCGGCACGTGGGCGAGGTCGAGCTCGGCCGCAGCGCCCAGGGTTTCCACCAGCGCGTCGTGGACGATCTTCACCACCATCTGGCCGGGTGTGACGCTCTTGACCACCGCTTCGCCGACGGCGCGGATGCCAACCTTGGCAACGAAATCCTTGACCACCTCGAGGGCCACGTCGGCCTCGAGCAGGGCCACGCGCACCTCGCGCAGCGCGGCTTCGACGTCGGCGGCCGATAGCGCGCCGCGGCCGGTGAGCCGGTCGAAGACCGCGATCAGACGTGAGGACAAAGACTCGAACATCGCGCCCGGAACCGACCTCGCCAATACCGACCCGGGCCCGGTTTGACACGGGCCCAAAACCCTATGGGCCGGCGCGCGAACCTTCGCGGACCGGCCGGCCCCCTCGGGGGCGGGATTTCTCAGATCACTGAGAAGGCGCGGTTTTAGGCCTTCGGATGGGGGGAGTCAAGGCGGACCGGGGGGTCGCCGAAACCGTCTTTCACCTTCCGGGTGACCCGGCAAAATGCTAGCGTTCCCACCCATCCTTGGCCATCTGGGGAATGGCGGCCAACACAGCGGGCGCGCAGGTTGCGGAGCGGCTCGTCCGGCAGCAGTCCGGTCGCATAGCCGGGAACGGCGCGGCGCGGACTGTGTTGGGGCGTTCGAGCGGGGAATGTCCGTGAGACTTCGCTTCGGCGGATTCGTGGACTGGTTCGTGCCCAAGGGCCTTCGCGCGAACGAAGGCCTTTATCTGCGCGCCCATATGTTCACGACCAGCCATTTCGGCGGTGCGCTGATCGGCGTTGCGCTGTCGTGGTATCTCTTCTTCGGGCTTCATGTCGCCGGTCCCGACTTTTGGATTGTGACTGTAGCGCAGTTCGGGTATCTCGCCTTTCCTTTGGCGCTGCGGTTGTTCGGCCGGTTGGAGCCGGTAGCGCTGGTCGCGAATCAGTATTTGACCGGCGTCGTCTTGCTCGCCGCCTACAATTACGGCGGTCTGGCGTCCCCGCTCCTGGCTTGGCTGATCGTCGCGCCCCTTGCGGCATATTTCTATCTGAGCGGCCGGCCGGTTCTGAGGAACTTCGCGTTTATCGCGCTGGTCGGCGAACTTGGCGCCTTCGTCGCCTTCGCCGCGCTCGGCGGCGCGTTTCCCGTGCACGTGGCGCGCGGGGACCTATTGGTGCTGGGGTTGGTCTCGGACGGCGGCCTCGCCGCCTTCTTCGGCGCGGTGGTGCTGCAAATGGGAACTACGGTTCGGACCAAGCGCCGAAGTCTCCAGGCCGAAATCGAAGAACGCACCAAAACCGAGGCCGAGTTGAGGCGATTGGAAGCGGAACTCCGCCGCAGCCAGGAGCACTTGGCGCGCGCTCAGTACGTCAGCGGCTCCGGCAGCGCCGAGGTGGATCTGCGCACCGGTGCCGTGATGTGGTCGGATCAACTTTTCACGCAACTTGGCCTCGACCGGGGGACGGTGACGCCCAGCCTCGACGCCTTCGTGGCGGCGGTCCATCCGGACGATCGCGACATGGTGCGCCAGGCGGCCCTCAAGAACCGCGCCGGTGTGGATGCGAATCCAATTGAGCTCCGCGTCCTTCGGCCCGATGGCACGGTGCGCTGGCTTTCATGGGTAGCCGACATACTTCGGTCGCAGGTCGGAACCGCTGAATCGGTCGTCGCCACGCTGCATGACATCACCGATCGCAAGAAGGCGGCCGACGCGCTGAAAGAGAGCGAGCAATTGCTGCGGGAAGCGACCAGCGCCGCGAGCTTCGGAATCTATGTTCACGATCACCAGGCCGAGACGATCTACTGGTCCCCCGAAATGCGGCGGACCTTCGGCATCGATGCCGACGACCCGGTCTCCCTCGACTTTTTTCTTTCCTCCATCCCTGCGGGGGACCGGCCGCGGATCGCGGCGGCGGTGGCGCGCGCCCACGATCCTGCCGGCGACGGCCGCTACGACGTCGAGTTTCGCATCGTTCGCCGCGACGGCGCCATCCGCTGGCTGAAGGTCAATGGGCAGACCTATTTCCAGGGTCAGGGCGCGAACCGGCACCCCGCGCGTACCGTCGGCGCCGTGTTCGACGTGTCCGACCGCAAGGAGCTGGAGGAGGAACTGCGCCTCCGCCGCGCGCGGCTCGAACGCGCGCAGCGTGTTGCCAAAGTCGGAAGCGTCGAGGCGAATATCGCGACCGGCGAGGTGTTCTGGTCGGAACAGCTGCTCGAAATGATAGGTCTCAGTCCTACGATCGACCGGCTCGACTACACCGCGCTCTTGGCGTTGGTCCATCCCGACGATGTGGATCGGGTG
>Ga0209415_10005226_pt1 | contig 23396 bp, 18 predicted proteins | sample PeaSoiSIISIP2007_FD_187696 | JGI IMG/M metagenome (GOLD analysis project Ga0209415, IMG submission 187696) | Peat soil microbial communities from Weissenstadt, Germany - SII-SIP-2007 (SPAdes) (version 2) | ecosystem: Environmental > Terrestrial > Soil > Wetlands > Peat | place: Germany... | reverse complement strand
TCCATCCGGACTGGAACTACACCATCTCACCCAGAGAGCAGCGTATGGAGTGCTAATTTATGGGCGTTGCCTTAGCCCGGGCTTCTCCCACGCGCGGACGGCGGCTCGGTCCGTGCGACGGGCCCGCAATCATCGGCGGCGACCCGCGATACTGGCGGCGGCCTGGAGCTGCGCGGCGGCCAGTGGGGCAGCCCTGATGAGCCTGGGCGAGGGGCTCGGGCTTATGGCCGCCCTCCACCCGGCCCGATGCTCACGGTGATCGCCGTGCTGTCGAGCGAGCCGTGGAAGCAATCGGTTCCATAGGCGTTGTGGTAGCGCATCGAGAGGCGATGCGGCACGGGTACGACCGGGGCACGGATCCACGGCGCCAGGTCCAGCTCGACCTCGAAGCTCGCGCCGCTGGGCAGGTCCACATAGTGGAGGCTGCCTTCCGCCACGTCGATCTTGCCCATGCCGGCGACGTCGACCTCGCCGTCGCCGAGCGGGGCCAGGTCCGTGATGAAGAACACGGGAAGCGGGTCGAACAGGTCGAGCAGGCGCACCCGGTGTCCGGACGTGTTGGTGAAACGCGCGGTGACGGCGAAGCGCCGCGCCGGGTCGGCGACCGGGGGCGCATGCAGCGTGAGGCGCAGCGGTTTCGACGCGGCGTTGTCCATCCGGGGCCTTCCGTATCAACCGTCAGGGTGTGTAGGCGGCAAAGGGTTGATAGCATGGGGGCTCGGTGCCGGAGGTCGCCGTGGTGCCGGCTGGCACCACCCAGCTTTTGCTCGCGGCCAGCGTCTGGACGTGCGTGATGGACGTGTTCAGTACCGCCTGCCCCGCCGCGAACGGCCGGCTGCCCGCGCTGTCGGACAGCGTCATCCAATAGCTGCGGGCGGCGGCCTTGAACGACGTGACCTTGGCATCGGCGGCCGGCCGCATCGTGGCGACCGCTGCCGCGGCGTTGGCGTTGCCGGCGACGGGGGCGGTGAGGGCGGCGATCGCCGGCCCGGCAATTGCCCAGTAGTGCTCCGCGGAGCACTTCCATTCACGGAAGTGATGCTCCTCGTGCGCCCTGGAAGCGGCTTCGGTGTGCCATGTGCCGCGGCTGCCGCGCGTGTAGTAGGCCTTCATGACCGTGACGGCATCCGCGGCCTCGGCCTGGGTCGTCGGTGGGAGGCTGACCGGATCACGTGAGGCTCCCGTATGTACTGTAATGTCGACGCCGCCGCCGATCGACGCCACGCCCATGCGCCATACCTTGGCCGCGGCGTCCTGGGTGGCGGTGTAGGTTGGCGTGAAGGCCTGTTCGATGGTCGTTGATGCGCTGTTGCCGTTGTTGGAGCTGTAGTTTTCGGCCCAGGTGATGCTGGGCACCGCGGGCGCCGGTGCGGGCGCCGGGGTTGGCGCAGGCGCCGGCGCGGGAGCTGGTGCCGGGGCTGGAGCGGGCGCTGGTGCCGGGGCTGGACCGGGCGTCGGCGCGGGTGCTGGCCCGGGCGCCGGCGCGGGTGCTGGACCGGGTGCTGGCGCGGGTGCTGGTGCCGGCGCGGGTGCTGGCCCGGGCGCCGGACCGGGAACTGGCGCCGGCGCTGGAGCGGGAGCCGGGGTTGGGCCGGGCGCTGGCGCGGGTGCCGGCGCGGATGCCGGCGCGGCGGCGGCGGCGCCTTTGTCGACCGTCGCATCGTCATCGCCGAAAGCAGGTTCCGCCTTGGCGCTGCCGGGTGTTGCCCGTAGGGAACTCGGAAGCGGCGGCGTGAGCGGCGACGGCGCTTGAGGTCGGTTCGCCCGGTCCCGCGGGAACAATGCAATCGTGCTGAAATCCCACGCGACACCGGGCGCCGGCCCGCGGGCGGTCACGCTCGTCGGGTCGACCTGTTGCTCGTATGGCTTGCCGTGCCCCCTCCCGGCCGGGCTTCGGCTCGGCTGGTCCAGCCGCCGGAGCGACGCCTCATTGCCGATGCACCGTTGCGGCAGCGGCGCCTGCGGCACGGCACCGCCGCCAGATGGTCGCGCGGCAAACGTCGAGCGCTGCGACGCCGGCCTGCTGGTCGAGCTTGCGGCAGCCTTCGTCCGAGCCCATGCGACCGGCGGAGCATACATGACAGAACCCTGTCTCAACGATGCACATAAAGCCAAGAACATGGCGTTGCAGTAACGTTCGCGTGATCTCGTCGCGCATCGGGAAAGGCTGTAGCGCGCCGACACGACCGCGGCGTTGGATCCCACCCTCGCGAGGCGACACGATGCGACGAGATTTTCGTTCCAATATAATTGTTTGACGCATTTTGATACGACGCCGTGCGAAGGACCGCGGCACCCCGAGACGGGCCGCGACCTCGCGTCTAATAAATCTAAACCCCCGGCACCGGTGCAACCACAGGTACCCAAGATCTGCAGAATTCGTCGTTACAAGCTCGTTAATAGGTCGGCAAATATTACATTCAGGCGAACTTGACGCAAAATCACTTTGCGCGATCGTGCCGAGTGTGCATAGTTCCGGAACTTCGCGATGCAGGGGGAGCTGCCATGCCGGTGACCACCAGCTATCCGGGAATCTATATCCAGGAACTGCCGAGTTCGGCACACAGCATAACCGCGGCGCCGACCAATATCGCGGTGTTCATCGGCTACACGCATCCGTTGAAGACCAGCCCGTCGATTGCGGGAATACCTCAGCAGATCTTCGGGTTCACCGATTACCAGCGGGCGTTCGGCGGCTTCCTGCGCAGCACGCTGTACAGTAACGACTCAGGCAACTTCGCCGACATGGCCACCGCGGTCAGCCAGTTCTTCCTCAACGGGGGCACCGAGGCCTACGTGGTGGGCCTGCTGCCCTCGGACGCGCCGATCACGGCGCCGACGCTGACCTACGACACCGTCGTGTTCACCGCCATCGAGGTCACCGACGCGACCTTCCAGCTCTCCGTTTCGGTGACGCCGAACCCGTCGACGGCGACGCCGCCGCCGCCGGCATCCGCGATCACCGCCGACGTGGTGATCACCTACGGGCCGAGCCTGCAGGCGAACGCCGGCGGCGCGCTGCTGCCGGGCACGGTGACGGAAACCTACCGGCGGGTGAGCCTGACGCCGAACGCCGCGGACGGCACGCCTGACCCGAACTTCATCGAGCGCCGCATCGGTACGGCGGCCAATCGGGTTTCCGCCCTGGTGACGGTCTCCGCCGGCACCACGCCGGCGTGGCCCACCACCTTCCCGGCGCAGCCGGAATATTTCGCCCCGTTGTTCGCCGCCGCGGTCACCAACGTGTTCACCGCCAACGACTACACCGCGGTGATGGCGCAGGACACCCCGCTCGACAAGCTCGCGGTATTCAACCTGATGGTGCTGCCGGGCGTCACCAATACCGCAGTACTGAGCACCGCCCTGAGCTTCTGCGAGAAGAAGCTGGCGTTCCTGGTCATGGACCCGCCACAGACGGCCACCGCCGATTCCAGCTCGAACCCGGCGAACCCGATCGCGAGCCTGATCACGCTGATCCCGAAAAGTGCCAACGGCGCGCTGTATTTCCCCTATCTGCAATCGCCGGACCCGCTGACCGGATCGGCAACCAACCCGGTCACCGGCGCGGCGAACGAGATCCCGCCGGCGGCGACGGTGGCCGGCATCTACGCCGGGACCGACCTTGCGCGCGGGGTCTGGAAGGCGCCGGCCGGGTTCCAGGCGACCACCAGCAACACCACCGGCGTGGTCGCCCGCGGCGTGATGACCGACCAGCGGCAGGGCGTGCTGAACCCGCTCGGCATCAACTGCCTGCGCGACTTCGCCAATATCGGCACCGCAGTGTTCGGCGCCCGCACGCTCGTTACGCTCACCGACCAGCAATGGCGCTACGTGCCGGTCCGGCGCACTGCGCTGTTCCTGGAACAGAGCCTGCTCGCCAGTCTGAAATGGGTGATCTTCGAGCCGAACGCCGATCCGCTGTGGTCGGCGATCCGCCTCAGCATCAACGCCTTCATGCTTGGCTTGTTCAACCAGGGTGCCTTCCAGGGCACCACGCCGAGCCAGGCGTTCATGGTGCAATGCGACAGCCAGACGACGACGCAGGCCGACATCGACAACGGCATCGTCAACATCATCGTCGGCTTCGCGCCGCTGTTGCCGGCGGAGTTCGTCATCATCTCGATCGCCCAGCTCGCCGGCCAGTCGACGAGCTGAAACGCGCCGTCCCGCCACGGCCGCCCCCGTCCTGCGAGAACCCGTCATGAGCAAGCCGTTCAGTGTCAACCTCAACCGCCTCGACCCCTACAAGTCGTACCGGTTCCTGGTCTATTTCGGCACCAGCACCACCCCGGTTGCCGGCGTCAGCAAGGTGACGGCACTCAAGCGCGCCTCCGACGTGATCGAATACAAGGCCGGCGGCGACCTGATCATCCGCAAGGGCCTGGGCCGTACCAAGTACGATCCGATCACGCTGGAACGCGGCGTGACGCAGGACACCGACTTCATGGACTGGGCCAACGCCGCGCAGGTGCTGGACCAGGGAAGCCCCAGCGCCTCGCTGGCGAAACTGCGCCGCGAGATGCGCATCACCCTGCTGAACGAAGCCGGCCAGCCGGTGCATCAGTACCTCGTGCATCGCTGCTGGGTGTCCGAGTTCCAGGCGCTCGGCGATCTCGATGCCGGGGCCTCGGCCATCGCCATCGAGCACATCAAGGTCGAGAACGAGGGCTGGGAGTACGATCCCTCCGTCACCGAGCAGCCGGAAATCTGACATGCCGGCCGCCGCGGCCTTCGCGTGGGAGCTGCCGGTGAGCGGCCGGTGCGTGGCGCTGCGCCAGCCGACCGGGTTCGACGAGATGCTGTTGCTGGAGGCGCGCGGCCCGGAGCCGGCACGGGCGATCGCCTTCGCCAGTCGACTCGCCTGCGACGGGACGGATGCGGCGAGCCTGCCGGTGCCCGACCTCGATACGCTGCTGCTGCTGCTGCGCCAGGCGCTGCTCGGCGACCGGCTGCTGACCGAGACGGCATGCCCCGCGCGCGGCTGCCGCGCCCGGGTGGACGTCGCCTTCGGCATCGACGCATTCCTCGCCCATCATCGCCCGCAACCGCCGCGGCTGCGCGCCTGGCAGGTCGCGCCCTGCGCGGAGCAGGCCGGCTGGTTCTGCCTGCGCGCCCTTGGCGCCGATGCCGCCACGGCGCGGTTCCGGCTGCCGACCGCGGGCGATGAGCGCGACGTTGCGGGGCAGGCGGATGCCGCCGCGGCGCTGGCGCGGCGCTGCATCGCCCCGCTGCCGCTGCCGCCGGGCGCCCGTCGCGCGGCGGAGGCCGCCATGGCCGCGCTGGCCCCGCCGCTCGTCGGCCCATTGGCCGGCACCTGCCCGGAATGCGGCGCCGACGTGGCGATCGGCTTCGACCCGCGCCGCTATGTGCTGGGCGAACTGCGCGCCCGCGCCGGCTTCATCGCCGAGGAGGTCGACGCGCTGGCCGGCCGCTATCACTGGACGGAACGCGCGATCCTCGACCTGCCGGGCGCGCGGCGCACCACCTATGCCGACATGGCGCGGCGTGCGGCATGAGGGCCCGCGGGTCCTACCTGAACCGCCTCGCCGCGCGCGGCGCGATGCCGGCCATCGCGCCGGTGCCCATGCTGTTTCGCGGCGAGGCGCCGGCGCTTGACTTCGCGGCGTTCGCGCCGGCCCCGCGCGGGACGGCCACGCCGCCCCCGAGCGGGACGGCCACGCCGTCCCCGGCCGCGCTTCCGCCGGCGTCGCTCATGTCACCGGAGCCGACCGTGAGTCCGCTCCGGCTGCGCACCCTGCCGGCAGCGGCCGCACCGTCACCCGCCGCCATCGCAGTGCCGTCGGACGCCGCGGAGCCGTCGGCCGAAGCGGCCACGTCGGCCGCGGCAGAGCCGGATCGACCGATCGCGGCGATGCGGGATCAACCCATCGCTTCGGTCCGCGACCGTTTGACCCGGGCGCGACCGATTCAGGCGCCGGCGGAGCTGCCGCAGCCGATGCGGTTCCGGTCCACGCAGTCCGCCGCCCCTCCGACGGCAGCCGGCACTGCGTCGCCGCAGGCATCGCCGATGGGGGCGGAAGCGCCGCCGCCGATGCGGTTCCGGTCCATGCCGTCCGCCGCCCCCCCGACGGCAACCGGCGCCGCGTCCCCGCAAGCATCGCCGGCGCGGGCGGAAGCACCACCGCCCGCAAGTCACAGTGCGGCGCCGCCCACCGGACCCGGCCCGACGCCCGTCGGTCCCGCCCCGACGTCCCCCGGCGCGCCGGTTTCGGCTGGCGCGGCCGATGCGGCGCGGCTGCCGCAAGCCCAGCCCAGCCCACCGCCGCCGCAGCCTGCGTCATCGCCTGGGCTCGCGGCGCTGGAGCGACTCGCCTTGCGGCGACCGATGCAGGCCGATCCGCCGGCTTCCCCGGCACCCTCCGGCGGGGTGACGATCGGCCGGCTGGACATCCGGGTCACCCCGCCGCCGCCGGCCCCCCAACCGGCCCGCCGCCGCGCGCCCGCGGCCACGGATGCACGGCTCGCCCGTGGCTTCCCCGCCTTCGGCCTTGCGCAAGGCTGACCCCATGCCGGCACTGGCCCCATGGCAGGATTGACGATCGACCGCATGCAGCTCGACGTGGCGGGCCTGTCCGAGCCGCAGGCGCGCGACCTTGCCCACCTCGTCGCCACCGGGCTGGCCGGCGCCACCGGGCTGCCGGACGCGGCGAGCATCCCGGCGATCCGGCTCGATCTGCCGCACGGCGGGCCGGCCGCGGGGGCGTCGGCCGCGGGGGCACTGGCGGCGGGGGTGGGGGCCACGGGGACACCGGCCGGGACGCCCGACCTGCACGGCCTCGCCCGGCAGATCGTCGCCGCGACACTGCGCGCCATCGACCATGCCGCCGCCGGCACGCCTTAGCCATGGCCAGCTCGATGCGCGGTGCCCTGGTTGCCTTCACGCCGAGCTTCATCGGCCTGATGCCGAACGTGATCGTGTTCCAGTTCAACCCGGAATCGATCACCCACACCTGGACCGCCGCCCCCGCGGCCGAGTCAACCGACAAGGACGCCAAGCCGAACCCGCTGGCGGTAAAGGGCGTGCCCGGCGAGACCTTCGCGTTCACGCTGGCGATGGATTCGAACGACATGATTGCCGACACCAGCAGCAACCCGATCGGCGCCGGGCTGGCGGAGGTCAGCGGCGTCTACACGCAGCTCGCGGCGCTGGAGATGCTGCAATATCCGACCGGCTCGTCCGGCGGCGGGCTGCTCGGCGGCGTCTCGGCCTCGATCAGCAGTTCCGGCCTCGGCCTGTCCAGCGCGAGCAGCGCCAGCCAGACGGTGCCGCAGTCGCAGGTGCCGACGGTGCTGTTCATCTGGGGGCCGCAGCGCATCGTGCCGGTGCGCGTCACCGCGCTGACCATCACCGAACGCATCTACGACAGCCTGCTCAACCCGAGCCACGCCGAGGCGCAGATCACGCTGCGCGTGCTGACGCCGGACGAGATCGTTTCGGTGGACGGGCCGATGCAGCAGCTTGCCAACATCGCCTACGTCTACACGCAGGGACTGCGCCAAGTGCAGGCGATGGCCAATCTCGGCGACGCCGCCGCGCAGATCATCGGCATGCTGCCGTTACCGTTCTGAAGGAGCGAGCATGTTCGCGCCGAACAGCCGCTATGCCAAGCAACCCACCGATGTCCGCACGCTGGCGGACGGGCGGATCGTGACGCTGGTGCGCCCGCCGCTGCCGGGGCAGGCGGTGGTGAAGGGCTGGCACCGCAAGCAGAGCGGCCAGCGACTCGATCTGATCGCCGCGAGCTTCCTGGCCGATCCGACGGCGTCCTGGCAGCTTTGCGACGCCAACAACGCGGTGGTGCCAGACGCGCTGGCCAGCCAGGACCTGATCGGCATCCCGCTCAATGCGCCGGCGGGGGCGTGAATGCCCGGCAGCTTCCAGTTGATGCTGGGCGGCCAGGCGGCGGACAGCACGCTGTTCACGCTGCTGACCTCCATCGAGGTGGAGGAGAGCATGGACCTGCCGGGCGCGCTGCAACTGCAGGTGCCGGTCTCGGTCACCTCCGACGGCGACCTGTCCTACGTCAACGATCCCCGCTTCGCGCCGCTGGCCAACATCGCCGTGGTGGCGACGCCGCCGGCGCCGCAGAGCGCCATTCCGGTGCCCGGCGCCAGCCTGCTGGGGGGTTCGACGGCGCCCCCCGCGCAATGCATCTTCGACGGCTACGTGCTGTCGCAGAAGCTGCACCTGGAACGCGGCACCACCAACGCCACACTTTCCGTCTGGGCGCAGGACGCGACCTGGATGATGAACCTGACCGAGCAGGCCAAGGAGTGGGTCGATGTGACGGACGATGCCGTTGCCGCCTCGATCTTCGGCAACTATGGCATCACGCCGGCGGACCAGAACACGACCGAGGACAGCCCCTCGCACACCGAGGCCGGGCACAGCCTGATGCAGCGCGGCACGGACATCCAGTTCCTGCGCATGCTGGCGCAGCGCAACGGCAAGTTCTGCCGCGTCACCTGCGCCGACACGCCGGGCGTGCGCACCGGCTATTTCGCCGCCCCCGACCTGGGCGGGGACCCGGCGGCGACGCTGGCGCTGAACGACCCGACGGCGTGGACGGTCAACGCGCTCGACCTGACCTGGGATGCGACGGCGGCGACCAGCGTGAACGCGGCGCAGGCGCTGTTCACCGACAGCGACCCGGACGGGGTGTCCGCCAATCTCTCCAGCAGCGGTCTGGCAAGTCTCGGCGACCGCGACCTGGCGACGTTCACCGGCAGCCCGATGACGGTGATGCTGGCCGCCCCGGTCGACGATGCCGGCGAGCTGACGCTGCGCGCGCAGGCGGTACTGCGCGAGAGCGGCTGGTTCGTGCGCTGCGAGGGCGAGAGCGACGTGGAACGCCTGGGCGTGGTGCTGCGCGCCGGCATGGTGGTCGCCGTCACCGATGTCGGCTCGTTGCATTCGGGCAATTACCTGGTGTGGAGCGTGCGCCACAAGATCACCCCGGACGTGCACTCGATGCGCTTCGTGCTGGTGCGCAACGCGGTCGGCGCCGCCGCCTCCGGCACCTCGAGCGGGGCGCTGAGCGCGCTCGCCGGCGCGCTGTAGGGGGCGGGCGATGACCGATCCCGCCATCACCGAGCTGCTGAACCGACTGCGCAACCGCTTCTTCGGCAAGTATCGCGGCACGGTCACCGATGTCGATGCGTCGACGCTGCGCATCAAGGCGGAGGTGCCGGCGGTGCTCGGTAGCGTGCCGACCGGCTGGTGCATGGCCTGCGTGCCGTATGCCGGCCCCAGCGTGGGGATCGCCTTCATGCCGGAGGTCGGTGCCGGCGTCTGGATCGAGTTCGAGGCGGGCGACGTTTCCTATCCGATCTGGAGCGGCTGCTACTGGCGCGATGGCGAGCCGCCGTCGGACGCGACGCCAACGGTCAAGGCGATCGTGACGGCGGGCGGCAGCAAGCTGGTGCTGGACGACGATGCCAAGACCATCACGATCAGCGACAGCAACAACAATTCGGTGACGCTCGACAGCAGCGGCATCACGCTGACGCGCGGCGGCAGCAGCGTCGCGGTCGGCGATTCCGAGGTGAACGTCAACAACGGCGCGCTGGAGGTGATGTGACATGCCGGCGCTGCTCAACACCGCCAGCACGCTGATGTGTCCGCACGGCGGCAGCGTGCAGATCATCTCCAGCAACACCACCACGCAGGTCGGCGGGGCCTACGCCGCACTGGCGTCGGACACGTTCGTGATCGCCGGCTGTCCGTTCATGATCGGCACGGTGCCCAGCCCGTGCGTGCAGGTGAACTGGGTGCAGCCGGCGGCGCGCAGCCAAGTCAACGGCAACCCCACGCTGACCGAGGCGAGTGTCGGGCTGTGCGTCGCCGCCACCCAGGCGGTGCAGGGCCCGGTGACGATCGTCGTCGCGCAACCGCAGGTCAACGGGCAGTAACGCGATGGTCGCACGCACCGACTACGCTTTTCCGTTCCGTATCGACCCGGTCTCCGGCCAGGCGGCGCAGGCCACCTATGCCGCGCATGTCGAGCAGATGATCTGGCAGGTGCTGATGACCGCGCCCGGGGAGCGGGTCTGCCTGCCGGGCTTCGGCTGCGGGCTGCGCCGGCTGCTGTTCGCGCCGAATTCCGATGCGCTGCAGGCGACCACGCAGCTCATCATCATGCAGAACCTGAACCGCTGGCTGGGCAACCAGATCACCGTGCAGACGGTGGCGGTGACCAGCGGGGAGGGCGGTGATTTCTCCACGCTGAACGTGATGATCGCCTACACGCTGCTGGAGACGCAGTCGCCGCAGCTCACCCAGATCCAGGTGACCTGAGATGAGCTCGATCAATCGCCGCAACCTGGTGATCGAGTCGAGCACGCTGAACGGCATCGACTTCGTCGAGATCGCCAACAGCGCGCAGACGAAGCTGGTGGTGCATTTCCTCAACGCCGTGCCGGTCGCCGGCACGCTGCCCTTCACCCCCACGATCACCGGCGGCGACACCATCGCGAGCGTCGCCGTGCAGCCGATCGTGCCCACCGACTGGGGCATGGACGCGGTGCATGTCACGCTGACCCTGTATGTCGCTGCGCCAGGCGATTTTTCCACCTACACGCTGACGCTCGCCACCCCGGTGCAGCCCAGCTCCGCGCTGGATGATTTCTTCGCGACGGCGGCGTTCTCGTTCAAGGCGCAGTGCCCGTCGGACATCGACTGCGAGACGCCGGCGCCCACCTGTCCGCCGCCGACCGCCAGCCTGCCGCCGATCGACTATATGTCGAAAGACTTCCTGAGCTTCCGGCAGGCGCTGCTGGATTTCTCCTCGGTGCAGTATCCGGGCTGGCAGGAACGTTCCGAGGCTGATCTCGGCATGGTGCTGCTGGAGGCGATGGCGGCGGTCGCGGACGACCTGAGCTACACGCAGGACCGCGTGGCGGCGGAGGCGACGCTGACCACGGCGACGCAGCGGCGCTCCGTGGTGCGCCACGCGCGGCTGGTCGATTACGAGCCGGCGCCGGCGCTGTCGGCGCAGACCGTCCTGCAATTCGACGTGACCCCGGGAACGCCGCGGATCCCGTACGGCGTGCGGGCCGTGGCGCAGGCCGCCGACGGCTCGCCGATCGTGTTCGAGACCGGGCCGAGCCTGCTCGCCCGCACCCCGGGTGCCGGCGCGCCCGCCAGCGCGCTGTGGAACGGCGTGCAGTCGGGCAACGGCATCCCGGCCTATTGGTTCGACGACAGCACGCAGTGCCTGCCGGCCGGCGCGACCAGCATGTACGTGCTCGGGCACGGCTACGATTTCCGGCCCAACCAATTGCTGCTGATCGAAACGACCGTGGGACCGGGGCAGCCGCCGCAGCGTCAGGTGGTGCAGTTGCTCGATCACGGGGCCGCGCAGGGCCCCTGGGCAACCGAGCTGTGCGACGGGGTGATCACCCGCGCCGCGCCGGATGCGCCGGGCGCCGGTCCGCCCTGGTTTGCCTGTGTCACCTCGCCGCCAGGCCTGCATCCGCCAACCGCGGTGACGCAGATCACCTGGGCCAGCACGGACGCGCTGCTGGTGGCGCGCGACCAGTCGATGACGCGGGTGTCCGGCAACCTGGTGGCGGCGAGCCAGGGGCTGACGGTCACCGACGAGGCGTTCGCCGTGCTGCCCGCCGCGGGCAATCCGACGATGCCGGCGATCGCGCGCACCGGGCCGCGCCACACCAACCCGGACGGCAGTGTCGGCGATGCCGTACCGCAGTACCTGCACACGCTCGCCGCCGGCACCGTGGCGTGGCTGCCGGCGCCGCCGGACACGGCGCTGGACGAGAATTATCCGCAGCCGGAGATCATGCTCGCCGACGGCGGCGGGCAAGGCTGGACCTGGTTCCGCCGGCTGCTGGACGCCGCGGCGTTCGAGCCGGCCTACACGATCGACCCGGGGCTGTGGCGCGTCCTCCAGACGCGCTCGGACGGCTTCGTGCAGTTCGACTACGACGGCGACAATGGCGACACGGTGCGCTTCGGCGACGGGGATTTCGGGCTGATCCCGGCGGACGGCACCGCGTTCAGCGTCACCTACCGCGTCGGCGCCGGCGCCGCCGGCAACGTCGCCGTCGGGGCGATCGGGCGGATCGACAGCGGCCAGGCGCTGGCGGCCGGGCTGGCCGCGGTGCGCAACCCGCTGGCGGCCACCGGTGGGGCGGACCCGGAGACGCTCGACCACGTGCGGCGAATCGCGCCGATGGCGTTCACCCAGCCGCTGCAACGCGCGGTGATCCCGCAGGACTACGAGACCATCGCCGCGACGCAGTCCTGGGTGCGCAGCGCCAACACGAACTTCCGCTGGACCGGAAGCTGGCTGACGGTATTTACCGCGCCCGACCCGCAGGGCGGCGGCGCGGTCGCCCCGGACGAGCGGGCCAGCCTGGCCGTGCTGCTGAACCGCTGCCGCATGGCCGGCTACGAGAGCTACGTCCCCGACCCGAGCTATGTCTCGGTGGACGTGCTGGTGCAGCTTTGCGCCCTGCCCACGGTGTTCAGCGCCGATGTCGAGGTCGCGGTGCTGAAGGCGCTGACGGCGTTCTTCGCGCCCGACGATTTCAGCTTCGGCCAGGCGCTGGAGCGCAGCGCGCTGGAGGCCGCGGTGCAGGCGGTGCCCGGTGTCGCCGGCATCCTGTGCGTGGAGGCCCGGGTGCGCGGGCGCTCGCCCTACTTCACCGAGATGCCGGACCAGATCGTCGTCGCCACCGATCAGATCATCCGCTGCAACAACGACCCGAGCGCGCCCGAACGCGGTTCGCTCACGGTGCAGGTGTCGGGGGGCAAATGAGCGGCAAATCCTCCCCCGCGCCGACTGCTTCCCCTGGTGCTTCCCCTGGCGCTTCCGCCGGCGCCTCGCCTTGCCCGTGCACCGGCGGCGCGTTCCCGGTGGTGGTTTACAACGCGCCGGCGCAGCCGACGATCACCTACCGCTGGGGCGACTACACCGGCTTCCGCGCCGCGCTGCTGCAGCCCGCGGCGTCGCCGCCGCTGCCGGCCGAAACCGAGCTTAGCCAGCCGGGCGGCGCGCCGATCTGGCGCCCGACGGCGGGCAGCGGCGACCTTGCGCTGCAGGTCGCCGAGTGGTGGGCCTACCTGGCCGATATCCTGACGCTGTACACGGAGCGGGCGGCCAACCAGGCCTATATCCGCACCGCCGACCTGCCGGAGAGCCTGCCCCGGCTGGTGCCGCTGCTCGGCTACCGGCCGGCCCCGGCGATCGGCGCGCAGGTCACGCTGGCCGGGCTGGTGCGCGGGCCGCGCCCGGTGACGCTGCCGCAGGGGCTGCAGGTGCAGAGCAAGCCCGGGCCGGGGCAGCAGCCGCAAGTGTTCGAGCTGAGCGCCTCGACGGTGATCCAGCCGGTGCCGCCGGTGGCGAGCCTGCCGCAGACCACGCCGATGCCGGCGCTGACCGCCGGGCAGACCACCGGGCAGGTGCTGCTCGCCAGCCATCCGGGCAACCTGAAGGCCGGCGACGAGGTGCTGCTGCTCGGCAGCGGCTGGAACGGCACCGACGGGACCTACGCCGTCTGCAGCGTCACCGCGATCGCCGCCGCGACCGGCGGCACCAGCGTGGCGTTCAACATCACCTCCCTCGGCGGCGGCAACGGCAGTCCCGGGGCGGCCAATTGGCAATTGCTGAAGGCGGCGTCGTCCGCGAAGCTCTATCAGTACCTGCCGAATCCGCCGTATCCGTACAGCCAGTCGCAGACCTACCGCGAGGTAGGGGGCGGCTTCGTGGATATGCTCTCGCTCCGGAGCGGCATCGGCTCGGGCACGTTTGGGCTGGGGACGCTCGGGTCCGGCGTAAGCGGGATCGGCGGAATCCGTTTCGTGGCGACCGGCGTCCTGGCGAGCAGCGTGCATCTCGCCTCGGTGGTGCGCAGCGTCGCGCCGGGCGACGTGATCCTGGTGGAGAACCCGAGCGCGGGCAGCAGCACCACGCCGGTGCCCGGCTTCGTCACCTCGGTCAGCGAGGTGATCTACTACGCCAACAACCCGACCGACCCGACCAACCCGCCCGCCAGCTCGCCGCCCAACACGGTGCCGGCGGTGCCAGTCCCGCACACCGTGGTGAACTTCAACACGCTCGCGACGATCGCGGGCGATCCGTCCACGCTGATCGTGCGCTACGGCTACGCCGCCGTCGGCACGCTGATCGACCCGCCGGCGGCTGGCGCACCGGTCACCGGCGCGGTGCAAACCGGCAGCGTCACGCTCAACCCGGCCGGCCTCACCGCGTCCGGCCTCGCCTCCGGCGCCCCGCTGCTGGTTGCCGACGCGAACGGCGACGGCGCCACCGCCACGCTCGGCACCGGCGGGGTGGTCAGCATCGATCCGGCGGCCCCGGCGCTGGTGCCGCCCTTGCGGGTGTTCAGCAACTTGCTCGCCTTCACCCGCGGCAAGACCATCGCGCACGAGGTGCTGGGCAACGGCAACCCCGCCATTGCGGGCCAAAACTTCACGCTGCAGAACGCCCCGGTCACCTACCTCGCCGACCAGCCGGGCGTATCGGGCCCGGGCTACAGCAGCACGATCACCCTCTGGGTCAACGGCGTGCAGTGGAAGGAGGTGCCGACCTTCTATGGCCAGGGCCCGACCGCGCAGGTGTTCGTCACGCAGGAGGACACCTCGGGCAACACCCACGTGCTCGGTGGCGACGGGGTCAACGGCGCACGGTTCCCGAGCGGGACGGGCAACATCGTCGCCAGCTACCGTACCGGCTCGGGCGCGGCGGTGCCGCCGCCGACCTCGATCTCGGTGCTGCTGCAGCCGCAGCCGGGGCTGCAGGCGCTGGTGAACCCGGTGTCGCCCTATGGCGGGGCCGATGCCGCCGCGGCGTCCGACTTGCGCCAGCTTGCGCCGCTCAGCGTGGTGACGTTCGGCCGCGCGGTGTCGGTGGACGACTACGCCGCGATCGCCGCCGCCACCCCCGGGGTCGCCCGCGTCAGCGCGGCCTATGCCTTCGATCCGGTGCAGCAGCGCCCGGTCGTCACGCTGTGGGTCGGCGACGATGCCGGCGCCGTCAGCGCGGCGCAGGCGGCGATTGCGCCGATCTCCGACCCGAACCGGCCGATCTCGATCAACCCGGCGAACCCGGTGCAGATCAGCATCGCGCTGACCTATGTGCGCGACCCGCGCTACCAGGATGCGACCGTGCTGGCCGGGGTGCAGGCCGCGCTGGTCGATCGGTCGGCGGGGCTGTTCGGCAGCAACGTCGTGCAGATCGGCCAGGCGTTCTACGACAGCCAGATCTACGCCGCCTGCCTCGCGGTGCCGGGCGTGCAGGCGGTGCACACCCTGCAGGTCACCGTCGGGGCGCCGCCGATCATCCGTTACTTCTGGCAGCTCTCCTCGGTCTGGGTGATGCGCCGGCGCGTGCCGATCAGCGCCGCCGGCGGCTGCACCGGCCACCGCTACACCCCGGGACCGGACGGGTTCTTCGTGCTGCAGAACACCCCCGCGGCGCTGCAACTGAGCGGGATCCCGGGCACATGAGCGGCATCCAGGACGGCTACGCGCAGGCCTACGCCGACAAGCTGTGGGCGCTGCTGCCGGACGTCTACCGGGCGCAAGACACCGACCAGTTCGGCGCCAACGGACCGCTGCGCGAGCTGGTCGACCGGATCGGCGCGCAGGCCGCCAATGTCCGGCGCAACATCGACCGGCTGTGGGAAGACCAGTCGATCGAGACCTGCGACGACTGGGTGATCCCCTATATCGGCGACCTGCTCGCGACCAACCTGGTGCCGGGGCTGGACCCGGCGGGCCAGCGGCTGGATGTCGCCAACACCATTTCCTACCGCCGCCGCAAGGGCACGGTGGCGGTGCTGGAGCAGATCGCCACCAACATCACCGGCTGGGACGCCAAGGTGGTGGAGTTCTTCCGCCGCCTGGGCCGCACCCGCCACGGCCTGGACCCCGCGATTGGCCAGAAGCTGCTGCCGGGCGACGCGGTGGCGCAGTTGCAGCAGGCGGAGGGGCTGGTGGGCGCGGTCACCCGCACCGGCATCGGCGGGCTTGCCGATCTGCGCAACGCGTATGGCGCCAGCAATGCGCGCACCGCCTTCGACGAGTATTTCTACACCGCCGATCTGCGCGCCGCCGACGGCACCACCGGCTGGTACAACATCCCGAACCTCGGCGTGTTCATCTGGCGGTTGAAGAGCTTCCTGGCTGGGCCGGTCACGCCGGTCGCGGTGCACGGCTGCCCCGATTGGTACACCTTCGACCCGACCGGGCGCGACGTGCCGTTGTTCGCCGCCCAGCGCAGCACCGACACGCTGGGCGATGGCTGGGTCTCGCCGCAGCCTGTGCAGCTTCCGACGCCGATCAGCCAGGCGCTGCTGGACGCCAACGCCGCCGCCTACGACCCCGCCACCTCGAACGCGTTGGCGCTGCTGAGCCAGCCGCTCCAGCTCTATCCCAATCCCGAGGTGATGATCGTGCAGGATGCGGCGTCCGGCGCGGCGCTGCCGGCCGGTGCGGTGCTGCTGCGCCCCGCGCGCGGCCGGTTCCGCGTCGATGCGTCGCCGCCGCCGGGGCCGGTCGTCGCGAAATACTGCTACGGCTTCGCCTCCCAGATCGGCGCCGGCCCGTACGACCGCCGCATCAACGGCACCACGATCGCGACACCGACGCCGGTCATTCCGGTGCAGACCGGGGCGAATGCGCTAACGGCGCACGGTGCCATCCCCGGTGCCGGCACGCTGGTCATTGGCGGCAGCCTCACCTGCGACGGCGCCAACATGGTGCAGGTGACCGGCGCGCTGACGCTGCAGGCCGCCATCCAGTCCTGCCCGCTGATCCGGCTGCCGGAAGACAGCGCCTGGGTGATCCACGGCGCGCCCGGCGCGACCCTGGTGCTGGACGGGCTGTTCGTCAGCGGCGGCGACGTGGTGCTGACCGGCAGCTTCGACTCGGTCACGCTGAACTGCTGCACCTTCGATCCCGGCACCGAGGCGTCCCCCGGTGAGCTCGCCTCGCCACCCGGCAATTTCGCGCTCTCGGCCGATCTGCGGCCGCTGCGGCCGACCCGGCTGTGGATCGAGGCGACCATCACGGCGCTCAGCGCCAGCCGCTGCATCCTGGGGCCGATCCGCACCCGCGCCGCCCTTCGGGTGATCACGCCGCTGCCGCCCGGCGGGACCATCCATGCCCCGGTCGTCGGCACGGTGGCCACGCTGTCGCTCAGCGAGACCATCGTGCAGGGGCTGGCGGATGGCGACGACGGTACCGCGCTGCGTTTCTCGGACGGCACGGCGATGCTCAGCCGCTGCACCGTGCTGGGACCGACGGTGCTGCACCGCGTCGATGTCAGCGAGAGCATCCTGCGCAACGTTGCCCAGGTGGACGACACGCAGGACGGCTGCGTGCGCTTCAGCGCCTGGGCCGCCGGCAGCACGCTGCCGCGCAAATACGAGAGCGTCAGCATCCCGCCGGGGGCCGGGCTGTTCACCTCCACCGATTTCGGCCAGCCGGGCTATGCGCAACTGCTGGCGAGCGCCGATGCCTCCATCCTGCCCGCGCCTGTTGGCCCCGGCGCGCCCGCGTCCCGCGCGCCCGGTGCGCCGCCCCCCACGATCATCGCCGGCGCCGCCGACGGCTCCGAGATGGGCTGCTTCGCCCGCGAGAAGACGCCGCAGAAGCTGCGCGGGCTGCTGCTGAAGTTCCAGGAATACATGCCTGCCGGCCTCGTGCCGGTGCCGATCGCCGTTACCTGAGCCTGCTGTCCCGCAAAGGACCGAACCCATGCCGAGCGACCGCAGTCGACCCCCCGATCCCGCCTCGGACGCCTATACCGGCGTCGCCTACCAGCAGGGCCGCGTCACCCTCGATCGCGACTACAACGCGCAGCGCGAGATCATCGACCAGCGCGATGCAGCGACGACGCGCGACCTTGTCGGTCCCTGCGGCACACCGGACAAGGGGTTCGCCGTCACCCGGCCGTTCCGGATTCTGCCGCGGCTGCTGGCGGCCACGCCGAGCCTCAACGTGGCGACCGCCGCGCTGCAGCCCACGGCGCTGGCAACCACCACGGCGCCAGCCGCGGCGGCGCTGGCCACGACGCTGCCGATCGCGACGCTGCCGATCGTGACGTTGCCGATCACGACGTTGCCTGGGACGCCGGTGCTGCCGCCAATCGTGTCCAGCCCGCCCGCCGATGCCTACAACCTGCTGATCCGCTCCGGCACGATGTATCTCGGCGGCGTGCGCGTCGAATGGCCCGGCGCGGCCGGCGGCGGCGCAGCGGAATACAGCTATTACGACCAGCCCGACTGGCTCTCGCCCGACCCGCCCGCCGCGCCGCAGACCGAGATCGTCTATCTGCTGGCCGACGAGCACGAGGTCAGCGCGGCCGAGGACCCGAACCTATACGACGTCGCCCTCGGCGGGCCGGACACCACCCAGCGGCTGCGGCTGCAACGCACCGTCCATCGCCAGGCTGTCGCCGCCACAAGCTGCACGCCGGGGTGGCAGGCGCTGCTGGCCGCCTGGCAGGCGCTCGGCTGGGGTTTTGACGCGAACACGATGCGGCGCATGCCGCAGGTGCGGCTGCAGGCGGCCTTCACCGCGCCGGCCGGCAGCACCGACCCGTGCGACCCGGTCGCCACCGGCGGCTATCTCGGGGCCGAGAACCAGCTCATCCGCGTCAAGTGGGCGCCGAGTGCGCTGGGCTCCACCTCCGGGACGCTGATCTGGGGTTTTGACGACGCCAGCTTCATCTACCGTGCCAGCTCCGACCAGACCGGCACGCGGCTGACCCTGACGCGCAGCCCGCCGGACGCCTACCACTTCCCTGGCGCCGGCCAGTATGTCGAGGTGCTGCGCACCACCGCGCTGGTCGGCACCAGCGCGAGCCAGCAGGCGGAGGAGGGCGGCACCGTGGTGCCGCGCTGCGTCGCCGAGGAAACCGGCTTCGTCACCACGCTGGCCGTCGCCTACGACCCCACCACGTCCAACCAGACGCTGGTGCTGAGCCAGCCGCTGCCCGCCGCCTACATCACCAGCGCGGAGCCGCTGTTCGTGCGCATCTGGCAGGGCGGCGGCGCAATGGGGCCGGCCGGCGGGACGCTGGAGCTGGTCGATCCGGTCGCCAACGCCTCCACCGGCGTGACCGTCACGCTGACGGTGCCGGGGGGCAGCGCGATCGCCCCCGGATCGTTCTGGATGATGGCGCTGCGCCCCGGCACGCCGCTGAACGTGCTGCCCGCGAGCCTGCTCGCCGCGCCGCAGCCGCCGGACGGGCCGCGGAGCTGGGCCTGCCCGCTGGCGGTGGTGGAATGGCCGTCGGGCAGCACCGATCCGGTGATCCACGACTGCCGGGTGCAGTTCGACGACCTGATCGCGCTGACCCAGCGGCCAGCCGGCTGCTGCACCGTCTCGATTGGTCCGGGCGACGTGACCATCGACGACACGGTGCAGACGGCGATCAACAGCATCACCGGGCCGGGCACGCTCTGCCTGGGGCCGGGGACATATCCGCTGACGGCGCCGCTGCAGATCGGCCCGGCACAGGCGGGCCTGACCATCGTCGCGGAGAACGGTGCCACACTCTCCGCCGCCAGCGGCGCCGAGGCGGCGTTCGGCGCGGGGATGATCGTGGTCGCCGGCGCCGGCAACGTGACGCTGCGCGGCCTGACGCTGATCCCGCCGGCAGTCGCGGTGGTGCCTTCGCTGTTCACCGGCCTCGCCAACCTCGGCCGGATCGCCCTGCCGGCGCAGCATGACGGACTGACGGCGATGCTGCGGCTGGCGAGCGAGCACGCGCAGAACCTGCGCACGATGATCGGGGTACGCGTTGCCGGCGCGCCCTCGCTGACGGTCGAGGACTGCACGGTGCGGTTCACGCCACCCCCCGCCGCCAGCCCACCTTCCACCAGCGCGGTGTTCGGCATCGGCGTGCTCGCCGGCGGCGCCTGCGCGCAGCTTGCCGTGCGCGGCTGCGTGTTCGATGCCTCCGCGCTGCCGGCCACGCAGACGCCGGGGCTGCTGCAATCGAGCGGATTCGTCGGCCCCGGCAACTTCGTGCTGCGCGGCGGCGATATCAGCGCCCTGCAAGGGGCGATCGGCTGCCTGGCCGCGCCGTATCTGGCGAATTTCCTCGCCCCTCCGGCGTCGCCGCCTCCCACCGTGCCGATCGTTGCTCAGCCGGTCCCGATCAGTACCCTGGGGACCGCCACCCTGGTCAATGCCGCGCCGGTCCTGGCCCAGACGGTCGCCGCCAATCCGGTCTCGGCGGCAACCGCGGCCACGGCCGCCGTGCCCGCCACGCAGGCGGTCGCGATGAAGGCCGAGGTGGCCCCGAGCCTGGCAACCGCCGCAGCACCCGCCGCCGCGGTGGCCGCGCCGAGGGCCGAAGTGGCTGCAAGCCCGGCGACACCGACCGTCGCCCCGACGAACACCGTTGCCCGGTCGGCGACGAACCTCACGCTGCACGCCCCCCTCGTCCAGGCCGCTTCCGTCACGCCGGGGGTCGCCACCATGGCTGCCACGACGGCTGCCACCACCGCCACCACAACGGCCGCCACCACGGCCGCCGCGCCGGTGGGGGTGACCATCGCCCAGCCGGTCATCAGCAACCTGCTCAACCTGTCGGTCGGCGCGCTGAGCATCACCAGCGACCTTACCGTGCTGCAGCTCGATACCGAGGACGCGTTCACCACCGTCGCCGACCTGAGCGGGGCGGCGTTCGAGGACAACGTCTTCGACAGCGTGATCCTGGCGATCAGCGCGACCGCCATGCTCGATCGCGTGCGGGTGCAGGACAACACCGTCGTCAGCAGTTCGGGCGGCATCTGGCTGCGCCCGGTCGACGAGCCGCGCTTCAGCTTCACGACCACCGTGCCGCAGACCAACCTGACCGTGGTGGTGCAGGACCCGGTGGTGGCCGGCGACAGCATGTGGCTGAAGCTTGTGCTGATGCAGCAGGAGACGTTCCTGACCTGGCTGCTGTCGCTGCTGCTGCCGCTGCCCTCCGGCGCGGCGGTGCCGGTGTTCGCCTCGCCGGAGGGCGGCACGACGCTGCGCGTGACCGGCAACACGGTGGCCGCGCTCGGCGCGGCTGCGACCGGGGCCGCGTGGGGAACGCCGGCGCTGGCGGCGGTCAGCGCGACCTACCTCTCCGCGGTCGATGTCGGGCCCAGCCTGATCGTCGCGGACAACCGGCTGCAAGGGCGCACGCAACTGCCCTATCCCGCCGCGGTGCTCGCCATCTCCGGCCGGCTCGCGGTCACCGGCAACCTGATCTCGAACGAACAGCTTGGCAGCCCGCCGGCCAGCCTGTCGCTGGAGATCTTTCCCTATGACGACGGCGGCGCCGGGGTGCAGACGAGCATCTCCGCGCCGCGCATCGTCGTCACCGGCAACGTGCTTGAAGGCACCAGCAACCTGTCGGCGCTGATCCGCACCGATGCGGCGAACCTGCCGGCACCGTTCAACACCTGGCTTCCCTTCAACGCCAGCGCCTGACCCAGGCCATGAGCAACGCGCTCGCCATCGCGACCGTCACGCAGACGTTGCAGAACGTGCTGACCGAGGCACTGGTGTACGCCAACGTGTCGGGCGCGCATGTGACCGCGGTGCGGCCGGACGACCCGGCGCACCTGCCGCCCACTGGCGTCAACATCTTCCTCTACCAGGTCGCGCCCAACCCGGCGCTGCGCAACAACGACCTGCCGACCCGCACCGCCGACGGTACGCTGCTGCAACTGCCGCAGGCGGCGCTCGATCTTTACTACCTCATCACGTTCTACGGCGACGACACGCAGCTAGAGCAGCAGCGGCTGCTCGGCGCCATCACCCTGGCGCTGCACGCCCAGCCGTGGCTGCGCCATTCCGACATCGTCGCGGCGCAGGGAACCTCGTTCCTGGCCGGCGCCGACCTTTCCAGCCAGTCCGAGCGGGTGCGGTTCCGCCCGGTCAGCTTCTCGCTGGAGGAGCTGTCGAAGCTGTGGTCGTTCCTGCTGAAGACCGACTACGTGCTGTCCGCGGCCTACGTCGCGAGCGTGGTGCTGATCGACCTGCCGGTGCCGCCGCCCGCCCCGGCGCTGCCGGTGCTGACGCCGGTGCTGCTGACCATGACGATGCAGCCGCCGGTCATCACAGCGATCGCCGCGGCGCAGGGGCCGCCGGGCCTGATCCTGCCCGGCGCGCAGATCAACCTGACCGGCACGAACTTCATCGGCCCGGCCGGTACCGAAACGGTCGTGCTGGTCGGCGGGATGACGCTGACGCCCTCGACCGCCAGCGCCACCAGCCTGACGGTCACCCTGCCGGCGAGCCTGGCGGCGGGGACGCAGACGGCACAGGTGGCGCAGCTTCCGCTGCTCGGCTCGCCGCCGGTGCCGCATGCCGGCGGCGTGCAGTCGGCGGCGGTGCCGTTCACCCTCAGCCCGCTGATCCGCCGCTCCGGTACCCCGGCGGTCTACCAGGTCGCGGTGGCGACCGGCGTCGGCTCCCCGCCGGGGGATGGCGTGACGGTGACGCTGGACCCGGTGGTGCAGGTCGGCCAGCGCACGATCCTGGCGCTGCTGCCGCCAGGCGCGGGCGCTCTGCCGACGCTGTTCGACGGCGGCACCGCCACGGCGGCCACCAACACGCTGATGTTCGCGATCGGCATCCCGCCCAGCGGCCAGTACTTCGTGCAGGTCATCGTCGACAGCTCGGAAAGCCCGCTCGACACCGACGGGTCCGGCCAGCCGACCGGGCCGGGGATTACGCTGTGATGGGCCGGGGCAATCAGAGACCATGCGGCGTAGGGCGGCAAAGCGCAGTGCATTCCGCCGGACCGCGGCGGAATGCGCTGCGCTTTGCCGCCCTACGCCGCATGGTCTCTGATCGGCCTGTGTGATGGACGCAGTCGTACCGCCGGCATCGCAGTGGGAGGCGGCCAACCAGGCGCACCTCACCGGCGCGTTGGGTGTGCTCAAGGACCGGCTGCACCGACAGCCGCCGCGCGGTCCCGATGTGCCCTGGCCGGCGGCGCTGGCGGGCCGGCCGCCGGCGCTGGAGCAGATCGAGACTCTGTTCGGGCTGTCCGGCTTCGAACGCGACCTGCTGCTGCTGTGCGCCGGCATCGAGCTGGACGCGGAGTTCGCCCCGCTGTGCGCCGCTGCCCATGGCGATCCGAGCCGCCCCTGGCCCAGCTTTGCGCTGGCGCTAGCGGAGCTGGAGGCGCCGCACTGGAGCGCGCTTGCCCCCGATGCGCCGCTGCGCCGCTGGAAGCTGCTGGAGGTGACGCCCGGTGCCGCGCTGACCCAGGCGGCGCTGCGCATCGATGAGCGGGTGCTGCACCACCTGGCGGGCGTCGCGCACCTGGACGAGCGGCTGGCCGGGCTGGTGCGGCGGCTCGTTTCGCCCGCCGCGCTGGCGGGGTCGCATG
>Ga0209415_10005225_pt1 | contig 23400 bp, 20 predicted proteins | sample PeaSoiSIISIP2007_FD_187696 | JGI IMG/M metagenome (GOLD analysis project Ga0209415, IMG submission 187696) | Peat soil microbial communities from Weissenstadt, Germany - SII-SIP-2007 (SPAdes) (version 2) | ecosystem: Environmental > Terrestrial > Soil > Wetlands > Peat | place: Germany... | reverse complement strand
TTGCCGGCGTGGTGGACGAACTTGATGTCGACGTCGGGGTACTTCTGCAGGATCAGGCTGCGGAAGGTGGCGCCGGTGTCGTCGACGGCGATGTCGGCCATGGCCTCGAACGACGGCTTCAACGCGGAGAGCCCTTCGAACGTCGTCTGCGGCCGCGGAAACTCCTCATGGTCGAGCGCGAGCGAGCCGTCCTCGTGGTAGACCGGGATCAGGCTCTTGCTGAAGCGGCCCTCGTCGAGGGCGATGGCCGCGCGCCGCTGGCTCTCGAGCGCGAGCCTGTCGACGTCGTCGCGCGTGATACCCTCCATCGTAGCGATGGTGTCGGCGCAGATGCCCTGCTGGGTCTGCGGGTGGCTCTTGCGCAGGCGCATGTTGCCGCTGTCGAACACCGGCGAGGCGCCCGGGGTCGGCGGCGGGCGGCCCTTGCCGCTCATCATCTCCGTGCCGCCGGCCACCACCAGGTCTGACATGCCGGCCTTAATGGTCGAGGCGGCGAAATTGACCGCGGTGATGCCGGAGCCGCAGAAGCGGTCGAGCGTCACGCCGCTGGAGCGCACGTCGTAGCCGGCGTCGAGCGCCGACATGCGGCCGAGGTCCCCGCGCGCCAGGCCGGTCTGCGAGCTGCAGCCCCAGATCACGTCGTCCACCTCGGCGGTGTTGAGTTTGTTGCGCTCGGCCAGCGCCCGCAGCACGGTCGACCCGAGCTGCTGCGGATGGATCTCGGCCAGCGCGCCCTTGCCGATCTTGCCGACGCCGCGCGGCGTGCGGCACGCATCGATGATCCAGGCTTCGGTCATTGGCTCAATCCCTTGTGGTGTGTGCTGGGCTCCATCGAGCCCGGTTGCTCTAAATCACGAAAGCCGATCTGGCGGAAATTCACAATCAGCCTCGCGCGGCGCTGAGCTGGCGGTGCAGGTCCGTGCTGAGGCGGCGCAGCCGCGGCGCGGCCGAGCCGGCGGCGAAGGCGAGCAGGGTCACGGCGAAGCCGAGCTTCAGTTCGCGCCGCAACGTGTCGATCCCGATCTCCCCGGCGATCCAGTCGCCGAGCACCCCGGCGCTGATCTGGATCAGGAGGGCGCTGACCACGACCGGGTCGGCGCCACGCCGCAACCACCCTTCGCGCACGGCCGCGGCCACCATCATGCGCCAGAACCGGATCCGCGGCGCCCGCAGCGTCGCCTGCAGGCCAAGTTCGCCGCCGCCCGGCCGCCGCCACATGATCGCGCGATAGAAGGCCGGGTCGGCCTGGTAGAGGTCGGCGGCGATGTCGAGCGCATCAAAGATGCGCGCCAGCACGTCGGCCGAGGGCGCGGCGGCCACCAGTTGCTCGAAGTCCGCCAGGTCCTGGTCAAACACCCGCGCCAGCACCGCCTGTTTCGACTCGAACAGGTTGTAGACCGTCGACAGGCTGACGCCGGCGCGCTCGGCGACGGCGCGCATGGAAAGTTCCTCGATCCCGATCTCGCGCAGCAGGTCGTGGGTCGCCTTGACGATGCGTTCGCGGCGCTCGCGCTTGGCCCGCTCGCGCCGCGATCCGTCGACCCGCTCCTCGTCCTGGGCCAGTTCGCCCGCCTGCAAGGTCCGCTCCCGCGCTTGATCCGCGCCGTGATCATGACCGGTTCGGCGCGGAAATCTAGTTGACAAAAGTGGAATTAGTTCCAATTTTTGGCGACCTGCAGGCGAGCGGGTGGCTTCCGCACTTGGGAGCGATCAGGGAAGGCGCCGCATGACCGGGGACGCACTGACGGTCGCCAAATCCCAGTTGCGCGAGGAAGGCTGGTGCGTCCTGCCGGACGTGCTGGGCGCCGGGCGCACCTACCACGCGCTCGAGCGGCTGTGGGCGGCGGCAGGCGAAAGCGAGCGCCGAGGCCTGTCCACCTTCATGCCGGTGCTCGACCCCAACGCCAGCAATGTGCGGGTGTTCTACCTGCTCGAACTCGATGGGGTGTTCCGCGAGCTTATCCAGCACCCGACCGCGGTGACGCTGGTGGAGTCGCTGCTGGGCGAAGGCTTCCTGATCTCCAACTTCACCGCCAACATCGCCCGGCCGGGATCGCGCTCGATGGCGCTGCACTCGGACCAGTCGCTGGTCGTACCGGAGCCCTGGCTGCAGCCGTGGGCGCTCAACATCATCTGGTGCCTGACCGACGTCAGCTTCGAGAACGGCGCCACGCTCTTCATCCCCGGCAGCCATCGCTGGCAGACCCGCGCCGAGGTCCCGGCCGATGCTGACCGGCGCCTGCGTCCGTTCGAGGCCAAGGCCGGCGCCATCATCGCGATGGACGGGCGCATGTGGCACACCTCGGGCGCCAACATCACCGCCGACCAGGACCGCGCCCTGCTGTTCGGCTACTACACCCGGCCGTTCCTGCGGCCGCAGGTGAACTGGAACGCCTGCCTCTCCGCCTCGACGCAGGCCGGGCTCGATCAGCGCATGCGCGGCTGGCTCGGCCTCGACATCACCGCCAACACCGGCCAGGTCGCCGACCTGCGCTACCTCGAACACCAGTTCGCCCGCCGCGAGGAGCCCGCATGAGCCTGGCCTTCGAACAAGCGCCGGCCCGCGGCAGCCCAGCGGTCCCCGCCCCCACCCGCGATCTCGCCCAGGGCCTGAAGAACATCGCCGAGTACGGCCTGACCATCGTGCCTGACGTGCTGATCGGCGACGCGCTCAAGCGGGCGCGGGATGCGCTCTACCGCGCCGCGGAGTCCGACCGCGCCCGCGGACGCGAGCAGAAGTTCGGCCTCGACTATGCCGACGACGACACCAACCAGCGGGTCTGGAACGTGCTCAGCCGCGATCCGGCGTTCGAGGACCTGGCGTTCCACCGCATCGCCGTCGACTATGTGAAGGCGGTGCTGGGCTGGCCAGCTCTGCTCGGCAACATCTCGGCCAACATCACCGGTCCCGGCGGCGGCGAGATGGTGCTGCACGCCGACCAGATCTTCGTCCCCGAGCCCTGGGCCAGCGAGCCGCAGGGTCTGAACGTCGCCTGGTGCCTCGACGACTTCACCGAAGCCCGCGGCGCGACGCGCTTCGTTCCCGGCAGCCACAGGCTCAACCGCGCGCCGCGGCCTGAGGATGCGCAGACGCCGACCGCGCCGATGGCGGCGCCGGCGGTCTCGGCCGTCGTGTTCGAGAGCCGGGTCTGGCACAAGACCGGGCACAACCGCACCGCCGCCGATCGGCGCGCCGGCGTGTTCGCCTGGTACACCCGGCCGATCTACCGCACGCAGGAGAACTGGTTCCTGTCGCTGCGCCCGGAGATCCGCCAGTTCGCCAGCGAAGAGGCGTTGGTGCTGCTCGGCTACAAGACCGTCGGCCTCGGCCTCGTCAACGGCGCCTCCCCAGCCTAAACCCCGCCAAACGGAGCCCCACCCATGTCAGCCCAACAGGATCGGCCCGCCAGCCGCTTCGCCATCTACCGGGGCGCGGAGGCGCCCGCGTTCTCCGAGATCGACGTGATGGACTACGAGGGAATGTCGCCGCAGCTGGAGGCGAACTTCAAGGCGCTCGGCGAGGCGGGCGTTAACGAAGGCCAGACGGTGAAGCTGCTGTTTTCGGCACCCGGCTTCAGCCTGACCTACGCCTGGTTCAAGAGCGGCTTTCCCCTGCCCCGCCACAGCCACAACGCCGACTGCCTCTACTACATCGTGGCCGGCAGCCTGACCCTGGGAACCGAGACGCTCGGCGCCGGCGACGGCTTCTTCGTGCCGGCCGATGCGGCCTACGCCTATACGCCCGGCCCCGAGGGCGTCGAGGTGCTCGAGTTCCGCCAGACCGACCACTTCAACATCAAGTTCTTGGCCGGCAGCCCCGCCTACTGGGCCAAGGCGGTGGCGGCGGTTCAGGCCGAGCGCGGCGCCTGGGCAAGCCAGCCGCGCCCGCAGACGCGGGCGCCAGTGACCGCCTAGGAGCGCCCCTCTGGCGCGGCGGGAAACGCGACAACCGTACCTGCCGGCTCGGCGCGCAGGTCTCGGTGCGACAGCATCAGCACGCCGGCGTCGGTAATCTGCCAGCCGCTGCGGTTGCGGGTGGCGAAGCCGAGTTCGGTCAGGCCGCGCGCTTCCGAGATGCCGATCCAGCCGACAACCTCGCCGGCCTTCTTGCGGGCCAGGTTGCGCAGCGCGTCGATCTGGGCGTCGCTGAGCACCAACCTACAAGCCTCCCAGCGCATCGGCGCGGGTCGCGCGCGCGCCGTGCAGGCGTTCCAGCTCCTGGCGCAGGCGCATGACCTGACTGCCGAGGTCGGTGACGTCATCCTGCAGCTGGGCGCACCTCAGCTTGAGATAGGCGTTCTCCCGCACGAGTTTTGCGCTTTCAGCGTCGTCCATGATCATGCCTCGGACGCCGGAACTCCGATCACGCTCGGGTCCTGAAGGTGCCCCTGAGCGCCAGGATATCGCGCACGCGCCCCGCCGGACCGCCGCCGATCGAGCGAGCGTCGTTGAGGCCCGCGTTTGTGCGGGAGATGGGCCGGATCAGTTTGGACATGATGTGCTTTCGCGCCCAGTCCGACGCGCGGCGCGCGCCGACGGCCAAGCCCGCTCACCCTAGCACGTCGCGAGCATGAAATGCGGGCCGCAGACAAATAAATGCTGCGGTCAGCCTGCGGATGGCCAAGAACGTCTATCGCGCCTATATAGGCTATATGAGAGCCGATCCAATTATAGTGCAGCGATGGCGCGACCTTCGCCAGATGTTGATTCGCCAGCTCGACATGTTCGACAGCGGAAACATCAGTCTCAAGTCGGATAGTATCGACGTTTCGGCAGAAGCCATCGATAATCTGAAGCGCGAAATCTTCGACTTCGACGCGTTGATCTCGGACGACGAAGCCAAGCAGGCAGCCGGCGTCTGACCGTCTGTGGCGGGGCGCACGCCAAGCTATACGGTGCGCGCCAAACGGAGGCAGGCGCGCTAGGTTGCAGCTGAGCTGCAATGCAAAGGGCCGTCCATTCATGCTCGACCTGGTCTTGGCGGTGATGCACCACCTGGCGATCCTCAGCCTGATCCTGGTCGTCGGCGCCGAGTTGGCCTTGATCCGGGGGGATGTGTGCGGCGCCGTCGCACGCCGTCTCGCGCAGGTCGATCTCGGCTACGGCATCGCCGCCGGCGTGATCGTCGTCGTCGGCGTGACCAGAGTGGTGCTGGGGGCCAAGGGCTGGGTGTTCTACGTCCACAACCCGTTCTTCTGGGCCAAGATGGCGACCTTCCTCATCGTCGGCCTGCTTTCGATCCATCCGACGGTGGCGTTCCTGCGCTGGCGCCGCGACGCCGACGCCGACGCGAGCTTCGCGCCGCCGCCAGGCGCCGTCGCCGCGGTCCGCCGCACGATTGTGATCGAGGCGGCGCTGCTGGGTCTGATCGTCGCCTTGGCGGCGGCGATGGCCCGGTACGGCGCGTTCTGAGCCGCGCCTGAACGTTGCTCCCCCTGATGGAACCCTATTTCGTCTCGACCCTGCTCGTCGCGCTCGCCGAGATGGGCGATCGCACCCAACTGCTGGCGATCATGCTGGCCAGCCGCTACCGCAAGCCGGTTCCGGTCTTGCTCGGCATCCTCGCCGCGACCATCGCCAACCACGGGCTGGCGGCGCTGGCGGGGTTCTATCTGTCGAGCCTGCTGGCGTCGGTGTGGTTCAAGTACCTGGTGGCCGGCTCTTTCATCGTCATGGCGGCCTGGTCCCTGGTTCCGGAAAAGGAAGACAAGGACGACAAGCTGCGCGATCGGCACATGGGCGTCTTCCTCACTACCGCCGTCACCTTCTTCCTGGTCGAGATGGGCGATAAGACCCAGATCGCGACGGCGGCGCTCGCTGCGCGCTACCATGAGGTGCTGATCGTCGCCGCGGGAACCACTACCGGCATGATGCTCGCCAACACGCCCGCGGTGTTCCTGGGCCATACCTTGACCCGCGCGCTGCCGCTCCGGGCGCTGAAGATCGGCGCCGCTCTGCTTTACCTTGGCCTCGGTGTCTGGGCGATCGCGACGACGGCGGGCTGGGTCCGCTAGGGGCCGTGAAGGCCAGGCTGGGCCGGCCAAGCTGGGCCGATTGTCGCGCGCGCCGGCTTGGGCCAAGGTGGGGTGCATGACTCAGGTGACGGAGAGCCGGAGCGGGCCGTTCTTCGAGGCTCACATCAGCCATCCGGGCGCGGTGCGCGACCACAACGAGGATGCGTTCCTGGCCCTGGGCGGCGAGGGCCTCTGGGTCGTAGCGGACGGCATGGGCGGGCTCGACGACGGCCAGTGGGCCTCGCGCATCCTGGCCCGCGAGCTGGCGGAAGCCCCGCTCAGCGGCGATCTGGAGCGGGACGCGGCCACCGTCGCCGAGGTCGTGCGTCACGCCAACTTCGTGATCTTCAAGGAATCCACCGAGCGGCAGAACCACATCGGCTCGACCGTGGTCGCGCTGCTGGTCCGCGGCCCGCGTTTCGCCGTGGTCTGGGCCGGCGACAGCCGGCTCTACCTGCGCCGCGACGGCGCCCTCTCCCAGGTCACCATCGACCACACCCAGGTGCAGCAACTGGTCGACGCTGGCTATCTGACCCGGCGCGAGGCCGCCGACCATCCGATGAGCCACGTGCTGGCCCGGGCGGTCGGCACCCAGGCCGAACTCGAGGTCGACACGCTGATCGGCGAGGTCCGCGCCGGCGATCTCTTCCTGCTCTGCAGCGACGGCCTGCCGCGGGTGCTCGATGACGACGAGATCGCCCACGAGCTGGAATCGGGCAACCCGAGCGCCATGGTCCAGCGCCTGGTCGACCTCGCCCTGGAGCGGGGTTCGCCGGACAACGTCACCGTGCTCGTGGTCGGCTGCGTCGACCCGTCGGCGGCGCCAGCGGGCGAGGCGTCCAGCCGGGTCCCGATCTTCGGCGGTGCGGCGGACGCGGAGGCCGTGCGAGACGCGCCAGCCGCGGCCGAACCGCTCGCCAAGGACGCCCCACCGCCGCCGCGCAGGGGTGGCGGTGCGGCGGCGATGCTCGGCGTCTTCATTGCCACGCTGCTGGTGGTCGCGCTTGGTGTCGGCGCCTGGGTGCTGCTCCCCCGCCTGAAGCAGCCGGCGCAGGCGACCAGCCAGGTGGTGGTGGTCCAGGGCGCCGTGCCGCAGGCGGGCTTGCGGCAGTTCGAGGCGGCGCTTGGCGGCGTCGATTGCAGCTGGCTGCAGATCCAGAAGATTGCGCCGGGTCCCACCGGTGTCGACCTCGCCATCGGCGGCGTCGCCGCTTCGCCCGCGTCGGTGCAGAGCGCGCTGCAGGCTGCAGCCGCCAGCGCCAAGGTCCCGGTTGCGGACATCGACCTGCAGTCGATCGCGCCCACGCCGCCTGGCCTTTGTTCGACGCTAAACGCCATGCGCCCCTTCAGGGCGGCGACGTCCCAGACCGGGCAGAACCTGACCGCCGCGCAGGACAGTTTCGCGGTGATGAAGCAGGCCGATGGCAAGGAGGCCGGGCGGGCGATCGTGACGGTGACGCCGCCGCCGCAGGGCGATTTCGCCATCGCCGAGCTTGGCGCCGACGACGGCCTGGGCCTGGTCGCGCCCGACCGCCAGACCTTCCAGAGCCTTGCGGGCGTCGCGTCGGTGGTCTCCAAGGTGCCGGACGCCGGCGGCTACCGCCTGCAGGCCGACTACGCCAAGCCCGGTTGGTCGAGCGTGCTGCTGATCATCGGCCAAGGCCCGTTTCCCAAGGCGCTGCTAACCCAGCCCGCCGGCCCCAGGTCCGCCGCCTGGGCCGGCCAGTTGGCCGCAGCGGCCCGCGCCGGCGGCTGGCGGGTCGAGATGGCCTGGTACGAGATCACCGCCGGCGGCGATCTCAGCGTGATTCCGCAGACCCAGGCCCCTTCGGTCAACGCGCCGGCGATCAACGCGCTCATCGCAGCCAGCAAGGCGGCGGCGAAAAGGCCGGCCGCGAGCAACGCGACCCCGACCAACGCGACTTCGGCCAATGCGTCGAATGCGACCGCGAGCACACCCACCAACGCCACCCCACCGTCGGGCAAAGCCGCCCCGCCGGTGAAGGGCGCGACCAACGCCACCAAACCGGATATCCCGCTGTAGGTGATGCGAAGGTCGCCGGAGCGCCTGCCTCAAATCGCTCTCCCACTCCTTCGGTCATAGCCGGGCGTAAGTCCGGGCTCTCCAAGACCACGCTGCCGATTGGCCGTGCCAAGCACGGCCACACCACGGCCAGTGTGCTTGGATCGCCTGATGGGTTGGGGTGGTAGCCGCCCGGCGCTACCCGCCTTGGGAGGCCCTGAGTGCGTCGATACGGTTGCGCTCCAGGATGAAGCCGGTCATCTCGCCGCCGCCCAGCGCCTGGCCCTCGCCGACCGCGATCGACATCGGGTCTACCGGCACATTGTTGATGTGCACCTCATAGTGCAGGTGCGGTCCGGTGACCGTGGAGCGGCCGGCGCTGTCGACGCCGGTCGCGCCGACCAGGCCGATCTCCTGGCTCTGGCTGACGTGCGCGCCGGCGACGACGCCGGGCAGGATCAGACTCTGGTGCAGGTAGAGCGTCTCCCAGCCGTTCGGGTGCAGGATCTTGGTGAAGTTGCCGTTCGGACCCTTCATCCCGGAGAACTCCACCACGCCGGCGCCGGCGGCGTAGATCGGGGTGCCGACCGGGGCGGCGAAGTCGGTGCCGTTGTGCATCTTCATGAAGCCGAGCACCGGGTGGAGGCGCAGGCCGAACGGCGAGCTGATCCGCGCGCCTTCGACCGGCGTGCGCATCAGCGAGCGGATCACGCTGTGGCCGTTGGCGTCGAACCAGCCGCCGGGCTTGCCGGGCGGGGCGTACCAGTAGAGCGCCTTCGACTTGGCCTGCGTCTCCAGCGAGGCGAACAGCAGCTTGCCGGAACCCACCGCCGCGCCGTTGGGGTCGGCCTGCTGCTCGAACACCGCTTCGAACACATCGCCCGGCTTGATCTCGCGCTGGAAGTCGAAGTCGTAGGCGAACGCCTGGGCGAATCCGGGGATCAGGTCGTCGTTCACCCCCGCCGCGACGGCCGATGAGTAGAAGCTGTTCACGTCCATCTGGCCGCGCACGTCCTTGACCTGGGTGACTAAGTCGGCGCCGGCGGCGGTGGCCATGTAGCGACCGTCCGGCTGGCGCGTGACGATGGCGCCGGTCCCGTTGTCGTGCCGCGCCTCGAGGCGACTCAGCACGACCCCCGAACCCGCCGGCAGCAGCGTCAGCGTCACCCGCAGCTCGCCACTGCCGCCGCCGAGCTGGACCTGCGCGGCCTGGGTGGCGGCCTCGGCGTCGATCTCGGCCACGCCGGCGCTGGTCAGCGATCCAAGCAGTTCCTGCGCCCCGCTCAGCGCCAGCGAGCGGCGCTGCGCGCCTGGGACGACCGTCGCCATCACCGTCCTGATCGTCACCACCTTGACCGAGTGCGCCGGGTGGAACCTGCGCCAGGCGACATAGCCCACGCCGCCAACGGCGATCATGACCCCCACAAGCACGCCGGCCAGGATCCAGCCCCCGGACGAGGACTTCGGCCGAATCGGCGCCGCCCGTGGCTGCGACCACGATTTCGGGTTGAAGGTCGGGGCGGCGGCCGGTTTGGACGCATCAGGCTTCGCCGCGCCCCATCGGCGCGGGTCGAAGGATGGTCCATCCGATCCGGGGTCGGTCATTTCCGATCCTTGCGCGGGCGCCGCTTCCGCTTTTCTGCGCGCCCCATGGCTTCAGAGCGGTTAGAAGTCGTGCTTAGAGTACAGGCTGTTTGCTGTTTGGGACATCGCATGCAGGGTGAGAACCGTGTGGCATGGCGCGAGGGGATGTTCCTCCGTCCGCAACACTTTCAGCAGCAGGACCGATTTGTCGACGCCCTGATCCGGGCGCGAACCGAGGCGCTGCGCCCCTACCCGTGGGGCCTCACCGCGCTGAAGGTGAACGCCTCGCTGGCCTCGCTCGGCAAGTTCGCGATCGAGCGTTGCGCCGGCCTGTTCGCCGACGGCCAGCCGTTCTCCACCCCTGACGACTTCCCGCCGCCGCCGCCTCTGGATGTCCCGCTGGATACCCGCGACGCCATCGTCTACCTCACCCTCCCGGCCCGCCAGCCTGGCGCGGTGGAGTTCCAGGCGAGCGACGAGACCGGCGATGCCGCCCGTTTCCTGGTCGACGAAGAGGACGCAGCCGACACCTTCTCCGACGAGCGCACCCGCGAAACGATCGAGACGGCGCGGCCGAACCTGCGTTTTGGCGTGACCCGCGACCAGACCTACGGGCGAATCACCGTCGGTCTTGCCCGCATCCGCGAAGTGCAGAACGGCCAGCTGATCTTCGACGAGCGCTACATCCCGCCCACGCTCGATGTGCGCGCCATCCCCCGCTTGAACGGGCTGCTCACCGACATCATCGGCCGGGTCGATCAGCGGGCGGAGGAACTGGCCGTGCGCGCGGTCGAGGCCACGGACGGCGGGGCGGAGACCTTCGCCAGCTTCCTGCTGCTGCAGTCGATCAACCGCTGGGGTCCGATGCTGACCCACATCGAGAGCCTGCCGATGCTGCACCCGGAGCGGCTGTACGAGGCGTTCGTCGCCATGGCGGGCGAGCTCTCGACCTTCGTGCGCGCCGACCGCAAGCCGCCCAGGTTCCCGATCTACGACCACGAGGCGCTGCAGCCGACCTTCGAGCCGGTGTTCGAGGCGCTGCAGGCGGCGCTGTCGGCGGTGTTCGACCGCTCTGCGGTGCAGCTGCCGCTCGAGCTGGCGGGGCCGGGGGCCTACCTGTCGCGCATTACCGACCGCAACCTCTACCAGCACGGCTTCTTCTACCTGGCGGTCAAGGCTGGCGCCTCGCTGGACGAGATCCGCGGCCGGTTCCCGTCGATGGCCAAGATCGGGGCGGTGGAGCGCATGCGCCAGATCGTCGATTCGGCCCTGCCCGGCGTGCCGTTGCGGCACGCACCGACGCCGCCACCGCAGATCCGGGTGATCCCCGGCTACGTCTACTTCGAGCTCGACCGCGGCGCGCAGGACTGGCGCGATTTCGCCTCAGCGACCGCGCTGGGCTTGCATGTCGCCGGCGACTGGCCTGATCTGCGCCTCGAGCTGTGGTGCGTGAAAAGGTCGACGCGATGAGTAGCGACGACAACAATTCAAACCGCACGGTCTTTAGGCCGTCGCCGCTGCAGGGCCTGCGCAACCGGCCGCCCGAGCAAGGCGGGAGCGACACCCAGTACCCCCCGCCGCCGGGCGCCACACCGCAGGGCCAGCCGCCGCAAGGCCAGCCGTTTCCGCCCCAGCAACCGCAGCCGCAGTCGTTTCCCCCGGCTCAGCAACCACCGCAGCCGTTCCCGCAGCAGCCGGCGCCGCAGCCCTTCCCACAGCAGCCCGCCCCGCAGCCGTTCCAGCCGCAGCCTGAGCCGTTCGCGCCTCAGACGCCGCCCTACGCCGCCCCCCAACCGCAGGCGCAACAACAGTACGCGCCGCAGCCGGTCCCGCAGGCGCGGCTGATCGACGACGACATCCCGCGTCCCGCCGCGCCGGCGAAGGTGCGCAACGTGATGATGGACCTGGCCGCGCCGGTGCTGGCGCTGGCGGCGAGCGTCCGCTCGGGCCGCGCGCAGGTCCCGCTGCCCCAGCTGCACGGCCAGGCGACCAACCTGATCGCCGGCTTCGAGCGCACGATGGCCCAGGCCGGCTACCCCGAGGAGCAGAAGCAGCGCGCCAAGTACGCGCTCTGCGCCACCGTCGACGACATCGCCCAGAACCTGCCGGGCCAGGCGGCGGATGGGGCCGAATGGGCCCGGCGCAGCATGACCGTGCACTTCTTCGCCGAAAACATCGGCGGCGACCGCTTCTGGCAACTGGTCGACGACATGCTGAGCCGCCCGGCCGAGAACCGCGACCTGATCGAGCTCTACCACGCCTGCCTCGCGGCCGGGTTCGAGGGCCGCTTCCGGGTGATGGGCGATGGCCGCCGCCGGCTCGACGACGTGATGAGCCGGCTCTACGCGGCGCTGGAGCACGTGCGCAGCCTCTCCCAGACGGAGCTGTCTCCGCACTGGCGCGGCCAGCCGACACCGATGAACAAGGTCGGGTTCTGGGGCCCGATCATCCTTGCCGCGGCCGCTGCGCTCGGCCTGCTGTTCCTGATCTACGTGATCCTGCGCCTCGTCCTGATGCAGACCAGCGACCCGGCCATGACCGCGCTGAAGAACCTCAACCCCAGCGATCCGCTGCGGCTCTCCCGGGCCGCCGTGGCGCCGCCGGCCGCCCCCTCGAGCCAGCTGCAAACCTTGCAGACCTTCCTGGCGCCCGAGATCGCGCAACACCTGGTGGTGGTGCTGGAGGACGCGACGACGGTGCGGGTGCGCACCACGGTCGGCGAGCTGTTCAAGTCGGGCTCCGATCAGCTCAACCCCGGCCACGAGCCGCTGTTGCTGCGCATCGGCGCGGCGATCGACACCCAGCCGGGTCCCGTCAAGGTCGAGGGCGACGCCGACTCGGACAAGGTCTCGTCGCTGAGCTTCCCGGACAACTTCGCGCTCTCGAAGGCCAGGGCCGACACTGCGGCGGCGATCATTCGCACCAAGCTTACCGATCCCAGTCGCATCTCGACGGTCGGCCTGGGCGATAGCCAGCCGATCGCGTCGAACGACACGGCCGCCGGCAAGTCTCAGAACCGGCGCGTCGAATTCGTGATTCCGCGCAGTCAGTAGAGGGGCGACGGGTTTTCAGGGTGGCGGGGCGGTGAGACGGTTCTTCCTCAACTGGTGGACGCTGACGCTGCTGGCCGCCGTGCTGGTGGCGCTGCTGCTGGCGCTCGGCCTGCCGATCTTCGTCGCCTTCCTGCGCCCCTGGTGGGTGCGCCTGCTGATGGTGCTGGGCGTCGCGCTGATCTGGGGGATCTTCGCACTGATCCACGTGCTGACCGCCCGCGCCAAGTCGGACGCGATCGCCGAGGAGATCGCCCAGCCGCCGCAGCCCGGCGACGAGGAAGCCGCGGCGCTCTCCCAGCGCATGACCGAGGCGATGGCCCAGCTGAAGAAGGCCAGCGGCGACAAGCGCGACTACCTCTATAGCCGCCCCTGGTACGTGATGATCGGTCCGCCCGGCGCCGGCAAGACCACCGCGCTGCTCAACGCCGGCCTGCGCTTCCCCTTCGCCGACAGCGCGCTGAAGGGCGTCGGCGGCACGCGCAACCTCGACTTCTGGTTCGCCGACGAGGCGGCGCTGGTGGACACCGCAGGGCGCTACACCACCCAGGATTCCGACGCGGCGGTCGACGCCCGCTCCTGGGAGCATTTCCTCGGCCTGCTGCGCAAGCAACGTCCGTTGCAGCCGATCAACGGTATCCTGGTGGCGATTGGCGTCGACGAGCTGCTGCGCAGCGACCTGGCCCACCTCGACGCCCACGCCTCGGCCGTGCGCCGGCGTCTCGCTGAGCTGCGCAAGACGCTGGAGGTCGCCGCCCCGGTCTATGTGCTGTTCACCAAGGCCGACTTGCTGGCCGGCATGGTGGAGTTCTACGACGACCTCGACGTCGAGGGCCGCCGCGCGGTGCTGGGCGCCACCCTGCCGTGGGGCCGCGCCACCACCAGCGACGCGCTCGCCGGCGAGTTCGACCAGTTCGTCCAGAGCATCGCCGACCGCATGTCCAAGCGGCTGCAGGAAGAGCACGACGTGCGCCGCCGGGGCCTCATCCTCGGCTTCCCGACCCAGGTCGAGGGGCTGCGCTCGCGGGTGCTGCGGTTCCTGGAAGGCGCCTTCATCGCCGATCGCGGCCCGTCCGAGCCGCTGCGCGGGTTCTACCTCACCAGCGGCGTGCAGGAGGGCGCGCCGCTCGACCGCATCCTGGCCGGCGTCGCCCAGGTGTTCGAGGCGCCGCAACAGACCCGCGACCGCCAGGGCCGCGCCTACTTCCTGAACCGGCTGCTGAGCGAGGTGGTGTTCGCCGAAGCCGGCCTGGTGCAGACCGAGCGCAGCGCGAAGGCGCGGCGCTCCGCGCAGCTGACTCTTGCGCTGGCGGCGATCGCGGCCATCGCGCTGATCACCATCGGGCTGTGGACGGTCAGCTTCCTCAACAACCGCACCCTGCAGCGCAACCTGCTGACCGGTGCACAGGGCGCGCAGCAGCAGCTGCACGATTCCGGCGTCGACCTGGTCGAGGTGCGCGATAGCGACCCGCAACTCGACCAGGCCCTGCCGGCGCTGCAGGCGCTGCGCACCCTCGCCGGCGGCTACGCCGACCAGCAGAAGGGCGGCGCGCCGCTGTTCTCGACCTTCGGGCTTTACCAGCACGGGCTCGCCGACGCGGCCAAGCAGTCCTACGTTCAGGCGCTGCGCCGCATCCTGCTGCCGCGCATCATGTTGCGGCTCGAAACCTACCTGCGTCAGAACCAGACCCAGGCCTTCAACGAATACGAGCCCTTGCGCGTCTATCTGATGCTGGGCGGCCAAGGTCCGATGGACGCCAAGGCGGTCAAGACCTGGATCGAGAACGACTGGGCTGCCAGCGTCTATCCGGGCGACGACCGCAGCGACACCCGCAAGCAGCTCGCCACCCACCTCGATTCCCTGCTCGACGACCCCGACCTCAACTCGGTGTGGCCCGGCCACGTCGCGCCGATGGACGGCGACCTGATCAGCGCCGCGCGCCAGATCGTGCAGACGCTGTCGCTGGCCGACCGCGCCTACGCGATCCTGAAGGAGAGCGGGGCCACCGCCGGCCAGCCCTGGCAGACCGCGACCGTGCTCGGCAGCGGCGATGCCCAAGCCTTCGCCAACGGCGACGCGGTGCTGAAGCTGCAGGTGCCTTACTTCTTCACCCGCGAGGGTTACGAGAAGTCCTACCTGGTCGGGCTGGGGACTGTCGCCGAGGAGCTGAAGAAGCAGCTCTGGGTGCTAGGCCCGGACGCCGACACCACGGCGATCCAGAGCCAGGTCGAGGGCGTGCGCCCCGGCGTCGCCGCCTCCTACGCCCGCGACTACATCGCCGCCTGGGAAGCGGTGGTGAAAGCGATGCAGCCGGCCGACTATTTCCACGACCCGGTCGCCCTTGGCGCCTTCACCCGCACCCCTTCGCCGCTGAAACTGGTGCTGCTGGAGCTGGCGAAGAACACCACCTTCACCGGCGGCGCGGCCGGCGCCGGCAAGAGTCTGCTGACCCAGCAGCTGAACCAGCTGCCCGGGGCGTCGACCATTCAGCAGTCGCAGCAGGGCGCGGTCGGCCTGGACGCCGCCCAACAGATCAGTTCGGCGTTCCAGCCGTTGAAGACCTATGTCGGCGACGGCAAGACGCCCGCGCCGATCGACGACTTCATCAGCGCGATCAAGGGCGCCGCCTCGGCCAACAATGCGGCGGCCACGGCCAGCACGCTCGGCGGCGCCGGCGCGGCGGCCAATCAGAGCCAGCTCGCCACGGCGCTCAGCGGCGTGACCACGGCCGCGGGCGGCGCGCCGCCCGACCTGCAGGGCTTCGTCGCCCAGGCCACCAAGGGCGGCACCGCCGCAGCGACGAGCACCGCCCAGGGTGCGGTCGCCACCGCCTACGCCACCAGCCTCGCCACGCCATGCCAGACCCTGGTGGCCGACCACTACCCCTTCGTGGCCGCCGCGCCGGCCGATGCGCCGGTGGTCGACCTGCTGCGGGTGTTCGGCATGGGCGGCCAGATGGACTCGTTCGCGCGCGACCAGCTGACGCCGCTGCTGGACGCCAGCGGCCCGGTCTGGCGCTGGCGGGCCGACAATCCGGTGGCCGCCAGCCTCGATCCGGTCAGCGCCGAGCAGTTCCATCGCGCCGCCCAGTTGCGCGACCTGCTGGCGTCGGGCCAGCCGATGCAGATCGAGGAAACCGCCTTCGGCGCCGGCGTCACCGCCGCCGAGGTCTCGTCCGGCGGCATCACCTACAAGTTCGACGGCTCGATGCCCGGCGCGCGGCCGCTGAACTGGAGCGTCAGCGGCCTGCCCGAAGCGCATGTCACGCTCTACAACCATGCCACGGCCCTGGCCCCGATTACCTTTTCGGGTCCCTGGGCGCTGTTCCGTCTGATGGATTCGGCCAGGAAGCAGAACACCGGCCCGACCAGCTTCACGGCGACCTTCGGCCAGGGCGCCAACACTGTGACACTCAAGATAACCCTGCCCAGCGACCAGAACCCGTTCAGCCGCGGCGGCCTGTGGTCGTTCCGCTGCCCCTCGAAGCTGTGAACGCCGTGCCGCCTGATTCCGGCCCCTACCCGGTCCTGTTCGGCAAGCTGCCGAGCCACGGCGACTTCATCTCGCGCGGGCTCGACCTGACCGCCTGCGACGCCTGGGACCGCTGGGCCAGCGAAGGGCTGCAGGCGGCGCGCGAGGCGCTGGGCGAGGGCTTCGACGACGCCCACGACCGGGCCCCGCCCTGGCGGTTCATCGACGGACCGGGGCGGTTCGGGCGCGACTGGCGCGCCGGGGCGCTTGCGCCGTCGATTGACGCCGCCGGCCGACGGTTCATGATCATGCTGGCCGCGGATGGTCTGTTATCGGACCAAGCCGGCGGCGGCGGGGAGGCGATCGCCGAAGCGATGGAAGGCTTGATCTATCACGCGTTCGAGTCTGGTTGGGACGCGGACGCGGCGATCGAGGCGGCGCGCGGTCCGGTGGAAAGAATGAGCGCGGTGGGGCCGCCGACGCGCCCCCGTTGGTGGACCCTGGGCGGCTTCGACCACGCGCCAGCGACATTGGAGGGCGGGCTGGACCAGCTGTTTGCGCAGATGCTGACTGCGAGCGCCGCGGGGGGCGCGTCATGAGCGATCGGCCGCTCAGGCTGCGGGCTTGGTCCCGCTCGGACGTCGGCCGCGTGCGCACGGCCAACGAGGACTCGTTCCTCGAGCGGCCGGAGATGGGCCTTTGGGTCGTCGCCGACGGCATGGGCGGCCACGCCAACGGCCGCTGGGCGTCCGGCACCATCGTCGATGCGGTCGCGCCGCTGACCGCGTCGGGCGACCTGGACGCAGACATCCGCCGGGTGGCCGATGCGATCCATGCGGCCAATGCGACGATATACGATCGCTCGCGCGTGGACGGCGTCTCGATGGGCTCAACGGTGGCGGCCCTGTTGGTGCAAGAGGGCTTCTTCGCGGTGCTCTGGGTCGGCGACAGCCGGGTCTATCTCTATCGTGACGGCACGCTGCACCAGCTCTCGCGCGACCACACCCAGGTGCAGGAGATGGTCGATGTCGGCCTGCTGTCGCCCGACGAGGCCAAGACCCATCCGATGAGCCATGTGCTGGCCCGAGCGGTCGGCGTGCAGGCCAGCCTCGAACTTGACGTTATTGTCGACGAAGCTGAAGTGGGCGACAGTTTCCTGCTATGCAGCGATGGACTGACGGCGCGGGTGTCCGCGGAGGAAATCGCGGCGGCGATGGCGGGCGGATCGCCACAGGTCGCCTCGTCGTCCCTGGTAGAACTTTGCCTCGAGCGTGGGGCGCCCGATAATGTGACCGCCATCGCAGTGGCCTGCGAAGAGATAACGCGTCTCTCACTGGTCTCGACGGCGGTTTGAGGTAGGTAAATGTCCGCGGATCCCCCCGACCACGAGGACAACAGCGAGACGGTCTTCATGCCGTCGCGCCCGCCGACGACCGGGCCTGAACCGGCCGCCGCCACTCCGTCCGCCGCCACTCCGTCCGCCGCGCCTGCGGCCGCCGCGCCTGCGGCCGCCGCCCCGGGGCCCGCGCAGGAACCCGCGCTTGGGCGCGTCTCCGTCGGCGACGTGCTGAACGGCATCTATGAGGTCAAGCGGCTGATCGCCCGCGGCGGCATGGGCGAGGTCTACGAAGGCGTCAACATCAACAGCGACGAGCGGGTCGCTATCAAGGTGATGCTGCCGAGCCTCGCCGCCGACGCGAAAGTGCAGGCGATGTTCCGCAAGGAAGCCCGCACCCTGACCCGCCTCGCCCACCCGGCGGTGGTGCAGTACCGCGTGCTGGCCCACGAGCCGCTACTGAACGTGCTCTACATCGTCACCGAGTTCGTCGACGGCGTCGAGCTGACCGCCGTGCTCGGCCAGATCCATCCGGACTCGTCGGAACTCAGGAGCCTGATCCGCCGCCTCGCGGACGGTCTGCGCGCCGCCCACGAACTGGGCGCCGTCCACCGCGACATGTCGCCGGACAACGTGCTGCTGCCCGATCGCCGGCTCGACCGCGCACGGATCATCGACTTCGGCATCGCCAAGGACCTCGATCCCAGCAAGGCGACCATCGTTGGCGATGGCTTCGCCGGCAAGCTGGCCTACGTCGCGCCCGAACAGTTCGGCGACTTCGGCCGCGAGATCGGTCCGTGGACCGACGTCTACAGCCTGGGCCTGGTGATCCTGGCCGTGGCCAGCGGCAAGGACGTCGATATGGGCTCGACTCTGGTCGAGGCGGTCGACAAACGCCGCCAAGGCGTCGACCTGACGCCGATCCCGGAAGATCTGCGCCCGTTGCTCGAGCGAATGCTTGCGGCCGATCCGGCCAAGCGCGCCCGTTCGATGGACGAGGTGCTGGCGACGCTCGACGAACAGGGCCGCACCACCATCCCGCCCGTCACCTCGTTCCCGCATTCGACCATCCCGCCCACGACGACGATCCCGCCGACATCGATCCCGCCGACTACGACCACCTTCCCGTCGGCCGCGGACGAGACCGAGCCGCTGCACGCGATGACGATCCCGCCGACTGTCGCTGCCCCGGCGATGCAGCCTGCCCCGGCGCCGAAGCGCGGGTCACCGGTGCTGGCGATCGTGCTGGGCGGGCTCGCCCTCGTCGTCGTCGCCGGCGTTGGCGCCGGCTACATGCTGGTGCAGCACAAGCCGGCGCCGAAGGTCGTCACAGCGGCTACGAACAGTGCAGTGGCTGTTGGTCCGGCCGCGGTCGCCGCCGCGCCGGCGGCGAGTTTCACTGACCATCTCAACGACAATCTCTCCGACCTTTCGTGCAGCTGGCTCGATGTTGTCGGGCCGTTGCAGAACGGCCAGGTGGTCAAGCTGTCCGGCGCCGCAGGGTCGCCCGCCACGATCGCGGACTCCGTCGCGGACGCAGCCAAGGAAGCCGGCGACATCTTGCCGGCCAACGGCGGCGTCGATATCTCTGCCGTCGCCCAGGCCGACCAGGGGGCCTGCTCGGCGCTGGACGCCTTCCGTTCGTTCAGGGCCCCGGCCGGCGCCGGGCCAGCACTGGCCTCGGCGCAGCCGTCGTACCAGATCACCCGCGGCGCGGACGGCAAGCTGGCCGGTCAGCCGACGATCACCCTGGCGCCCCGCAGCCCGGCCCAGGACTTTGCGCTGCTAAGGCTCGATCCGTCTGGCCGCATCAACGTGGTCTACGGCAGCCGAAAGGCCTTCGACGCGGCGCGGCAGGGCGATAGCGCGATCGTCGACCAGGGGGGCGATGCCTATACGGTGCAGGCTGACTCGCTGAACGTCGCCGGCGCCGCCGGCCTGCTGCTGCTGACGGGCGCCGGACCGTTCGACCCGTCGCTGCTGGCCAAGCCGCCCAGTGCGCGGGACGTCACCTGGATCGACCAGGTTCGCCAGGCGGCCACGGCGGGCGGATGGAAGTCGAGCATGGTCTGGTACAAGGTGCAGGACAACGCGCCACCGCCAGCGCGGCCCCGGCCTCGTCCCGGTGGCTACTATGCGCACCCCGGCGCCTACACCAACCCGATCGACAATACCGTGCCGATCCGCACGCAGCCGCTGCCCACTCCGCAGGGCGGGCGCCGTCAGTCGGTGTGGCAGCGCATGTTCGGGTCGAACGGCGGCTACTAGCGCCAGGTCGTCGGCCTTAGCCGATCAGGACGGTCGGCAAGCCGATAATGATCGCGCCACCGTGGGCGGTCATGTCCCCCATCCGCGCCGCCGGCATGCCGCAGACCAGCACATGGGATGATCCCGTCGCGATGACGTCCGGCGGCCCGACGCAGACAAGCATGTCGCTGATGCGCGCCTGCGGCATGCCGCCGGTGAGCACCGTCGGCGCGCAGGGCGGCAGGATGGGGCCACCGACGTGGGGCACGACGCCGGTGACCATCGGGCAGACGTGCATGTCACCTGCGCGCGCTGCGGGCATCCCCATGGCTCAGGTCTTCCGCTTCATGTCGGCAGTCGCTTTCTCGTAGGCCTGGCGGAACTCCTTGGCGAAGACGTCCATGAACGCCTCGTCCGAGCCCCGCGCCACCCCTTCGAATTCGCGCTCGTAAGCCTGCCACAGCGTCGCCTCGCGGCCGCCCGGCAGCAGCTTGGCGAGAAAGCCCTGGCTCTCGGCGCGGTCGCGGATCGCCTGCGGCGAGAACCGCGCCAGGGTGGCGGCCAGCGCGCCCTGCATCGCCGTCAGCGTCGCCATCTGGTGCGCCTGCAGGTCGCGGAACGCATCGTCGACCGCGCGGTCCGCCGACATGAAGCCGCGCTCGGGCGGGTTCAGCAGCTGGGCGATGGCCTTCTCCGGCGCACGGGCGAACTTCAGCGGGTTGTTGCCGTCGAACTCCAGCGAGGTGCCCTGCGCGCCGAGTTGGGCCTTGGCCCTCGCGCGCGCCTCCAGCATGACGACCAGCCCGGCGATCACGCGGCGCAGGGCAGACCCGGCCGCCGTCATCGCCTGCGGGCCCGACACCTTCAGGTCGCTCGGCTGCAGCCCCGCGCCGACCAGGAACGCGGCGAGCTCGGCCTCGACGGCCTGGATCGCGGGCTGACTCGCCGGCGGCGCGGGCGCCGCGCCGGACCGGGCGCCCCAGTTCGGCGCGGGCGGCGCCGGAGACTGAGCTGGCGCTGGCGCCGGCGAGGGCGCGGCGGCGGGGCCCGGCCCCCAGCCCGGGGCGGGCTGTGCGGAGGTCGGCTCGGTGGTGACGACCGGCGATCCCCAAGCGGGCGCCGCGGGCGGCGCCAGCTGCGGCGGGGCCTGGCCAGGGGTGTCGAGACCGAGGGGGTCGGGACGCAGCCGCGCCCCGCCCGATCCAAGCCCGAGCGGGTCGGACGGATCGCGCGAGCGTTCGCCGAAACCGCCGCGCGCCCAATCGACCACGTTGCTGGCCGCGAGCTGGCCCCAGACGTCGACCGCGCTGGGCGCGGCCGGGGAGTCGCTTACGGGGCTGGACCAGCCGGAGGCGGGTGTCGCCACCGGCGCCGGTGTCGCCCAGGCCGACGCGACAGGCGGCGAAGCGATGGGCTGGGAAGCGATGGGTTGGGAAGCGATCGGGGGAGAATTGACCGGCGGCGGCGCCCAGGCCTGCGACATCGCCCCCTGGCCGGAGATCGCCGGACCTGCCGGCGCCCGATCCCAGCTGGCGGCGTCGACGCCCGCGGCCGCCTGCTGCGGCTGCCATCCGCCCCAGGCTGGCGTTTCCTGGACCGGCGCACCGGCGGGCTGGGCGCCGGCGCCCGCCAGATCGGCCTTGATCGAATAGTGCCCGATGACGATCACGTCGCCCGCAGCAATCGAATGGGGGCCGGCGAGGCGCTGCTGCGCGCCGTTGACGAAGGTGCCGTTGGTGCTCTTGTCCACGAGCACGTAGGCGCTGTCGCGGTAGTCGATCTCGCAGTGGACTGACGAGATGTAGTGCTGCGGGTCGGGCAGGCTCCAGTCCGCCGTCGGCGAGCGCCCGATCACCGCGCCATGGCGATCGAGCCGCAGCCGGGTCGGCAGGCCGTTCTCCAGCCGCTCTACGTTGGTGATCGTCAGGACAAGGGTCATTTCGGCGGGCCGTTCACGCCCCATCTAGCGATAGCGTCGCCTTCGTCCAAGACGCGGTTGATCGCGGCCACCCGGTCGAGCCGCTTGGACGCAGCAACCAGGATCGCGCCAGCGCCGATCCGTCCCGCTACGTCGTTCGGGGCCGGCACGGGGGCAACGTTGTCGGGCGCCAGCGAGCCGCCCGAGAGGAACACGGCCATCGCCGCCAGCCGCTCGGCGCAGGTATCGTGGGCGAGCTGGGCCGCCTCGAACGCCGCGCGGCGCCGCGGTTCGCTCGGATCCTGCACCCAGAGCAGCGCCGCCTTGAGTGCGTCGACATCGACCCGCGGCCGCTCGAGGTCCTCGCTGAGGTCGCGCACCGAGCGCGCCGCCCAGGCGACCGTTTCGTGCCTCGGCAGGGCCATCCCGAGGAAGAACGTTGCGTCCTCCACCCGATTCGACTTGCGCAGTTCCTGGAAATACAGCTCGGGCGGCGTACGCCCCACCTCCGGCGCCGGCGTCGCCCAGTCGAGCAGCTCGATCACCTGCCCGGCCTCGGTCCATTTCACACGGGTCCAGTCGCTCATGTGCAGGCCTCAGCCGATCATAATGATGCCGCCGGCGATCTGGGTCATCGCAGAACCGGTGACCTGAACCATCGTGGCCTTGGCTGTCAGCTGCACCTGCCCCTCAGCGTCGATCATCATGCCTTTGATGGTGACGCCCGTTGGGTCAATTTTGATTGAACTCGACCCGACCGTTAGCGTGATGCTCTGGGCAGCGGTGACCGACATCTCTCCGGCGCTGACCTTGATCGTGTAGTTGCCGGACGTCACGGTCAGCGAGTCATTCTGCTCGATCGTCGTTGTGCGACTTCCCTGGCTTAGGTCGCGGGTCTCGTTGCCGTCCTGGATGGTGGTGCTGAGGTCGTTCTTGATCGTCGTGGTGTCGTTGTGTTTGACGAGCGTCGTGCGGTCCTTCTGGGCCTGGACGTTGAAGACTTCGTCGCCGGTTTTGTCCTCGAAGCTGATCTCGTTGTAGTCGTCGGCGCCGCCATTGATCGTGTGGCTGCGCCAGACCGACTTGGTCTTCTCGCCGGTCAGCGCATAGGGCGGTTTCTTGTCGCCGTTGTAGACGCTGCCGATGACCAGCGGACGGTCGGGATCACCGCTCAGGTAGTCGACAACCACCTCCTGGCCGATCCGTGGCAGGACGATGTGGCCAAAGCCGTTGTCGGCGGACGCGAAGGCGACGCGGATCCAACAGGTCTGGTCCTGCGAGGCTTCAGCCCGGTCCCAATGGAAGCGCACTTTCACCCGGCCGTATTCGTCCGTGTAGATGGTCTCCCCGTCCGGCCCGACCACCGTCGCGGTCTCCGGCCCCCGCGCCACCGGCCACGGCGTGATCCGCGGCGCGCGCCAGGGCACGTCGGCCGGCGTCGCCAGGACCTCGACCACGACGGGCTGCTCCGCAGTGGCCCCGTCGCCTCCGGAAACGTAGCCCTGCGGCGCCATGCGGAAGGTCAGACCCGCGACCAGGTATTTCTGGTTGAGGCGCGACAGCGGATGCTTGTCCAGCTGCACCAGCTGTCCGCACGCTAGCGAAATCGCGTCGCCAACGCCCCGGTAAGTGCGGCGCTCCGCCTGATGGGCGAGCATCGCGGTCTCGGCGAGCGTCTCGCCGCGGTTGTTGTCGAGGAAACCCGTTGGAAAGTCATAGACTTCGGCCTTGTCGGCGGGCGACGCCGACCCCGAGA
>Ga0209415_10005221_pt1 | contig 23417 bp, 24 predicted proteins | sample PeaSoiSIISIP2007_FD_187696 | JGI IMG/M metagenome (GOLD analysis project Ga0209415, IMG submission 187696) | Peat soil microbial communities from Weissenstadt, Germany - SII-SIP-2007 (SPAdes) (version 2) | ecosystem: Environmental > Terrestrial > Soil > Wetlands > Peat | place: Germany... | reverse complement strand
TGGCCCGCCAGCGCACGGGCGACCACCGGGTCGAGGGCGAGCCGCGGGCCGAATACCGCGGGGTCGTCGAAGGGCGCGTCGGGGGAGTGTCGTGAGCGCACCTACAGTCTCGGGGCAGTCTCGGCGCGGGACGCCTTGGTCTAACCGCGGCACTTGGCGTACACTTTTCAAGATGCAGCAGCGCCTCCGAAGCGAGACGTCGAAACTCTTGGCGCTCGCGGCCGTGCTCGTCGCCGCGTCGTGCGCCGCGGGAGAGCTTGCGCCCTCGGGGGACACCAGGTGGGCGCTCACGCCTTCCGACGCGTCCCCCGTCACCGCCCCTGCGAGCTCCGCGGACGCTGCCGCCTCCTCCGGCTCGAGCAGCAGCAGCAGCAGCTCCGGTGGAGCCGACGATTCCATGAATTACGCTACTGCGCCCAGCAGCAGCGGGAGCGGCAGCAGCACCAGCAGCAGCGGGGGCGACGACGCCGGCGGCGGATCCGGTGGATCAAGCGGCACCACGGGCGGTGGATGCTCGGGCTCGACCTGCCAGGGATGCTGCGACATGAACAACATGTGCCAGGGGGGCTCGACCGACGCCGTGTGCGGGACGGGCGGACAGCTGTGCACGAACTGCACGATGTCCAGCCAGGTCTGCAGCGTCGGAGCATGCTCGACTCCGAGCACAAGCTCCTCGGGTGGCGGCAGCTGCAACGCCTCGTCATGTGCGAAGTGCGTCATCGGCAACCCGTGCTGCACTTCGGCGGGGAAGTGCTCCTGCGGCCTTCTCGGGATCTGCCAGTAGCCGAGGCGCTCGGCGGAGCGAGCCTTCGGCACCGGGGGGCCTTGAGCGGTTTCTCGCGCGCGTCAGCGTGAAGTACCCTCCTGTTCGACGATGCGCCACGCTCGATGGCGGCTTGCGACCCTCGCGCTTCCAGTAACGCTCACGGGGGCAGTCGGCGCGAGCGCCCAGACCGTGCCGTCGATCGACGCACGCTCGTGGCGGCCGTCGACCGATCCGGAGGCCTCGCTGGCGTCCGAGCCGGTCGCGACGCCCGGCCCCTGGCAGTGGAATCTCGGCGCCTGGGCGCACTACGCACAGGACCCGGTGGTGCTGCGGGACCCGACGACCGCCGGGGTGACCAGCCATCCCGTCGCGCACCTGGTCGGCGCCGACCTCGTCGCGGGAATAGGCGTGGGCTCGCGGCTGGCCTTCGGCGCCGATGTCCCCGCGTTCGTCTGGCAAGACGGGACATCGTCCCTGCCGGCGACCGTCGTCGACCGCAGCTCCGTGCCGGCGAGCGGCCTCGGAGACGTCTCGCTCGTCGGCAAGGCGACGCTCCTGCCCAATGATCGCGGCGGTCTACGCGCGGGGTTCGGCCTCGCGGCGGTGGGCGACGTCACGCTGCCGACGGGGGATCCGTCGAGCTTTCTCGGCGAAGGCCAGGTCACGGCAGGGCTCCGCCTGCTCGCCGAGTACGGTCTGGGCGTCGGCGCGCTGCGCGCGAGCCTCGGCTACGCGGTCCGCCCTGCCTCGCGACGGTGGCCACAGGGACCCGCGCAGGGTGCGACCTTCGGCGACGCGATCCCGTGGACCTTCGGACTCTTGCTCCGACCGCGGGCGATCTTGCAGACCGTCGACTCCGGGGACCGTCAACTCTGGGAGATCGCGGCGCACGGCGCGCTGCCCGGGGGGCCCGTGGCGCCATTCGGGCTGGGCGGCGCCAAATCCTCGCTACTCTCCCCGGTAATGCTCGCCGTCGACGACCGGATCGCGCTCGGGCATTTCCGGGACACCTACGTTCTGGTGGGCGCCGACGTCGGGCTCGACGACGCCGTCGGTGTCCCCGTCGTTCGCGCGGTGGCGTCGTTCGGCTGGGCGCCGCGCGCACACGACAGCGACGCTGACGGCGTCGCGGACGACGTCGACGAGTGCCCGGATCTGCCAGAGGACAGGGACGGTATCCAGGACCAGGACGGCTGTCCGGAGGACGATGCCGACAGCGACGGGGTCCTCGACGCGGCCGACGTGTGCCCTCTGGTCAAGGGCGCCCCGAGCGCGGACCCGACGAAGAACGGCTGCCCAGAGGGAGACCGCAAGTGAGGGGATCGGTCCGCACGGGGCTCGGCGCCACCGTGCTCGCCGTTGCCCTGTCGACGCCCTCCCGCGCGCAGCAGCGTCTCACGAGACCGCCTCAGACTGCCGCAGCGCCGGCGGCGCCGGGCTCCGGCGGCGAGGCACCGCCCGCCCTGCGTTCGCGCTTCGGCGTCGATCTGGCCACGCGTCTGTTGCGGTCCCCCGACGCAGACGAGAAGCTGCGCGGGATCGAACGGGCCTCGGCGATCCGGACACCCGAGGCGATGGCGCTGCTCGTGCGCGCCGCGGGGCCGAGCCTGCCGGGCGCGCCCGACCCGCACCCGCCGATCGACGGGGTCGCGCGGCACGATCCGCGCGCTCTGCTCGCGGTCGTGCGGGGGCTCGCGACGTGGGTGGTCCAGGAGTCCGCGCGCGACGCACTCGCCGCGATCCTCGGGGCGCCGGCGCAGTCCTACGCGACGCGTGTGCTATCGGCGCCGACCCGCGATCCCGCGGGCGACGACGCCGAGGGATCCGCGCGCGTCATCCTCGCGCGCCAAGAAGCGGCCATCGCCCTCAACCGGTCGGGAAACACCCTCGCTCTGGAGGCCCTCATCGCGGCCGCGCGCTCGGGTGGCGCCGGACAGGAGCCCGCGCTCGAGGCGCTCGCAGTCGACCCGCCCGCCGCACCGGTCGCCCTCGGCGGGGTCGCGCTCACGACGCGGGCGACCGTCGCGCTGGCCGCCCGGATCGGCGATCTTCGAACGCTCGACTCGATCCTGGGTATCGCGCGGGTGAGCGACGCGGGGCTCCGTGCGGCGGCGATCGAGGCGCTCGGCGTCGCGGGGGACACGCGCGTCCTCGAGGTCGCGCGCGCGTCCCTGCGCGACGTGGAGGCCCGCGTTCGGATGGCCGCGGCGGGCGCGCTCGTCCGGCTCGGGGTGCCCGACGCCGGGGCGGCCGTCGAAGCGGCGGTGGCGGATGACGCGACCGCGCTCGAGGCCCTGGGACTGGCCGCGCAGGTCCAGAGCGAAGGGGTGACCCGGGCGGTGGCAGCGCGCGCCATGGCGTCTGCGGATCTCTCGCTGCGGGCGGCGGCGGTCGCGGCCCTCGGCCGTCAGACCAGCCCCCTGGCGGTGCGCGCGATCCTGACGCTGGCCGAGGACGGCTCGCAGAAGGGCGATGCGGCGTACGCGATCGCGCGCTCTCCCAGCCCCGCCGCGCTCGGGGCCCTGGAGGAGATGGCCGTGGCCGGCGCGCGAATCGCTGCCCGCGCGTACCTGGTGCGGAGGTTCGTCCGGGGCCAGAGGAGCGCGCGCCTCGACGCCCTTCTCCAGCGGCTCGCCGCCTCCGACGACGCGAGGGACCGTGCGGTGGGCGTGCAGGCGCTCGTGGCGCTCGGGGAAAAGTCTCTCGAGAGCGCTCTCGCCGACGCGGACCCGCGCGTGCGCCGGACGGCCGCGATGGCCGCGATGGCCCTCCCGGGCGCGCGCAGCGGCCACGACACCGTGGGCGCTCTCCTCGCGAGGATCGCCGTCGAGCCGGACGCAACGACGCGCCAGGTGCTGGCCATCGGGCTCGTGCACGGCGATCCCGGAGGAGCCGTGCCGACGTCCGCGCTCGTCGATCGCGCGCAGTCTGGAGGTCCCGACGCTCCGCTCGCCGCCCTGGCGGCGGCGCAGCGGACGTGCAGCGCGGCCGACGCGACCGTGGGCGCGCTGTTCGCTTCGAGGGACCCGGTCATCCGCGCGCACGCGGCGCGGGGACTCGGGCTGAGCGCGGCGGCCGACGCGTCCGGCCGCCTCGAGCGCGCCTACGAGTTCGAGGCGGACGCCGTGGTTCGACGAGCGCTCGTCGCGGCCCTCGCGGCGCGGGGCGGAGAGGGGGCGCGCACGCTCGGGCTTGCGGCGTGGCTCGACCCGGACGGCGCCGTACGCGCGGCGGCGAAGCGCGCGCTCGACGGCGCGCCGCCCTCGGGTCGGCCGCTCATCCGCGAGGTCGCGTGGATGCGGGTCCTCGAGGCCGACGGCGCCCCGCCCCGGTCCGAGGTGACGGGGACGCTGGTCCTCTCCGACGGGCTGGCGCTGCCCGTCGCGTTCGACGACGACGGGTACGCGCTCGTGCCGGGGGTCCCGCCGGGCGAGGCCCGGTTGCGCCTTGCGCCGGGGCTGCCGGCGTATTTAGCTCCATCTCCATGAACCCTCGCCCGCCCCCTCCCTCGCCGGACGCGACCGCAGCCCAGACGCCTTCGTTCGAGGCTTCCGTCAAGCGCTTGACGGCGATCGTCGAGACCCTCGAGCGAGGCGACCTCCCGCTGGAGGATGCACTCAGGCTCTTCGAGGAGGGCGTGGAGCTCTCGCGGACTTCGCAGAAGCGCCTCGACGCCGCGGAGAAGCGCGTCGAGCAGCTGCTCGCGGTCGACGACCAGGGGCGGCCTCGCACGACGCCGTTCGAAACGGAAGCGACGAGCGACGACGACGAGGAGGCGTGAGAGAGAAGATCCGTGTCGTGGGGCTCCGTTCTCCTCACTTCCCGATCGCGCCGCGGTAAACCCAGCCGTCGCTGCCGAAGCCGTCGCCGTATTTTACGGGATACCACCCGTCCTTCGCCGCGCCGATGCGGAGGGACGTGCCGCGCTGCAGGCGGGCGAGGATCTTGCCGGTCTTCGGCGCATCGCGAATGAGGGCGACCTCCCAGGTGACCTGAGCGGTCGCCCCGCCGCTGCTCGTTTCCACGGTCGGCGCGGACGAGACCGCAGGGGCAGGGGGGAGCGACGGCGCCGGCGCCACCGCGACGGCGGGCGGGAGCACCGAAGCCGGCGCACGGGCGACGAGGGGCTCGACGACGGCGCCTGACGCCGCCGCGGAGGCCGCACCGATCGCCGAAGGGGCCTCGGGCACGCTGGGCCCCAGACGAACGCCGGCCACCCGCGGCCACACGACGCCGACGATGAATCCGATTGCCGTGATGATGCCCACCTTCCCCCAGGAGGGACGATCCGCGCCCGCGGGGGGAACCTCGACCGCGAGCGGAGCATCCTCGCGACGCCGTACCATCGTGCGGGACGATTACCACACGCGCTCGCGCCGGGGCGAGAACCAGGCTTCTCGCCTTCAGGGCCGCCCGGCCGGGACCTGGTCCTGGAGGCGGCCGAGCGTCACCTTCTGGTCGAAGCGCTTGCCGATGCGCTGGACGCGCAGCGTCACGGTGCGGCCGACGCCGGCGGTACTGGCGAGCCACGGGAGCTGCCCGAACCTCTCGATGGGCTGGCCCTCGAAGGCCACGATGATGTCGCCCCGCTGCAGCCCTGCCTTGTCGGCCGGGCCACCGGGGTTCACGTCGCCGATGACCGCCCCCGAAACCCGCTCCCCCTCCGCGAGGCCGAGCACTTGACGGTCTTCCTTCGTCAAGAGGTGCGAATCGAGGATCCTCACGCCCAGCGCGCTGCGGGTCACGTGACCGTCCCGGAGCAGCATCGGGAGCAGCTGCTTGACCATGTTGATGGGGATGGCAAAGCCGATCCCCTGCGCGCCGCCGCCCCGGATGGCCGAGTTGATGCCGACCACCTCGCCTTTGAGGTTGAGCAGCGGGCCGCCCGAGTTGCCCGGGTTGATGGACGCGTCCGTCTGCAGGAAGTCGTAATAGCCGGCCGGATCGAGCTGCACGTCTTCCTTCGTCCGTCCCTTGGCGCTCACGATGCCGGCGCTCACCGTGTGCGACAGTCCGTACGGATTGCCGATGGCGACGACCCAGTCGCCGACGTCGATGGCGTCCGAGTCGCCGAGCGGCAGCGGCCGCACGTCCCTTGCGTCGATGCGCACCACGGCCACGTCCGTGGCGGGATCCGTGCCGACGACCTTCCCCTGGAACTCGCGCTCGTCCGAGAGCCTCACCACGATGACGTTCGCGTCCCCGACCACGTGGTTGTTCGTGAGGATCGTGCCGTTCTTGTCGATGACGAACCCCGTGCCGAGGCCGCGGGTTTCCCTCTGCAAGACCCTGTTGGTGAACGGCGAAACCACGGCCTCCTCGCCCACCGTGGTGATCGTGACCACGCTCGGGTCGGCCAGGTGCGCGATCGGTGCGAAGCTCACCGGCCCCGCGCGAACGCCGACCGGAGCGTCCGCAGGCGCCGGGCTCATCCCCTTGGAGGACGGCGCCGGCAGGTCGTTCGCCACTGGTGTCGCGCCCGGCGGCAGCGCGGCCCCCTGCTGGTCGCCGTCACGCCTGGGTGCCCCCCTCCCGCACGCCAGAAAGCCGAGCAGGCCCGCGACGGCGAGGATGGCCGGCACAGTGCGCATCACTTCGTCTTCGACTGCTCGACGTAGCGGATTCTCAGGTCGAACAATATCTGTCCGATGAGACGCTCCTCGTCTCCCGTGAGGTTGCCCCGGGTCTTTTCCTCGAGCATGCCGATGAGGTCGATCGTCTGGCGCGCGAGCGACAGGTTCTTCTCGACCTGACCCGTCTCCGGGTGCTGCGCCTCGCCGAGGTGCAAGAGCGCGGAGTGGCTCAGCGACAGGACGAAGGTCGCAAAATCGACGCGGGGCAGGGCGTCCTCGGGCTGCCCCTCCCCCTTCCGGCCTTTCTGGCCCTGATCACCCACGCCAAGCCTCCTCTAGCCCGCTCAGCTCTCGCGCCCCCCGAGCGCAGGCGCCGCGAAGCCGATCGACTCCGCCTCGTCAGCCGCGTCCGGGAGCTGGGCGATGTGCTTCTCGACGTCCTTCTCGTCGAGGATCCCCTTCCTCAGGTTCCGCTCGCGCACGCGGATGTCCCAGTCCCAGGCGTTGATGGTCTTGTTCGTGTTCGTCGACATGGCAGGCTTTCCTCTTTCCCCGCGGGGCAGCGTACGTCCTTCTCGCTCAGGCGCTAGTTCACGGCGCGCTTCCCGAGCGTCGCAGGCTCGTGGGCGTGGTCGCAGTCGGGACCGTGTTCGTGCTCGTACGCCTCGTCGAGCTCCGCCGCGGCGCGCTCGATCTCGGCGTCCGTCGCGAGGCGCACCGACCGGACCGCGATATGGTAGCGAAGCGTCATCCCGGCGAGCGGGTGGTTGGCGTCGACGACGATCGCGTCGTCCTTCACTTCGACGACCCTCATGGCGACTTCCTCTCCGTCGGGCGACTCTGCGACGAACTCGTCGTCGACCTCCACCGCACTCGGGTTCGGGAACTCGTCCGGGTCGACCTCGACGAGCAGGCTCTCGTCGTACTCGCCGTAGCCCGAGTCGGCCGGCACGACGATGTCGCGCTCGTCGCCGACGTGCAGGCCCACGAGGGCCGCCTCCAGCCCTGGCACGAGCATTCCGTAACCGTGCACGTAGCGAATCGGCTCCCCGCCCTCGGTCTCGCTCGCATCGATGAGGTCGCCGTCCTCGTCGCGCAGCTCGTAGTCCAGCGTGACGTGACGGTTCGGCTGGATATCGAATTCGGTGATCACGATGGGGCCAAGGACTAGCGCGAGACACGCCGCGCGTCGAGACAGGCCGAAATCGAGGTTTTCCCCTACCATCCGGGGAGGCGATGCGCATCGCGATCGTGACGACGAGCTGGCCCGCCTCCGAAATGGATCCGGGTGGGCATTTCGTGCGCGCGGAGGCGCGCGAGATCGAGCGGCAGGGCCACGACGTCGTGATCATCGCGCCGCCAGCCGGCGGAGCCTTCGGCTGGCCGGGAGCGGCGGAGCGCCTGAAGGAGCGACCGACGAGGGTCCTGGAGGCGGCGCGCTGGGTCGCGGCGGCGCGTGGACGACTGGGACGGATGCACGTGGATCGCGTGGTCGCGCACTGGGCGCTGCCGTGCGCGTGGCCGATCGGCTCGAGCGCTCGCGACGCGAAGCTCGACGTGGTGTCGCATGGGGGCGACGTGCGACTCATCGTCGCGATGCCGATGGCCATGCGGAGGCGGCTCGTCCGGCGGATAGCAGGGCGCGCGGCTGGCTGGCGCTTCGTGTCCGAGGCGCTGCTGGAGGCCATGCTTCGCGCCCTGGACGGCGGCGCGCGCGCGCGGCTGGAGCGGGTCGCGTTCGTCCAGGCAGCGAGGCTCGAGATGCCGGATGTCGCCGGGGCAGTGGCGCGCAGGCGACGCCAGCTCGGGGGAGCGCGCGTCGCGGTGAGCGTGGGGCGGCTGGTGGCAGGGAAGAAGGTAGAGCGAGCCATCGAGCGCGTGGCGCGGTCGCGCGAGCTCGACGCGCTCGTCGTCGTGGGCGACGGGCCGGAGCGCGGACGCCTCGAGCGCCTGGCGCGCGCGCTGGGCGTCGACGTCACGTTCGTCGGGGCGGTGGGGCGAGACGAGGCGCTGGCCTGGATCGGCGCGGCGGACGAGCTGATCCACGCTTCGGTCGCGGAGGGGATGAGCACGGTGGTGCGCGAGGCGGAGGCGCTGGGGACCCGGGTGGTGAGAGCGTGAGGCCGGCCGTCACGCGAAGGAGAACGCGCCGTAACCGACGACTCTGTCGCGCGTCCCCGCCGTGTCGCCGGAGTTTCTGAGGTCGAGCGTCGTCGCGCGAAGACCGTGCGCTCGCGCCACGAGGAGCAAGGCTCGCACCCCGACGCGCCCGCACGCCTGGTCCTCACCGATGTCCTCGGGCGAAAGCCGCTCGACGGCGCGCGCGGTCTCGTGATCGAGGCGCCGCGCGGTCTCGTACGGGTAGTAGTGGCTGAGGTCGGAAGAGACGACGATGCTCGTCTCGGGACCGCCCCAAACGCGTTCGAGCACCTCCGCCGCCTCGGCGTCGGTCGCGTCACCGACGACGATCGGGACGATGGGGACGGCGCCGAGCACCACCTGCAAGAACGGTAGCTCGACCTCGAGGCTGTGCTCGCCCGCGTGCGCTCTATCCGACGCGAGGACCTGCGGCAGCTCCAGCAGCGCAGCCCTCGCCTCGCCGTCGACGCGCATGAGCCCGAGCGGCGTGGCGAACGCCTCGGCTTGCGGCAGGGCCACACCCGCGAAGGCGACTCGGTGCGCCGGACCCATCAGCACTACGCGGGCCACCTGCCCGCGCAGCGGGGCGAGCCGCGAGAACGCGCTCCCGGCAACCGGCCCCGAGTAAATGTAGCCCGCGTGCGGGGCGATGACGGCCTTCGGCGAGGGTGCCGTTGCCGCGGGCGCCACCGCGACGTAGCCGCGCACGCCGGATTGAAGCTCGAGTGGATCGCGGGGATAGAAGCTCCCCGCAACCGCCGGCGCACGGGCCTCACCCATCGACGCCTCCCCGCCGCGTGGTTAGGTACATAACGGTCGTTCGATGCAGCAAGAAGAGAGCCAAGGGCCGCCCGGCGGCCCGCACGTCGTTCCAACCAGGTACTGGAGCCGGCTCGCCGATGGCCGCGTCGAATGCAGCCTCTGTCCGCGCGCGTGCCGCCTGCAAGAGGGGCAGCGCGGTCTGTGCTTCGTTCGCGCGCGCGCGAACGACGCGATCGTGCTCACGACCTACGGTCGTTCGAGCGGGTTCTGCGTCGACCCCATCGAGAAGAAGCCCCTCAACCACTTCTTGCCGGGCACTCCGGTTCTGTCGTTCGGGACGGCAGGCTGCAACCTCACCTGCAGGTTCTGCCAGAACTGGGACATCTCCAAGTCGCGCGAGAACGACACGCTCGCCGACGCGGCCTCGCCCGAGGCCGTCGCGGCGGCCGCGGAGCGCCTCGGCTGCCGCAGCGTCGCCTTCACGTACAACGATCCGGTCATCTTCCACGAGTACGCCATCGACGTGGCGAGGGCGTGCCGCGAGCGCGGGATCAAGAGCGTGGCCGTCACCGCGGGGTACGTCTGCAAGGAGCCGCGCGCCGAGTTCTACGCGCACATGGACGCGGCGAACGTCGACCTCAAGGGCTTCACCGAGCGCTTCTATCACCAGATCTGCGGGGGGCATCTCGAGGCGGTGAAGGAGACGCTCGTGTATCTGAAGCACGAGACCGGCGTGTGGTTCGAGCTGACGACGCTTCTGATTCCGGGCGAGAACGACTCCGAGCAGGAGCTCGAAAAGATGACCCGGTGGGTCGTCGAACGGCTGGGTCCCGACGTGCCAATGCACTTCACCGCCTTCCACCCCGACTACAGGATGCTCGACAAGGGGAGCACTCCGCTCGCGACGCTCGAGCGTGCGCAGCGCGTCGCCCGGAGGAACGGCGTGCGATACGCGTACACGGGCAACGTCCACAACCCGCGGGGCGAGAGCACATACTGCCACGGCTGCGACGCCTTGCTCGTCCGGCGCAATCGATACCAGCTGAGCGCCTGGGGGCTCACCGACGACGGGCGCTGCGCCGCGTGCGGCGCGGCCTGGGCGGGGGTCGTCGAGGGACGGCCAGGCACTTGGGGGCCACGGCGGCTCCCCGTCATGCTGGGCATCGAATCGGCGCCGCGAGGGCCCTAGCCGCTTGCCTCGCAAGCCGGGTGGCCGCGGCCGCACGATCGCGGGGGCGGGCCCTGCTCGCGTGCGTTCTGCACGCAGTATTCCGAGCAGAACGCATCGCCGAAGGTCGCCCGCTCCTTGGGCACCTTGCAGCGGCAGGACGCGTTCCGGCATTTCGGCTCGTCGTGCATTTGCCCCTCCCTACGGTGGTCGCGGCGATGGAGTCGATGTGACCATGGGCACGAAGGCCACCTCTCCGAGGTCCTCGACGTCGACGCGGCCCTGGCGCTTGCGGTAGCGCAATAACCTCTGTGCGAACGGGCTCGGCCCGACGGGGACGGCGAGCACACCGCCGTCCTTGAGCTGGTCCATGAGCACCTGCGGCACGACCGGGGGTGCGGCGGTCACGACGATGCGATCGAAGGGCGCTCGCTCTGGCCAGCCCCGGTAGCCGTCCCCCGACCGGACGTGAACGTTCGTGTACCCGAGATCGGCCAGCCGCCGGGTCGCGCGGCTCGCGAGCTCTGGGACGATCTCGATCGTGAAGACCTCGCGACTGAGCACGCCAAGAATTGCCGCCTGGTACCCGGAGCCGGTGCCTACCTCAAGCACGGCCTCGTGGCCGGTGAGCTCCAGCGCCTCGGTCATGATGGCGACGACCGCTGGCTGGGAGATCGTCTGGTCGAAGCCGATCGGCACCGGATAGTTGCCGTACGCCTCGCCCAGGGGCACGTCCGGGACGAACGCGTGGCGCGGTACGCGGCGCATCGCGTCCGCGACGCGACGGTCCTTGAGGTCCCCGTCGGCGATTAGCATGGAAACCAGGCGCTCGCGCAGGACGCGGGCTCGCGGCGAGTCGACCGACTCCGGGTCGGCGACCGCGGACGCCGCGGCGTCACTCGAGGCCGCCGGCGCGCCCGCGTTGCACGCGGCCGACATGGCCGACGCCGCCATCGCGCAAGCAATCTTCTCGATCATGGACACGATCCAGAGAGCAACAACCGGGCCCGAGCGGACGGCAGAGCTCGGTCCTAGCTCTCCGTGCGACCCCTCAGTGCGACAGCACGTCCAGATCGCTCTCGAAGTCGGCGACGATCTCCTCGGGCTTGGCGACGACCTTCGCGTCGGACACGACGCCGACGCGCGCCTCCCCGGCATACGAGAAGAGGCTGAGCCCGAGGCCGACCCGACCGGCCTGCGGAGCCCAGAACGCCATGCTGCGCACCCGCCGGCCGGCAAGGAGCACCGGGTCGGCGGGGCCCTTCACGCTGGTCAAGACGAGCGTTGCCTTGGCCGCGAAGAGGTTCACGACCAGCTCGTCGATGGCGTCGGTGACCAGCGCCGTCGCCTCGAGCATCGCGAAGGTGGCCACGGCCTCCTCGCTCTCCTTGAGGGCCAGCGTGCGGCGCGCGATCTCGCGCAGCCGCTCTTGCGGCGACGCGATTCCGAGCGGCAGGCCGAGGAACACGAGCCCGAACCGGTTGCCGAGCGTCGCCGCATCGTCCTCGTGCCGCAGGTTGACGGGGACGACCGCGCGCACCTCGAGATCGCCGCGGTTCTCGCCGCGCGCTTCGAGGTAGCGGCGCAGCCCCCCGGCGACGAGCGTCGCGAAGACGTCGTTCATCGTCGCGTCGTGGCCGTGCGCGATCTCCTTGATGGCCGCGAGGGGCATCGCCCGCGACCACGCCGCGCGCTTGGCCGTTCCCGGGGCGCCCCTGAGCGACGTCCGCGGATCGCCGGGCAGCAGCAGCAAGCGGCCGAGCGCGGCCATGGCCCGTCCGCCCCTGGCGAGGGGTCCTCGGTGCGGGCGCCTTCCAGCCGGATGCGTGACCGGCGGCGTCGCCTCGGTCGCGCCCCCCGTGACGGACTGCAGCAGCCGGACGAGCGCGCTCCCGTCTGCCACGGCGTGGTGCAGGCGCACGATGAGCGCGCTGCCGCCGGCGTAGGCGTCGACGAGGTAGAGCTCCCACGGCGGCCTGCGCGCGTCGAGCGGACGGCTCATCACGTCGCTCACCATCCGCTGGAGCTCGCGGTCGTCCCCTGGCCGCGGCAGCGCGACGTGATGGAGGTTGCCGCCGGCATCGAAGCCGGGGTCGAGCGCCCAGGTCGCCGGCTGCAGGCGGGACCCAGGCACGAGCCTCTGCCGGAATCGGACGTTCGTGAGCAGCCGCTGATCGACGAACGACTCGAGATCGCGGAGCGACAAGGGCTCGGCGTACGTCATGAGCGCCGTGATGACCATCGGGTTCGTCGGCCCTTCCATGCGCAACCACGCCGCGTCGGCCCGGGACAGGCGCTCGGGCTTTGCGCTGACCGACGGGTGGAGCTCCACGTCGTGCGGCATCGGGACGACCGAGTGCAGGAGCGGTGCCGTCGCGGGCGGGGGCGCGGCGCGGTGGCACCGCCGCGCGGCGTGCACTTTCTGCGCGTCGCCGCAGCCACTTCACGTCGCTCGGGGGGAGCCCCCCTTAACGTGCCTTCTCTTACCGGGCACGATGCTCGCACCGGAGCGGTCGCGATGCGGCCTTCGACCATCGCCAAGACTCGAGATGGGTGGACCACGGCGCCCAACATGCCCGACTACCCGCGCGAGCGGGCGACGTTCAGGTGGGAGGACGCGCGCGCCGCGCTCGAGGGACTGCCGGGCGGACGCGGACTGAACATCGCGCACGAGGCCGTCGACCGCCACGCGTCGGGGCCGAGGGCGGACAGGGTCGCGCTGCGCTGGCGCGGCAAGTCGGGCGATCGGCGGGACGTCACCTACCGCGAGCTCCGGAGCCTCACAAGTCGCTTCGCGAACGTGCTCCGGGGCCTCGATGTCGGCAAGGGTGACCGGGTGTTCGTGCTGGCGGCACGAATCCCGGAGCTCTACGTCGCGTGCCTGGGCACCCTGAAGAACACGAGCGTCTTCTCGCCGCTCTTCTCGGCCTTCGGCCCCGAGCCGATCGCGGCGCGGGTCGGTCCCGGAGAGGGGAAGGTGCTCGTGACGACGCGCGCGCTCTACGACAAGAAGGTGGCGCCCGTTCGCTCCCGCCTCCCCTCGCTCCGGCACGTCATCGTCGTGGGCGGCGGCGCGGACCTCGAGGGCACGCTGGACTGGGACACGCTGATGGGCGGCGCCTCGGACGCGTTCGATATCCCGCCGACGAGCCCGGACGACATGGCGCTCCTGCACTTCACGAGCGGCACGACCGGCAAGCCCAAGGGCGCCGTGCACGTCCACGGCGCGGTCGTCGCCCACCACGCGACGGGACGCGTCGCGCTCGACCTGCACCCCGACGACGTCTTCTGGTGCACGGCTGATCCGGGCTGGGTCACCGGCACGTCGTACGGGATCGTGTCGCCGCTCACGAACGGTGTGACGAGCGTCATCGACGAGGCCGACTTCGACGCCGAGCGCTGGTACGCCCTGCTGCGCGACGAGCGCGTCACGGTCTGGTATACGGCGCCGACCGCCGTGCGCATGATGATGCGCGGCGGCGCTGCGGCCGCCCGCCGGTACGCTCCGCCCGCGCTGCGCTTCATCGCCAGCGTCGGCGAGCCGCTCAACCCCGAGGCGGTCTTCTGGGGCGTTGACGCCTTCGGCCTGCCCATCCACGACAACTGGTGGCAGACGGAGACGGGCGGGATCATGATCGCCAACTACGCCGCGATGGACATCCGTCCCGGATCGATGGGGCGGCCCCTGCCCGGCATCGAGGCCGCGATCGTGCGACGTCGCGAAGACGGCGGCGTCGACGTGCTCGACGCGGGCGAGCAGGGCGAGCTCGCGCTCCGGGCCGGCTGGCCGTCGATGTTCCGCGGGTACCTTCACGAGGAGGAGCGCTACCGGAAGTGCTTCGCGGGCGACTGGTACCTGACCGGCGATCTCGCCCGCCGGGACGCCGACGGGTACTTCTGGTTCGTCGGGCGGAGCGACGACGTCATCAAGTCGTCGGGGCACCTCATCGGGCCCTTCGAGGTGGAGAGCGTGATGATGGAGCACCCAGCCGTGGCCGAGGCGGGTGTCATAGGGAAGCCCGACCCGATCGCCCTCGAGGTGGTCAAGGCGTTCGTCGCGCTCAAGCCGGGCTTCGAGCCGACGGACGCGCTGCTCCGCGAGCTGCTCGGGCACGGGCGCAAGAGGCTCGGCGCGGCCGTGGCCCCCAAGGAGATCGCGTTCTTGCCCTCGCTCCCGCGCACGCGCAGCGGCAAGATCATGCGGCGCCTGCTCAAGGCTCGAGAGCTCGGATTGCCCGAGGGAGACCTCTCGACGCTCGAGGGAGGGGCGACGTGAACGACGTCGCGAGCGGGCCCGAGCCGTCGCCGGACTTCCTCGCCCTCGACCGGAGCGAGGCGCTTGCCCTGCTCCGGGGCATGGTCCGGATCCGGCGCTTCGAGGAGAAGTGCGCGCAGCAGTACGGAGCCGGCAAGATTCGCGGATTTCTGCACCTTTACATCGGCGAGGAGGCCGTCGCCGCCGGCGTGATGCCGCTCCTGGACGCGGACGACGCGATCGTGTCGACCTACCGCGAGCACGGCCACGCGCTCCTGCGCGGCGTTCCGGCCGGCGCCATCATGGCCGAGATGTTCGGCAAGGTCGAAGGGTGCAGCCGCGGGCGGGGCGGATCGATGCACCTGTTCGATTTGGCCCGCCGCTTCTATGGGGGCAACGCCATCGTCGCGGGCGGCATCCCCATCGCCCTGGGCCTCGCGCTCGCGGACAGGATGCAGGGGCGCAAGCGTGTGACGGCGTGCCTCTTCGGCGACGGGGCTGTCGCCGAGGGCGAGTTCCACGAGTCGATGAACCTGGCCGCGCTCTGGAAGCTGCCGGTGCTCTTTCTCTGCGAGAACAACCAGTACGCGATGGGCACCGCGATCGAGCGCTACGAGTCCGAAAAGAACATCGCGATCAAGGCCCGGAGCTACAGGATGGAGTCCGAGCGGGCAGACGGGATGGACGTGCTCGCCGTCCGTGCGGCGACGCGCCGGGGGGTCGAGTTCGTGCGCAGCGGGGCGGGGCCATGGTTCATCGAGCTCGTGACGTACCGGTTCCGCGCGCACTCCGCCTACGATCCGGAGCTCTATCGCTCGAAGGACGAAGTGAAGGAGTGGCGCAAGCGGGACCCGATCGCGCTCTTCGAGGCCCTCGCCTCCGAGCGCGGGCTCGTCGGGCCGGGTGACGTGGCGGCGATCGAGAAGGAGGCGGACGCCGAGGCCGACGCTGCGGTGGCGTTCGCCGAGGCGGGCGCACTCGAGCCGGTCGAGGACCTGACGAGGGACGTCTACGCGTCCGGAGGCGCGCGATGAGCAGCGGCGCTCCGGCCTCGGCGTCCGCGCGCAAGACGACTTACCGCGAGGCCGTTCGTGCCGCCCTGCGCGAGGCCCTTCGGGGCGACGATCGCGTGTTCCTGATGGGCGAGGACGTCGGTCGTTACGGGGGCAGCTACGCGTGCAGCCTCGGGCTGCTCGAGGAATTCGGCCCCGAGCGGGTACGTGACACGCCGCTCTCGGAGTCGGCGTTCGTGGGGGCGGGAATCGGCGCGGCGATGGCGGGGATGCGCCCCATCGTCGAGATCATGACGGTGAACTTCAGCCTGCTCGCGCTCGACCAGATCCTGAACAACGCGGCGACGCTGAGGCACATGTCGGGCGGTCAGGTAGGCGTCCCGTTGGTCATCCGGATGGCCACCGGAGCCGGGAGGCAGGTGGCGGCTCAGCACTCGCACAGCCTGGAGAACTTCTACGCGCACATCCCGGGGCTGAAGGTGCTCGCGCCGGCGACGATCGAGGACGCGCGCGGGATGCTCGCGACGGCGCTCGAGGAGCCCGATCCGGTGATCCTCTTCGAGCACGCGATGCTCTACCCGACGGAGGGTGAGCTTGCCGCCGACGCGGGGGCCGTGCCGATCGACCGCGCGGCCATCCGGCGCCCGGGCAAGGACGCGACAGTCATCGCCTACGGGGGAACCGTCGCCAAGGCGCTCGCCGCGGCGCAGACTCTCGCGGAGCGCGGAGTGGACACGGAGGTCATCGACCTTCGCACCCTCCGGCCGCTCGATGACGACACGATCGTGGCCTCCGTCACGAAGACGAGGCGCGCCGTCGTCGTCGACGAGGGCTGGAAGACGGGAAGCCTCGCCGCCGAGGTGTGCGCCCGGCTCGTCGAGAAGGCCTTCTACGAGCTCGACGCGCCGATCGCGCGCGTGTGCACGGCCGAGGTGCCGATCCCGTACGCAAAGCATCTCGAGGACGCGGCGCTGCCCCAGCCGGGGAGGATCGTCGAGGCCGTGCTGGGCACGATGGGCGGCCATGGGTGACTTTCGCATGCCCTCGCTCGGGGCGGACATGGATGCGGGCACGCTCGTGGAGTGGCACATCAAGCCGGGCGACCCGGTGAAGCGCGGCGATGTCGTCGCCCTGGTCGAGACGGACAAGGGGATCGTCGAGGTCGAGATATGGGAGAGCGGCACCATCGACGCGCTGGTCGTCGCGCCGGGCACCAAGGTGCCGGTCGGCACGGTGCTCGCCACGACACGCGCGGACGGGGCGCCGGTGCCGGCGCCGCCGGCGCAGCCACCCCGTTCCGCCCGGCCCATGTCGCCCGTGCCCGTATCGCCCGGGCCGGTGACGCCTCCGCCCGCGCGCGCCGAACTGCGGGTTTCGCCCGCGGCCAGGCAGCTCGCGCGCGAGCGAGGCATCGACGTCGGCAAGCTGCGCGGAACGGGTCCCCATGACTCCATCACGCGTGCCGACGTCGAGCGCGCCGCCGGGTCAACGACGGTGGCCGTGCCCGCCGTTTCACGCGAGCCCGAAGGGGCGCCGCCCGCGCGCGCGGGAAGACCGGCCGGCATCGACACGGCCGGAATGCGCCGCGCCATCGCCGCCGCCATGGCCCGCTCCAAGCGCGAGATTCCCCACTACTACCTTTGCACCGACATCGACGTGTCCGCCGCCATCGCCTGGCTCGAAGCCGAGAACGCGAAGCGACCTGTCACCGAGCGCGTCCTCTTCGCGGCCGTCCTGCTGAGGGCGACCGCCCTGGCCATCCGTGGGGTCCCGGAGGTCAACGGCTTCTTCGTCGACGGCGCCTTCCGTCCGTCGAGCGCGGCGCATCTCGGCGTCGCCATCTCGCTGCGCCAGGGAGGCCTCGTCGCGCCGGCCATCCGCGACGTTCAAGCGAAGAGCGTCGCCGAGGTCCAGGCGTCGCTGCGCGATCTGGTCGCCCGGACGAGGGCAGGGCGCCTGCGCAGCTCCGAGCTGAGCGATCCGACGATCACGGTGACCAACCTCGGCGACCAGGGCGTAGAAAGCGTCTTCGGCGTCATCTATCCGCCGCAGGTCGCGCTCGTCGGGTTCGGGCGCGTGGTCGAGCGCCCCTGGGCGTCCGGCGGCATGCTGGGCGTTCGGCCCGTCGTCACGGCGTCGCTCTCGGCCGACCACCGCGTCAGCGACGGTCATCGCGGCGGCGTCTTCCTCGCCGCCGTGAGCCGCCTCTTGCAGAAACCGGAGGACCTGTGAGCATTACGAACCGAGACGCCGTCCGGCAAGCGGTCCTCGATGCGCTGGCGTCCGTGGCGCCGGAGGCCGACCTCGCCGGCCTGGACCCGAAGGCCGCGCTGCGCGAAGAGCTGGACCTCGACTCGATGGATTTCTTGAACTTCGTCCTGGCGCTGCACAAGTCGCTGAGCGCGGACGTGCCGGAGCGCGACTACGGCAAGCTCGCGACGCTGGACTCGTGCGTGGAGTATCTGAGCACGAGAGCGTAGCGTCCATGACGACACGCCCTAGAGCGCGAGGCACGCGCGGTCATCGCTCGCGTCCATGCAGTCATACGCCATCGCGTTGAAGCCCTCGAACCAGAGGCCGGCTCCCCGGCCCGACTTCGACTCGCTCGGGGCCAGGTTGGTCGTGCGGCAGGCACTCTTGTCGATCTTTTCGCCTTGCGACGGGCACCACGCGCACGACACGGCGCGGTCGCAATGGTTCGAGAGCGTACCCTCCACCTCGTTCGCGTTGCGCTGCACGAGCTCGAGGGAAGCGCAGGCGCGCATCTCGTGGCATGGTAGCGGCGGGGGGGGAGCGGGCGCGGTCGACGTTGCGACGGGGGGCGGCGGCGCCGGCGGAAGCGGCCTCGCCTTGGGGACAACATGGCCCTCGGCGTCGAAGCCGAGGGACTTCGCGCTCGCGCAGCTCTTCGGGTCGCCGAGCTTGCACGCGCGCGCGTAGAGGCGGCCCGCATCGCTCTCGCTGCGCGGCTCTAGATCGAGGTAGAGCTCCGCCGTGCGCACGCACAAGGCGGGCCGCGCGTCGGCCCCGTCCGCGGCCACCACGATCCCCGCGCAAGCCTTCTCGCCCGCCGTGCGCGCGCTCTGCAGCGCGTCGGGGGGCAAAGACGGCTGGGCGCGGACGAGCGCGAGGTACTCGGTGCAGCCCAGGGCGTCCTCGAGCTGGCACGCCTTGCGGGCGTAGCCCATCGCCTCCTTCGGTTTTTCGTCGGCGGCCAGGCGCTGGGCCACCAGGCCGCACGCGGCGCCTTGATGCACTCGGTAGGCGTCGTTGCCATCCGCAATGCCGTGGCTGCAGCGATCGAGCTCCGCCTTGGGAATGCCACCGGCGCAGGCGGCCAGGGCGGTGGCGACGACAGTGGCAAGAGCGAAGGGGCGCAAGGGCGGCATCGCCCCAGGGTAACAAAGCCCGGCGGGAGCGCTCACATCCCCGACAGAACGCCGGCGATCGTCGCCGTCATCAGCGTGGCGACCGACCCGCCGACTACGGCGAGCAGGCCGAAGCGAGCGACGTCGCCGCGACGGCTCGGCGCGAGGCCGCCGATGCCGCCTATCTGGATCGCGATCGACGAGAAGTTCGCGAAGCCGCACAGCGCGTATGCTGCGACGACCTGGCTGTGGCGCTCGAGCTGCGCGAGGTGTGCCGAGAGGTCCGCGTACGCGACGAACTCGTTGACCACCACCTTCTCGCCGATAAAGCTCCCCACGAGCGCGGCGTCACCCCAGCTCACGCCGATGAGCCACGCGATCGGCGCGCAGATCCCGCCGAGGATCGTCTGGAGGCTGAGGACCAGCGGGCGCCCGCTCAACTCCGAGAGCGCGCCGTTGACGGCGCCGCCACCCGCGCGCCCGATCCACTCCAGCGGCGCGTTGACGAGAGCGATGAGCGAGACGAAGGCGAGCAGCATGGCCCCGACGTTGAGGGCCAGGCGCAGGCCATCTCCGGCTCCGGAGGCCGCGGCGTCGACGACATTCGCGGCCGTCTTGCGCACCTCGAGCTTCACCGTGCCGAGCGTCAGCGGCTCGCCGGTCTCGGGCATCAGGATCTTCGCGACGACGAGCGTCGCCGGCGCGGCCATGACGCTGGCGGTGAGCAGGTGCTTGGCGAAGAACTGTCGCTGCCCGGGATCATCGCCCCCGAGCAGGCCGACGTATGCGCCCATCACCGAGCCCGCGACGTGCGCCATGCCGCCGATCATGACCGTCATGAGCTCCGAGTCGGTCATCTTCTCGAGGTAGGGACGGATCGTCAGGGGCGCTTCCGTCTGCCCGACGAAGACGCTCGCGCACACCGACGTCGTCTCGGCCCCGGAAACGTTCAGCACCTTGGTGATCGCCCAGGCCATCGCCTTGACGACCCGCTGCAGCACTCCGAGATGGTAGAGGACACCCGTCAGCGCCGAGAAAAAGACGATGGTCGGCAGCACCTGGACGGCGAACACGAATCCGATGGCGGACACGTCGGCGAGCTTGCCGAAGACGAAGCGCGACCCCACGTCGACGAAGCCCAGGAGAGCGATGAAGCCGCCCGCGATGGCGCCGAGGACGACGCGCCCGAAGGGCACCTTGAGCACGAGCGTCGCGAACGCGATCTGCAGGATGGTCCCAGCGAACACGAGCTTCCAGGGAACGGCGCCCCTCTTCCTGGAGAACGACCAGGCGACGCCGATGAGGACGGCGAGGCCGAAGAGGCCGCGCAGCATGGCCTTGCGTCAGCGCTGCTTGCGCTGAAACGCGGGCACGTCCCAATCGTTGTCGAGGTGCGGGAATGCGTCCTGGAGCGTCACGGTCCGCGGCTGCGGTCGCGGCAAGCCCGAGGGTGCTTGCGCGCGCACGTCGCGACGTTCCTCGCCGGCACGCATCGTCTGGGGCTGAGCGGGCCGCCGGGAGCTCATGGCCGCCGCGTCCATCGAGGTGCGCATCCCGGCGGGCACACCGAGCGAGCGGGGCGGCGCCGAGGACATCGTCTGGGGCGCCATCGACGGGCGAACGGAGTGTGTCTCGACGGCCAGGTCTCGCTCCTGGGTGTCGAAGCCGGTGGCAATGACGGTGACCTTGACGTTCTCGCCGAGCGTCTCGTCGATGCTCGCGCCGAAGATGATGTTCGCGTCCTCGTGAGCCTGCTCCTGCACGAGGCTGGCCGCTTCCTGGATCTCCTTCATCTTGAGGTCCGGGCCGCCGACGATGTTGATGAGGACGCCGGTGGCCCCCTCGACGCTGATGTCGTCGAGGAGCGGCGAGGCGATCGACATCTCGGCGGCCAGACGGGCTCGGTTCTGGCCCTTGGCGACGCCGGTGCCCATCAACGCGCGACCCATGTTGCTCATCACGGTCTTCACGTCGGCGAAGTCGACGTTCACGATTCCGTTCTGGGTGATGAGGTCGCTGATGCCCTTGACGGCCTGGTAGAGGACCTCGTCCGCCTTCCGGCACGCGTCGATGAACGTCAGCTCGTCGTCGCCGAGGAGCAAGAGTTTCTGGTTCGGAATCGTGATGAGCGTGTCGACGTGCTCCGTCAGCATCGCGAGGCCGATCTCGGCGCGCCGCGCCCTCTGTCGCCCCTCGAAGAGGAACGGCTTGGTGACGACGCCCACGGTGAGCGCGCCTTCCTCGTGCGCGATCTGCGCGATGATGGGCGCCGCCCCGGTTCCGGTGCCGCCGCCCATGCCCGCGGTGACGAACACCATGTCGGCCCCGGAGATGAGCTCCTTGATGCGCTGCACGTCCTCGAGCGCCGCCTTGCGTCCCTTGTCCGGGTCCGCGCCGGCGCCGAGGCCTCGCGTGACCGTGGAGCCTATCGGCAGCTTGGTCGGCGCGGCGCTCGCGTTGAGCGCCTGGGCGTCGGTGTTGACGACGATGAACTCGACCCCTTCGAGGCCGAAGTTGATCATCGTGTTGACGGCGTTGCCGCCGGAGCCGCCTACGCCGACGACCTTGATGCGCGCCTCGTAAGCCTGCGTCTCGTCCGCAAATTCGATCGAGAAACTCATGGATTTTCTCCGGGGGACAGCGTCTCTTTGGCCAGCGCGATGCTCATATTGCCTCTAAGGGAACTGCGAAAAGGAAGCCAAGTTCGCGGCATCGATTCGTGGGAGTGAGTCGCACTCGGCATCAGAATGCAGCCTTGATCCATTCCCAGAAGCCAGACCGGCGGAGGTCTGCCGCGTCGGGATGGGCCGCCAGACGGGGGGGCGGCACGGAGGCGAGCCCAGGGAGCAGAGACGCCTCGGCGAACACCGCCTGTGCGCCGTACTTCACCAGGCCCACGCCCGCCGCGTGCTCGGGCCCGTGCACCAGCTGGGTGATTCCCTTGATGCCGGTGGGCATCCCGATGCGGACAGGCATTCCCAGGATCTCCTCGGAGAACTCCGTCATACCTTGCAGGAGGACGGCGCCCCCCGTGAGGACGACGCCGGCGCTGAGCTGCTCGATCATCCCGGTGTCTTCGATGCGCTTGCGGATGACCGCGAAGATCTCCTCGACCCGCGGCTCGATGATGTCGCTGAGCACGCGACGCGCCGTCTTTCGCGGCGCGTGGCCGCCCACGCCAGGCACCTCGATTTCCTCGTCGTCGGCGACCATGCGGCCGAGGGCGCAGCCCGACAGGCGCTTGAGGCGATCCGCTTCCGCCATGGGGGTGCGAAGGCCGGCGGCGACGTCGCTGGTGATGTTGTTGCCGCCGACGGGGATGACGCTCGTGTGCGCGATCCCGCCGTCGACGTAGAGCAAGAGATCCGTCGTACCGCCGCCGATATCGACCACGGCGACGCCGATCTCTTTCTCGTCGTCGCTCAGGACTGCTTCGGCGCTGGCAAGCGGCTGGAGGACCACGTCCGCGACAGTGAGGCCGCAACGCTCCGCGCAGCGGATGACGTTCTGCACGCAGCTTGTCGCCGCGGTGACGAGGTTGACCTTCACGCCCAGCCTGACGCCGGCCATTCCGATCGGGTCCCGGATGCCGTCCTGGCTGTCCACCGTGTACTCGCGCGGCAGGACGTGGAGGATCTGACGGTCCGCGTCGACGGGAATCGCGCGCGCGCCCTCGAGCACGCGCTCGACGTCTCGGCGGGTGACCTCACCCCCGGCGATGGCGGCGACGCCGTCGCTGCCGGACGAGCGCACGTGGCTACCCCCGATGCCGACGTAGATCGTACGGATCTCGACGCCGGCCATCGTCTGCGCGCTCTCGATGGCGTCCTTGATCGATCGCACCGTCCAGTCGATGTTCGCGACGATTCCCTTGCGGAGCCCGCGGCAGGGGACCATCCCCGCGCCGAGGATCGTGATGCCGTCGGCGCTGTCGACTTCCGCAACGACGGCGCAGACCTTGGTGGTCCCTATGTCGAGACCGACGACGATCTCACCTTGGGAGGCGGCATTGCTCATCTCATCCCCGGATCGCACGGCCCGCGAGGGTGGGCCAAATCTTCGGCGAGGGGGTCAGCGCATTCGGACCACGACGCGCTCGGGCCGGGCGTCGTTGTCGAGCATGATCGCTTCGGCCCTCGCGCCGCGGCCGTCGAGCTCGGCGACGACGCGCGCGGCTTGTTCCAGCTTGCGGCGGAACGGCGGCCCGCCCAAGATGAGCTCGAGGGCGCTCCGGCCGACGACGAGCGCGAAGGCGCCGTTCGCCTCGACATGGACCTCTTCGAGCGGCAACCGCGCGGACAGAGCTCCGCGCTCGTACTCGGCGGCGAGGTCCACCGCTCGCCTTATCGTGCGGACCGCGCCGACGTGGTCCT
>Ga0209415_10005220_pt1 | contig 23423 bp, 19 predicted proteins | sample PeaSoiSIISIP2007_FD_187696 | JGI IMG/M metagenome (GOLD analysis project Ga0209415, IMG submission 187696) | Peat soil microbial communities from Weissenstadt, Germany - SII-SIP-2007 (SPAdes) (version 2) | ecosystem: Environmental > Terrestrial > Soil > Wetlands > Peat | place: Germany... | reverse complement strand
GCTCCAGCTCGACATCCACTACTGCGCCGTCCACACCCTGCGCGGCAACCTGCCGGAGCCACTCGACGACGCGCCGGAGGCCTGGGCCCGGCGCGACCGCATCGCCCTCGCCAAGGTCACCGCCCTGTTCCCGGCCAATCCGGTGGAAGCCGACCTCGCCGCGCTGCACGTCGCCGCCATCGCGTATGCCAGCCACACCCTGCGCCGGGTGCCGCAACACGTGGACGACCCCAGGCGCGAGGCGCAACTGGTGGCGCAGGCCCACAGCTTTGGGCGCGAGGCGCGCGGCTACGTCAACGCGCTGTACCGCATGCAGCGGGTGCGGCAGAAGCGCGAGGCGACCGAGGCGAGCTGCGACAGCGCGGCGATGGCGGAGCCTTGCACGCTGGGGCTGATGACCGACGCGCTGGAGCGGATGCCGCCCGGGCCGCCGGCGCGGCCCGCGGTGCCGGCGGCGCCGCTTCCGCCCCGCCGCCGGCGAAGGTGCGGTATCGGGACTACCACGAGTGGACCGACGAAGAGAAGGCGCGCGACCGGTTGCGGGCGAACGCCGACCACTGGGCGATCCTCAACACCGCGCAGGCCAAACGGATCCGCCAGCACGACGGGTTGCCGCAGACTGCGATTTCGAGCCGCCGGAGCCCGAGGTGCTGCAGGCCATCATCACCGGCGACACCTCGAACCTGCGCTGGGCGGAAGAATACGAGCCGTACGTGGCGCCCTGAAGCCTGCGGCTCGTTCCGATGGCCGCATTGTGTTGGCGGGCGGAGGGCCACCACCCAGAGCTTTGCGGCCTGCATCAAGGGAAGTCGTGGATGGCGGGCCTGCGCCCGCCATGACGAATGGGGCGCGGAGGGCGACAGAAGCCCGGGTGCATGGAGCAGTGTGCGCTGCTCCGCCGCCGGCGGGCGGCTCGGCCGGTGCCCGGAACGTGGTAGCGGCACGACGCCTGTGCGGTCCGTGGGCTTGCGCGCTAACTCCTGGCTGGAATGCTTGCGCGATCGCGAGACGCCACAGGCGGCCGGAAGCACTCACGAGGCCGGACCGGCGCCTGCCCCGGCCGCTTCTTTCTTGATGCGACATTGTCTCATGCATAGCGAAACGAGACGACCGTGAGACGCCGGAGGGCGAACATAGCACGACTCCGGTGGCCCTTGGGCCTCGGAGTTTTCCCGTGATGAGACGCTTTGCGCAGGCACAAGCGCACACGGGCGGTCGGAAGCGCCGTCGAAGCGAGTGCGGAGCTTGCCCAGCGGCCTCACATTCCATGCGCCACCGTCTCATGCGCAGCGAAACGAGACGGCCATGAGACGCCGATGGCGTCCCAACGCACTCCATGGCGAAATACCAGCGCGACCGCAGGAAGCCGCCTGCGGCCGAAATGACCTACGCAGCCGGTCCAGAGCCTGCCCTGGCCGCCCTCTCATCCCACGCGCGATCGTCTCTTGCGCAGCGAAACGAGACGTTGATGAGACGCCGACGGCGGCAAACAATCCCCCCGTCGCAACGCCCGAAGCTGACCTTACAGCGGCGCGCCATGCCCAGCGGACAGCGCCCCGCGCGCCGCTAATGCTGGTCCGACTAAACTGGCCATGCCGCCCTTGCCCCGCTGTGCTGCCGCAGGCAGAAGCCCGGCAACTCTTTGGGATCCCCTGGTGCGCACCCTCTCGTTTTTCCTCGCCCTCGTCGGCCTTGCGGTGTCGATCGCGCTGGTCGGCTGGTACGGCTTCGGCGGCGTCGTCGCCGCGGTGGAGTCGGCCGGCTGGGGCGGCTTCGCCATCATCGTCGCCTGGCAGTTGCTGCTCTTCTGCGTGCTCGGCGTGGCCTGGGACGCGATCATCCCGGCGCGCGACCGCGTCCGGCCGTGGGTGCCGATCTGGGGCCGCATGGTACGCGACGCCTCGGCCAACTGCCTGCCGTTCTCACAGGTTGGAGGCTTCGTGTTCGGCGCCCGCGCGGTGACGCTGCACGGGATGTCCTGGTCGCTCGCCACCGCCTCCACCGTGGTGGACGTCACCGCGGAGTTCCTCGCCGAACTCGCCTTCACCGGTATCGGCCTCGGCATCCTGCTGGCTCGCGCCCCGCGCTCCGGCCTTGCGATGCCGGTCGAGGTCGGCCTTGGGCTGGCGGTGATGGCCGGTTTCGCCTTCATCTGGCTGCAACACGGTGCGGCGCCGCTGTTCGCCCGCCTTGGGCGGCGCATCGCCGGGCGCTGGTTCAAAGGCGCCAACGACCGCGTCCAGGTGCTGCAGGCGGAGCTCGGCCTGATCTATGGCCACACGCTGCGGCTGGCGATCGGCTTCTTCGTGCACCTGCTGGGCTGGCTGGGCACGGGCGTGGCGGGATGGATCGCCTATCGCATGCTTCACGTGCCGATCGACTTCGACGACGCACTGGCGATCGAGGCCTTGCTGTCGGCCGCCGCCGCGCTGGCCTTCCTGGTGCCGGTGAATGCTGGGGTGCAGGAGGCGGGCTATGCCGGGCTGGGCGCCATCTTCGGCGTGCCGCCGGAACTGTCGCTCGGCGTGTCGCTGATCCGCCGCGCCCGCGATCTCGCCGTCGGCATCCCTATTCTTCTCCTCTGGCAGGCGCTGGAGGTGCGGCGTCTGGGTGCGCGGGGCGTGACGCCGCCGGCTTGACCCTCGTCAACGCTCGATTAACGCAACCATGAGATAGGACCGCCCGCGCGTTCGCGAAAGGACCGGGCGATGTCTGCCACCGCCGTCGTCATCCAGCCGGTGCAATCGGGCACCAAACTCTGGGGCCTGCTGCTGGCCATTGCCGTGCTGCTGCTGGTTCTGGTGCTGCCGACGCCGGAGGGCCTGCCGGTCGCCGGTCAGCGCGTGTTGGCGGTGTTCGGCTTCGCCGTCATCGTCTGGGTGACCGAGGCATTGGACTATGCTGTCAGCGCCATCGCCATCGCCGCCCTGCTGGCAATTCTGCTCGGCATGGCGCCGAACCCGGCTGACCCCCACGCGCTGCTGGGCACTGTGCAAGGCCTGACCATCGCGGTCAGCGGCTTCGGCAACACGGCGCTGATCCTGGTGGCGGCGGCGCTGTTCCTGGCCACTGCGATGACCATCACCGGCCTGGATCGCCGCATCGCGCTGGCCATCCTGTCGCTGGTCGGCGTGCGCACCAGCCGCGTGGTGATCGGCGGCATCCTGGTGGTCATCGTGCTGAGCTTCCTGGTGCCGAGCGCCACGGCGCGTGCCGCGGCGGTGATCCCCATCATGCTCGGCATCGTGCTCGCCTTCGGCGCGGAGAAGCGCAGCCGGCTGGAGGCGCTGGTGATGCTGACCACGGTGCAGGCGGTCAGTGTGTGGAATGTCGGGGTGAAGACCGCTGCGGCGCAGAACATGGTGGCGATCGGCTTCGTGCAGAAAATGCTGCACCAGGACATCACCTGGCTGCAGTGGCTGGTCGCCGCGGCGCCGTTCTCCATCGCGATGTCGGTGGCGCTTTATTTCGTCATGATGTGGATGCTGCCGCCGGAAGCCGACACGGTGCTGGGCGGGGAGGGGGCGGTCGCCAGGGCGCGCGCCGCGCTGGGGCCGATGCGCAGCGAGGAGAAGCGGTTGCTGACGGTGTCGCTGATCCTGCTGTGCTTCTGGGCGACCGAGGGGGTGCTGCACCCGTTCGACAGCTCGACGACCACGACGGCGGCGGTGGCGGTGCTGTTCCTGCCTGGCGTCGGCGTGATGACCTGGAAGGAGGCGCAGCCGCGGATCCCCTGGGGCACGGTGGTGCTGTTCGGCATCGGCATCAGCCTGGGCACCGCGCTGCTGCAAACCAAGGCGGCGACCTGGCTCGCCAACCTGATCGTGGTGTGGTTCGGACTGGACCAGCTCGGCGCGCTGGCGATCCTGGCGGTGCTGGGCGCGTTCCTGATCGTCATCCATCTGGGGTTTGCCAGCGCCGCGGCGCTGGCGGCGTCGATGATCCCGATCGTCATCGCAGTGCTGCAGAAGGTGCAGACGCCGGGCATCAGCATCATCGGCATGACGATGGTGCTGCAGTTCGTGGTCAGCTACGGGTTTGTTCTCCCCGTTAATTCGCCGCAGGGAATGGTGGCGTATGGCACCGAGACCTTCTCCGCCCGCGACTTCATCCGCACCGGGCTGGTGCTGACGGTGCTGGCGTATCTGCTGACGCTGGTGCTCGGTGCGACGTATTGGCGGTGGCTGGGGTATGTGTGAGGCGAAACCCTTGCGCTGACGAAGCCGGAGATCGTGGCCGTCGTGCGAGATGGAATTATCACCGAGGGTCTGGCGCCTGATATCAGGGTGGCTGTTGGATGGAAGTTCACGATGTGCCGGGTATATGAACGGCAAAGTCAGGACAGCTCTCACACCGCAGGCGGGGCGCGGGTCCGGAACTATGCCCCCGGCGGATGCCAACATTCGGCCCAAAGCGGACCTTCAGCCGAGTGGACCGACGTTCGAAAACGGACGCAATACCGAACAGGCGCTCCTGGTCTGATCCAGTTGTCTGGCCGTTCGGCGTTGGCGTTGTCCGGACCACAATCGACAGCAAATTGTCGTCCATTGTTTCAGCCGCTGATCATCTCCAGTGCTTGGCTGAGCGGCGTTCTGGAGATGCGAATCAGACCATGAAATCGCGTCTGCAATTCCATTGTCACACTCGAGCTACTCGTATCGACGTCGCCTGCCGCTCGCCCTCGGGATGCTTCCCATGAAGGAGAACAGCGTCGCCGTCGTGAAGCCGAACAGGAAGACGCCATTGAGCGACCCTACGGCGCCCATGATCTGTCATTGGGGTTCAAGATAGATACTGGCATGGCCATACGTGGTCATTGCGCCCAGTGAGTACAGCATCGCGGTCTTCGCGTCCGGGAGCGCGCCCAGCACGAGATAAGCGACACCCCAGGCGCCCGCTTCGAACGCGTGCAGCGTTGTGACCAGCACCACGGCGCTCCCCATGACCAACGCAAACACGAGGCTGAGCCGGCGGCCGGCCGCGTGCTCGAGCAAATCAACAACTCCGTCCCGAATCACCACGAGGCCAAAAACATGCATCAGGACCGTCAGCAGTATGAGCGGCACGCTCACGAACCAGTTGGTGTACCAAAATGACATATTATCCCTCCCGCGGTTGGGTGCGTATCGATGCCCTCCCGCTGTAGCTTATTTGCTACTACCTGGGTACGCAGGGAGAAAACACGAGGTTACACATTGACTGATTGCCCGAGAATTTCGCGCTGACCAGCCGGGAGTTTTCGAACAAGGCATCTACCGAACATGAAGCAGTCGGGTTGGCGGTGGGGCTCGAGATGCCGATCGCCTCACCACGCTTCAGGTTCGTCACAAACGACATGTGATCTTGGCTACCCTGAGGCATCTCCAGCAATGGTGGGCCGGAGCAGGCGAGAAAGCGCGACTTCTCGATGCCTTTAAGTGCAACGGCGAGATCCGGTGTCGCCTGTTGCGCACAGGCTGCCATTATGAATGCGAGTGCCAACGAACAGCACGCCAGACGCATAACCAAATCCTTCAAGGAGATTGGCTCACCCACGAACACTCCGCAGTTGGTAGGACCATATGAACAGGGAAGGGAAGGTGGGTGGCAGGCCAGCGGCGCCTACCTGCTGCCTCCCGGGTTACGTTACGCAGGCAGACGGTCACCCGCCCTGAAATCGTGGGATCACGCAACCGAACCATGTTGCACGTCAGGTCGTCCTTCATTTCTCAAGGCGCAGTTGCGTTGCATGCTGGTCCGTTTCGCCAATCATCGCTCATACCAGTCACCACACCCGCCAAGCCCGAACTAGGCTGATAATTCAGGGGGCCGGCACCACCCGGTAGAAGACGCCGTTGGCGCCATAGATCGGCTGGAACCATGTATTGCCGCACAGGTCGTACGTTACGCCCCCCACAGACGGCGTGACGCAGCCGTACGGAAGCGTCGCGTAGTTCGCTCCCATATAATAAATGCCCCCTGCCGGGGCGCTGGCTGCCGCCCCCGCGGCCACCCCGGCATTGTAAGCGCTGCTGGTTGCTGCGGCCGCGCCGGCCGACGCCACGGCGGCCCCGGCGGCCACGCCGACGATGGCGCCGGCCGCCGCCGCGCAGCCGTAGCAACCGGACGCCGCGTAGTATGGCACCGCGACAGGCGGGTGATAGGCGGTATACCCGGGGTATCCCCCGTAGCCGTAACCGTAACCGTAGCCGGGCGGGTGATAGGCTGTCGCTCCGGAGGGGTAGGTATGCGCGACGCCAGCGCCATACGCGCCATACGTGCTGCCACCGTAGACGTTCGTGTGCTCCGTGCCGCCTCCGTAAGCGTGCGCAGTGCTTCCACCGTACATGTTCGTATGCTCGGTGCCCTGCCCGTAGGAATGGTATGAGCTGCCACCCCAGGCGTTGGTATGGCTGGTCGAACCCCAACTGTGGCTCGTGCTGCCGCCCCATCGGTTGGCACTGGACCAGGCGTCAGCGGGATTCGGCGGCAGGATACCCATCAGCAAGGCTCCGGCCGCCATGACGACGATTGCTTTCATGACCTTCAACCTTATCAGGGTGACTTGGACGCTGGATTCGCCGCAGGCTGGGGCGGACTCTTTGCGGGCTTCGCATTTCCCAGCGGTTTGAGGGCGGGAGGTGGCGGGCGCGTGCTCACCGGTCGGTCGAAAGCGATATGCGGCGCGCTCTTGGCCTTCTCCGACGCGAACGCATCCGCCGGGACATCCGCGTCGAACTGCCAGTTCGACAGGTCCATTTCATGGCGCAACTGCATCGGGTCGGCGCTATAAACCGCGCGAATCCGTCGCGGCAGCTTGTCGTCGGCGCCGATCCAGATCTGCAGGAACACGTCGGAGTTCGCCCACGCCACCATCTCCGTCTTGACCCCGCCGATCATCTGCGACGGCCCGATGTAGAACGCGAGGATCGCGCCGTCGGTCAGCGCGGTGTACGGATCGGCAACGATCAGGTCGGTGAACGGATAGTAGATGTCGGCGCTGTCAAAGGCGGCCTTCAGTGCGCCGTCGATCGTCGGCGGAGCTGCGGCGACGGCGACGAGGTTCTCCGCCGGCGCATAGGCCATCATCGATTTGCCGTCGTAGTAGAATTCCGAAGCCGGGCCATCGCCGGGCGTGATCACCCGCAACTTGTCCGGGCGCTGCATGGTGACGTCGTAGCGCACCGTATACAGGATCGGCGGTCCGAGTTCACTCGGGTACTCGTAGCTCACGACGGAGGTGAAAGACATCGACTTGGCTGCCGCAAGCTTGGCGCTGACGGCCTTGAGCAAGTCCATCGCCCGCGGCTCCAGCACCATCTTCGCCGGTGCCGCCGGTTGGCTCTTCGCCGGCGGTTTCGCCTGGGTTGGGCGTTGCGACGGCGACTGTGCGGCGGCGCCCGTCGCGAGGAACAAGGCGATGCCCAGGGCAAGCATCCGCCCGAGCAATCGAGAGTTGGTCCTGGCCGCGAGCGTGGAGCGGGGCCGGTTACATTTTTGTGTCATGGGATCATCCCGCCTTGGAACATCTTGGTGGTGACTGGTGCCGCAACCTTGTTCAGGAACGCCGCGAGCATGTTGGGATCCTGGCGCAGGAACCTGATAGCGCGCTGTTCCCTCTCGGGCTTTGGCTGCTGCCCTTGCGCCTTTTCCTGCCACAACTGTTCACATGTCGCATTTTGGCATCTCTGGATACCCTGGTCGGCCACCCGCTCCAGGATCGGATAGGCCTAAGCTATCGCGACGTTCGCGAAGGTCAAGCCCGGCGCGACAGCCAACACCCATGTGTTCACCTTCGTTACAACGACTCGCTCTGCATCCCGCTATTGACTGGTCACGTTGTTGCGATGGGCCTGCATCTGGCGCTGCTTGTCTTGTTCCGTCAGCACCGGCGGCTCCACGTTCAGCGTCAGCTTGCTCAGCTTGCTCAGCTTGCTCAGCTTGCTCAGCTTGCCGGTGAAGCGGAACGGAACCTGGTAGTCCTTGTCAGCCACCGGCGTGCCGGTGTCGGCACCCACGTCGAAGTTCTCGTCCCATTGCAGGATCAGCGGGATGGTGTGCTCCATCTGCTGCGTTGCCACCGCCTGCCCGTCCACATTGAGCACGCCGGTGCCGCTACGCCCGATGCCACTCAGGTCGTTGAAGGCCGGCGTTCCCATGCCGAGACCATCATACTTGAAGTCGAACTCCAACACGTGCTTGCCCGGGGTCAGCGCTTGCGGCGCCTCTCAATGGATGCGCCGGAGGTCAACGAGGTTCCACAGGAAGACCGGCTTACCCTTCAAGACATAGAAGCCATACCCGCCAAAGCGCCCGCCCTGGGTGACGATCATGCCCTCCGCGCCGCCCTGCGGAATCTCCACCTCGGCGATGTAGGTGTAGGAGATGTTGAGCAGCATAGGCGCATCGCCGTTGGGCGTGCCGGTCAGTTCGCCGGTCCCGGTGAACTCCCTGCGCCCGGCGGTCAGGCTGGGGCGCGGTTGGATCGGGCGGGTCGCCACCGTCGAATCCAGCGGCAGGATCTGGTACTTCTGGGCCTCTACCCAGAACAGTTCCTGCAAGTCGCGCAGCTTCTCCGGGTATTTCGCGGCCACGTCCTCAAGCTGCGTCCAGTCCTTGGTCAGGTCGTACAGCTCCCAGGTCACGTTGTTGGCCGGATCGAGATTGGTCAACCCGGTTACGTCCCAGGGCGGCCGGATCACCTTGGTGCTGGCGATCCAGCCGTCCTGATACAGCGTGCGATCACCCATCATCTCAAAATACTGGATGCGGTGCGTCGATGGCGCGGCGGCATTGGCCTTGTCGAACGTGTACACCATGCTAACGCCGTCGATCGGCTTCTGCGGAATGCCGTTCACCGTGTTGGGCGCGGGGCTGCCCGTCGCCTCCAGGAGGGTCGGGACGATATCAATCAGGTGGTGGAACCGATTGCGGATTCCCCCCTTGTCCTTGATCGCCTTCGGCCAGGAAACCGCCGTGCCCTGCCGCGTGCCGCCGAAATGCGAGGCGATCTGCTTGGTCCAGGTGAATGGCGTGTCGAACGCCCAGGACCAGGGGACCGCCATGTGGTTGTAGGTCTGGTCCGACCCCCAAACGTCATAGAAGTACTTGAGCTAATCCGACACCGGCACTTCGACGCCGTTGAACATGGCAACTTCGTTCGGGGTGCCGATCAGCGTCCCTTCGGCGCTGGAGCCATTGTCGCCGCTGATGTAGATGATTATCGTGTTGTCGAGCTTGCCCATGTCCTCGACCGCCTGGATGACGCGGCCGATCTGCTCGTCAGTATAGGCGAGGTAGGCGGCATAGACCTCGACTTGGCGGATGAACATCTTCTTCTCGTCAGGCGTCAGCTTGTCCCAGGTCTTCAGCAGGTCGTCCGGCCAGGGCGTCAGCTTGGCATCCTGCAGGATCACCCCGAGCCGCTTCTGGTTGGCGAAGATCCTGTCGCGCAGCGCATTCCACCCCTCGTCGAACAGGTGCATGTCACTGATCTTCTTGATCCATTCCGGCGTCGGATGGTGCGGTGCGTGGGTGCCGCCGGGGACGTAATAGCAGAAGAACGGCTTCTCCGGGTCGAGCGCGTTGAGCTGGTTCAGCCAGGTAATGGCGTCGTCCGCCATGGCGGTGGTCAGGTTCCAGCCCGGTTGGCCGACATAGGGGTAGATCTGGGTGGTGTTGCGGAACAGGTTCGGCTGCCATTGGCTGGTGTCGCCGCCGACGAAACCGTAGAAATACTCGAAGCCGATGCCGCTCGGCCACTGGTCGAATGGCCCTGCCTGGCTGGCCTGGAAGGCCGGCGTGTTGTGGTCCTTGCCGAACCACGCGGTGCCGTAGCCGTGCTGCTTCAGGATTTCGCCGATAGTGGCAGCGTCGCGGCCAATGAAACTGTCATAACCCGGAAACCCGGTCGCCTGCTCGGCGATGACGCCGAAGCCGACCGCGTGGTGGTTGCGCCCGGTGATCAGCGCGGCGCGCGACGGCGAGCACAGCGCGGTGGAGTGGAACTGGGTGTAGCGCAGGCCGGCATTGCCGATGCGGTCGAGATTCGGGGTCGGGATGACGCCGCCGAAGGTGCTTGGGGCGCCGAAGCCGACATCGTCGGTCATGATCAGCAGGATGTTCGGCGCCCCGGCCGGCGGCACCACGCGGGCCTGCCACCACGGCGTGGACTGGGAGGCGTTAAGGTTCGCCGTGCCGCCCCAGGGCATGTCGAGCGGCGGCAGCACGTCGCCCGGGATGGTGCGGGTGCCGGCCGGGGAACCGATGGCGTTGCCCGTCGGAGCCGCTGCGGCGGGTGCCGGGCTTGCGGCCGACGTCTGCGCCTTGGCCCGGCCGAGAAGCCAGGAGCTGCCAAACGCCGTCGCCAGGGCAGCTTTGGCCGTTGATAGGAACAGTTGCCGGCGGTTCATGCGATTACGTCCTTATCGTTGGCATCGGTGGGAAGAACGCGAAGATATATGGTGTGGCAGGAGCCGGAGCAGACCGCCTGCGTACAATTGCGACGGCCTGGCAGATTGGTGCAGAGGATCGCATCACCGTGGAGGGCTTGAATATGCATTTTCGGCAAGCCTCCATACCATCCGCGGCTTCATCGGGTTTGCGGTTGGTTCGACTATGGTCGACGTCGATTATTCGTGGATGCCGCGCCGTGAGCCGACAGCGTCGGGCTACGAGATGGAACTGCAAGTGCCATATCGCAATCAGCGGAAATCCTACCGTGAGGCGCGACGCAAATGGCCACGACAATGCTCCCCGCCACATCGGGAACTGTTCTTAGGTTACCCACCTGAACTACCTGTGAAACCGCATGCCGGTCTGGACAATGATCTGGATCAACGGCACTGGGGTTCAGGCGTTGCGGATGGCAATGACCGAATCAGATCAGGGCGTAGTGACCGGCAACCCACGGAATGGCTGCTCCTCACCCGTTGCAGACTCCTCGGTAGCATGCGGTAAGCTGAGCACGGCGAGCGCGATCGGCGGCTTGAATGGGCGTTGCGCCGCCTTGGCGGGCTGTCCCGAAAATGATGGATTTCGGGACAGGGCGGCTGGCCGAGACAACACCGCCACGCTATCGCTCGACCCCCGGCCGTGCTCACTTTCGCCGATGACCGCCGTGACGCTGGCTGGTCCGGTCAAACCGGTGGCGGCTGGTCCGTATCGGCGTATCCGGCACGGAGGAAAAATCGATGAGCACCGCAAACGAAGAGGTAAAAATCCTGACGGTCGCCAGTTGCTCGTTCATCCGCGACGAGCATCGTTCGCACGTCGTCGTCTCCGGGTCCTATGGCGGCCGGTACAATGCCTTCAATGCGGCCAAATGGCCCGTGCGCGCGGTGATCATGAATGATGCCGGCATCGGCAAGGACAACGCCGGTATCGTCGGGCTTGATTTCCTCGACCAGATCAACATGGCCGCGGCGACCGCGGATGCGCAGACCTGCCACATCGGCGACGGCGACCACATGCTCGCGCACGGCATCATCAGCCACGTCAATCGCGCCGCCGCCGCACTAGGCTGCGTGCCGGGCCAGAGCGTCCGGGACTGCGCCGAACACATGCGCTCGGCAACCGTGCCGGCGGTCGCGCCGTCGCCTATCACCGAGGGCGCCCGCTTCGTGATGCGCGACGTTCCCGGCGAACCGGTGCTGATCTGCGCCGATTCCATCGGCATGCTCCAACCCGACGATGCAGGCCGGATTGCTGTCACGGCATCGCATGGCGCGCTTTCCGGAGGCCGGCCGGACAACGTCGTTCCGCCGGACATCTACGCTGTGTTCTTTAGCGATGCCGGCGACGGCATGGATGGGGCCGGCATCGCGCGGCTGGCCGATCTTGAGCAGAAGGGGATCGTTGCGGGCACCACCTCCGCGGACAGCGCGCCGATTGGAGATTCCCGTGCGCTCTACCGCGACGGTGTCCTGTCGCACGTCAACGGACCCGCGGCCCGGGCCGGCGGTCGAGTTGGCATGACGCTGAAGGACTTCATCGACGTTCTGATCGCGGCGTCAAAGCGACAGCCGCACGAGGCACTAACTCAGCCCCGCTAAACCTGCGGGAGATTGCTTCGTCGCTGCGCGCCGCGCAATGACAGACGGCGGCGCACGGTATCACTCGCATTCCCCCGCAGGCCTGCGCAGTGGGGACGGCTCCTGCGTCGGCGCCAGCACCGCGCCGGTTGTCGCCGTTGGTCGGAATGTCGTGCAGCCTTTCAGCCCCATGTCGTAGGCCATCCGGTAGAGCGGCACGAAGTCGACGAAGCTGGTGTCTGCCGGCACCGCAATCGTCTTCGAGATCGAATTGTCGACATAGCTCTGCAGCGTTGCTTGCATCGCCAGATGGGCTTTGAACGGCAGCTCCATGGCCGTCACCAACGCGTCCGGAATGCCATCGGCGCGACCGAACTGCGCGCGCCAGAGTCGAACCGCGAGGTCGGTGAGAGCGAAATGTCTCGGTTCGCCATCCGGGTCCAGCACGGTGCGCTGGTAGTCGGCCGCGAACACGGGTTCGATGCCGCTCGAAACATTGCCCGAGAGCAGACTGATGGTGCCGGTCGGGGCGATGGCGAGCAGGTGGCTGTTGCGGATGCCATATTGGGCGATGCCGTCGCGGAGGTCGGGCGGCAGCGCTCGGATGAATGGCGCGTCCAGGTAGGGTTCGCGCTTGAAGGCCGGAAAGCCACCCTTCTCCTCGGCCAGCACAATCGATTGCCGATACGCCGCGTCGCGGACGGAGCGCATGGTTTCGCCGGCGAACGCCAGCGCGGCATCGCTGCCGTAGCGCAGCCCGAGCATGATCAGCGCGTCGGCCAATCCGGTGATTCCGAGCCCGATCCGTCGCGCCCGGCGCACTGCTTCCTGCTGTTGCGGCAGCGGGAAACGCGACGCGTCGATGACATTGTCCAGCAAGCGCACCGCGGCGGGCACGATCGCCGCGAGGCGATCGGTATCCAGGCAGGCCTGCGGCGTGAACTTATGCCGAATCAGGCGCGATAGATTGATCGCGCCCAGATCGCAGGCGCCATAGGGCGGCAGCGGCACTTCGCCGCACGGGTTGGTTGCTGTGATCCGCTCGCAGTAGTGAAGATTGTCCTCCCGGTTGATACGGTCGATGAACAGCACGCCGGGCTCGCCCCTGTCGTAGCTGGCATGCAGCAGTGCGTCCCATAACGCCCGCGCCGACATTCGCCGCACCACGCGGCACGGCACTGCCGTCGCTTCCCCGGGCCATTCGCGCAGCAGCGTCTCGCCGCCATCCGCAAGCCGGCTCGCCGGAAATATCAGTGGCCAGGCTGCATCCTGCGTTACCGCTTGCATGAAAGCGGCGGTCACCTGCACCGACAGGTTGAAGTGGTGCAGCCGGTCAAGGCGGCGCTTGGCCTCGATGAAAGCGACGATGTCGGGATGGTCGCATCGCAGCGTCGCCATCATCGCGCCGCGGCGCGAGCCGGTGGACTGGATGGTGGTACACATCGCATCCCACACATCCATGAACGACACCGGGCCGGAGGCGACAGCGCCGGTGCTACGCGCCTCGGCACCGCCGGGGCGGAGCGTGGAGAAGTCATACCCCACGCCGCCGCCGCGCTGCATGGTGACGGCGCCTTCCTCCAAGGCGCGGAAGATGCCTGGAATCGAATCCTCGATCGTGCCCATAACGAAGCAGTTGAACAGGGTCACGTCGCGGGCGGTGCCGGCACCAGCCAGGATCCGGCCGCCCGGCAGGAACTGGAAATCCCGCAGGACGTCCAGGAACCGCTGCTCCCATGCGGTGTGGTCGGTTGGTTCGACGGCGGCAAGCGCACGGGCGACGCGTTGCCACGTTGCTTCGATCGACGCTTCGTCGGAAGCGCGGTAGCGGCTTTCCCACACATGCCGCGCGATCGGCGTGTCGAGGATTGTTTCAGCTTGCATCATGGCACGCGGCGATGGCGCGCGCGATGGTTTCACTTGCATCGAGCACCGTCAGGCGCTGCGCCGCAATCTCGCCAGGCACACGGAAGGACGGCACGGTATTGCTAATGGTGATGCCGTCGATAGAAGGCGATGCAAACAGTTCGGTCGCTCCGCCGACGAACAGCCCGTGGGCCGCGGCAGCGAACACCTTTGTCGCACCGGCGGCGCGACACGCATTCGCGGCCCGCACCAGCGTCCCACCGGTGCTGATCAGATCATCGACGATGACGGCTACCTTGCCGTGCACGTCGCCGGCCAGGAGCGTGCCGCTGACGACGCCGCTGCTGCGGAACTTTTCCATATAGGCACTGCCGACGTCCCGCCGCGTCAGGTGCTCCAGTGCTTGCCGGAACTGCTCCGCCCGTTTGGCGCCACCCGCGTCCGGTGAGACGGCGACCGCTTGTGCGCTGCTCAGCAAGGGTGCGAAATGCTCCGCCAGCATCGGCGCATATTCGATGTGCCAGGTCGGAATGCGGAATGCGTTTTCCAACGCCGCCTGGTTATGTACTTCCACGACGATGACACGATTCACGCCGGCCGCTTCGAACATCGCAGCGATATAGCGGGTGATGATGGGATCGTTCGGCTTGGTGCGGCGGTCCTTGCGCGCATAGCAGAGATAGGGCGTGACGGCGGTCACGTGCGCCGCGCCGGCATCTTTCAGTGCGCCGCAGAAAAACAGCAGCCGGCACAGCTTGTCGTTGCCGCTTTCATACTCGTCGCCATTCAGCGAATGCAATACGAACACGTCGTGGCCGCGCACGTCCTGCAGCGGACGCGTCTTGTGCTCGCCATCCTCGAAGTTGCGCTCTTCATGCGGCGCCAGCGCCACCTCCAGCCGGCCGGCCACATGCTCCGCCAGTGCGCGGCTGCCTTGCAGGCCGAAGAACGACAACGGGTGCTGGGGCATCGGTATCTCCTGCTAGGCCGGGTTGGACACGACAAAAGCGCGGGCCTGAATGAGCAATGCGATCACCTCGGCATCCTGCAATTGCGGAAATTGGCGATAGAACTGCCCGACGGCATAGAAGTCCGCAGGCGTATCCAGGCAGACAACCTGATCCGCTTCGTGCCGCAGTTTTTCCAGCGTGTGGCGCGGAGCGACCGGAACCGCGAGCACCAGCCGTGCCGGCTTGCGCCGCCGCGTGGCGCGCAAGGCAGCCAGCATGGTGGCGCCGGTAGCGATACCGTCATCCACGACGATTGCCGTGCAGCCGATCACGTCTACCGGCTGGCGGTCGCCGAGATAGGCGTGGCGGCGGCGCTCGATTTCCCGCAAGGCGGCCGCCTTCGCCTTCGCCAGATAGTCCGGCGAGACGTTCAGGTAGGCCACAATGTCAGGATCGGTGACCAGTTCAGGATGCTCGCCGTCGGCGATGGCGCCGATCGCCAGCTCCTCCTGCCGCGGCGCGCCGATCTTGCGCACCAGCACGAGGTCGAGCGGGGCCGCCAGGGCACGGGCGATTTCGAAGCCCACCGGCACGCCGCCGCGCGGCAATGCCAGCACCACGGGGTGCTTGTCCTTCAGCTCCAGGAGTCGCTCTGCAAGGAGCCGGCCGGCCTCATGCCGATCGGTGAACAGCATGTTCCGTCTCCCCCGACTTGCCTGCCAGATGTCGCAGGAACCAATCGCGCGCCAGTTCCACCACGGCTTCCAGGGTGCCCGGCTCTTCGAACAGGTGCGTTGCGCCGGGAACCACCGCCAATCGCTTCTCACATTGCATCCGGCTATACGCGGCACGATTGAGCGCCAGCACCTCGCGATCATGGCCGCCGACAATCAGTAATGTGGGGGCGGTGACCTTATCCAACGCGTCGTCGGCCAGATCGGGCCGCCCGCCACGGCTCACGACGGCACGGATATCGGTCCGCCCTGCCGCGGCGACCAAAGCTGCTGCCGCGCCCGTACTGGCACCAAAGAACCCGATCGGCAGATCCTTCCCGGCCGCGCTCGCAGCGGTCCAGTTCGCCGCCTGATCGAGTCGCTCGGCAAGCAGCGCGATGTCGAACACATTGACGCGACTGACAGCCTCGCCATCGGTTAGCAGATCGAACAGCAGGGTCGCCAGCCCGGCGCGCTGCAGTGCCTCGGCGACCAGGGCGTTACGCGGGCTGAGCCGGCTACTGCCGCTCCCATGGGCAAACAGCACGATCCCGCTTGCGGGCCCGGCGGGCAGGCCCACCAACCCCTCGCCTCCGTGCGGAGGAAGGACGACTGGCAGCGTGCGGATTGCGGTGGATGGCATGTCCACATTCCTGCTGAGGTCGCATTGGATGCCCAGTGCGGATTTGCCGCATTGATCGAAATCAAGCCGGCCGCTTACGCGTCATCCCCGCGCCAGCCGGGACCCAGGCGGAAGTTGAGTCACAGCTTGCGCGGGGATGACGTGTAAACGTACGAGTAAGCGGCCGGATTGGAGCGATTATTCCGCGGCAGACCGCCAGGTTGCCAGGGCTATGGGCCGTTGGGGGTAACCAGCGGCGTCACGCGCGCGAGGGCAGACAGAACGCCTTGGCCGGGATCGAGTATCTGCCAGAGCCGAACATCCAGGTTCGCCGGCACGGAGCCGAACCAGAACCCGCGCCATTCGACATCAAGGCGGGATGCGCGTTCGGCGGCAGACGTTCGCTCCGCCTCCGAGGCAAAATCACCCTCGATGAGGATGGAGCATCCGGCCGCCAGGGTAGCGGACGCCACCTGCCAGGTCGCGCCGCCGGGCTCGGCAGCATTCAACACGCGCGCGCCGGGAGCCGGCGGACAAACGGCGGCAAGCGCGCCGGCCAACTCCGCCCTGGCGCCACCGTTGCCGCCCAGTGCGACCAGCAACGGAGGCCGCGGCATGAGGAAGGCAATCCCCGCGTCGATGTGGCGCCGTGCCGATGCAAGCAGCCGCCCCGCCTGCCTGGGATTGACCCGCCGGCGCGCGCTGCCGGCCAGGGCGTAGCTGCGCGTCGCCGCGCGCAAGGCGAGAAACAACGGCAATGCGCGCAGGCCGTCCGTCTCGGGCGCGACGTCGAGATACGCGTTGAACGCCGCGTTGCCGAGGTCGCCGCGGCCGAGCATCTGCAAATCCATCAGCAGGAAGGCGAGGTCGTAAAGCACGTCGATGCAACTGATCTCCTCGCTGAACTCGATGCAGTCGAACAGCGTCGGGCGGCCGCAAAAGAGGCAGATATTCGCGAGCCGCAGGTCGCCATGGCACCGACGGACCTTGCCCTCGGCACGTCGCCGATCGAGCAATACGGCCAGACCATCCAACGCGTTCCGTGCGCGTCGGCTGAGGCTGCTGACGGCGGCCCCGTCCAGTTCGGCGGCAACCTTGGCCAACTCGCGGTCATTGTCGGCGATGACGCGTCGGATTGCGTCGCTGCCGCCGTGTGACGGCGTCACTTCGGCCGTCAAATGGAAGCGTGCGACCGTCGCGCCGAGCATGCGCATCAGGTCAGGCGTCAGTTCGTTGGTGTCAGCCAGGTGGTCGAACAGGTCCGACTGGGCAAAACGGCGCATGACCACGACGTGGTCGAGCGCGGGCCCGGAGCCATCGAAGGCCAGGGCGCCCGTCGCATCCCGATTGACGGAGCATACGGCGAGGTAGAGTTCCGGTGCGGTCCGCCGGTTCAGCACCAGTTCCGCTTCGCACGCCACCTGACGCGATGCGCGCGTGGTGTAGTCGAGCGCGGCGTAGCGGATCGCGCGTTTGAGCTTGTAGGCGCGATCTGCAGCCAGGAAGACAATCGAGCAGTGGGTTTCGATTTGCTCTACCGCGCCGTCGTGCAGATTGTAGCTTGCGGGATCGGAGAGGAAGTCGATCACCGCGTCCTGGTCGGCCAAGGCGGCAATCGAATCGCTCATCGTCCTTGATCGCGCTCCGCCGCCTTGTCCAGCTCGGCCGCGAGTTGGCAGATCCGCTCGCTGATTTCCACCGGGACATGGCCCCATTCCAACCGCCGGAGCGGCTCCGGCAGTTGCAGCAGCGAAGCCGCCGCGTGCGCGCGGGCCTGCGCCAGATCGGGCAAGCCTGGCACGCGCTTGCCGGCGCGCATGGCGGGCCGCAGCAGCGGCTCGCCATCCATTGGCTCATCGATCAGCGCGACGACGTCGCCGGCGAGGGTGCCATCTGTCGTGTAGCGCCGGTACACCTGCTTGCGACCAGGCCAGGTCGCCTTGCCTTCGCTCCGCTTGCGGCGCGGCCGGCCAGCGTATTCCTGCAGCTTATAGGCGCAGTCGAGCGCCGGCGCGTCCGGAGAGGTCGTCAGGCTGGTGCCAATGCCGAAGCCGTCGATCGGGGCCCCGCCGCGACATAGTGAGAGCAGACTTTGCTCATCCAGGCCGCCGCTGACGAGAATGCGGATTGTCTTCCATCCCGCTGCATCGAGGATGGCACGCACCGCGGGCGCGTGGACGGCCGGGTCGCCACTGTCCAAGCGGACGGCGCTGATCGTAATGCCGTCCGCGGCGAGGCGCGGTGCCAGCCGGGCCACCATGGCGGCGCCACGCTCGGTGTCATAGGTATCAATGAGCAGGGTCAGGGCACTGGGCCGGACGCGGGCGAAACGTTCGAACGCGGTGGCCTCGTCATCGTGCGCCTGGATGAAGGAATGCGCCATAGTGCCGACCAGCGGAATGCCGAACTGGCGCCCTGCCTCCACCGTCGCGGTTGCCGCGAAGCCCGCCAGGTAGCTGGCGCGCGCGGCCAGCAGTCCCGCTTCGGCGCCATGTGCCCGGCGCAGGCCGAAATCCACCAGTTGCTTGCCGGGCGCCGCCAGCACCATGCGCGCTGCCTTCGAGGCGATCACCGTCTGGAAATGCAGCAGGTTGAGCAATCGCGTCTCGGCCAGTTGCGCCTGCGGCAGCGGGGCGGTCACGCGCAGCAACGGTTCGTCGGGAAAGACCAGGGTGCCTTCCGGCAGCGCGTCGACGTCCCCGGTGAACCGGAAGTCTTTTAGCCCGTCCAGGAAGCCGGGAGAGAACATCCCCGATCTGTGGAGCCACGCCAGGTCTTCCGGCGTGAACCGCATGTCCTCCAGGAACTGCACGGCCTGTTCGAGTCCGGCTGCCATCAGGAAGCCGCGCTCCGCCGGCAGCTTGCGCACGAACAGCTCGAACACCGCGGTCTCCGCCATGCCATGCGCGGCGTAGGCCTCCAGCATGGCGAGTTCGTACAGGTCGGTCAGCAGCAGACTCTGTTCCAGCATCGCGGAACGATGCACCTGGTGGGGCAGGGCGGCCTTGATCTCGGTCAATCACCGGGCACGCGGGCTGCATTTGACCCAGGTCAAGGCGCCGGATCGCGGGCTGGTCGAATCTGCTGCGGTCATGCCAGTGCTCAACGCCGACATCGCCAGCCAGCTCGACCAGGTTGCCGACTTGCTCGATATCGAGGGCGCCAACCCGTTCCGCGTGCGTGCCTACCGCAAGGCGGCGCGGCTGGTCGGCGAGCTGCCGCGCAACGTCGCCGACATGCTGGAAGCGGGCCAGAACCTCGACGATTTGCCCGGCATCGGTAAGGATCTCGCGGACAAGATCGCCGTCATCGCCCGCGGTGAGCGTCTGCCGATGCTGGACGAGCTGGCGCGCGAGCTGCCCGCCGGCATTACCGCCCTGCTCGCATTGCCCGGCCTGGGCCCCAAGCGAGTGCATCTGCTGCACGAGAAGCTCGGTATCGACACGATCGCGCAGCTCGAGGCTGCCGCCACGGCCGGCAAGCTGCATGGCGTGCCCGGGATCGGCGCCGGGATCGAGGCGAAAGTGCTCCACGCCATTGCCGAAGGCGCCGGACAGGTACCGCGGACCAAACTCCCCACTGCCGAACAGGTCGTGCCGCCATTGCTGCATCACCTGGGTCAGGCGAAAGGCGTGCGGCAGGTCGAAGCCGCCGGAAGCTATCGCCGGCGGCGCGAGACAGTCGGCGATATCGACATCGTGGTCGCAGCCGAGCCGAGCCAGCCGGTAATGCAGCGTTTCACCAGCTACGAAGACGTGGCGGAGATTGTCGAGCAAGGCTCCACGCGTTCCACCGTCCGGCTGCGCAACGGGCTGCAGGTGGACCTGCGGGTGGTGCCGGAGGAAAGCTTCGGTGCCGCACTCTGCTACTTCACCGGCTCGAAGGCGCACAATATCGCGCTGCGGCAGATCGCCGTCGATCGTGGCTGGAATCTCAATGAATACGGTCTGTTCAAGGGCACGCGGCGTCTGCCCGGCCGGTCCGAGGGGGAAGTTTACCAACGCCTGGGCCTGACGACAATCCCGCCGGAACTGCGCGAAGACCAGGGCGAGATCGACGCGGCACGGGAGAACAGGCTGCCGCGTCTGGTGACGGTGGATGACATTCGTGGCGACCTGCACGCCCACACCAACGCCACCGACGGCAGGGCCAGCCTGGAGGACATGGCGCAAGCGGCGCGGGCCAAGGGCTATGGCTACATTGCGATCACCCACCACAGCCGCCGCGTCACCATGGCGCACGGGCTCGATGCCAGGCGTCTGGCTCGGCAGATCGACGCGATCGACCGGCTCAACCAAAGCCTTGCGGGCTTCGTGGTGCTGAAATCGAGCGAGGTCGATATCCTGGAAGACGGATCGCTCGATCTGCCGGACCAGATCCTGCGCCGGCTCGACCTGGTCGTCGCCGCCATCCACTCCCACTTCGATCTGCCGCAAGACAAGCAGACCGAGCGCGTGCTGCGGGCGATGGACAACCGCTACGTCAATATCATCGCCCATCCGACCGGCAGGCTGATCAATCAACGCCCGCCCTATGCCATCGACATGGAGCGGGTCATGCGGGGCGCTATGGAGCGCGGCTGCTACATCGAGTTGAATGCCCAGCCCGATCGGCTGGATCTGACTGATGTGCATTGCCGCCTCGGCAAGAAGCTCGGGCTTAAGGTCGTGATCTCCACCGACGCGCATGCCCCGATCGAGCTCGACTTCATGCGTTTTGGAGTCGACCAGGCAAGACGCGGCTGGTTGGAAACGGGAGACGTGCTCAACACGCGATCACTGGGCGAACTGCGTGAGATGCTGCGGCGGCACCAGGCGTAGGGCGGAAAAGCGCAGCGCATTCCGTCGACCCAAAGGCGGAATGCGCTGCGCTTTTCCGCCCTACGTCTGCGTCCGGTCGTCACTTCGCTCCTCGCACTGACAGTGATCCCGCGACGATTCCAGTCAGGGTCCACGGGTTGCCGGCCCGATCGAAGCCGTCCTCAAAAACACGCCAGGGCGGGTTGTGAAGGCGCGCCGTCCGCTGCTGCCAGGGCAATGTCGCCATAGGCGTTGTGCGGGTTCCACAGCATCCATCCATCGGACCCGAAATCCCCCGCCGCACGGGTCTGATCGGCGACTTCGCTCGCGTCGAAGACACGGCGGTCGAAAGCATAATCCTTGAATGCCTGGAGCCAGGGGCGGAAGCGGACCGGTGTCACGCCGAGACGCGCCTGCGCGCGTTGAAGCGAGAGTCGGACGACCTCGTAAGGATGCGCTACCGGATTAGGATAGCCAGGGATGCCGTACTGGAACCCGGAAGGATACAGCATGGGCGAGAGGTAATCGACCAGCGGCGCGATCTCCTCGAGTCTTTGGCCGATGCCGGTGTCGGTCAGGTTCCAGCAGACATAACCGAAGATGTCGGCCGCGAGATAGACGTTGAACGGCGCTAGCCGGCGACGGGCCTCGGCCAGGAAACCGGCGATCGCTTCCAGGCGGCTTGCCTGTGTTGTGGGCTTGGCGAAACCGACGCCGCCCGGCGTATCGGGAAAGCGTAGATAGTCGAACTGGATCTCATCGAAGCCCGCGCGCGCGGCCTCCACGGCGACGCTGATATTATAGTCACGCACCTCTTCGAGCGACGGGTCGGTCCAACCGAGCCCCTCGCGGTCGCGAAACAGCTTGCCGTCCTGCAGCCTCACCGCAAGGTCGGGTCGGGCCGAGGCGAGCGGATCGTCCTTGAACGTGACGATGCGCGCGATGGCATAGATCCCGGCCTGGTGCAGGGATTGCAGCAGTGCGGCCAGGTCGGGGATGGTGATGATCCGCTGCGCCCCGACGGCCTGCGCCAGCGGGATGCTGCTGTGATAGGCGATCCACCCACGATCACCCTTCACGTCGATCACCATCGCGGTCAGCTCGGCTTCGCGGATGACCTTGAGTGCGGCCTCGCGTATCTCCTGACTGCCGATACCGTAGAACGAGAGATAGAGCGCCTTGGGCCGAAATGGCGTCAGACGCAGCGTCGCATCGCCGTGCCAGAACGCCTCCGCTTGCGTCATCGCGGCCCGGTAGCCCGGGGCACGTGCCTGCACCGGCGTGGTGGTGGCCCCGGTCTGGAAGCGGCCGTCCTGGTCGGTCGGGACGATTTGCTCGCCGAGCGTGACGGTCGCGCCGGCGATGCCGGCACCGGTTGCGGCATCGACGATCCGGCCCTGTTGCGCATAGCAGGCGGACACCCAGGCCAGCACGCACAACAAGGCAATGGTCAGGCGGCGCATTGCATCAATGTCCCGCTTCGACAGGGCATGCCGCCGCGACCATGGCGGCCAGGCGCGCTGTCCGGTCGCTGTCGGAAACCCAGATACGTGGCAGGGCGAGCATGTCGGTGTCCGGTAAGGCGGGCCGATTGCCCAGGATGAAGCCGGCGACGTAGCCAGCCCGTGCAGCGGCCGCTTCCAGCTCATCGTCGCAAATCGCATAGGGCCAGGCGAGCATGTTCACCGGCGGGCCGGTCCTGGCCTCGAGCACCTGCTTAGAGCGTGAGAGCTGCATCGCGACGAAGTCGCGATAGTCCGCAGCCGAGCGATGCGCCTTCTCCTGATGGAAATTCGGGTGCCAATAGGTATGCGACTGCACATCCACCAGACCCGACCCGACCATCTCCGTCAGTTCCTGCCAGGTCAGTGCATAGGACGCGTTGGATATGGCAGACGGATAGATGAACAGCGTCACCGGTAGCTTGTAGCGTCGGATGCGTGGATAAAGGTCGGTATAGACCGAACGGTGGCCATCATCGGCGGTGATGGCGACACAGGGGCGCCCGGCGGAGGCGATGCCCGCATGCAGCGCGTCAATGACCGAGCGCAGCGGTGCGACCCACACGTGCGAGGCCAGCCATGTAAGTTGCTCGTCGAGCGCTGCATCCGACACCGTCGTAGAACCCGCGGTGGGCCCAAAGCGGTGATAGACCAGGATCGCCGCCCCATTCTGCGTCGGCGCGGCAGCTCGGCCGGGCGGCGCGGCGAGGACTGCGCAGAACGCAAGGACGATGCCGATGCACCGAAGCCCGTGATGATACCAACCGACAGACACGCCACGCATGATGCGGCCGGCCGCGTTGGCCGTGTTGAACGACATCACTGGACCCCTTCGATTTTCGCATGTGTGTCTTGCGCCACTGCGGCGGGACGAGGCGCGCATTCTCTAGCAGCCTGTCGGACTTAGGACCTGGCTGCCTCCGTGGGGCCGTGTTAGAATCGTAACGTCGATTCGCACCC
>Ga0209415_10005219_pt1 | contig 23425 bp, 17 predicted proteins | sample PeaSoiSIISIP2007_FD_187696 | JGI IMG/M metagenome (GOLD analysis project Ga0209415, IMG submission 187696) | Peat soil microbial communities from Weissenstadt, Germany - SII-SIP-2007 (SPAdes) (version 2) | ecosystem: Environmental > Terrestrial > Soil > Wetlands > Peat | place: Germany... | reverse complement strand
GCTGCGTTCCTACCGGGAGTTCGATCCAGTCCATCGCCCAGTACCGGGGACCGTTCTTGAAGACACCCAGCACGTGGTATTGCTTTTTTAGCGCCTCGGTATCGACCTTATCCCAAAGCGCGGCGGGGCACGTATCGCGCGGATCGGTTGCGTTATTGAGATCGGTGGTGTTGTAAAAAACCGCCTGAAGATTCTTCGTCACGGCGTCGCCGCCGATGAGGAACACCTCGCAATAGCGCATTGCCCGCAGGCCGTCGAAGCGCTTCACCATGGCGGACGCTCCATCATCAGGCAGTTTTGCGCAAGCGGTGAGCAGGACGCCGGCGAGAAATAGGAGACCCAGGGTCTTTACCGCGATGTCGTGCCGAAGTGGCTTTATAGTAATTTTCATTGCATCCCCTTCCGCTAATCCGGCCGCGACGAAAAGCAAGGAAGGCCTAAAACGGTATCCACATCGGCGGCACTGAGTAATCAGACCAACTACGTAGCTCGGTAAGTAGCAGGCGCCAGGGTTCGCAAGCCCGGACTGGCCTATGAATAGAACGATGCCGGCTATTTCGCCGATCGACTCAAGCGGCGAGCAGAGCTCGGAGCAAGGTCAACAGCTCCTCCGCGTTGATGGGCTTACTGGTGATCCGCAGGTAGGGATCGCGGGGCAGTTGCTTGATTGCGGAGGTGGTGTCTCCGGTCGTGAGCACGGCTCGCAACGACATGCCCAAGATGTCGCGCAACGCGGCGATGACTTGCGTCCCGGTCTCACCGTCGTTCAGGTGATAGTCGCTGATCAGCAGATCGACACCGTTGCCGTTTCGCACGTGTTGCAACGTTTCCGCCAGCGAGGCGACCGCCGTGACGTGGTAGCCCTCCAACTCGAGCAACAAACTGGTGGCGCTGCGCACGGCCGGGTTGTCCTCCACCAGCAGAACGCGCGCTTCCCCGATCGGCTGAGTAATGCAACATGGCGAATTCGCGGCCTCGTGATGCACCGGCGCGACCTGACCACTGCTCGCCGGCAGCACGAGCGAGAACGCCGAGCCCTTGCCCACCTCGGATCGCACATCGAGTTTGAGCGTCAGCAATTTGACCAGCCGCTGCACGATGGAGAGCCCCAGACCATAGCCATCGCGCGAGCAGTTGTTGGGCACGGCAACCTGATAGAACTCATCGTAGATGTAGGGCAGGTGATCCTCCGGTATGCCGACGCCCGTATCGAGCACCTCGATACGAACCAACGCGGCCTCGTGCAGGCAGCGCAACCGGACCCAGCCTTCACGGGTGTACTTGACGGCGTTCGAGACGAGGTTCCGCAGGATCTGCTCCACCAGCGAGGGATCGCTGTACACGGCGTCCTGGCAGGTTTCGACTTCGAGCCGCAGCCCCTTATTGGCCGCGATACTCGCAAATTCCATGCGCAGCTCCTCGAATATAGCGGCCACCGTGAAATCCGTCGGCTCGGGTCGGATCGCTCCGGACTCGAGTTTGCTGATGTCGAGCAGCGCGTTGAGCAGTCTCGACATGGCGCCTATGGCTAGTTCCTGTTGCGCCAGAGCTTCGATAGCATGGCGGTCGGTCACGCGGCGGCGCAAAGTGCCGTTGAGCAATTCGATGGTTTGCAGCGGCTGACGCAAATCGTGGCTGGCGGTTGCCAGAAAGCGGCTCTTGCCCTCGTTGGCGCGGTCGGCTAATTCGCGCGCGGCTTCGGCCGCTTGACGCGCCACGATCAGCTGCGCCTCGACGCGCTTACGATCGGTGACATCGCGAATGGCGGCCGCCACGAGCATTCGGCCCATATCCTCAATCGGACTTAAACTGATCTCGACGGGAAATTCGGTGCCATCGCGCCGTCGTCCAAACAGCTCGAGGCCTGCCCCCATGGGGCGCACGCGCACATTGCCCACATACTGCTCCCGGTGTCCGACGTGGCCGGCGCGGAAGCGTTCCGGTATCAGCTGCTCGATGCTCTGGCCGACGATGTCATCATGCGCGTAACCGAACAAGGCGGAAACCTGTCGATTGGTAAGCTGAATAACGCCTGCCGCATCGATAATAACCATGGCGTCCGGGGCGGCATCGAGCACGCTTCGCGCGAGTTCAGGTGCAAAGTTACGCATTGCAGCGATCCCCTGAGTTGACGCTATGTCGAGCGAAGACCTAACTATACAATTATACACCGCTTCTTATTCAACGCATCGTGTCATGTGCCGGTAATCCTGTCCTCCAAATGGATCGATTTGCGTTAATGGTGTTGAAGGGGTTCTCACATCGCTGCGCCGAGGAGCAAGCATGAAATCATTGCAAGTTTTAATGAGTGGAGCGGCAACAATTCTTTTTGGAGGGACGCTGCTCGGAGGCTGCGTTGTGGCGCCCGCGCCGGCTTACCACCCGGTAGTCGTGGTGGGCGTCGCTCCGCCGGCACCCTTGGTCGAAGTCGTTGGGGTTGCACCGGCACCCGGTTACGTTTGGTTCGGCGGCTATTGGAACTGGGTCGGCAACCAGCACGTCTGGGTTGCCGGGCACTGGGGTCCGGGCCGAGCGGGTTATTACTGGGTACCCCACGCCTGGGTTCCCACCGCAGGCGGGTGGCGTTTGTCAGGGGGGCACTGGCGCGCGGTGCCATGACGAACCCCTAGGCTTCGAGCAGGCGCCGTCCGCAGGGGAGCCGCTGTCTGTCAGGCACGCCGATGGTATTCTCAATAGGGTGCGGCCCATCTTCCACGCGCAGCTCATCAACCGGACGTTCGGCGATCCCGGGGTCTTGATCGATCTCAAATTCGAACGACGTGCAATCCTATTCGATATCGGTGATATCAGTGTGCTGCCGACGCGCAAGCTCCTGCGTGTCAGCGACGTGTTTGTTTCGCACACGCACATGGATCACTTCTGCGGTTTTGATCACCTGCTGCGAGTGTGTCTGGGTCGGGACCGGGGCGTGAGTTTATATGGGCCCGATGAATTCATAACGCACCTCGAACACAAGCTGGCGGCGTACACGTGGAATCTGGTCGAGAACTACCAGACCGAATTCGTCGTCCTCGCGCACGAGATCGACAGGCAGGGGTGCGTTAAGCGCGCTCGATTCCGCAGCACGCGCCGCTTTCAACGCGAGGCGCTCCCCGCGGCATCGGCCGCAGAGGGAGTGCTGCTGGAAACCCCGATGTTTCGGGTGCGCAGCGCGCCGCTCGAGCATCACGACATCACTTCGCTCGCTTTTGCCTTCGAGGAAAGCGTGCATATCAACGTGTGGAAGAGCCGGTTGGACGCCTTGCGGCTCCCGACGGGTCCGTGGCTCACGGAACTGAAGCAGCGGGTGCGGGAGGGTGCACCGGATTCGACGCCGATCAAAGTTAAGTGGCGCACGCGAGTCGGTGCGCATGTCCAGGAACTGGAATTGGGCGAGCTGAAGCGTAAAGTGTTGGAATTCGTGCCCGGGCAGAAGATCTGCTACGTGACGGACGTGGCGGATAACGAGCGCAATAGAAATGCGTTAGCCGTGTTCCTCAAGGGCGCAGATCTGCTGTTCATCGAGGCGGTCTTTTTGGATGCCGACCGGGCACACGCGGAGCGCAAGGCGCATCTGACGGCACGTGCTGCAGGGGCTATTGCTCGGGCCGCCGGGATCAAGTCTGTCGTGCCGTTTCACTTCTCGCCGCGCTACCTTGGGCGGGAAGCTGAGTTGCGCCAAGAGTTCGACGATGCTTGGCTGCACGCACCGGGCGCTACTTGTTGAAGAGCCCCTGCAATTTATTCTTGAGCGTGTCCTCGAGTTTCTGCTTCACGTTCGATTTCAAGAGTCCGGCGAGATCGGGCCGCACCTTGGGATCGTTCATCGTGCCGCTGATCTCGACCGGAATCCCGGCAAGCGTCAGTTGCGCCAGATCCGCGCCATGCGAGGACGGCGGGGCCTTGAGGATGGTCGCGACGATGTGATAGTCGATCGCCTCGGTGAGCAGGTTCGCGGTTCCAGACCCGGTCACGCGCAGGTATTGCGAGGCGATCATCAGATCCTTCGTGCTCGCTATGCCGCCGGCGATATCGGCTGACATCTTGAAGCTATCGAACTTGGTCCGCCGGTCATCGCTTCCGGAGGGAACGGTCTGCTGCTTCAGGAGGGCTTGTGCGCGGCTGATTTCGTACCACAGATCGATGCCGGTTACGGCACCGTCTGCGAGATCCGCCTGTACCCGTCCGCTCAAATTCTTGATCAGCGTATCGCTGGTACGCCCTTGTCCCGCGAGTTTGGCGCGGACATTGCCGCGCCCCGAAAGCCGATCGCTCTTGATGCTGTCCTTGAGCAGCGCCGCCATGTCGACGCCCGTCACCTCTTGCTCGAGCGCGAGGCTCGGCGTTCCCTCATGCGCGTCATAGGTGATATCGCCCGACAGTTGTCCGCCGTACAGGTTTGCCTCGATCGGCGAAAGGTGCACGATGCCTTCGCGGGCGTTGACCCCCAATTTTAAGTTCGACAGCGTCATGCCGGACACCGTGGCGCCGCCGATGCTGAAGTTGCCCTTCATGTTCAGCGCTTTGACGGCGGTGGTCGGTAATTTGACCGGTGGCTGAGCTGTTTTGGGTGGTGGCTGACCGGTCTTTGCCTCGGCATTTTCAGGAGCGCGATAGCGATCCAAATTGATCCGGTCCACGGTCAAATCGAACTCGCTCGCCGGCGTCTCCGGGTTGGTGAGCGCGAAGCTGCCGCGAAGCTGCGAATCGTCCAACTGCACATCGAGTTGGCTGAGGCGCAGGATCTTGGGTGCGTAGGAGAAACGCGACGTAAATGCGAGCTTCGATAAGGCGTGTTGGTCGCGCGTCTTGGGCACATCGAGGCCGATTCGCGCCAGGAATTCGCGCAACACCAACGGCTCGAGCTTGAAGGATCCGCTGATGGTGGGTGCATCGAGAATTTTTTCGCCGGACATCGAGCCGGACAGCTGGGCCGGCCCGGCCTGCGCCGTGAATGCGGGCGCCTTTAAGGTCTGTGCGGTCAGATCCAGATCCACCGAGTGCGCGACGAATTCCCAGGGCAGGTTGCGACTGTCGTTCTTCAATTTGAGCTCGCCGCTGAGCGTGGCGCCGGCAAGTTCGTAGTGCTTCGCAGGCATATCCGGCGTGACTGCGAACGCGGATGCGAAACTCAGGCTATTGCCGCCGGGTCCGGTATCGAGGTCAAAGCTGGCCTTGACCGGGACCGCGGCGTGCTGCGAAAGGTTGCCGACATTCACGTTCAGATTGGATACCGTGATCGCCTTATAGCTGATGCGGCTCTGCGTAATTAGGACCCCGCCCAGGTCCTCGAGGGTTTCGGGAGCCTGACCGGTTTCCCGTATGGGCTTGGATGGCGGCTGCTTTTGGCCAAAATCCTGCCAATTGCCCTTGCCGGCCGCATTTTTTTTCAACCGTAGGTCCAATCCGTCGATCTCGATTCGTCCGATCTGCAATTCCTTGTGCAGCAGGGGTAGCAGCTTGACTCGCAACGCGACCTTTTCCACGGACAGAAACGGTTCCGTGCCAAACCCCTCGGGGTTGCCAAGACTCGCGGGTCCGAGTTCCAGCGCGATCCACGGAAAAACAGACAGCTTGATATCCCCCTTGAGGGTCAAATCCCGTCCGGTGGTTGTCTTGACTTGTTGCTCGATGCGTCCCTTGTAATCGTTGGGATTGACAAACAGGGCCACGCCGAGCAACAGCAGCAGCGCGCAAGCGATGATCCCGCCGACGAGAAATCCGAGAATTCTTAATCCGCGCATCGTATTCCCGCCACCGGCCTTCACTGTGCTGGATAGGCGCCGATTCTAGCTCATTGCGGCGCTGTTCCAGGCGACGCTAGGCTTAAGGAAAGGGCGAACGGGGCGGCGGGTATTTTCCCATGGCATCCGGGCCGCTGGAATCGAGCAAGGGTTCCGAGTTGCCGAGACGCGAGATGTAATCGGCAAGAGCATCCAATTCTTGAGGGCGCATGCTGTGAAGCGCACTCGTCATTTCGGGCGGTGCGAGGCCCTTGTGCAGGGTCGCGGCGGCCTCGATCTGCCGCTTCAAATAGGGGTAGTTTTGCCCGGCTATGCGCGGCACTCGATTGGCCGCCTCACCTTGGCCGGCGACGCCGTGACAATCGGCACAAATGTGGGTGTACAGTTCCTGGCCCACGCGCAGATGCTTTCCCGAGCCTTGAACCGGATTAGGGTTCGGATCCAGAGCGGTGAGATAGCGTGCGAGCGCGACGATGTCATCTTGGTAGGTGACCGAGGGATGCGCCGTCACGATTTGCATGGCGGTATCCACCCGCGCTCCCGATCGGAACACGGCCAGCTGTCTTTCCAAATAACGCTCTTGCTGGCCTGCGAGGCTCGGGATGGCGCCGTCCGGCGAGCCCCAGGCATTTGGTTGGTGGCACACGACGCAGGGCCTATAGAGTCGGCTGCCGTCCGGTGGGGCGGGTGCCGCCTGCGCTAATCCAACCATTGCCAAGGTCAGCATGACCCTAACCAAATACGCCCGAGATTGCAGATAGGGGCTTCGCATAGGCTTAGCTTAAACGTACTGCGGGATCCCACATTCAGGGGATTTACCTACTTGAATGCTCGATCTATGTAACACCGCGTGTGCGTGGTTGAATGGTCACCGATGAATGTTCCGACTGGATGCACGATATTGAACAGGCGATCGAGCCGTTGCATCCCGATTGCCGCGTGGATGGCGGCAGTCGTTGCGGTAGCGTCGACGCCCGCCGCGGGCGCGCCATGCACCGGGTGGTGGGCCGATGTCATGATGGCATCGCATCACCTTCATCCGTATCGGCAATTCGACGATTTTAATCCCGGCGTCGGCTTCGAATGCTCGGTCACACCGCAGTGGGCGGCGACCTTCGGCTATTTTCGCAACTCCTTGGACCGGCCGTCTTTTTATGGGGGCGCGCTGTATATCCCGCAGTTCGCGCACTGGGGGTGGTTTCGTCTGGGCGCGATGGGCGGGATCATCTCGGGCTACAACTTCGGGCGGTTCGGTGTGGGCTCGAATGGGCGGACCGGGCTCGTGGTCGCTCCGGTCGCGATCGCCCAGTTTGGACGATTCGGCTTGAACGTCATACTGGTCCCGCCGATCCCCGACGACAATCTACCGTTCACCCTCGGTTTTCAAGCCAAGTATCGATTCAAATAGCGTGCGGCGGCCGGCCTCAACGCAAGCGCAGTCGCTCGCCATATCCGGTCAGCTCCAAATAGCCGCGACCCACCAATCGTTGCGCCTGGTACGCGCGCACCGCACCCTCCCAATATATCGCGCCGGTCGAGAGCCGCGTGTCATTTTCTTGATCATCCAGCAAGGGTTCGAGATCGATCTCCTGCGATCCTGCGCGCACCCGCCATTGCACGGGATAGGAAATGCCGGTGCGCGGTGATCGCCAGCTTCGCGTCGATGTAAACGAGACCTCGGAGGGTTCGAGAATCCGCACCGTGCCGTCCGCGCTGCGAAGCGTGCCGCCCGCCCAGCGCGACTCATCGCGTGGGCCACGGATGCGGAAGGCCATCAGCGCCGAGCCGTCAGTCAAGTTGATGCCGATCCAGTCCCACCCGAGCGCCTCGCTGTCGAGGTATTCGCTCGACCATTCGTGATCGAACCACGCTTCGCCGCTCACCGCATCGAGGCCGCCGTCGCGGGCGACGGTTCCCGTGACGGCGAGGTGCGGCAGGCTGTAATAGTAACTCGCCGCGCGCGCAGCAGGACCCTTGCGGCTCATCCCGGAGTCTCCGTTGAGCAGGGGCGGCTGTGTCGCCGCAAGCTTCAGATGCAATGAGAACTCCTCGGCGTCGATGTCGGCGGTGTAGACCCCCGCATCGCGTTTGAGCGTCCAACGATCGATCCAAATGTCGGTATCGCCGCGAGCCGCATCCGCCAGTCCTAAGCCGGCGCGGCGAATTTTCTGGTCCTGCCACAGCCGTCCGCGCCTTGGATCGCTGATGGCACAGTGCGCGATGAGCAGCTGGTGCGGTGCGAAAGCGCTCGGATTATCGCCCGCGATGCCGGGATTCGTGCGAAAGAACGTGATTTGAAAACCGAGCGTTTCGCCGGCGTGGGTGGTGAGCCAACCGGTGACATACCACCACTCGGTGCGAAATTCCGGGTGGCTGCCGAAGTCGGCGGGAAATTCGATGGTGCGGCCCGCAGTGACGGCATCGTAGGCGGGTGCGGCCGAGGGCGCGTTCGCCGCCGCGAACGCGAGTGCCGCGCCGGCCGCAAGGGTCCATCGCGCCGCGCGGCGGGTCACCAGTCTTCACGCACGGCGCGCACGGCGTCCTGACCCGTGGCGGTGCGGCCGCTCCAAAATGCCGTGACAGCCGCAGCGGCTATCAAGGTCTGGGCGAGCAGCGCGAGCTGCCAGCCCGGTAGCGCCAAATCGATGCTCCAATTGAACGACTGGCGATTGACGACATAGACCAGCACCAGGCTCAGCATGCCGCCCAAGATCAAGCCGTAAACGACGCCGAACAGGCTCATCACGGCACCTTCGCTCGCGACCATCCCGATCACCTGCCTTCGCAGCATGCCGATGTGGCGCAACATGCCGAACTCGGCGCGGCGCGCCAGGGCGGTTGAACTCGCGGCCAAGCTCACGCCGAGGAGGCCGATCAAGACGGCGACCGCTTCGAGCGCATAGGTGATCGCGAAGGCCCGATCGAACAGCCCGAGCGAGCGCTCGCGCAGGGCGGTGCTGGTCAGGATGTCGAGCGAATCGGGGCGTGTGAACGAGCCGCGCAGGGCGGCTGCCGCGGCCGCCGCTGTGGTGCGGCCGTTGAGCCACACGGCGCCTTCGTTGGCGTTCGAGTCGCCGGTGGCTTCGAGGTAGGCCGTGCGGGTGATCACGATCGCGCCGAACGCGCGGGCGTAGTCTCGCCAAATTCCGGCGATCGTGAAGCGCCGGGTCCGGCCGCCGAGCGGCAGCGCGAGGGTATCCCCCAATTGGTATCCATAGAGATCTTGCAGCGCCTCTGAAATCCAGGCGGGCTGCGTATCCGCGGGCAGCGGCGATGACAGGTGTCGCAGCAGCGGCAAGGCATCGGCGACCTGCGCAGCGGTCGAATTGCGTGCGATCAGCGTGACCGGAGGGTGCGCGGCGTCGAGCAAGATTTGCCGGGTGCGCCGGAAATCGATTCTCGAGACTCCCGGGACTGCGGCGAGCCGTGCTTGATCCGCGGGCGACCAGTATGCGGTGTCGTTGCCGAGCGGTTCGCGCATCTGCATGTCGGCGGGCAGCAGTTTACCCAGCCAGTGCTCGAACGATGCTCGAAATGAATAGACCATGATCGCCATCGCCACCATGAGACTGAAGCTCACGATGACCGACGCAAGGCTCAACGTCGAGAGTCCGACGTTCTCACGGAGCTGCGCGATCGCCGTGTCCGCAACCGCAAAGCCGGTGCGCGGCGCGAATTTAAGGGTCTTGACCCACAGCACGGGCACCAACAGGACCGCGCCGAAAAGCAGTGCGGCGATCGCGGCGTAGCCGAATACCGGAAGACCGCCAAGGGCAGGCAGTGTCGCCAACACCGCGCCGGCCGCGAGCAGCGCGATGCCGATGCGCCAGCTGCGGGCGGCGACCACGGTGTAATCGGCATCGCCCCCCTTGAGCGAACGTGCCGGCGGTTGCCGAGCCGCATTGCGCGCCGGCAACCACGCACCGAGCGTGGCGACGGAGGTGCCGATCGCCAGAAAGACAAGAAGGCTCCAAGGCGCAGTGCGCAGGATGGCTCTCGCGCTGTGCAGAGCGGATCCCGCGGTATGCAGTTGCGCGTTGCCGAGATCGCCCGCATCCCACTGCACCACCGCGGTGGCGCAGACCAGGCCGAGAACGATGCCGGCGAGCGAGCCCACCAACCCAAAGGCCGCGCCTTCGCCAATGAGTGCGAACTGCAGCTGGCCGCGCGTCACGCCCAATGCGCGCAGGAGACCCAAGGATCCGCGCCGACGCAGCACCGACAGGGATTGGGTGGAAAAGACCAAAAACGCGCCGGTCAAGAGGGCCACCAGCGCCAGCATGTTTAGATTGACCCGGTATGCCCGCGTGGCCGTCACGGTGCGGTCGCGTTCGACTTGAGGTGCCACGGCGAGAATCCCCGAAGGGAGTCTTTGCCCGAGCGCCGTGCGGAACGAGTCGACGTTCACGCCCGAATTCAAGCGCAGGTCTATGCGGTTCACGCGGCCGATCTTCTCGAATACCCATTGCGCGGAGGCAATGTCCATGACCCCCAAGTCTTGACCGTAGGCGGCTTCGGACAGGATGCCGACGACATGCAGCGACTTCGGTGCATCCCCGACAATGATCGGCAGCCGATCGCCGCGCTTTAGCTTGAGCTGTTGCGCGGCGCTGCTGCTCAAAAAAATGCCATCCGGTTTGAGAAGATCGAGGACGCCGCCCGCCATATCGCCGATGAGCGCGGGTTGCAAAGCGGCGGCACGAAAGGTGTCCAATCCGAGGACCTTGAGCGTATCGCGCCGTCCCGGCAAGGCGACCTCGAGCTCGAGCACCGGACTTGCCAGTTTCACGGACGGATCTCGCGCAAGCGTAACAAAGAGCTCTTCCGCAAACCCCTCGCGAGGACCCCGCACCACGATGTCGGGCTCGCCGACCAGCCGTTTCGCCGCCACGTTGAATTCCCCCAGGGCGACGCTGTTGATCAGGTCGACGGCGGCGCCGAGCGCCACCCCAAGCGCGATCGCGAGCACCGTGACCGACAGACGCACCGGCTGCTCGCGCCATTGCGACAGCAGCAACACGCGCCAAATCGTCAACGACGCACCGGCTTGGGCGGTACTCTTCACGGTGCCGACACCAGGGGCTTGAGTCCCTGTCCGTCGAGCACCAGGATGCGATCGGCGGTGTCCGCGGCGGCGCGCGAATGCGTGATCAATATGCCGGCTCCGGCGTTCGCCTTGACCTGGGTGCGCAGCAACGCGAGCGTTTGCGCCGCGCTGCGCGGATCCAAGTTCCCGGTCGGCTCATCTGCGAGCACGAGGCGCGGTCTGTGCACCAGCGCGCGAGCGATCGCAATGCGCTGCAGCTCGCCGCCTGAGAGCTCGCGCGGAAGGCGTCGAGCCAAGGAAGAGATTCCGACCGCCTCGAGCATGTGCGCCGTCCGCTGAGTGCGTTCCGGCTCGGCCACGCGTAGAAGTTCGAGGGGCAGGGCGACGTTTTGTTCCACGGTGAGATACGGCAGGACGTGGAAGGCTTGAAACACGAATCCCACCGAGCGCCGGCGCAGCAGAGTGATCGCGTCGTCATCCATGAGCGACAGATCGATGCCCTCCAGCCAGATGCGCCCCGAGTCCGGGCGATCGAGGCCGGCCAGCAAATTCAGCAGCGTCGATTTGCCGACGCCCGATTCGCCCATGACGGCGAGGTATTCGCCGCGCCGCAGTTCGAGTTTCAAGCCTTCAAATATCGGCGGACGGTCGTGCCGGAAGCGCTTGCTCAGATTCTCGAGCCGTACGACGGCGCTCTCGGCCTCCATGACCTTGCGGTCAAGCGGCGTCGACGCCAATCATGGCCTTGACCTCCAGGAAATCGCGCAGTCCAAATTCTCCGTATTCGCGCCCATTACCGGACATTTTAAATCCTCCAAACGGGGTCTTCATGTCGCCCGAAGCTCCGTTCAACGCCACCTGGCCCGCGCGAATGCGGCTTGCCACGCGCCGCGCCCGGATATTGTTCTGCGACCACACATAGGCCGCGAGCCCGTACGGGGTATCGTTGGCGATCTGCACGGCTTGTTCCTCGCTCTCATACGGCAAAATGCACAGCACCGGACCGAAGATCTCCTCGCGTGCAATCGTCATGTCGTTGCGCACGCCTGAAAAGATCGTGGGCCGGACGAAGTAGCCTTTGGTCAAACCCTCCGGGCGACCGGTGCCGCCGGCGACGATCTTCGCGCCCTCCGCGATGCCTTTTTCGATATATCCCTCGACGCGATCGAATTGCACTTTGGAGACCACCGGACCCACGGTGGTGCCTTCCGATGCCGGGTCGCCCACAACCACGGATGCGGTAATGCGCTTCGCGATCGCTTCGACTTCGGCGAGTCTCGCGGCCGGCACCAGCATGCGCGTCGGCGCATTGCAGGATTGCCCGGAATTCTGGAACACGTGCAGCACGCTCTGCTTCACGGCGCGCTCGAAGTCGGCATCGTCCAACAGTATGTTCGGCGACTTGCCGCCAAGCTCCTGGTGCACGCGCTTGACGGTAGCCGCGGCGTTTTTCGCCACCTCGGTGCCGGCCCGCGTCGAGCCGGTGAAGGAGACCATATCAATGTCGCGATGCGAGGCGAGCGGCGCACCGACACGCGGACCGTCGCCGTTGATCAAGTTGAACACCCCGGCGGGGACGCCCGCCTCGTGCATCACTTTGGCCCATAGTATCGCGCTGAACGGCGAATACTCGGAGGGCTTGAGGACCATGGTGCAGCCGGCGGCGAGCGCCGGAACGACCTTCGCGGCGACTTGGTTCATCGGCCAGTTCCACGGCGTGATCAGCGCGCACACGCCAACCGGCTCGAGCACGAGGCGCGTGGTTCCCTGCATCTGTTCGAATTGAAAGGTCTTGAGCACCTCGATCATGGCGCTGATATGTCCGACACCGATGCGGGTCTGCGAACCCTTGGCGAGCTTGATCGGCGCACCCATTTCGGTGGAGATCGCGCGGGCGATTTCATCGTAGTGGGCGTTGTAGGCGGCGAGCACGCGTTCGAGCAGCGCGAGCCGCTCCGCCGGAGTGGTGCGCGAATAGCCATCGAAGGCGCGCCGCGCCGCGGCCACCGCCCGGTCCACGTCCTTGGGCCCACCCATGGAAATGACCCCTGCGACGGTTTCGGTGGCGGGATTGACGACCTTGAATTCGGTGGCTTCGATCGGATCGACCCAGGCGCCATCGATATAAAAACGTCGATTGTCGTACATCATCAAACTGCCTCTCCGAATGGTGAAATCCCGTGTTTCATTCTACTCGTTGACCCCGTGTCGTGCTGCGTCTAATGTCCTCGGCCGACGACGGGTGACCGGCGGGAGCGCCCAAACATAGCATTTCAAAGGGACTTTGCGGTCGCAGTTCGCATTTCTTCAAGTTGGCAATTCTGTTGCTTAGGTAAACGAATTAGCCTTGATGCCGGCGAGTTTTGGGAGTCTTCACATATGCCGCGTAGGTCAGGGTTGGTTCTGGTATTCGGCCTGGCGTGCTGCGCGGCGTCGATTGCGGGGCCGTCGCACGCGGCGGCCCCGGAATGGAACCCGGTGCGCATGCAGCCGGTCGCCATCGGTCCCGAAGCCCATCGCCTGATCGTCGGATTTCGCGCGACACCGGACAATGCCGTGATGAAGACGGTGATGTCCCGGACGAGGGGGAGAGGCTACAGCATCAGGCAGGCGCAGACCTCGGCCGCGGACGTCACGGCCTTGGCGCAGCGCGTCGGCTTGAATCTGGCGCGCTCTCGCCAGTTTACGCCCAGCATGCACGTCCTGTTCTTGCAGAAGACCCTGTATGGGGCGGACGTGCCCACCGCTCTTGCGAAGCTGCGCGCCGATCCGGCGGTGCAATTCGCCGACGTGGATGCGCTGCGCCACCCGCTGCTCGTGCCCACCAATCCGCTGTACGGACCCACGCCGGGCGTGGCCAGCGGCCAGTGGTACTTGAATACCCCGGGCCCGCAAACCGTGGAGGGCGTTCAGACCACGGATCTTTCAGCTACCGATGCCGTGTCCGCTTGGAACATCACCACCGGCAGCCCCGGCATCGTGATCGCCGACGTCGATACCGGCGTGCTCTTCGAGCACCCCGATTTGCTGCGCGCCGGTCTCGGCGGGCGATTGCTGCCGGGCTATGATTTCGTGGGTCCGGACTATAATCCGAAGAGTCCCTACAATGCCCTGGGCACTTACGACATCGCCAACGACGGCGACGGGTGGGACCCGGATCCGTCCGATCCCGGCGATTGGATCAGCCAAGCGGACATCGATAACCCGAACCAGCTGTTTGCCAACGATACGGTTGCCAACAGCACCTGGCACGGTACCCGGGTGGTCGGCGTCTTTGGCGCGATCACCGACAACAATGTCGGGACCGCCGGCATGACCTGGGGGTCGCCGAGTCAACCGGGACCGTGGGTGCTGCCGGTGCGCGCGCTCGGCAAGGGCGGCGGCTACGACTCCGACATCATCGCCGGTATCGAGTGGGCCGCGGGTTTGACGGTCACCAACCCGGACGGACCCGCCGTACCCGACAACCCGTACCCGGCCGACATCATCAATTTGAGCTTGGGCGGGGAGAGCACCTGTCCGAGCGCTTATCAAAGCGCTCTTTCCGCGGTTACCGGAATGGGCGTGCTGGTGGTCGCCTCCGCCGGCAACAGCGTCACGCCCGTGACAGGGACCTCCTCCGTCGAGACGCCCGCCAATTGCAGCGCTTCGGTGCCCGGTATGATCGCCGTGGCCGGCCTGCGAAATGTCGGCACCAAGGTGGGCTACAGCAGCGCCGGGCCCGAGGTCGGTGTGGGTGCGCCCGCGGGCAATTGCATCAACACCTCCGGCCCGTGCTTGCGCTCGATCGACACGACGACCGACCTCGGACTCACCGTTCCACTGGGCGGTTCCAGTTACAGCTACACGAACGAAACCAATGCGAACGTCGGCACGAGCTTCTCGGCGCCCATCGTTTCGGGCATCGCGGCGCTCATGCGCTCGGTCAACAATAATCTGACCCCGGCGCAATTGGTGGCGCGAATCCAAGCCAGCGCCACTGCGTTTCCGCCCAATCCGTATCCTCCCAACACCGTCGGACTCCCGATGTGCCCAACTTTGGATCCGACCACCGATGAATGCTCCTGCCTATCATCCGGCCAATGCGGCGCCGGCATGGTGAATGCGTTGAGTGCGGTCCAATGGGCGCAAAAACCAATCGGCGTCATCGTGATCCCGGCCGTGGCCCCGGGCAGCGTCTTCGATGCCAGCGGCAGCGTCGCCGCTTGCGACACGGGTGCAGCGCCTCCGGTGCCGCTCAGCATCGCCTCTTACCTCTGGACGGCGAGCCCGGCGAGCATCATCGTGAGCGGCGCCCACACGCCGCAAGTCACGGTAATGCCCACGGCCGGGACGCTGACATTGAAAGTGACCGACTCTGCCGGAAACGTCGATGTGGAAACCGTCACGCTCACCGCAAACTCGGCGAGCAGCAGTGCGCCCACCTCCGCGGGCACGAAGGAAACGGCGTGCCCGGCCGAGCTGAACGTGAACCCGTCCGCGCCGAGCGTGGCGGAGTCCTTTTCTCCGGCGAGCGTCGGCGAGAAAGCGGTCTCCACGCTGGCGATCACCTTGTCGAATCCAAACGGTTTCACGCTCCTCCAATCGAGCTTCAGCACGACGCTGCCCGGTAATCTGTCGATTGCGAGCTCGCCTGCGGTGGCGACGACCTGTACCGGCACCGGGATGTCGCTGACGAATACGACGACGTCGCTCACGCTGAGCGGCGCCCACATACCAGCGAACGGCAGTTGCACGATCACCGCGCTGGTCGCCAGCGCATCGGCCGGCAGTTACGCGAGCGTGATTGCGGCGCATGCCTTGAGCACCGTGCCCGCCGGCGGCAATAGCGCGAGCGCGGGCGCCACGCTGACCGTGACCGCGCCGAGCCCACCGAGTGGCGGCGGCGGTGGGGCATTGGAGTGGCTGGATCTTCTGTTTGTCGGCGGGGTTCTGCTGGCGGGCAGGCGCCCGGCGGGCCGGCTAGAATAGGCGGCATGACCCAAGCGAAGCTTCGATGCACCTTGATCGAATCCGTGAAGACCCATCGCGATGCGCGCGGCGGCGTATTCGAGCCGCTCGATGACGCGGAACTCGCGCAGCAAAAAAACGTGCACGTGGTGCTGACCCGTCCCAACGAGGTGCGCGGCAATCACGTTCACCACTCGGCCATTGAGACGACCACCGTCGTGGGTCCCTGCCTGGTGCGTCTCAAGGAGGGGGCGGGTGTTCGTGATGTGGACGTGCCGGCCGGGGAGATCTGGCGATTCACCATACCGCCGGGTGTGGTGCACGCCTTCCGCAATACGGGCGATGAGGTGCAGGTGCTCATTTCATTCAGCACCCGCCTGCACGATCCCGCGGGCAGCGATACCGTGCGCGAGCAGATACTCTAAGAAAACCCGAGCTCGTATCCGCGCTTGAAGTCGCGGATGTGCTTCTCCATCCAGGTGCGCGCGAGTTCGCTGCGCCGCAGTTTGATCGCGCTCGTGATCCGGCGCTGCGCCTCGGCAATGCGTGCACGCGCCTGTGGTACCCGATCGATGAGCCGTGTGAGCGTCGGCGCGAGCAGGAGATTGAGCGGCGCCTGCGATAGAGCGAGGACCTGGTTGCCGCTCGCGGAGGCCACCACCGTAAAGAAATCGACCACCGCGGACACGGCCGCTTTGGTATCCGCCGCGTTGCGCTTGAAGCGCGCGCTGGTTCGGATTAAGTCGCGCAAATGTGCCTCGGTGCGCCGCGCGGCCGCGTATTGCGCCGCCGCCGGCTCGATGGCCATCATCGCCTCCCACAGCTCGAGAAAGGTCACATCGTGCAGCGCAAGCGCGCGGCTCACCCCGGAGCTCACGTGCCGCGGTTCAGGGCGTGTGACCCGCAGGCGCTTCTCGCCGCGGCCGCGGCCGAGCAGGCCGTGGGTCTCCAATTCGCGAATGGCCTCGCGAACGGTGGAGCGGTTGACGCCGAATTGGCGCGCGAGATCGGCTTCGGACGGCAGCGGATCGCCGGTCCGCAGCGAGCGCTCGACGATGCGTTGCTCGATCACATTCGCGATCTGCCGGTAGGCCGGATGATCGTCGAGCGGTTCGAACAGGTCGCTCAACCGGCCTCCCCGAACAGCTCCCGGCCGATCAACATGCGACGGATCTCCGAGGTGCCGGCGCCGATCTCATAGAGCTTGGCGTCGCGCAGCAGGCGCCCGGTCGGATAGTCGTTGATGTAGCCATTGCCCCCCAGCAGTTGAATCGCATCCAGGGCGGCGCGAGTCGCCGCCTCGGCGCAGAACAGAATGCAGGCGGCGGCATCCTTGCGGGTCGCGTCGGCGCGGTCGCAGGCGGCGGCAACCGTGTAGGCGTAGCTGCGGCAGGCGTTGAGCGAGGCATACATGTCCGCGAGCTTGCCTTGGATCAGTTCGAAGGTGCCGATCGGCTGGCCGAACTGGCGGCGTTCGCGCACGTAGGGGACGGCCACATCGAGCGCCGCGGCCATGATTCCCAGCGGGCCGCCGGAGAGCACCACGCGCTCAAAGTCGAGGCCGCGCATGAGCACGCTCACCCCCTGGTTTTCCTCGCCGAGCAGGTTCTCGGCGGGAACCTCGCAGGCGTCGAACACCAGCTCGCTGGTGCTCGAACCGCGCATCCCGAGCTTGTCCAATTTTTGTGCGGGCCGGAAACCGGCGAAACCCGCTTCGATGATGAAGGCGCTGATGCCGCGCGCAGCGGCCTCGGGATTGGTCTTCGCGTACACCACCAGCACATCCGCCTCCGGACCGTTGGTGATCCACATTTTTCGGCCATCGAGCACATAGCGATCGCCGCGCTTGTGCGCTTTGAGCTGCATCGAGACGACATCCGAGCCGGCGCTCGGCTCCGACATGGCGAGTGCGCCCACGTGTTCGCCGCTGATCAGCTTGGGCAAATAGCGCCGCTTCTGCTCTGCGGTGCCGTTCAGCGCCAGCTGATTGACGCACAGGTTCGAGTGCGCGCCGTAACTCAAACCCACGGCGGCCGATGCCCGCGATATCTCCTCCATGGCCACGGTGTGCGCGAGATAGCCGAGGCCGGTGCCGCCGTCTTCGGCCGCGACCGTGAGGCCCAAAAAGCCGAGTTTGCCCAACTCCCGCCATAAATCGCGCGGAAACAGGTTGCTGCGGTCGATCTCGTTGGCGCGCGGCGCCAGGCGCTCGTGCGCGAAGCGCCGGGCTTGATCGCGCACGGCATCGATCACCTCGCCCAGGCCGAAATTGAACTCGCGGTATGCGGCGTTGAATGTACCCATTGTCATTGGACCCGAAATCGTTGGATAATCGGACTGTCCGACAATTGTGCCACTTCGCTGGCTGCATTGACAATGGCGGGAAGCAAAACGATGGCCAAGATCCGCTCGAATATCGACCCCCGATCCCCCGAATTCGCCGCCAACCGCGCCGCCATGCAGGACTTGGTGGCGGAATTGCGCGCCATATTGCAGCGCAATGCCCTGGGCGGGAGTGCTGCGGCGCGCGATAAGCACCGTGAAGCCGGCAAGCTCTTGGTGCGCGAGCGGGTGGATGCCTTGCTCGATCCCGGCTCGCCGTTCTTGGAACTCTCGGCGCTCGCGGCCCAGGGCGTCTACGACGATGATTTGCCGGGCGCGGGGCTGGTCACCGGCATCGGTCGAGTCTCCGGACGAGCCTGCATGCTGGTCGCCAACGATCCGACGGTCAAGGGAGGGACTTACTACCCCCTCACCGTGAAGAAGCACCTGCGGGCGCAGGAGATCGCCGGCGAGAACGCCTTGCCGTGCATCTATCTGGTGGAGAGCGGCGGCGCCTTCTTGCCGAAGCAGGACGAGGTATTTCCGGATCGGGAGCATTTTGGGCGGATATTCTTCAATCAAGCGCGACTTTCCGCTCAGGGGGTGGCGCAGATCGCGGTGGTGCACGGATCCTGCACCGCCGGGGGCGCGTACGTGCCCGCCATGTCCGATCACGCGATCATCGTGCGCAACCAAGGCCGTGTGTTTCTCGGCGGCCCGCCGCTGGTGCGTGCGGCGACGGGGGAGGAAATCGATGCCGAGTCGCTCGGCGGTGCCGACGTGCATTGCCGCCGCTCGGGCGTGACCGATTACTACGCCGAGAACGATACGCATGCGCTCGCCTTCGCGCGCCGCGCGGTGGCGCGCTTGCGCACGCCGGCCGCGGCGCATGCGCCGGAAAGCTCGGCCGAACCGGATTATGATCCGCTCGAACTGTACGGGATCATTCCCCCGAGTTCGCGCAAGCCCTACGATGTGCGGGAAATCATTGCGCGGCTGGTCGACGGCTCGTGGTTCGATGAATTCAAAGCGCTGTACGGAACCACCCTGGTATGCGGATTTGCCGATATCCATGGGTTTCCGGTCGGCATTCTGGCCAACAACGGCATTTTGTTTTCCGAAAGCGCCTTGAAGGGCACGCACTTCATCGAGCTCTGCTGTCGCGAGGGCATTCCGCTGGTGTTTCTGCAAAATATTTCGGGCTTCATGGTGGGACAGGCGGCCGAGGCGGGCGGCATCGCCAAGGACGGGGCGAAGCTCGTGACCGCGGTCGCGTGCGCGGCGGTACCGAAGTACACCATCGTGATCGGCGGCAGCTTCGGCGCCGGCAATTACGCGATGTGCGGGCGCGCCTATGGTCCGCGCCTGCTGTTTCAATGGCCCAACGCGCGAACCTCGGTGATGGGCGGCGAGCAAGCCGCCAGTGTCTTGGCCACCATCAAGCGCGAGGCGCTCGAGCGCGCCGGTGGCACGTTGAGCGAGACCGAGGAAGAGCAATTGAAGGCGCCGATTCGCGAGCAGTTCGAGCGCCAAGGGCGGCCGATTTACGCCTCCGCGCGGCTCTGGGATGACGGCGTCCAGGATCCCCTCGACACGCGGCGCGCGCTCGGACTCGCGCTCGCGATGACGCCGTCGCGGCGAGGCGCCGCCACTCAGTTCGGCATCTTTCGGATGTGAGCGAGCCCATGCCCCGCAAGCTCCCGCAACGCCTGCTCATCGCCAATCGCGGCGAAATCGTCTGCCGCATCGCGCGCACCGCGCAGCGTGTGGGATGGACCGTCATCGCGGTCTATTCCGATGCGGATCGGGCCGCGAAACACGTGCGAGCCGCCGACGAGGCGTATCACCTGGGCCCGTCCCCGGCGGCGCAGAGCTATCTCGATCAGGCGCGCGTGATCGATCTCGCGCTACGCGTGGGCGCCGATGCGGTGCATCCGGGCTACGGATTTCTTTCCGAGAATGCGGATTTTGCGCAGGCGTGCGTCGATGCCGGTTTGACGTTCGTCGGCCCCCCGGCATCGGCCATTCGCGCCATGGGCTCGAAGAGCGAGTCCAAGGCGGCGATGGCGGCCGCGGGAGTACCGGTGGCTCCGGGCTATCACGGCGCCGAGCAATCGACGCAGCGCCTCGGCGCGGAGGCTGAGCGGATCGGCTTCCCCTTGATCATCAAGGCGAGCGCGGGCGGGGGCGGCAAGGGCATGCAGGTGGTGCGCTCGGCGGGCGAGGTGGTGGCGGCCATCGAATCGGCGCAACGGCTGGCGCGAACCGCGTTCGGCGCGGACCGCTTGCTGCTCGAGCGTTATTTTCCGAAGGCGAGGCACGTCGAGGTGCAAATCTTCGCCGACGCCCAGGGTGAAATCATCGCCCTGTTCGACCGGGATTGCTCGGTGCAGCGGCGGCATCAAAAAATCATCGAGGAGGCGCCGGCACCGGGTCTGCGGCCGAACGTTCGCGCCGCGATGGCGCAGGCGGCCATCACGGCGGCGCGTGCGGTCGGCTATGTGGGCGCCGGCACGGTCGAGTTCTTGCTCGATGAGGCGCAGCATTTTTACTTCATGGAAATGAATACCCGGCTGCAGGTCGAGCATCCGGTCACGGAATTCATTACCGGCATCGATCTGGTGGAGTGGCAGCTGCGAATCGCGCGCGGCGAGCGATTGCCGAAGAGCGCGGCCGGGATAGCCCAGCGCGGCGCCGCCATCGAGGCCCGGCTTTATGCGGAAGATCCAGCGCACGATTATCTGCCGAGCGTCGGGCGGATCGCGCACCTGCGCTGGCCGCAAGCGCAGCCCGACTTGAGAATCGATAGCGGTGTCGAGGCGGGCGATGAGGTCTCCCCGTACTACGATCCGATGCTCGGCAAACTCATTGCCTGGGGCGAATCGCGGGCCGAGGCCGCCAATCGTTTGGTGAAGGCGCTCGTCGAACTGGAGGTGGTCGGCGTGACCACCAACCGCGCTCTCTTGATGAGCGTACTCGCCGATGCCGAGTTTCGCCGCGCGCCGGTCGCGACCGATTTTCTCGAGGCGCGGCGCACACACCTGGCATTCGGCGAACCACGCCCCACGGCGCAGGATGCGGTGCTCGCCGCGTTGTGGTGCGCGACCCGCGAAACGGATCCGGGTGCACTGTGGGCCGACACCAGCGGTTGGCGACTGGCCGGCGCGGTGGCCGTCCGCTGGTGCATCAGCGGCGAATGGGTCACGATCGACAGGGCGGCGGGGAAGAGCTACCGGGCTCGCGTTGGCGGGCATGAGTACACGTTCGGTGTCATGGAGCGCGCGGAGTCATCGATCGAGGTGGAAATCGCGGGACGCCTGCACCGCCTGCGCATCCTCGCGACCGGCCAAGAGTTGGACCTGTTTGACGGCGGGCGGCACGTGAAATTGCGCGTGGCGCTCACCGAGGATGCGCTGCAGGCCGCGGAGCTGGCGGATGCGGGCTCCCTGGTCACGCCGCTGCCGGGCACCGTGGTCGCGGTGCACGTCGGTGCGGGACAGCGCGTCGAGCGCGGCGCGCCGCTCATGACGATCGAGGCCATGAAAATGGAACATACGGTGACGGCTCCTTACGCTGGCATCGTCGATCGACTTCCGTTCGGCTTGGGCGATCGGGTGTCAGAGGGCGCCGTCTTGGTCGAACTGTCGCCGCTCGAGGAGTGAGCCCCTAGGAGCCTGTCTGAGTATTGTCGTTGGCCGCGCCGCCTTCGGCGTTCGCCAGGGGCGGCAGGCTGATCTTGAATCGGGTCTCGTGCCCGCGCAGGCTCGCGAGCGCAATCTTGCCCCCGGCTTCGTGGATGTAGCGCCGTACCAAGGACATGCCGGTGCCGTGCTTAGGGCCGCCCGGCGAATTGTCGAGCGTGGTGTAGCCGGATTTGAAAATGAGTTTGATGGCTTCCCGATCGCGCAGGCGGGCGGCGGCCTCGCCGGTGACCACGCCTTTCGCGATGGCGATCGCGCGCACTTGATCCGGATCGAGGCCGCAGCCGTCATCCTCGAACAGCAACTCGAAGCCCGTGTCGGGCAGGGTCTTGAATTCCAGCCGCAGCGTGCCGTTCGCCGACTTACCGGCGGCTTGGCGAGCGGCCGGCGTCTCGATGCCGTGCATTACCGAGTTGCGGATGAGCTGAATGGCGACGTTCTTGATCGCCGACTGATAGGGCGGCGGAACCAACTGCAGACCCTGGCAATCGAGAATTACGGTCTTGTTGTGCTCCTGCGCGACGTGCTCGGTGAGCGATCGCAGCGTGCTCTCGAGGCTTCCCGCGGGGGCCGAGCGCTGCGCGCCGGGCAGCGCTTTCGGGTGCGCTTTATCGGGCATAAATTTCGGCGCCTGAATGATTTGAGTGCCGTTTTCCGTCATGCTCGCTGCCTGTGGCGGCGCTGCGGCGTTGCGTACCGGCGCCGCGGATTGGGTCAGGGATTTGAGCGAGGCGAATTGGCCGTAGAGCTGATCCAATTTGACCGCGAGCGGCAGGAACTCGCTGCCGCTCAAGGATTTGCGGCTGCGCAAATCATGTAACGAGTCCTCGAACAGCCGCGCCGCGCCTTCCAGGGCGGAAAGCTTGAAGGCCGCGGCGTCGCGCCTGACCCTATCGACCTCATCGAGAGCCTCTTCGAGTTTGTGGCGGAACGCGTCTTCCTCCCGGGCCGGCTTCTTCAAGATCGAGTTGATGGCCTTCATCGACGCTTCGGTTCTTTGTAGAAAGGCGGCGAAGCGCGTGCCGCCCATGTGCAGCACACCGCGCAAGATTTCGCCTTGCATCTGCGCCTGAACCCGCAGCTCTTCCAGTTCACGAGTCATTTGCGCCTGCGCGGTGACATCGGTGACGCGCACCAGCCACAGACGCGCCTCGCCCGGAGTGTCGATCGGGTGAAACTCGAACGAATAATGCGCGACCGCGAATGTGCCGTCGGGATTGGCGAAGCGCACGTCGACGTCCTTGAGCGGATTCGGCTCGGTGGGTTCCGGGTGCGGCGCGGATCCGATCAGTCCGGCGACATATTTTCTCGTCACCGCAATGGTCTTGGCGGTGACGAGAGGTGCGAGCAGCCGGTCGAAGCTCAGATCGCTGAAATCCTGACGGCGAAACAAGGTTGCGAGCGACTGCGATACCTGCGGCTGAATCTTGTTGGTGCCGTCGAGCAGAAACAAGCCCTGTTCGCTGTTCGCGAGAATGGCCTCGGTCAACCGCTTGCTGGCACCGAGCAGTTCCTGTTTCTCGCGCTCGTGGCGCTTGGCCGTGATAAACATGGATCTCAAGCCTGCCAAAGCGGGGGGCGGGAGGGCTTGATGAGTGTCACAGCCTCGAGCGTTTTATGACATATGCTGCGCCGAGTTCGGGTTGGATGTGACCGGCGTC
>Ga0209415_10005218_pt1 | contig 23429 bp, 22 predicted proteins | sample PeaSoiSIISIP2007_FD_187696 | JGI IMG/M metagenome (GOLD analysis project Ga0209415, IMG submission 187696) | Peat soil microbial communities from Weissenstadt, Germany - SII-SIP-2007 (SPAdes) (version 2) | ecosystem: Environmental > Terrestrial > Soil > Wetlands > Peat | place: Germany... | reverse complement strand
GGAATAAATCAACACTTGCAATAATCGAATATACTCCATCTTGTTTTGGAGTAAAGGTCGAAGTCACTGGTTCATATTCATTGTTTAAGTCAAATATTTCATTTGGATACGGAACTGGGACTACAAGAGTGCCTGCAGTAACACTTTGTCCAGCAGTATTATTAACTGCTCTAAAGGCTGATGGTCTAACACTCTTTTTATTCTTATTACAACAGTCTATATTCAGGTTAAAATTCTGAACCATCTTTTTTACATCACAATTAGAATCATGTTTCTCTTTACCCATAATAACCAACTCCTTTCATCATCTCCTATTAGCATATGTCGGAGATGGCGTGCTGGACAACACTCCGGCTACAGATAATAAAAATGGCAAAGAAGGCAGTTAACGAAGCTGAACTGAACCCGTGAAACGGGCATTGGAAAGGAGGGGATAGCGTGGCAGGTAAGCACCCAAGCCGATAGATGTGGTTGTATTTGGAAGGAATAAAAACCTTACAAAGCAGAGATTGAGGCTTGGAGAGCACTTGAATAAGTGTAAACCCTAGACGGACAAGGGGCGGAAAATTATGATCCGTTTCACGTTTACAGGTTGGCCCTATAATAAATAGTTAATTTATTAGTCTGGACGCTATGGGAATGTTCAGAACGCAAAATGCCACATCGTTAAGCAGAGGGTACCAAAAATGGTGCCCTCTTTGCTTGGCCTATTTAGATAAGTTCGTATGTTGGGTCTTTAGCGAAGGTTATTCACCTTAATATCACCCTTCCATAAATATCAAATTATTTGAATATAAGGATCAATTCAATTTATCCTAATGAAGGAATTCTTGTTATTTTGTTGAAGTAATAATTGTATTGTTTTTTTGCAAGAAATATAGATAAGGCAGGAAAATACCGTGAAATATTTTGGTATATTTGTGACTATTTTAGGTTTTCTAAGTTTTTTCTTTTTCAAGACTCCTATTTTCCCCATTTCTGAACTCCCATTCGTACAAAAAACTAACATTGGAATACCGCAAGTTTCTTCTGTTAAAAATACTTCTCAGTCTGATTCTACCAATAACGCTGATATTTTTTCAAGTAAGCCGGTAGATAAAAACTCTGAAGATAAAGCAGCTGCGGATACTAATAAACTCAATGATGTTGCTATTAATGGTCCAGACTTCTTAAATATCGAAATTAATGGTGAACTTAAAAAGTATACACCAAAAAAAGAAATGACAAATAATTTAAATTATAATGTTTGGTATGTGTCATTTGTATCATTAATGCACAATGAGAACACCTTTAACGATTCCTTTTTTTTTACTTTACCGAACGGTGTAAAAACCGGAGACAATTTTGTTATTGACAGCAAAATAAGGCCTACTGATTTTTTCAATTTACGTTATATAAATAGTAGAGGGATATCTTATACATTTGGTTATCCTCCAGGATATGACGATGGTACCGGCACCGGTAGCCGTTTAGGTCAACATTATAGTAGCAAGGCTACAATAGTGATTGACCACTGGGTAGGAATGAGTGGTTATGCAGTTGGTACAATAAATGGAGAGATATGGCTAACGCCAAATGTCGTTGTAAATTTTAGTAATGGCAAGTTCAAAGTTAAGCTAAATCCATCTAATTTCTAGTTAACTAAGGATCTTGTTTGTATCAGAGGTCCACTCGCACGCAAGGTATAATGGCTGAATTTGATCTCAATAATACAAATAAGTGAATCTCTGTATTACTCTGTTTCACTATGGTATTTGTTGTAAATTCCTCTCCAAATCCCGCAACATTAATACTTTCCCATCATCTGCTCCAGTTCTGCCGGTTTGGAACCATATTTGGTTCGTTAAACTCCCATTTAAAGAATGGTATAAGCTGTTTAATCAAAATAGAGGCGCTGAGCTATGAAAGGTAAACTTATGAATAAGTATGAATAAGATAGAACCCTGCATAATTGTGTATGAAATGTAGTATAGTTCCATTCTCGTTGCTGGTTTTTTCAAAAAGAGATTAATTACTTTGACCGACCTTAAAGGGGCTACCGATGACATGATTCAGATCGCAGTAATTAGTGTCCATCATAATTATCGGGTTAATCTTTAGAGGATTAGGCCTACCATCTGTAAGACAATGTTCATTTGCGTATACTGCAACTATTTCTCCCAAAAACATCTCAAAATCAAATATTGGTATTGTTTGAATAACTTTACACAGATAATTAAGGGGGCATTCGCTAATCATTGGTGCTTTTCCAAGATCATCATAAAATGAGGTGAAAACATTCGACTTGTCTGTTGTTGTACCCGATACGATACCGCAATAATCTGTCTTTTGAACTAAATCAGCGGAGGGGATATTAATACTGAAATAGCCATTTTCTTTAACACCAGAAGTTGTATGGTGAGTACTTTTTAGCGAAATATAAAGAACAGGTTTCAAACATACAACCCCATATGCCCCAAGAGTGGCGTAATTTGCTTTACCATTAACCTCAGCACCTACTAGCACTGTTGGAAAGGGACCAAAAGGTCTATTCTGAAGTTTTATTTTTCCCATGTTTCTACCTCCAAATATATAATTTTTTGCAGCTGCATTGAAATAATATCAGAAAATTTATGAAAAGAATAGACTATTTCTTTCTGTTGAATTATACTATAGCTAAAGTGTGCCCATATATAAATGTACATAACGTTATAAGTAAAAACTACAAGAGCCGAGCTTCCTAAGTTTAGGATGCTCGGTTTTTTCATATTTGCGTTTAGCAGTTCACAATTATATTCCTTACGGTTGACAGGACACGTGGAGACTTGCGGTTGTCTGCAAATTAAAGACAGCTAGGATTGGCTTGTGGTGCTGGTTTCAGAGATTGGGGTTTGAATTGGAGATCAGACTTAATGCCTGGTTTTGGTGTTTTGAAGCGTATGTATTCTGTCAACTTAACAAAATGTTTTGGGCTTAAGAGTTCTTTCTCTTCCTCCAGCGCGAAGTTCCCCAAAGGCTAAGGATCCAAACGGACGTAAAAAGAAATATCAGATAATTGTCAACGAGTGAAATCTCCCTAATCAAATTGGGTCCTCTTGTAAACCCCAAAGCGATTCCCACGAATACAACACTCAATGCAAGGTTCCATTTTAATCCCTTCAAGCGGAAGACCGTTTCTAAACCCCAAGTCGACATGAAAAAGAAAGCACCGACTTTTATCACCAAGGCTCCAAGCCAAACTCCTAAAAATAAGGATTCAACCCCCGACACCGTCTGACTTATTTCTATCATCTTCCCTAAAGTGAGCAAACCATACACCAAACGGACGGTTTCTGTTGGCCCAAATACAAGAATTTGTATTAATGCAACTAAGGTGTCAAGAATGCCCACCAAGAAAACTGCTCGATAAACACCTGTTTTTAGTTGGCCAAGTTCTCGCTTATTAGTGGGTAGAAAAGTGAGGATTCCGGCTAAAAAGAGGATATATTCCATCACAAAAGGTAGTACTTTGATTCCCCCAAAAAGAAGCGGTGTTAAACCATCACTCAAAATAGGTAAAAGTTCTCCTTGTTCAATCCGAGGAATGGAGAGACCCACATTAAGTACCAACGCAATCACAATCAGAGGTAAAACTACTTCAGAAAAACGTGCAAACACTTCGATGCCAGACGCTCCTAAATAGAAAACGAGTGACAGTCCCCCAATATTGAACACCGAAATAGGGGTTAAGGTCATAATTGAAGACTGATAGATATTCCCTAGTTGCCCTAGCAGCAAGCCACCAAAGTAACCCGTGATCAATATATATATGACCCCTACGATTTTTCCTATCCACTTACCAAAGAGTGTTTCGGATACCAATAATAGATTTTGATTAGGATATTGATCTAAAAGAGAAAGAACCATTAAACCGTAAGGAATTCCCACTGCAAAAGCTGGCATGATGCTCATCCATCCATCACGCCCGCTGACTCCAGTAACGACTGAGGCTATCGGGAGAAACGTTGTGCCCATGAGTACTGCTGCACCTAAGGTCATGAATTGATGGGTTGAGATTTTTCCCATTGTTAACCCTTTCCATTTCCGGCCTGATTGGAGTCCCTCAACATCTTTCTCTAACATAATTACCCGACAATGAGTCTATTATTCGCAAGTCTTCGGCTTTCTTCTCTACTAGATAAAACCCAACCCCCTATTCGAATAGGGCAGTACTTGTGAGCATAGGAATTTATGTGTTAAGTCAACAATATCTCAATCGCTGTCCAACAATATCACCTCAGAAATGGGGCTTGCGCTTTTGGACGTGGCGGACGTCGTCCGGCGATATCCGGTCGTGATCGAATATTTTTCGCATGCCAGCGAGGAGACCTTTTTTGAGGATCTGGCGAAGCTCCCTGGAGGCCAAGAAACCTGCGATTCCATCTGGAACTATCTTGGAAACTATGGGATGCGATGCCCAGGTAAAATCGATATCACTATTATCTCTCCTTGGATGAATTAAAAAAGGTTGCCGGCACGAACCAGATTTCGCACTGTGATTCAGTTTGTATCTGCCGTACTCATGGTGATCGGGTTGTTCGAAGTTTCATAACTAAAACTTGACGCATGTCGTATTCAGGCAAATTTGGAAGTCAAACGTTTTCTCTAGAGTCTATACGGGGTAACAAGGTGCTTTCTATCAAGCCGATGTGGGAATCTACAGTACGCAAGAATTGAATTTAAGAGTTCAAGTATCAAAAAATATGTGGTATAATTACGGATATCTACATTGGGGGCATTGAGATGACTGAATCAAATAGAGGTGGGGCAAGAAAAGGTGCTGGTAGAACGCCATTAGATGATGCATTACGAAAAAAAGGGCACAAAATTTATTTATTACAAAATGAGTTTAATTATATAAACAAATATGGAATGGGAACTTCTTTTTCTGAAAAAGTCGTGGAAATTCTACTGGTTGAATTAGAAAGAAGAAAGTGCTAAAAAATTCAGAAATAGGGGAATGAAAAATTGAAACCTGGGCTTAAGTATAGAGGTGGAAAGTCTCGCGAAATATCGTTATTTGAGAAATATATTCCACAAGATTTTGAATGCTACTTCGAGCCTTTTTTTGGTGGAGGTGCATTGTTTTTTTATTTGGAACCTAAAAAAGCAATAATAAATGATGTTAATCAAAGGCTTATGACGTTCTATACACACCTTCGAAACAATTATGAAACGATGAGAAAACAGCTAGATGAATTGCAAAGCATTTATGAAGAAAACCAACTTAAATTTAAAATTTTAAAGGCTAAGAATCCGGATCTAAGAGTAGAAAATAACAACGAAAAACTATATTATGAAATGAGAGCAGACTATAATTATCCCCAGAATTCTAAATATTTAGATGGCGTATTATATTATTATATTAACAAGACGGCATATTCTGGAATGATACGCTTTAATTCGAATGGAGAGTATAATGTGCCATTCGGAAGGTATGCAAATTTTAGCACCAAAATTATTACTGAGAAGCACAGTGAGCTGCTTAACAAAGCCGATTTGTTCTGTATGGATTATAAGAATATTTTTGATAAAGCAACTAGTTCAGATTTTATGTTTCTAGATCCACCATACAATTGTATTTTTAATGATTATGGTAATCTTGATAAGATACATGGCTTCGACGAAGAACAGCACCGACGATTAGCAACTGATTTTAAAAATTTGTCCTGTAAAGCGATGATGGTGATTGGGAAGACCCCATTAACAGAAGAATTATATGGTGATTATATAATTGATGAGTACAATAAAAGTTATGCGGTAAATATCAGAAATCGATTTAAGGCTGATGCAAAGCATATTATTGTGATTAACTATAAAAAATAAAACAAGAGAAGTTAAATTCTCCTGTTTTTTTATGTAGGCCAACTTGACGCTTTCCTTTGAATTGCGGTATACCATTCTTGTTCGTCGTTTGATTTCATTGCAATTTCCAATTATAATTTTATTGTTCTTGGATATTAAGTTAAATTCGTTGCAGGAAATAACCATGACCATATCTATTCCATTTGCATCAACAATACTTATGTTTTCCGTTGACACGTTAATCCCGTTTGGTAAAACTTAAGCCACGTCACCAAGAGCGATTCACGGAAGGCCAAGGATACTGATAATGATAAGTTCACCTTTAGAGTTTGGCTGGTGAAGGTCGGCATGGTTGGCGATGAATATAAAATTGCTAGGAAGGTTTTGATTGAGAGGTTAGAGGGCAATTCAGCCTTTCAAAGTGTGTATTATAAAGTTATATAATTGGCAATAAGAAATCAACTCTTATAACGGGAGTCCGAGGAAAAAGTGGAACACCGCAACTCTCTTGAATAAAGCACTGGAAGGTGCTGTTTCAAAAGGGGCAGAGACAGAACTCATTCATCTTTATGACCTTAATTATAAAGGCTGTATCAGTTGTTTTGCTTGCAAACTAAAAGATGGTAAAAGTTATGGCAAGTGTGCTCTAAACGATGATTTGTCACCAATTTTTAATAAGATTGAGGATGCTGACGCACTAATTTTAGGTTCACCTATATATTGGGGAGCTGCTACAGGCGAGATTAGATCATTCATAGAAAGGTTGATGTTTCAATACTCGGTATATGATCCTGATCGTTCTACTCTATTTAAGAAGAAAATATCGACAGGTTTTATTTATACTATGGGTGTAACTGAGAGTCAGCTGGAAGAAATAGGTTATGAGAAGAATCTTAAAATTATGGAGATGGCAATGAAGAGAATATTTGGAGCATCAGAATCATTATTTGTTACTGATACCTATCAGTTTGACGATTATTCAAAATATGTTTCAACATTGTTTAATGAAGAGAAAAAGGCGAAGAGACGAGAAGAGGAATTTCCAAATGATTGTAAGAAAGCCTTTGAAATGGGAGTAAGATTTGCTTCAACAAAATAATAAAGGAAATCTGTAAAGATATATAGCTGTCTTAGCTTAGGTTTATAGTAAGAAAATGAATATTAATCTGTATTTGGAGCCGATAATATGGCTCTTTTTATTTTGTGAAAGATATGAAGCATCAAGGAAGTGAAGATATTTAAAATGGCTAAATATAGCATACTTAAAAGTTTTTACGCTCAGGATCCTGGCAGCAGTTCCGAATTTCAATTATTGCCCAACAAGCGTAGAACTCGGGGCGAACTTTTGAGTAAAAAATGGCCAGGCTTTCAGAAAGTATTTGAAAGTGGTTAGAATTGAGTTCTTACCCTGGAAAAGAGAAAGGCGTTAACATAAAGAACCAGTTCGTTGACAAAGGTTATAATTTAACTAGTAAATCCCTATTCGGTGTGATAAATTAATAATTAAGAGAGAAACATATCAATTAACTTTTAGAAGGTAGGATGTGGTCATATGAATGAAGTTGATGCCCTAATCAAAGAAAAGCTTATTCCTATGCGTAAAAGATTGGTTGAAGGTCTATTACAGAAACATCCTCATATCCTGGGTATGGTAGACAAGTATCTGACCGGGAAAAATAACAAAATTGGGATGCGGGTTACAGAAAATGGTGTCACAGTCGGCGAATACACATGCCATCTAGGAGGTCTGCAAGTTAGTGATGTTGAGTGCGGAGTGTTATCATCGGAGTTGCACTACCCGTTTGGAATTCTAAGACCCTATCTAATTATAGAGAAAGATGTCATGGAAAAAGTGTTGAACGAAGAATATAGTTTCAGCGTCGAACCGATTGCCACGACCTTGAAATTCATGCCGGATATTACGATTAAATTTCAGAAATAACTGAGCTGTCTCAATTTTAATGGCACGCTTAACATAAGGAACTCCGCGAGGGGTTCCTTTTTCAATTGGATTCATCAAACTTGAGGAATATTACAGGAGGTTACATATGAGCACAGGTATCTTAAGAACATTCTATGCAAGCACCGCATGGAAGAAATGCCGTGATGGTTTTTTTAATGCCAAATTCGGACTGTGCGAAGACTGCGGATCGCTTACAATAGGTGCAAAAAGAAAGCAAGGTATTGTAAAATCTTATGTTTGCACTACCTATAATAAATATGGTAAAGCCTATTGTTCAGGTCATAAGATAAGTCATGATGATCTTGATATTATAGTATAGTATTTGAGCAACTTGAAGTTCTTTACCAAAGTGGACTTCTCAAACTGGATAACCTTGACAAGAGTCTTGAGCAGAGACAGCAATCTAACAAGGATAATGGGAAAGTCATCGATAGGTTACAAACTGCTATTCACGCCAACGCATTTTGTTTTTTGAAGAGTGGGAGATTTTGGGGTAAAACCGAATAGAGGCAACCAGAGCCATTCTGGCAGCACGGAGTTATACTCAAAAAGTTCGCTCCATACTATATAAAAGCTAGCTGCTTCACTAAGGCAACCCTATTGACGTTTTTCGGGACGAGTCCGCATGGGTATTTACTCTATGTTTTAATACTACTAAGTAAACAATAATAGACAAAGCAATTAAAAAAGATGAGAACAGATATATATACGCAAATCCAAAGTTTTGAGATACTAATCCCCACATTATAGCGCCAATCCCCATGCCAATATCGTTTGCAGCAAGAAACGTTGCGTTTGCCGATCCTCTTCTTTCAACAGGTGCGAAAGTAACCACTAATGCATTTAATACAGGCTGAACTGAGCCATAACCAAGACCATAAAATACCCCTGCAACTAAAAACATAAGAAGTGAAGTAGACTTAGTTAATAATAATAAGGATATTATTAAAAGCACCAAACCTGGCAAAATTACTTTTGTAGCCCCAATGCGGTCAGCCATCTTGCCTGTAACTGGTCTTGTTATGAATAATGCTGCTGCAAATACAATAAAAAACATACTGATGTTTCTTATACCTGTATAAACTGCATATGAAGGAATAAAGGTCAAAATCCCAGAGTAACTTATGGCAACAAAGAAAAAAATAGCTGAAGGCAGAATAGCCGTTTTTTCAAAAATCACTGGTAGTTGATTTGATTTCTGTAGTCTTTCTACCTTTTTGTGATGCTCATAATTTAATAGAAACCCCAGAGTCAACACGATTATCTCTAAAATAGCTATTACAATATAGCATGTAGAATAATTAAAATTCTCTACAATAAATAGCCCAAGAGCGGGACCAATAGCTAAGGCAATAGATGTTGACATACCATAATATCCTATCCCTTCGAATCGTTTAAAGGGCGGAATTAAATCTGAGACTATAGTGCTGGTGGATGTACTTACTGCACTCCATCCAATACCTTGTATTACTCTCAATATCAAAAGCATAGCAATAGAATTGAATAGGTTATAACCTATTACAGAGATTAATAATATTATATTCCCTATTTGCAATATTGTTTTTCTTCTCTTACCATCCAGCAAATTACCAAACCATGGGCGTGTAATAAAACATGTAAAAGTAAATACTGCTGAAATAACGCCTGCCATAAATTTGCTGCCACCAATATGTAGTATAAATAAGGGTAAAATAGCCATTAACATGTAAATTAAAGTATAAGCTATAAGATTTACAATCATAAGAATAGAAAAAGGTTTAGTCCATAATTTTTCGCCATTAATTGTTTTTTCCAAAATGTGACTCCGTTTCTATTGTGATATTTGTAAGATAAGATCGATTTTGATTATAACATCCACAATCCTAATAATAAGCTCCTAAAACCCTTAACGTCAAGGCTTGGCGATGTAGGGAATATTTTCGACTAAGGGAATAACATTTGCCCTTTTGAGTTCGTTATAAATTGGGCATTGCCTCGCTAGCAAATTCAGGTCAATCATTACTTAACCTCCGTTCAGCCTGCACAAGGAAGTTAAATTCTCATTTCTGTATTCTCAAAAAATCACTTATAATGATTAAAACTAAAATATTGGAATTGGGGTGTTTTGATGGCCACAAGGATCAAGATTACCGGTATTACAGGAAGCTTACGAGTGAAATCATACAACCTATCTGCCTTATGTGCAGCAGTAGAGTTACTACCTGATGGTTCGACTTTGGAGATAGTGGATCTATCTTTCAATTCCATTTTTTAATGAAGATATAAAGACTGAAGGCGTACCTCAGATTGTAGTAGGGCTTAAAGAGAAACTTGCTGCGGCTGATGCAATACTTATAGCTACACCAGAGTACAATTATTCCATACCCCCGGTCTTGAAAAATGCTTTGGATTGGGCCTCTCGAGGAACCGATTTACCCTTAAGAGGTAAACCCCTGGCGATTATGAGTGCGTCCCCAGGTATGTTTGGGGGAGCGCGTGTGCACATCAGGGACTGGTATTATCAGCAAAATTGCTCAGCAGAAGATCAACTGTTAACGGCTTATGTCGATATTTTAACAGAGCAAGAAATCGGCTCACGTAGAAAATTTAAAGGGTGATTGCATATGATGGACAAAAATAAACTAGCTAAGATTAAAATATTAAAAAATGGGCCGTATCTTGTCACGGGAAATGTCCCTTTGGCGGAAAGGATCATAGTTCCGAAGGGTAAAATCTATGAATATAAAAATGGTCGTCAATTGCCGCAGGGTGAAGAATATGCTCTCTGCCGATGCGGTCAAACAAAGAATGCTCCCTTTTGTGATGACTCTCATGAAAAAGTTGGTTTTATCGGAGAGGAGAAGGCATCTCGGGATAAGTTTGAAGACAGGGCAGATATGTTTGAGGGTCCGGCTCTCGACCTTCTCGATGATAATCGATGTGCCTTAGCTCGTTTCTGTCACAGGAAAGACGGAAATGTATGGGAGCTTACTGAAAACTCGGATAATCCGAACTATAGAGCGGAGGCAATTATTGCAGCTTCGGAGTGTCCAGCAGGAAGATTAGTAGCCTACGATAAAACGGGAAAACCGATTGAACCTAAGCATGAACCTGCCATAGATATACTTCAGGATTCTGAAAAAGAAGTCAGTGGCCCAATTTTTGTTAAAGGAGCTATTCCGATTGAATCTTCGGAGGGGTTCACCTATGAAATCAGAAATAGAGTCACTCTATGTCGCTGTGGCAAGTCAAGAAATAGTCCATTTTGCGACGCCACACATATTTCAATAAAATTCTCTGCTAAGTAAGCAAGTGTATTGATCGAAATATATCTAGAAGTTGGAAGTTGGTTGAGAGGATAGAAATTCTCACACCAGCGCATTTTGTATTGGAGTAGAAGAATGGGATTACCGCAAGGAGTCACAAGTATTGGCGATTGTGCTTTTAGCAATTACCTAGGCTTGACTAGTATCACATTTAACTCGACAACAACAATATATGATGATGAGTTCACAATTCCGGACACAGCAAACGACAACTCAAGATGCAGTCACATAAAGTAACGGGATACCTCTTCGGTGTCCCGTTATGTTTAAATAATCTACCTTCGCTAAAGACCCATTTAGTATAATTGGTCTCTAAATAAGGGCTGTTAGCGGTAATATGACCATAAATAATATAGCCCTTTTGTGGTGAGAGGGCACGTGGAAACGGTGACGTTTCGCCTGCCGGACAAGATTGGCGTCACCGATATCCCAATAACGTCAGACATATCACTCCCCAGCGCTTCTCTTGGACAGATCTTCGGAAATGGAACTTGTCGTTATAGTTGCGATATTAGCAACATAAGTGTAGTTCCCATGTTAGTGAGTACCACCGCCCCAGTTTACTAATACTGAACCCAATGTTGTGGTTTCAGGATTATCAGAGTACAAGGTGATGGTTTTGTTACTAATCGCTGTTCCCGGAGCGACAACATAGCTGTTCGTTACAGTAGCTGTTGCGGTGTTAGCAACATAAGTTACATTGCCATCTACTAACGTGATGGACACTGTGCCATCCACACCGGTTGTCAGAGCCACAACGGGAGCCGTTTGCAGATGATAAGCAGTTACTCCTGTAACGGATGCACTGTCATAGGCAGGAGCATTCGCGACTTGATAGAGCGGAATAGGAGTAGGAACCGTCATCATTGATGTCAAAGAGGAAGTTCCCATATTAACACTACTAGTAATAGCGGTACCATTAACTTGAGTAATCCATAACCCTGGTATTCCTGTTCCAACGTAGATGATTTGGTTAGCAATCGGATTTCCATACGCATCTAGGGCAGTAAGGGTAACATTCTGCGAGCCGCCTAGGACTGAGTTCACACTGGATGGACTGGCTTTAACAGCTACCAAGCCGCTTGTCGCTGCAGTAAAGTTTGCAATTACTGCAGCGGTTTTGCTATTTAGCGAGTTGCTAACAGTAATGACCGGATTTTCTGGATATTTATCACTTGCATACACTTGAGCCACTTCAACCGGGTTATAGACACCAGCAGCCAAGGTGGCTGTACCGGTTACAGCTGCATAAGGGGCAAAGGTACCGTTGGTGGCGTAGTAACTAGCTACCAGAGGCTGTAATTGACCGGTCGTATCAACGTTAAAGCCAAGGAATCCTTCAAAGCTACTCGGCAAACTAGTTAAAGGCAAGGTCCAAGAAGTAACTTGAGATCCAGCAGAGCCAAGGTTAGGTACATTAACTCCGATAAAGCTAGTCAGAGTCGATATATTTTCTTCGATTAACATAACTGAACTACTTGTAGCACCAGGCATATAGCCTACGACTTTATAACCGGGTTGAGCCGCCCAGAGTTTAACATTGTTAACACTGACCTCGCCCAAAGTGTTTACATTAAAAGTTACGTTAGGAGGATTAGAAGCAAAAGTGTAGCCATCAACATTACTAATTACACCATTCGGAGTGGAGCTTATGTTCATGGTCAATCCTTGACTGGGAATAATACTTATAGCCGGATATGAGTTGAATGGAGCTACCACGAAGCTAGCATTCTTGGTGGAGTCATACCCATTGGCTGCTGATGTAGCAAGACCAGCGATGGTGAGAGTTGCTCCAGGAGCAGCATTGCCATCCAACAACGGAACGTATGAACTGAATCCAGACGCGTTAGCAGCTACGCCAAGACTTTCAATGGTGTTACCGGCAGCGAACGTAGCGTTAATCGTTCCCGCTGCAGACCCTTGAGCATGGCTTGAATCGATAGTTGTAGCAGAGTTGGAGTAAGCGCTAATATTAATATTGACAGATCCTGCTATTCCAGAGGAGATGACTGCGGTTGTAGCGTTCGAGTTAAGGTAGAAATTAATTTGTCCGCTTCCGTCATATGCATTGCTGTAAGCAGTAGGGTCAAAACCAGTCGGGGCTGCTACTGCTGTTGTTAAAGTTCCATTAGAGTACATTATATTTCCATCAGTGTAAATTAGCTCAAGGATAACAAAACCGCCGTTTTGGGTGAATTGGGCTTTCACTTCGCCAACTCCGCCATGAGTAGGATTTACTGGTATAGCGACTGAACCTAGTCTTTCAAAATATACACCACTTGGAGCTAGGAGATCATAGACCAGTGCATAACTGTCAAATTGGTTTCCAGCTGCAGGAGCAATGATTGTACCGTTTTGGTTATAAGCAGCAGCATACATTTGTTCGTCGGAACCAATTACGTTGCTAAAGCTAGCAACTTGTGGCACATTGCTTATTGAAGGATAATTAGACTGGAGAGCGGTGTGACTGACACCAATAGATTGGAGAGGGTTGTTACTTGTAGTGCCGCCCCCCCAGTTCACTTGAACTGAACCAGAGTTTAATGTTCCAGCTATGTCAGAGGATATGGTTAAGGTTTTATTACTTATCGTTGTTCCTGCATCTACAGCATAGCTGTTAGTTGCTGTAGCCGATGCGGTATTCGCAAGGTAGGTCACATTCCCATCTGCTAAAGTAACAGACACTTTACCATCCGCACCTGTTATTAATGCAACAACGGGGGTTGTTTGCAGGTTATAAGCAGTTAAGTCCGTGACTGATACATTCGTGTAGGCAGGAGCATTAACCCCAGTCCCAAGATTGAAGAGCGGAATTGGAGTACTGATCATTTGCATGGATGTTGAAGAGGAAGTTCCCATGTTAACAAGGCCGGAAATGGTTTGGCCGTTAACCTGAGTAATCCATAGGCCCTGAATTCCAGGTTGTAGATAGATGGTTCGATTAGGAATCGGACTTCCATACGCATCCTCTGCAATCAAAGTAATGGTTTGCGTGCCACCTAGTACAGAGTTTACGTTGGCCGGAGTCGATTTGACAGACACTGACGATTTCGTAGGTGTAGTATTCCCGGTCATGAGTGTAATATCGGAATTTACAACGGTCACAGACCCTGTTAATCCAGCTCTCCAGACGTTTGATGTGCCGTCTTGAGTCGCTGCTATACCCTTGACCGTAACTCCTGTCACATTCGAAGCCGTAACGGTTACCTTAACAAGCGTATTGCCAAATAGATCCGATGTTGTTGTAAAAGTAAATGAATTGGAAGGTACTACTGGTGTCACACTACCATCCGCATTCATTTGCTGAGTAGCCACCGGAGCCGTAGCATGGTTTACAGCTGAATCAGTTAAAGCTACAGAATAGTTTTCGCTTTTACCAATGGCCGCCGTATAGTCGATGACACTTCCGTTGTCATCCGTAACAAAAATGGGCAAATTGGCCACTTCTGCAGCTAAAAGGGCATTTGTAAGGGCCGCTTTCATTGGGGGATTTGCTAACGCATTAATATAGTCAGCTTGAACATTTTGACTAGTTTTATTTTGATATACAATTGATAATGGAGCTGCCGCGGCCGTTTGGGCGAAAAATAAAATAGGAACAATTGCATATCCCAGAGCTTTAAACCCTTTTTTAGAATACATGATTTTTCCTCCTTATATCACTGCATTGAGCTGGTTAGTTGCTTTGAAAAGAGAGGTTGCCCCCTTTTGACCGTTCAATCTTCTCCTTTCCTGCCTGAGTTAAAAATATCACGGATTTACAATTTTTTCGCCGGTAATTTTACTAGGTTTACCTTTATAATTTTGCAACAATTAAATATAAATTTCGACTTTTTTCTGACTGTAGAGGGTAAATTGAATACTCTTGCTTAGTCTGAGATCCTGTCAACATTTAAATGAAAATATATTGCAACATATTATGGAAATCCTTATGTACGAATTGCTGGCATTGAATCCCAGTTATATTACCAGCTAAACTAGCGGATAATAATGATTTGTTGTTTTTATAATAATTTAAACTTGTCAACATTCCATGAGCTTTTTATGAAGATCGTGTTAATAATGGGATAATAGGAATAATACACCAGATGATCTCACACCGACACACTTTATTTTTAGTTGAAGAGTGAGAATATGAACATAGTTGAAAAAGGATTTTAGAAGATAAAGTAGAATATTATTTTAAAACAGCCGTAGAGCGTGATAATGCTTATATTTAAGAAAACTTTCGAATTAGGAGGCAAGAGAAAATGCCAATCACGGAAATACTATCACGAAATGCCGAGACGTATGCACAGGAAACATGCCTGACTGAGATTAATCTGGATCTCCAGGAAAGTCATAATGTCACTTGGCGTGAGTATGAACTGATTGAAAACAACCCGGCAGGGGAATACCGACGGGAAATGACTTGGCGTGTTTTTGACGAGAAAGCAAATCGACTGGCCAATTTGCTGCTGAAGAGGGGGATAAAAAAAGGGGATAAGGTTGCTATTCTTTTAATGAATTGCCTGGAGTGGCTGCCGATTTATTTTGGAATCTTAAAAATCGGAGCCATCGCAGTACCGTTAAACTTTCGTTACACGGCTGAGGAAATAAAATATTGTTTAGATTTATCCGAAACAATTGTCTTAATTTTCGGGCCTGAATTTATCGGCCGGGTGGAAACAATTTGTGATCAAATACCTAATGTGAAGACGCTTTTCTTTGCAGGAGAAGACCGTCCTTCATTTGCTGAAAACTATGATCGTCTTACGGCCAATTGTTCCTCTGACTCTCCGAAGATTAAGCTTGCGGACGAAGATGATGCGGCGGTATATTTTTCTTCGGGGACTACAGGATTTCCAAAAGCAATTCTGCATACGCACCACAGTCTAATGTCAGCATGTAATACAGAAAACATTCACCATGGTCAAAAGCGGGGAGACAATTTTTTGTGCATTCCTCCGCTGTACCATACTGGCGCCAAGATGCATTGGTTCGGCAGTTTACTGTCTGGGAGTAAAGCCGTTTTGCTACGCGGAGTTAAGCCTGAATGGATACTCAAAACAGTTTCTGAAGAAAAAATTACAATTGTCTGGCTTTTGGTTCCCTGGGCACAGGACATTCTAGATGCCATAGAAAGAGGAGATGTGAAGCTGGAAGATTACGATCTCGCCCAGTGGAGGCTGATGCATATCGGTGCGCAACCTGTTCCTCCCAGCTTAATTCGTCGCTGGAAAAAATATTTTCCCGACCATCTTTATGATACGAACTATGGTCTGAGCGAATCTATTGGTCCAGGATGTGTCCATTTAGGTACTGAGAATATTCATAAAGTTGGCGCTATCGGAATACCCGGTCACAATTGGGAAGTTAAGATTACAGACGAAAATGGATCCTCTGTTACCCAGGGACAGGTTGGGGAATTAGTAGTTAAGGGGCCGGGCGTGATGAAATGCTACTACAACAACCCTGAAGCGACTGAGGCTGCTATCAAAGCTGGCTGGTTGTTTACCGGAGATATGGCTAGGATGGATGAAGACGGCTTTATTTATTTGGTTGACCGGAAAAAAGATGTGATTATTAGCGGCGGAGAGAATCTATATCCGGTACAAATCGAAGATTTTTTGCGTGCGCATAATGCCATTAAGGATGTCGCTGTCATTGGATTGCCGGATGAACGTTTGGGTGAAATCGCGGCAGCTATCGTAGAACTTAAACCGGGCTGCAAGTGTACTGAAGAAGAAGTAAAGTCATTCTGCGCACCATTGCCGCGTTACAAACGTCCGCGTAAAATTATTTTTGACGAAGTTCCGCGCAATCCCACCGGCAAGATTGAGAAACCGCGTTTGAGGGAAAAATACGGCGGATCAAGTCTAGTAGCTATTCAAATGGAGAGATAAAATCCGAAAAGGTCAATGTCGTATTATGGGAGGTATCACAGGATGCTAGAGCTTTTAATGGGAAATCAGGCCATTGCTATGGGCGCAATTCGTGCTGGAGTCGGGGTTGTTACTGGTTATCCAGGCACTCCGTCTACTGAGATAATAGAAACGATTGCCAAAAAAAATCCTGGTCATATATATGTGGAGTGGTCAGTCAATGAAAAATCGGCTTTAGAGGTTGCTGCTGGCGCTGCCTATACTGGCGCACGATCCTTAGTAACCATGAAACAGGTTGGCTTAAATGTTGCATCTGATCCACTTATGAGTCTAGCTTATATAGGGGTCAAGGGAGGAATGGTGATTGTTGTAGCCGATGATCCTGGACCGGTTTCTTCTCAAACAGAACAGGATACCCGTCACTTTGCCAGGTTCTCTAAATTGCCTGTTTTCGATCCGTCCTCACCGGAAGAAGCTTACTTGATGATTGGGGATGCGTTTGATTACTCTGAAAAATACAATACCCCGGTTTTATTCCGTCCCACGACAAGAGTCTGTCATGGCTGCGCTTCGATTGACCTTGATGAGATACGAAGTGAAGTGCAAGTTGAGGGCTTTATCAAAAATCCCAAGTGGGTTATTTTCCCTCGACTTGCGTATCAAAACCACTTGAAGATCGAAGCACGTCAGCCGATTCTAGGAGAAGATTTCTCATCCTATCGCTTCAATTCTGTGAGCGGAAGCGGAAAAAAAGGTATAGCAACCGGTGGAATCAGCTACGCCTATACTCGTGAAGCATTTCAGGAAATAGATAGAGAATGCAAGCTTCTAAAGGTTGCAACGCCCCATCCATTTCCGGAAACCCTTGCGTTGGAATTTCTCGCAGGCCTAGATGAGGTCTTAGTAGTGGAGGAGTTAGATCCCGTCATTGAAAGAGAATTGGTCTATTTATGTGGTAAATATCATTTATCGGTTAAAGTTTATGGCAAACTCACACACCACATTCAACATGCCGGTGAAAATACAGTGGAATCGGTCGCTAAGGCCGTTGCGATCTTTTTAAATATACCAGTTTCAGAATCGAAAAATCCTGTAGCTCTACCATTATTGCCGATTAGACCGCCTGTACTGTGTGCGGGCTGTCCTCATAGAGCTTCTTTCTATGCAGTAAAACAAGCAATGAAAGATAAAAAAGCCGTCTTTTCGGGTGATATTGGCTGCTATACGCTGGGAAATGCCAGTCCTCTAGATATGGTAGATACATGTCTTTGTATGGGCGCAGGGGTTACTATTGCTCAAGGTCTACATCGGGCAGAACCCAACGTAGTAAATTTTGCCTTTATCGGGGATTCTACTTTCTTTCACTCGGGTATTACCGGAGTAATTAATGCAGTTTACAATCAAACGGACATAGTTTTGATTATATTAGATAATGTCACAACAGCAATGACAGGTCATCAGCCTCATCCAGGCACTGGTAATACCTTGATGGGAAATATAGCGGAAAAAATCAGTATCAGCGCTGTGCTTAAAGCGCTTGGTGTAAAGCATGTGGTCACCCAAGATCCTTTGGATTTAGCCCAGGCTGTTGCTGCTGTTAAAGAAGCTGTAGCCTTCAAGGGAATATCGGCAGTTATTTTTAAGTCTCCTTGCATTGCTGTGGTTAAGCCCTCTGCAGCATACCTTGTAGACTCTGAGAAATGTTCCGGTTGCAGACAGTGTATTGAAGCATTAGGTTGTCCTGCTTTCGCAATGGTGGGTAATCAAATGAAAATTGATCCTGCGACGTGCAATGGATGTTCAATTTGTGCACAGGTTTGCCCATTTGATGCAATCGGAGGTGCTCAATCATGATGAATTGTATTTTAGCAGGAGTAGGTGGGCAAGGAATTATTTTGGCTTCAAAATTGATAGCTCAGTCTGCAATGAATAAGGGACTAAATGTACGTACAGCAGAAACAATCGGTATGGCGCAACGCGGTGGTTGCGTAGTAAGTCATGTGCGAATTGGTGAGGAGGTTCATTCCCCTTTGATTCCTCTTAAATCAGCCGATGTAATCATTGGATTTGAACCTGCAGAAGCGGTAAGATGCCTAGGCTATTTAAAAGAAAATGGGACAGTAATCGTCAGTCAAAAAGCGATTAAGCCAGTTACGGTCTCGCTCGCAGGCGATGATTATGATGGCAGCGAAATGCTATTTTTTCTGCGCAAAAATGTGTCCAACTTGATTATAGTTGATAGCGATTCCATTTGTGCTGTATGTGATTCACCAAAGGTTTTAAATATTGCTTTGCTGGGTGCAGTAGTAGCTAGCGGTGTACTAGCGATTTCCTTGGCAGAGATGGAGGTAACAATCAAACAAAACTTACCGGAAAAGTTTGTTGCTGTAAATCTCCAAGCATTGCGTGTTGGTGCACAAGCCGTCTTAAAGGAGAATAAGTAATTATGATACAAGAACAGCTGGACACAATAAAAAAAATATTGATTAATCTCATGAGCAGCGATGGATTTTACCAGAGGAAATTTGAAGGTATTGATATAGCTTCAATTCAAAGTCAAGAGGATTTTGAGAAGTTACCATTTACAGATAAAGGTGATTTGAGAGATGCCTATCCTTTGGGTTTACAGGCCGTTGCTGATAGTGAAATTGTTCGTATTCACTCCTCATCCGGTACTACTGGCACACCAATCATCATTCCGTATACAAAACAGGATGTAGAAGATTGGGCTATAATGTTTAAACGTTGTTATGAAACAGCAGGATTGACAAATCTGGATCGTGTTCATATTACTCCTGGATATGGTCTTTGGACTGCAGGAATAGGGTTCCAAGCGGGTGCTGAATTATTAGGTGCGATGGTTATCCCGATGGGACCAGGCAATACAGATAAACAAATTCAAATGATGATAGATTTAAAGAGCACCGTATTGTGTGCTACTTCTTCCTATGCTCTCCTTTTAGCTGAAGAAATTTCTAAGCGACGAGTAAAAGGTAAAGTTCATCTTACTAAGGGAATTATCGGTTCGGAACGCTGGGGGGAAAAAATGCGTCACCGTATAGCAAAAGAACTGGGAGTTCAACTATACGATATCTATGGTTTAACAGAGATCTATGGGCCTGGAATCGCAATGAGTTGTGAAAAGGAATGTGGGATGCACTATTGGAACGACTATTTATATTTCGAAATCATAGACCCAAATACTGGTGGTTTAGTGCCCGTAGGAGAAATTGGTGAATTGGTTATTACGACTCTTAAAAAAACTGGGGCGCCACTCATTCGTTATCGTACTCATGATTTAACTCGCTTCATGCCGGGCGATTGTGCTTGTGGTTTGAACTTTCCAAGAATTGATACCCTTATTGGTCGCACTGACGACATGATCAAGGTAAAAGGTATAAATATTTTCCCAGCACAAATTGAGGAAATGTTACGGGGGGTTGATGGCACGAGTAGTGAATATCAGGTAATGATTGATCATTTAAACGGTAAAGACATTATGACCTTGTTTTTCGAAACCGAACATGAGACGGATAAAAAAAGCATCGAGCGAAATCTCAAACAGCATTGTAAAACAAAAATTGGTATTACCATTGTGCCAAAGGCCGTTACGATAGGGGAACTTCCAAGAAGTGAAAAAAAGTCTACTCGAATATTTGATAATCGATATTAATTTGTCTTGCGGACCTCGCCATTGTAGTTATTTGCCAGATCGTTTGGACGGTCTGGCTATTTTTATATTATTTATGTTGGAGGCGCACATTTGCAAACGAGATTAGATCAATCCGTATAATTTATCGTCTTGGTTAGTAAATCCTTTCCAGCTATAGTATTTGTAAAAAAGGTTCTCACTCATTAATATAATCTTCAGGTTTTGTTAAGGAGGGGCTATAGTGTGTAAGCCAGAGCTCTTTTACTCTTCCTAATTTGAACAGTGTCAGTGGCAATTGGATAGTCCAATTGCCACTGACATTTTCAGCTGGTTCTCAGCTTTCATTCAGATGTAATTCAACTTGATGTTGTATGCTAAGTTTAATTCCATTATAAATACTAGCGAGAACTTAAAGCTATTACTAATTTTACTTTATCGCTAGCTAATCCCTGACACCTCTGCTTGAAGTTCAAAACGGCACGTTGAGTCTCTTTTATACTGGACTGAATGATTTTAATCATACCGCATGTAGGTCTCAGAAAGTTATGTATTGCTAATTTAGGAAATAATTAGTTGCTCATTGATGTGTCATTCTTAAAAATTGCTGTCAGAGAAAAAAGGAGAAGAATATGAAGAAAAAATGGCATAGTAAAAAATGGGTGACAATCGGGATTGCAGGTGTTTTGCTCCTGGGAGGTGGTTACTGGGGCTATAATCATTTTACAGCTAAAGCAGTTGTGACCCCGAACATCACGGCCAAAGCACAAATGGGAAATGTGAGCAAGGTGATTACCGCAACCGGAACGGTTAGCTTCCCCCAATCGATTCCGTTAACGTTCAAACAAGCGGGACAGATCATAGCACTCAATGTCAAGGCTGGCGATGCCGTGAAGGCTGGGCAAGTACTCGCTAAGACAGATGATTCGAGTCTCCAGACGGCGGTGATGCAACAGCAGGCAGCCGTAACGTCGGCTCAGGCTAAACTGCAAATCCTCAAAGAATCCTTTAATACTCAAACGCTCGCTTCGGCCCAGTCGGCAGTTGCTCTGGCGCAGCAGGGTGTAGCCACTGCGCACCAGAGTTTAACTACAGCTCAACAGAATGCTGAGCCAAATTACTTAGCGGAACAGATCTCCCAGGCCAAGGTGGCTGTTCAGCAAGCTAGTAATGATTATGCCAAGGCACAGCAGAGCGGTACTGCATCGTCCACCGCTCTTAATCAGGCGCTAGCAGCCCTAACAACTGCTCAGAATTCGCAAAATGGCGGAGCCGCTCAGGCACTAGATTCTGCTCAGGCGCAAGATCGTTCGGCTCAGGCTAGCTTAACGTCGGCTCAAGCTCAATTGGCTCTGCAAGAGCAAGGCCCAACAGCAGGAAACATTGCCTCTGCTGAAGCTGATATTGACACGGCTCAGGTCCTGCTTGCTAGTGCGCAAAAGGATTTGCAAAACGCTGAAATAATAGCTCCAGTAGATGCAGTGGTTGTCACCGCGCCGCTTCAGCTGGGACAACAGTCGGATGCTACTTCAATTATCACGATCACTCCTGCGGGAAAAAATCTTGAAGTTGATGCCTCTATTGCACAGTCAGATATAGCTCAGGTCAAATTGGGACAGAAAGTGGATATTACCCTAGACTCAAACCCTGATCAAATTATTAGCGGGACCGTTAGTTTAGTTGCTCTTCAAGGGACCATCGTCTCAAGTGTCACTACCTATACGGTCACAGTGACATTAGATCAGGCCACCGATTTACTTCGGGCAGGGATGAATACCAATGTAAGTATTGTTTTAGCAGAAGTAAAGAATGTTTTGACAGTCCCCAGTGGAGCGATCAAAACTATAGGAGATAAGAAAGAAGTTATAGTACCTGCAACAATAAGTGCCAAGAGCGCAGGCCAAGTGGATCAAACTACACAATCAGGCACGAAAACAAACTCAAGTATTGGGCAGAACACGGCGAATGTGCAATATGTCCCGGTGGAAATTGGTATGGATGATGGAACGAATGTGGAAATCAAAAGCGGTTTGCAAGACGGGCAGGAAGTCGTTACAGGAACTAGCTCAACGAAGTCGACCACGACGACTAAATTGACCGGTTCAATATTGGGCGGCGCTTCTGATGGTGGTCCTCCGCCTAACTGAGCATAGGGTAGTAAAAAGAGATTGGCACTATGCCAATCTCTTCCATAAGCCTATGATTTAAAAATCGACTAACCTTTGAGGATCAGAGAAGTTATTAAGAGTTGCCTGTCCGTGTTCAAGATAAAAGACCTTAAAAATCGGATTATCTGACGACTGGTAGAGGTTTTTAAGCATCGGTGCATGCTCAAAGATTTTTTCTTTAATTTTTATGTCGTCTTCAAATATGATCTCTCCGCTGACTCTTACCCAAGCCATATCCTTCGTCGTTTTTGAGTATTCAATATATGGTATAGTTGTAAGTTGCTTATAAACATCTTTAGTACTTGCAGTGCAGAAATAAAGTTTTCCGTTTTCCTCAAACATGAATCCCCATGGTCGAACTCGTGGTTTTCCATTATCAACTGTAGCTAAATAGCCAAAAGTTGACTTGTCGTTTAATATTGACAGTACTTCTTTCACAATAAATCCACTTCCTTAATATCATTTAAGTAGATTGTACCTCGTAATTAAGGGTAATGCAAAAAAACAGAGGTATTTCGTCCGACTTCCTCTAGGTAGATTCGCTCAAGCTACCCGCATACTCCTGTTCTACAAAAGGGCTTATTCCGGCGATCATAGATTACTGAAACGGTGATACGCGTTTAAGGATTTGTAACAGTAGGGTTTCTGTAAGCTGAG